>Ga0208454_1000730_pt1 | contig 16483 bp, 9 predicted proteins | sample EasRivMeERMZT100_FD_187530 | JGI IMG/M metagenome (GOLD analysis project Ga0208454, IMG submission 187530) | Soil microbial communities from meander-bound floodplain in the East River, Colorado, USA - East River MetaG ERMZT100 (SPAdes) (version 2) | ecosystem: Environmental > Terrestrial > Soil >...
TCTCGGTCGCGCAGGTCTGCACGTAGATGATCGCCGACACGCCCTTCACCTCGCGCAGCTCGCGCTGCACGGCGTCGAGCTCCTCGCGCGGGCGGATCGTCACACCGGGCGCCCAGTCGAGCCCGGCGGGCAGCGGCTCTTTCTCGTCCACGACCGCGACGATCGGTTTGACGCCTTCTGCGGCGATCTGGCGCGAGACCATCGCCGGGTCGAGCGGCCCGTCGATGTGCTGGCCGCCGGTCATCGCGACCGCGTCGTTATAGAGGATCTTGTAGGTCATGCTCACCCCGGCGGCGACCGCCGCGCGGATGGCGAGGAGCCCCGAGTGAAAGTAAGTCCCGTCGCCGATGTTGGCGAACACGTGCGGGCACTCGGTGAAATGCGCCTGCCCGATCCAGGGCGCGCCCTCGCCCCCCATGTGGGTGAAGGTCGCGGTGTTGCGGTCCATCCACAGCGCCATGAAATGGCAGCCGATTCCCGCCATGGCGCGGCTGCCCTCGGGCACGCGGGTCGAGGTGTTGTGCGGGCAGCCGGAACAGAAATAGGGCGAGCGGTTCGCGACGACGCGCGGTTTGGCGAGCGCCTTCTCCTTGAATTCGAGGTAGGCGACCCGTTCGCCGTATTTTCCACCGGAGCGATCTCCCAGCAGCTGATCGAGCCCGAGTTTCGCAAAGCGGCTGACAAGGGCCTTGGTTATCAGCGCAGGAGACAGCTCGTAGTGCGCGGGGAGCAACCAGTTCCCGGCCGGCTGCCCCTCCGCGATCGACCATTCGCCGTTGTCGTCGAATTTGCCGACCACGCGCGGCGAGCGCATGCCTTCGCGCCAGTTATACAGCTCCTCCTTGATCTGGTACTCGATGACCTGGCGCTTCTCTTCGACCACGAGGATTTCCTCGAGCCCCTCGGCAAACTTGCGCGCGCCCTGCGGCTCGAGCGGCCAGGACATCGCCACCTTGTACAGGCGGATGCCGACATCGCGCGCCACGCGCTCGTCGATGCCGAGGTCGGCGAGCGCCTGCAGCGTGTCCCCGAACGATTTGCCGGTGGTGATGATGCCCAGGCGCGGGGGTGGGTGACCTGCGGGACTGTCCCACACGATGCGGTCGAGCTTGTTGGTTCGACAGTAGGCGAGCGCCGCGTACACCTTGTAGTCGAGCAGCCGCGCTTCCTGCTCGAGGAAGCCGTCGGGCCAGCGGATATTGAGGCCGCCCGGAGGCATGGCGAAGTCCGGCGGAGTCAGGACGCTCACGCGCTGCGGGTCGATCTCGATGACCGCGCCCGACTCGACCACGTCGGTGACGCACTTGAACGCCACCCAGCAACCGGAAAAACGCGACATGGCGAAGCCATGCAGGCCGAGGTCGAGATACTCCTGCACGCTTGAAGGATTGAGAAGCGGAATGCAGCAAGCCTTGAAGACGTGCTCGCTCTGGTGAGCGAGCGTCGAGGACTTCGCGGCGTGATCGTCTCCCGCGAGCACCAGCACGCCGCCATGCTTTGACGTGCCTGCGGAGTTGGCGTGCTTGAAGACATCGCCGCAACGGTCCACCCCCGGGCCCTTGCCGTACCACATCGCGAACACGCCGTCGTACTTTGCGTCGGGAAAAAGGTTGACCTGCTGGGTGCCCCAGATGGCGGTGGCGGCGAGATCCTCGTTCACGCCGGGTTGAAACCTGATGTGATGCCCGGCGAGATGACTCTGGGCCTTCCACAGCGCCTGGTCGAACCCGCCGACCGGCGAGCCGCGGTAGCCCGAAATGAAGCCGCCGGTGTTGAGGCCGGCGGCGAGATCGCGCGAGCGTTGCAGCATCGGCAGGCGCACCAGCGCCTGCGTGCCGGTCATGAAGGCGCGGCCGGATTCCAGCGTGTACTTGTCCTCGAGGTCGATTTGGTGCGGACGGGCGGGGGCGTTCATGTCATTTACATGCAACCGGCGTGGTGTGGCGTGAAGCAGCAGAGGTCGCGCGCGCGGCTATTTTACCCCCCCGGTTTCACCCGGCGGACGCAAAGGCTTCACGCCTGGAGCCAGCGCCTGAGCGCGGAGTTGACCTCGATGGGACGCTCGAGTGTCGACAGGTGACCGCAGTCCTCGATGATTTCCAATCTCGATCCGGGGATGGCCGCCGCGATTTCTTCGTGGCGGTCGAGCGGAGTCAGCGCATCCTGCCGGCCGCACAGCACCAGCGTCGGGCACGCAATGCTGGGCAGCAGCGGCAGGCTGTCGAGGCGTGACATGATTGCGTGTTCCTCGCGGATAAACGCCTCCCGCCCTGTTTTTCTGGCCATCTTCTTGACAGTGATCACTAACTCTGAGTCGCTGAGATGAGTCGGGTGCAAGAGCAGAGGGAGCAGCGCATCGGTGACGCCCATAAAGCGCCCGCGTTCGGCCAGAGAAATGAACTGTTCCCGTTTTCTTGTCTGATCGGGCGTATCGGCGCGAGCGCTGGTGTCGAGCAGCGCAAGCCTTTCCACGCGGCGTCGCGCCTGCCGGACGATCTCGAGGGCGACATAACCGCCCATCGAGAGACCTGCCAGCGCGAAGGTGTCGAACGGCGCGTCCCGCAGCACGTCTGCCGCGACCTCGGCCATGGTGTCCGAGCGCGTGTGGTCTGCAGTCCAGCAGCGGGCGACGTCGGCCAGCGCCGAGGTCTGTGGTTTCCACAACAATTCGTCGCAGAGCAGGCCAGGGACGAGGACTAGGTTGTGCTTACTGGGCATGCTGCGGACGATCTTGGAACGAAATTCATCGACGAATCGGTCTTGGTTACGAAACGGGCCGGGCGCAGAAGCGAAATACGTGCCAGCCTTCGTTGACAGTCCTTGGAAAACTATACATAATCAGCGGTTTCGTTCGGAGGGGTGCCCGAGCGGTTAAAGGGGGCAGACTGTAAATCTGTTGGCCTTGCGCCTACGTTGGTTCGAATCCAACCTCCTCCACCAGGTCATCGGTCGCCTCGAATGGGTTTGACGAAGGGTTCGGACGGCAAAGTTGGTTACACACGGCGCGGGTGTAGCTCAATGGTAGAGCAGAAGCCTTCCAAGCTTACGACGAGGGTTCGATTCCCTTCACCCGCTCCAGATAGCGTAGCAAGTTTTGCGTAGCGCACGTCGCCGTTGTAGCTCAGTGGTAGAGCACTCCCTTGGTAAGGGAGAGGTCGTGCGTTCAATCCGCACCAACGGCACCAACGAACAAGCGTAAAGGCAGGGGAACACATCATGTCCAAGAGCAAATTTGAGCGCACCAAGCCGCACGTGAACGTGGGGACGATCGGTCACGTGGACCACGGCAAGACGACGCTGACGGCGGCGATGACGCACGTGCTGGCCAAGAAGTACGGCGGGGAGGCGAAGAACTACGACCAGATCGACGCGGCGCCGGAGGAAAAGGCGCGCGGGATCACGATCAACACCGCGCACGTGGAGTACGTGACCGAGAAGCGGCACTACGCGCACGTGGACTGCCCGGGGCATGCGGACTACATCAAGAACATGATCACCGGGGCGGCGCAGATGGACGGGGCGATTCTGGTGGTGAGTGCGGCCGACGGGCCGATGCCGCAGACGCGCGAGCACATTCTGCTGGCGCGCCAGGTGGGGGTGCCCTACATCGTGGTGTACCTGAACAAGGCCGACATGGTCGATGACAAGGAGCTGCTGGAGCTGGTGGAGGTGGAGGTGCGCGAGCTCCTGTCGAAGTACGAATTCCCCGGGGACAAGACCCCGATAGTGATCGGCAGCGCTCTGAAGGCGCTGGAGGGGGAGGACAGTGATCTTGGGGTGAAGTCGATCTACAAGCTGGCCGAGGCGCTCGACAGCTACATTCCGATGCCCAAGCGCGCGGTGGACGGGCCGTTTCTGATGCCGGTGGAGGACGTGTTCTCGATCTCCGGGCGCGGCACGGTGGTCACGGGCCGCGTGGAGCGGGGCATCGTGAAGGTGGGCGAGGAGCTGGAGATCGTGGGCCTGAAGGCCACCTTGAAGACGGTGTGCACGGGCGTGGAGATGTTCAGGAAGTTGCTCGATGAGGGCCAGGCGGGGGACAACATCGGGGTGCTCCTGCGGGGCACCAAGCGCGAGGAAGTCGAGCGCGGGCAGGTGCTGGCGAAGCCCGGTTCGATCACCCCGCACACCAAGTTCGAGTGCGAAGTCTACGTTCTGTCCAAGGAAGAGGGCGGGCGGCACACGCCGTTCTTTCCCGGGTACCGGCCGCAGTTCTACTTCCGCACCACCGACGTGACGGGCAGCTGCGAGCTGCCCGCGGGCACCGAGATGGTGATGCCGGGGGACAACGTGAAGATGGTGGTGACCCTCATTGCCCCCATCGCCATGGAGCAGGGCCTGCGCTTTGCCATCCGCGAGGGCGGCAAGACCGTCGGCGCGGGCGTCGTGGCGAAGGTGATCGAGTAAGTGGGCAAAAGACTGCAACTTAGGCCAATAGCTCAACTGGCAGAGCGTCGGTCTCCAAAACCGAAGGTTGGGGGTTCGATTCCCTCTTGGCCTGCCAAGTACCGTGAGGCTGCCCCGGCAGGGGCAGATTGAAGGAACCGATAGCGGGAGTGGGTCCCGCTCGACTAAAGGCGGATGGTGGACAAAATCAAGGTTTCACTGGCGGTGCTGCTGCTGATGGCGGGCATCGCGGGGTTCTATTACCTCTCGGAAAGCGCGATGGTGCTGCGCATCGTGAGCGTGCTCGCGGGCATTGCCGCGGCGGTGGTCGTCGGCTGGACCACCGAGCCGGGAAAGCAGTTTTTTGTGTTTGCGCAGGAGGCGGTCGTCGAGACCAAGAAGGTCGTATGGCCGACCCGCAAGGAATCGTTTCAGACTACCGGCGCCGTGTTCGCTTTCGTGGTGGCGATGGCGGTGTTCCTTTGGATTACAGATAAAGGTCTCGAATACGTGATGTACGACCTGCTCCTCGGATGGAAGAAGTAGTTATGACGATGCGTTGGTATGTGGTGCATGCCTACTCGGGTTTCGAGAAGTCGGTGCAGCGCACCCTGCTCGACCGGATTCAGCGCGCGAACATGCAGGAGATGTTCGGAAAGATCCTGGTGCCGACCGAGGAAGTCGTCGAGATGAAGGGTGGGCAGAAGAACATCTCGGAGCGAAAATTCTTTCCCGGCTACGTTCTCGTGGAAATGGACATGACCGACGAGGCTTGGCACCTGGTAAAGAATACGCCCAAGGTCACGGGTTTCGTCGGCGGGGCGCACGGCAGGAAGCCCCCGCCCATCAGCGAGAAGGAAGTAAAGAACATCCTGCAGCAGATGCAGGAGGGCGTGGAAAAGCCCAAGCCCAAGGTGCTCTTTGAAACCGGCGAGGCGGTGCGCGTGAAGGAAGGGCCGTTTACGGACTTCCACGGCACGGTCGAGGACGTGAATTACGACAAGTCGAAGCTGCGCGTGTCGGTGACGATTTTCGGCCGGGCGACGCCGGTGGAATTGGAATTCGGTCAGGTGGAAAAAGCTTGACGCGGTAAGAGTGAGAGCTGTGCATTTGACGGGGGAGAACGCAGGTAGCGTTCGATTGGACCCCACAAGGAGAGCCAATGGCTAAGAAAGTAGTCGGATTCATCAAGCTGCAGGTGCCGGCAGGCAAGGCCAATCCCAGCCCGCCGATCGGGCCGGCGCTCGGGCAGCGCGGACTGAACATCATGGAATTCTGCAAGGCGTTCAATGCGCAGACGCAGAAGGTCGAGCCCGGCCTGATGCTGCCGGTCATCATCAGCGCGTATCAGGACAAGAGCTTCAGCTTCATCATCAAGACGCCGCCCGCTACCGTGCTGATCAAGAAAGCGGCGGGGATCGAATCGGGCAGCAAGACGCCGCATACCGACAAGGTGGGCAAGATCACGCGCGCGCAAGCCGAGGAGATCGCCAAAGCCAAGATGCCGGACCTGACGGCAGCCGATCTGGATGCGGCCGTGCGCACCATCGCGGGGAGTGCGCGCTCGATGGGCGTGACCGTGGAGGGCGAAAAATGAGCAAACTCCCGAAACGAATACAGGTCTGGGAGAAGCTGCGCGAGCACAACAAGAACTATCCTGTGCTCGACGCGTTCAAGATTCTCAAGCAGGCGGCCACCGCGAAGTTCGACGAGGCCGTCGATGTAGCGATCAATCTGGGCATCGATGCGAAAAAATCCGACCAGACCGTGCGCGGTTCTGTCTTGATGCCGGCCGGGACGGGGAAGAAGGTGCGCATCGCCGTGTTTGCTCAAGGCGACAAGGCCGCCGCGGCGAAAGAGGCGGGCGCGGATGTGGTCGGCCTGGAAGATCTCGCCGAGAGCGTCAAAGCAGGAAAGATCGACTTCGACGTCGTGATCGCGAGCCCGGACACGATGCGCGTGGTCGGCCAACTGGGTCAGATCCTCGGTCCGCGCGGGCTGATGCCCAACCCGAAAGTGGGGACGGTGACGCCCGATGTAGCCGCGGCGGTGAAAAATGCCCGCGCCGGCCAGGTCCAGTACCGCGCCGACAAGTCCGGAATCGTTCAATGCTCCATCGGGCGAGCCTCCTTTACCCCGGAGCAGCTTCGCGACAATCTGGCGGCACTGGTCGACGCCGTAAATAAATCGAAGCCGTCCAACGTGAAGGGCATCTATCTGCGCAAGGTTTCGGTGTCATCGACCATGGGACCGGGTGTGCGGGTGGATGTAGCGAGTTTCGGCGGCGGGGCGGTACAGCATTGAACGAGGTCGTATTCGAAAGGAATTTGGATCCCCGCTCGCGCGGGGACGGAGCTTTGGGCCATCGCACGGCTCGCACGGCGTGCGGTGGGTTATCAAAGACCGTAGGGACCGCGAGGTTTAATTTTGAAAGAACCCTACGCAGATGGCGAACCCCAAACAGGATTTTCCTGAATGCAAGGTCGCCGTGGGTTCCGCAAGCCCTCGTGGCGTGCGGTTTTGACAAATGGAGGTAGACCTTGGGTCTCGATATTGACAAGAAAAAGGCGGTAGTCGCCGAAATCTCCGCGCAGTTGACGAAGGCAAAGGCGATCGTCGTCGCAGAGTACCGTGGTCTGGAAGTGGGCCGCATGACCGAGCTGCGCGCGAAAGCGCGCAAGGCGGGCGTGTACCTGCGCGTCCTCAAGAACACCCTTGCGCGCCGCGCCGTCGAAGGCACGCCGTTTGCCGGGCTGTCCCCGCATATGAAGGGACCGCTGGTATACGGCATATCGCCCGACCCGGTAGCGACCGCGAAGGTGCTCAACGAGTTCGCCAGGGCGAATGACAAGCTCGTCATCCGCGCCGGCGCCATGCTGGATGCGGTGATTTCCGCGAAGGAAGTCACCGCGCTTGCACTGATGCCGTCACGCGAGGAGCTGCTCGCGAAACTGCTGGGCACGATGCAGGCCCCGATCGCGCAATTTGCGCGGACGCTGAACGAGGTGCCCGCGCGCTTCGTGCGCACCCTCGCGGCGGTCCATGACAAACGCGCCGCAGCTCAATAGGCGGCGGCGCTGCCGGGACTGTAGCGGCAGGCGATCGACCACTTCTTAGCCGGTTTTAACGAATACTGATTCAGGAGAAATGAAATGGCAGTAGCAAAGGCTGAAATCCTCGATGCGATTTCCAACATGTCGGTGCTGGAGTTGTCGCGCTTGATCAAGGATCTTGAAGAGAAGTTCGGCGTGTCCGCAGCCGCGGCGACGGTGGCGGTGGCCGCCGCTGGAGGCGGCGGTGGCGCTGCCGCGGCGGCCGTGGAAGAGCAGACCGAGTTCACGGTCATGCTTACGTCGTTCGGAGAAAACAAGGTCAATGTGATCAAGGCGGTCCGCGAAGTCACCGGGCTCGGCCTCAAGGAGGCGAAGGACCTGGTGGATGGCGCGCCCAAGCCCGTCAAGGAAGCCGTGTCCAAGGCGGATTCGGAAGCGATTCTGAAGAAACTGATCGACGCCGGCGCCAAGGCCGAGATCAAGTAATTGTTGGAGCTTCGAACCGCGGAGGACGCGGGGGACGTGGAGAAGGGTCTTCTCCGCGGGTTCCGCGTTCTCCGCGGTAGAAGTTTTTTTAGTTCGGCCTGTCGAGCGCAGATGACAGCGGACGGAACCTCCGGGTTCCGCCTCTGTCATCTGTCCTCCGGCCCCGAAATGGAGCGTCCATGAGCACTGCCGCAGTCTATTCGTCCACCGAGAAAAAACGCATCCGCAAGAGCTTCGCCAAGCGCGCGAGCGTCCTGAACGTGCCGTTTCTTCTGGCGACCCAACTCGAGTCCTTCGCGGCTTTCCTGCAGGCGGCGGTGCTGCCGGAGAAACGCAAGAACGAAGGCCTTCAGGCGGCTTTCACCTCGATCTTCCCGATCTCGAGTCACTCGGGAAACGCGCGCCTGGAATTTGTCAGCTATTCGCTCGGCGAACCGCCCTTCGATGTAAAAGAATGCCAGCAGCGCGGGCTGACCTACGCGAGTCCGTTGCGCGCGAAGGTGCGTCTCACCATCATGGACAAGGAAGCCTCCAAACCCACAATCAAGGAGGTCAAGGAGCAGGAAGTGTACATGGGCGAGATTCCGCTGATGACCACCACCGGCTCGTTCGTCATCAACGGCACCGAGCGCGTGATCGTCAGCCAGCTGCACCGCTCCCCCGGGGTCTTCTTCGAGCACGATCGCGGCAAAACGCACTCCTCGGGAAAGCTGCTCTTTTCCGCTCGCATCATTCCCTACCGCGGCTCGTGGCTCGATTTCGAGTACGACCCCAAGGACTACCTCTACTTCCGCGTCGACCGGCGGCGCAAGATGCCGGTCACGATCCTTCTCAAGGCGATCGGCATGACGCCCGAGCAGCTTCTGGCGGCCTTCTATGATTTCGACAGTTTTCTGCTCTCGAAAGGGGGCAACCAGTTCGAACTGGTGCCGGAGCGCCTGCGCGGCGAAGTGGCGCGCTTCGATTTTGTCGACAAGGCCGGCAAGACGATCGTGCAGAAAGACAAGCGCATCACGGTCAAGCACATCCGCGACATGGAAGCCGCCGGAATGAAGCGGATGGCCGTTCCCGACGACTTCGTGATCGGGCGCACGCTCGCGCACAACGTCGTCAACAAGGAAACCGGCGAAATTCTGGCCAACGCCAACGACGAAATCACCGATGTGCTGCTTGCAAAGCTTCGCGAAGCGGGTGTCGAGGCGATCAAGACCATCTACACCAACGACCTCGACCAGGGAGGGTACATCTCGCAGACCCTGAGAATCGACGAGACCGCAGAGCAGACCGCGGCGCGCGTCGCCATCTATCGCATGATGCGTCCCGGTGAGCCTCCCACGCAGGACGCGGTCGAGACGCTGTTCAACGGTTTGTTCTATTCGGAAGAGCGCTACGATCTTTCGGCGGTCGGCCGCATGAAGTTCAATCGCCGCGCCTATCCGGAGAAGGTCGATGAAAAGACGCCGGGCTGGCTGCGCAGGTTCTACCAGCGCAGCGGCTCCCACGGAGCCGAAGGGGCGGGAACGCTCTCGAACGACGACATCCTTGCCGTCGTGGGTATTCTGGTCGAATTGCGCAACGGGCGCGGAGAGATCGACGATATCGACCATCTCGGCAATCGGCGCGTGCGCTCGGTGGGCGAGCTCGCCGAAAACCAGTTTCGCGCCGGCCTGGTCCGGGTCGAGCGGGCGGTGAAGGAACGCTTGTCGCAGGCGGAATCGGACAACCTCATGCCGCACGATCTGATCAATGCGAAGCCGATTTCGGCGGCGATCAAGGAGTTCTTCGGCTCCTCGCAATTGTCGCAGTTCATGGATCAGACCAATCCGCTCTCCGAGATCACGCACAAGCGGCGCGTCTCTGCGCTCGGACCCGGAGGGCTCACGCGCGAACGCGCGGGGTTCGAAGTGCGCGACGTTCACCCGACCCATTACGGGCGCGTGTGCCCGATCGAGACGCCGGAAGGCCCGAACATCGGCCTGATCAATTCGCTCGCGCTCTACGCCCGCACCAACAGGTACGGGTTCCTCGAGACGCCTTACCGCAAGGTGGTGAACGGCAAGGTCACCAACGAAATCGACTTCCTCTCGGCAATCGAGGAAGGCAACTTTGTCATTGCCCAGGCGAACGCGCAGATCGACAAGGGCGGCAAGCTGGTTGACGGGCTGGTGTCCTGCCGCTTCAAGAATGAGTTCAACCTGGCAACCGCCGACCGGGTGCAATACATGGACGTTGCGCCGGCGCAGATCGTATCGGTTGCGGCCTCGCTCATCCCGTTTCTCGAGCATGACGACGCCAATCGCGCGTTGATGGGCTCCAACATGCAGCGCCAGGCCGTGCCTTGCCTGCGTCCGGAAAAGCCCCTCGTCGGCACGGGGATCGAGCGCACCGTCGCCGTGGACTCCGGCACGGCCGTGCAGGCGCTGCGCGGCGGCATCGTGGACTACGTCGACGCGAGCAGGATCGTGGTCCGCGTGAACGACGACGAAACGTTTGCGGGCGACGTGGGCGTGGACATCTATAACCTGGTGAAGTACACGCGCTCCAACCAGAACACCAATATCAACCAGACGCCCCTCGTCAAGCCGGGTGAGCGCATTTCCAAGGGCGACGTGGTCGCAGACGGCGCCTCGACCGATATGGGCGAGCTGGCGCTCGGGCAGAACATGCTGGTCGCGTTCATGCCCTGGAACGGCTTCAATTTCGAGGACTCGATCCTGATCTCCGAGCGCGTGGTCGGAGACGAGCGCTATACCTCGATCCACATCGAGGAGCTGACGGTCGTCGCCCGGGATACCAAGCTCGGGCCCGAAGAAATCACGCGGGACATTTCGAACCTGTCTGAAGCGCAGCTCGCGCGTCTCGACGAGTCCGGTATCGTCTACATCGGAGCGGAAGTCGAGGCGGGCGACGTGCTGGTGGGCAAGGTTACCCCCAAGGGCGAGACGCAGCTCACTCCCGAGGAGAAGCTGTTACGCGCGATTTTCGGCGAGAAGGCCTCTGACGTGAAGGATACGAGCCTGCGCGTGCCCTCCGGTATCTCGGGGACCGTCATCGACGTGCAGGTGTTCACCCGGGAAGGAATCGAGCGCGACAAGCGCGCCCAGGAGATCATCGACGAGGAGCTCAAGCGCTACAAGAAGGACCTTGCCGACCAGATGCGCATCGTCGAGACCGACGCTTTCGAGCGTATCGAGCGTCTGCTGATCGGCAAGATCGCCAACAAGGGGCCCAAGAAACTCTCGCGCGGGACCAAGATCACCAAGTCCTATCTGGAAGGCGTCGAGCGCCACGACTGGTTCGAGGTGAGCCTTGCGAATGAGGATGCCGCGCAGCAACTGGAGAGTCTGAAGGAGAGTCTCGCGCAGACGCGGGTGAGGTTCGACGCCGCGTTCGAGGCGAAGAAGAAGAAGCTTACCCAGGGCGACGAACTGCCGCCCGGGGTGCAGAAGATGGTCAAGGTGTACGTCGCGGTAAAGCGGCGCCTGCAGCCCGGCGACAAGATGGCCGGCCGTCACGGGAACAAGGGCGTGATCTCCAAGATCGTGCCGGTGGAGGATATGCCCAGCATGGCCGACGGCACCCCTGTGGATATCGTGCTCAATCCCCTGGGCGTGCCTTCGCGCATGAACGTCGGGCAGATTCTCGAAACCCATTTGGGTTGGGCAGCCAAGGGCTTGGGGGTGAAGATCGGCGAGATGCTCAAGGCGAACGCCAAGGTCGCCGAGGTGCGCAAGTTCCTGAACCGCATCTACGGCCACGGTGGCAAGCCCGAGGATCTGAGCGGACTCTCCGACGAGGATGTGATCACGCTCGCGCAGAATCTCAGGCAAGGCGTGCCGTTCGCGACGCCGGTCTTCGACGGCGCTTCCGAGAGCGAGATCAAGGAAATGCTCGATGCAGCGGGGCTGCCGCGTGGGGGCCAGGTGACCCTGTACGACGGACGAAGCGGCGACGCCTTCGACCGGCAGGTCACGGTGGGTTTCATGCACATGCTCAAGCTTCACCATCTGGTCGACGACAAGATGCATGCGCGTTCGACGGGGCCGTACAGCCTCGTCACGCAGCAGCCTCTCGGGGGCAAGGCGCAGTTCGGCGGACAGCGCTTCGGGGAGATGGAAGTCTGGGCTCTCGAAGCCTACGGCGCCGCGTACACGCTGCAAGAAATGCTCACGGTCAAGTCCGATGACATCAACGGCCGCACCAAGGTGTACGAAAACATCGTAAAGGGCGACCACAAGATCGACGCAGGGATGCCCGAGTCTTTCAACGTGCTGGTGAAGGAAATACGGTCGCTCGGAATCGACATCGACTTGGAACGGTTTTAGAAAACGTTCGACACTCGGCGCTTTGCGCCGAGTGTCGGTGAAAGTCTGGCACAGGCGTAGTTGGCACAGGAGTAACACATGAAAGCACTGCTCGATTTGTTCAAGCAGGTCACGCAGGAAGAAGAGTTCGACGCGATCAAGATCGGGATCGCTTCGCCGGAGAAGATCCGCTCATGGTCCTATGGTGAGGTGAAGAAGCCCGAGACGATCAACTACCGCACCTTCAAGCCGGAGCGGGACGGCCTGTTCTGCGCGAAGATCTTCGGACCGATCAAGGACTACGAGTGCCTGTGCGGCAAGTACAAGCGCTTGAAGCACCGCGGGGTGATCTGCGAGAAGTGCGGTGTCGAAGTCACACTCGCCAAAGTACGCCGCGAGCGCATGGGGCACATCGAGCTCGCCAGTCCCGTAGCGCACATCTGGTTCCTGAAGAGCCTGCCTTCCAGACTGGGGCTCGTGCTCGACATGACCTTGCGCGACATCGAGCGCGTCCTCTACTTCGAAGCCTACGTCGTCACCGATGCCGGGATGGTCACCGACGACAAGATCAAGCGCGCGAAGCTCCTCTCCGAAGAGGACTACCTCGCCAAGATCGAGGAGCACGGGGACGACTTTCAGGCCTCGATGGGGGCCGAGGGGATCCGCGAACTGCTGCGCGCTCTGGACCTGAACCGGGAAATCGAAAACCTGAGAAAGGATCTCGAAGCCACGGGTTCGGACACCAAGATCAAGAAGCTCGCCAAGCGCCTCAAGGTGCTGGAGGGCTTCCAGAAGTCCGGCATCAAGCCCGACTGGATGGTCATGGAGGTGCTGCCGGTGCTGCCTCCGGAGCTGAGACCTCTGGTTCCGCTCGATGGGGGACGCTTCGCGACCTCGGACCTGAACGACCTTTATCGCCGCGTCATCAATCGCAACAACCGCCTCAAGCGCCTGCTCGAGCTGAAAGCGCCGGAAATCATCGTCCGCAACGAAAAGCGCATGTTGCAGGAGGCGGTGGATTCGCTTCTCGACAACGGCCGGCGCGGCAAGGCGATGACCGGCGCCAACAAGCGCCCGCTCAAGTCGCTCGCCGACATGATCAAGGGCAAGGGCGGCCGCTTCCGCCAGAACCTGCTCGGCAAGCGTGTCGACTACTCGGGCCGCTCGGTGATCGTCGTGGGCCCGCAACTGAAGCTTCACGAGTGCGGCCTGCCCAAGAAGATGGCCCTCGAATTGTTCAAGCCGTTCATCTTCAACAAGCTCGAGATGCAAGGTATCGCCACCACCATCAAGGCCGCGAAACGCGAAGTCGAAGCGGAGACGCCCGTGGTATGGGACATTCTTGAAGAGGTAATCCGCGAGCATCCGGTGATGCTGAACCGTGCCCCGACCTTGCACCGCCTCGGCATCCAGGCCTTCGAGCCCGTTCTGATCGAGGGCAAGGCGATCCAGCTGCACCCGCTGGTGTGCGCCGCGTTCAACGCGGACTTCGACGGCGACCAGATGGCCGTGCACATACCGCTGTCGCTCGAGGCGCAGATGGAGGCGAGGACGCTGATGCTCGCTTCGAACAACATTCTGTCTCCCGCGAACGGCGACCCGATCATCGTGCCTTCGCAGGACATCGTGCTCGGCCTGTACTACGCGACGCGCGAGCGCATCAACGCGAGAGGCGAAGCCATGGCTTTTGCCGACGTGCCCGAAGTGGCGCGCGCGTATTACTCCGGCCAGGTCGAGCTTCACGCGGCGGTCACCGTGCGCATCCGCGAGGCCGAGTTTGGCCCGAACGGGGAGAAGGTCGAAAAACTCGTTCGTCACCGGACCACCGTCGGCCGCGCCCTGCTCTCGGATATCCTGCCGGTGAGTCTGCCCTTCGAGCTCATCAACAAGGCGCTCAAGAAAAAGGAAATCTCCAAGCTCATCAACGCCGCTTTTCGCCGCTGCGGGCTGCGCGAAACGGTGATCTTCGCAGACAAGCTGATGCAGGCAGGCTTCGGCTTCGCCACCCGCGCCGGCATCTCGATCTGCGTCGATGACATGCTGGTGCCTGTGCAGAAGCACGACCTTATCTCCGCCGCCGAGACAGAGGTGAAGGAAATAGAGTCGCAGTACACCTCGGGCCTGGTGACGGTAGGCGAGCGCTACAACAAGGTGGTGGACATCTGGGGCCGGGCCGGCGATCAGGTCGGCAAGGCGATGATGGACCAGCTTTCCTCCGAGGAAGTCGCGGACCGCAAGGGCAACCGCGTCAAGCAGGAATCGTTCAACTCGATCTATATGATGGCCGACTCCGGCGCGCGCGGGTCTGCGGCCCAGATCCGCCAGCTCGCCGGAATGCGCGGCCTGATGGCGAAGCCGGACGGCTCGATCATCGAAACGCCGATCACGGCGAACTTCCGTGAAGGGCTCAACGTGCTGCAATACTTCATCTCGACGCACGGCGCGCGCAAGGGCCTCGCCGACACGGCGTTGAAGACGGCGAATTCCGGCTATCTCACGCGGCGCCTGGTGGACGTGACGCAGGACCTGGTGGTCACCGAAGATGATTGCGGCACGACCAACGGCGTCGCCATGAAGGCGCTGGTCGAAGGCGGCGAGGTGGTGGAAGCGCTGAGAGAGCGCATTCTTGGCCGGGTCACCGCGTCGGACGTCCTGCACCCGGAAACCCAGGAAGTTCTCTATAACCCGGTCACGCTCCTCAACGAAGACGAGGTCGAGACCATCGAGTCACTGGGCATCGACGAGGTGCGCGTGCGCACCCCTCTCACCTGCGATACGCGTTGGGGACTCTGCGCCAAATGCTACGGGCGCGACCTGGCAAGAGGGTCGCTGGTCAATGTCGGGGAGGCGATCGGCGTGATCGCCGCGCAGTCGATCGGCGAACCGGGCACGCAGCTCACCATGCGTACCTTCCACATCGGCGGAGCAGCGTCGCGTGCCGCCGTCGCGAGCCAGGTCGAGGCGAAGTCAAACGGTACCGTGCGCTTTACGCCCCAGATACGCTACGTGACCAACCCCAAAGGCGAGAAGGTGGTGATCTCCCGGACTGGAGAAGTGCTCGTTACCGACGACAACGGACGCGAGCGGGAACGTCACAAGATTCCGTACGGCGCAACGTTGCTGGTAGCGGACGGCAAGCCGGTCAAGGCGGGGCAAGTGCTCGCTTCGTGGGACCCGCATACCCGCCCGATCATTACCGAGTACGGCGGCACCGTGCGCTTCGAGCACATCGAGGAAGGCGTCACCGTCGCCAAGCAGATCGATGACGTCACCGGCCTTTCCACGCTGGTGGTCATCGATCCCAAGCGCAGGGCCGCGGCGGGCAAGGGCCTGCGTCCGCAGGTGAAGCTGCTGAACGACGCCGGCGAGGAGATCCGGATTGCCGGCACCGACCATCCGATCACCATCACGTTCCAGGTCGGCTCGCTCATCACCGTGAAGGACGCCCAGCAGGTGCACGTCGGCGAGGTGCTCGCGCGCGTTCCGCAGGAGACTTCGAAGACCCGCGACATCACGGGTGGTCTGCCGCGGGTCGCCGAACTCTTCGAGGCACGCTCGCCCAAGGATGCGGGCTTGCTTGCCGAGATCACGGGAACGGTGTCCTTCGGCAAGGACACCAAGGGCAAGCAGCGTCTTGTCATTACCGACCTCGAGGGTGTTTCGCACGAGTACCTGATCCCGAAGGACAAGCACGTCATGGCGCACGACGGGCAGGTCGTCAACAAGGGCGAGTTCATCGTCGACGGCCCGGCCGAGCCGCACGACATCCTGCGCTTGCAGGGCGTCGAGGCGCTTGCGCGCTATATCACCGACGAAGTGCAGGATGTGTATCGCCTGCAGGGTGTGCGCATCAACGACAAGCACATCGAGGTGATCGTGCGGCAAATGCTGCGCCGCGTGCAGGTCGAGGAGCCGGGCGACACGCGCTTCATCGTGGGCGAGCAGGTGGAGCGTGCCGACGTGCTCGAGGAAAACGAGAAGGTGCAGGCCGAAAACAAGAAACCGGCGACCTACAGCTACATGCTGCTCGGGATCACCAAGGCATCGCTGTCGACCGACTCGTTCATCTCGGCCGCCTCGTTCCAGGAGACCACGCGCGTGCTCACCGAGGCTGCGATCATGGGCAAACGCGACGAGCTGCGCGGCCTGAAGGAGAACGTCATCGTCGGCAGGCTGATTCCGGCGGGCACGGGCATGGCGTACCACGATGCCCGGAAGATCGCACCGCCGGCGCAGCTGTTCGAGGAGGTCGCG
>Ga0208454_1000731_pt1 | contig 16449 bp, 20 predicted proteins | sample EasRivMeERMZT100_FD_187530 | JGI IMG/M metagenome (GOLD analysis project Ga0208454, IMG submission 187530) | Soil microbial communities from meander-bound floodplain in the East River, Colorado, USA - East River MetaG ERMZT100 (SPAdes) (version 2) | ecosystem: Environmental > Terrestrial > Soil...
GCTCACCAAGGTCAACGACATCACCGTTTACATTTTTCTCATGCCGATCCTGTCGCAGGACTCGGTGGATAAATCGCGGGCGATCTGGTGCGCCAAGGATCGCGCCAAGGCCTGGGACGACGTGATGTTGCGCGGGGTGGCGCTGCAGGGCGAGGCCAAGTGCGATACGCCGATCGAGAAGAACATGGAGCTGGCCCAGCGCTTTCGCATCAACGGCACGCCCGCGATCTTCCTCGCCGACGGGCGCATGCTTGGCGGCTACGTTCCGGCGGACGAACTCGAGAAGGCAATGAATTCGACGCTGCCAAAGTAAGTCTGTCGCCGCAGTCAACAGCGGGTAACGCCGGGCGTTATCCTCTGGATGACGGGCCTGAATCGTTTTTCTGCCGCTCCACGCATTCCGGCCGACGCGGGCCGCTTTGGGCTCGCACTCGTGGTATCGGCGCTGGCGCACTGGGCACTGCTGGCCACCCCGCCCGTCGATACGCGGCGGCCGCGCGCTGCTCCAGCCGCGATCGGCGCGCCGATGACGGTGCGCTTCGCGCCGCAACCGGATTCATTTCCGCAGGCTCCGGCAGTCACGGATGCGGAAGGAAGCCGCATGCCGGAGCGGCCGGAGCCTGCCGGCGGCACCAGCGGGCATGCGCCGAGCCACATGCCCGCAACCGCGGTTGCGCCGCCGGGCGCGGATGCGCCGGCGGTATTGCGCGCACCCGACCCGACCTACTACCCGGCAAGGGAGCTCGATGCCTACCCGCAACCGGCGCGACCGCTCGCGCTCGACCGGCCGGCCGGTGCGGGTAGTATCAGGCTGCTATTGCTGATTGACGAGCACGGCGTCGTCAACGACGTTTCACTGGTCGAAGCCGACGCAGCGGGCCACCTGGAGGAGACGCTGCGCGCCGCGCTCGCGGCGACACGCTTCCTGCCGGCGCAGAAGGACGGCCGCGCGGTGCGCAGCCGCATCGTGCTGAGCGTGAGCTTCGCAACCGCACGCGAACAGTGAACGGTGAACGGAGAAGTGCGTGATTCGGCTCAACATCCACTGCGTCAGTCTTACTGTTCGCTGTTCACTGTTCACCGCTCACCCGCTGGCACGCGATAGGTGTTGGGAAGCAGCAACCACATCCTGAGCGGCTGTCTCATGCGTCCGGCTTCGCGCGCGGCCTCCGGGCCGAATCCCCAGAAGAAATCGGCGCGGATGGCGCCGCGGATGGCGCCGCCGGTGTCCTGTCCCAGCATGAGGCGGTTGAGGGGCCGGCTGGATAGCGGCCAAGTGGTCGCGAGGTAGACCGGGGCGCCGAGCGGCACGAAGCGCGGATCGACGGCGACGCTGCGGCGCGCGGTGAGCGGCACGCCGAGCGCGCCGAGCGGACCGGGCAGATCCGCCGGCAGCTCGCGGAAGAATACATAGCTCGCATTCTGGTTGAGCAGCTCGGTGGCTTTCGTGGGGTTCGCGCGCGCCCACGCCTGGATACCCTGCATCGAGGCCTTTTCCAGCGGCAGCTCGCCGCGTTCCACCAGCAGCCTGCCGATCGAGCGGTACGGATGCCCGTTCTGGTCGGCGTAACCGATGCGCAACGTTTCACCGCCCTCGAGCGCGATGCGGCCGGAGCCCTGGATCTGGAGGAAGAACAGTTCAATCGCGTCGTCGACCCAGGCGATCTCCCTGCCCCTGACCGCAGCCTCGCCCAGCTCGATCTGCCCGCGGTCGTAATAGGGCACGATACGCCGGCCATCGAGCCGGCCGCGCAGGCGCATGCCCTTTAGTTCGGGGTAGACCTCGGTAAGATCGACCACCAGCAGGTCTTCCGGTACGCCGTAGACGGGGTGGCGGTAGCGCGCGGAGGGCTTGCGGCTGCCCCGGAGAAGCGGCTCGTAGTAGCCCGTGATCAACCCATCCTCGCCGCCGTCGGCGTTAACGAGCTGAAACGGCGTCAGCTTGGACTCGAAAAAGCGGCGCGCGGTTTCCCGGTCCGGGCGACCGATGCCGTCTGCAACGGTGCAGATGTCGAGCCAAGCGTCCTGCTTCACCAGTGCGCGGCAGCCGATGAGAAACGCGTCCCAGGCTTGCGACGGGTCTTCCATCTGCCATTCGGGGAGATCGCTCCAGTTCGCCTGGCGCAGCATGCCGGTTTCGGCGGCCGGCGGCCTGGGTGTTTCCCTGGGTGGAACGGGCGCGGCAGCAGGCGGAGCGGGTTGCGGCTTGATGGTTTCGCAGCCCGCCAGCGCGAGCAGGGCGCACAGGCAGAACGCACCCAGGGCGCGCGGTATTATGCTCCGGGGCGCTGATTCGTTAGAGTGATGCATTTCGTCCCAACGAAAAGTATAGACCGGCTTCATCCCTTGGATGTCGGGAAGACCGCCGGCCCAAGTCCGACAAACTCCCGGGGGCCGGCCCTCAGATCCTCTCCAGCCTCAGCAGGCGAAACCAGCCCCCGGCGGCGGCCGGCCTGTCGCTGATAACCCGCACGCCCGGCACGCCCGGCAGTACGTCGTCCAGGACTACGTCGAGCCGCGTTGCAAGGCGCGAAGCGAGCGGGTTCAACAGGCGGCGGAATGGCGCGCGCTGGCCGCGCTGCAGGAACTTGTCGAACACCAGGATGCTGCCGCCCTTGCGCACCACGCGCGCTGTCTCCGTGAGGGCCAGCGCCGCGTCGGGCACCACCGCCAGTATGAGATGCAGCACGGCGTGATCGAAGCAGGCGTCGCGGAACGGCAGCGCCAGGCTGTTCCCGAGCACCGGCGAAAACTCGTGTCCGGCGGCGCGGCGCACGCAGCGACGCAGCATCGCCTGCGTCAGGTCGAGCCCGACGTAACGGTGATTGCGCGGCAGGAGCGGCACATCGAGGCCGGATCCGACGCCGTTCAGGAGCACCGCGCAGCGGCCTACGCGCGGCAACGCGGTGAGGCTTTCTTGCCGCGCCGCGCGGAAGGCCGGACCAGCGAAGAGATCGTAGAACGGCGCGAGGAAAGTGTAACTGAGCTGCAGGCTCATGGCGGAGAATGTTCAGTGTTGAGTGTTGAGTGTTGAGGTTTGAGTTGGTTTCCAAACAGCGCTCAGATTTCCGGAATGAACACAACTCTTCGCGTAAAGTTAAAAACTCACCATTCGCGTCAGTGTAAAACGCGCGGCATGGACAGCGTGAACTCGGGTATCGGCGCGTCGAACTGCACGCCGTCCTGCGCGACCATCTGGTAGCTGCCGCGCATGGTGCCGACCGGGGTGGCGATGGCGGTGCCGCTGGTGTACTGGAAGCTCTCGTTGGGCCGCAGCGTCGGCTGCTCGCCGACCACGCCGAGGCCGCGCACTTCCTGCACCTGGTTGTTGGAGTCGGTGATGATCCAGTGGCGGCTCACCAGTTGCGCCGGCATCGAGCCGGTGTTGGTGATGGTGATGGTGTAGGCGAATACAAAGCGCCCGCTTTCCAGGTCCGACTGATCCGGAATGAACGCCGTGCGCGACGTGACCGAGATGTCGTGCTTCTTGTCAGCCATGACGGCGATTGTTGACCAATTCCACAGGGCGCGCAAGAACGGGTAAAATTTCCGCGTCCTTCCAGTAGCGCGCCATGGCGAAAAACTACCGCATCGCTCCCAGCATACTGTCCGCCGACTTTGCGCGGCTGGGCGAGGAAGTGCGCAACGTGATCGCGGCCGGCGCCGACATCGTGCACGTCGACGTGATGGACAACCATTACGTTCCCAACCTGACGGTGGGCCCGCTGGTGTGCGAAGCGATCCGGCCGTTCACCCAGGCCCTCATCGACGTGCACCTGATGGTGAGGCCGGTGGACCGCATCGTGCCCGACTTCGCGAAGGCCGGGGCCAACATCATCTCGTTTCATCCCGAGGCCTCCGAGCACGTTGACCGCACCATCGCGCTGATCCGGGACCACGGCTGCAAGGCGGGCCTGGTGCTGAATCCCGCCACGCCGCTCTCGTATCTCGACCACGTCATCGACAAGCTCGACCTGATCCTGGTCATGTCGGTGAATCCCGGCTTCGGTGGGCAGAAGTTCATACCCCAGGCGCTGAGGAAGCTGGCCGCGGTGCGCAGCCGCATCGAAGCGGCCGGGCGCGACATCTGGCTCGAGGTGGATGGCGGCGTCAAGGTGGACAACATCGCGGAGGCGGCGCGCGCCGGCGCCGACACGTTCGTCTCCGGCTCGGCCATCTTTGGCACCCGGGATTACAAAGCCACTATCTCCGCGATGCGTGCCGAGCTCGCCAAAGCCTAGGAGAGGGGAGAGAAGAGAGGGGAGAGGAGCGCGTCCATCAGGGCACGAGCCTTCTGCAATGGACGCCTCGCTCTTCTCGTCTATCGCCTCTCGCTTCACCCCAATGAGTCAGCGTTTTCCAATGCGGGTCAAGGCCGTAATGATCGACCTCGACGGCACGCTCGCCGACACTATTCCGGACCTCGCTGTCGCGGTCAACATGATGCTGGGCGAGCTCCGGCGTCCCGCGCTCGACGTGGAACTGGTCCGCACCTTCGTCGGCAAGGGCATACCGAAGCTCGTCGAGCGCGCGCTCGCCGGGTCGATTGACGGCGGCGCGTCCGCCGGGCAGATGGCGCGCGCGTTGCCGGTGTTCGAGCGCTGCTACGCCGAGGTCAACGGCCGGCACTCCGTGATGTATCCGGGCGTGGGGGAGGGTCTCGAGGCGCTGCGCGCGATGTGTTTGCCGCTCGCGTGCGTGACCAACAAGTCGGGGCGCTTCACGATCCCGCTGCTCGAGCATCTCGGCATCGCGCACCATTTCGAGCAGGTCATCGCCGGCGACACGCTGCCGCAGAAGAAGCCCGACCCGGCGCCGCTGCTCCACGCCTGCCGCGTATTCGGCATCGCGCCGCGCGAGATGCTGATGATCGGCGACTCCGGGAACGACGCCCAGGCCGCGCGCGCGGCCGGCTGCCCGGTGTTCTGCGTTCCCTACGGCTATAACGAGGGCCAGGATGTGCGCGAGCTGGACGTTGATGCTATAGTACCTTCCCTCATTGCAGCTGCCCGGCTGATCGAGAAAGCGTAGTCATGCACGACACCGATCACGGAATCGAGAAGCAGGCGATCCTCGCCTGGCGTTGCTGGCGTAGTTAGCCCGGCCCGCGCGCGCCTTGCGCGCATGTGTTTCTCGATCGTTGTTCGTGTTCTTCGTGGAGTGACTGATGACCGAAGCTGATTTCGCCCGCCTCGCCGAGGCGGGCTACAACCGGGTACCCGTGGTGCTCGAGACCTTTGCCGACCTCGACACCCCCCTCTCCGTCTACCTCAAGCTCGCCAACCGGCCCTACACCTACCTGCTGGAATCGGTCGTGGGCGGCGAGCGCTTCGGCCGCTATTCCTTCATCGGCTTGCCCGCCGAGACGCGCATCGAGGTGCGCGGGGACCGCTGCGTCGAATTTCGCGGCGCGCACAAGGTAAGCGAGCAACAAGCGGCCGATCCGCTGGCCTACGTCAGCGACTACCTCGCGCGCTTCAAAGTGGTGCAGGATGCGGGCCTGCCGCGCTTCTGCGGCGGCCTCGTCGGCTACTTCGGTTACGACACCGTGCGCTACATCGAGCGGCGGCTGGCGGCGACGCGCAAAGAGGACGAGCTCGATACGCCCGACATCCTGCTGCTGGTGTCCGAGGAGATCGCGATCGTCGACAATCTTTCCGGCAAGCTGACCCTGGTGGTGTACGCGGAGCCGGGCAGACCAGGCGCATTCCAGGCGGCGCAGGCGCGGCTGAAGCAGCTGCTCGCGAAGCTGCGCGCGCCGGTGGCAATACCGCCGGACACGCGCGGGCCGTCGCAGCCCGCGGTTTCGGGCTTCGGGCAGGCCGCATATCACAAGGCGGTCGAGCGCGCGAAGCACTACATCTTCGAGGGCGACATCATGCAGGTGGTGCCGTCGCAGCGCTTGTCGAAGCCGTTCCGCGCCTCGCCGCTTGCGCTCTACCGTGCGCTGCGCACCATCAACCCGTCGCCCTACATGTACTACTTCGATTTCGGCGGCTTCCACGTGGTCGGCGCCTCGCCCGAGATCCTGGCGCGACTCGAGGGCGACGCGGTGACGGTGCGCCCGATCGCCGGCACCCGGCGCCGCGGCGCGACGCCGGCGGAGGACGCCGCGCTGGAACAGGAGCTGCTCGCCGACGAGAAGGAGCGCGCCGAGCATCTCATGCTGGTGGACCTGGGACGCAACGACGCGGGGCGCGTGGCGCGGATCGGCAGCGTGCGGGTGACCGAGCAGATGGTGGTCGAGCGCTACTCGCACGTGATGCATATCGTCTCCAACGTCGAGGGCCGGCTGAAGCCCGGGCTCAACGCCATCGACGTGCTGCGCGCGACCTTTCCCGCCGGCACGGTTTCCGGCGCGCCCAAGGTGCGGGCGATGGAGATCATCGACGAACTGGAGCCCGTGAAGCGCGGTATCTACGCCGGCGCGGTGGGCTACCTGGGCTTTCACGGCAACATGGACGTCGCGATCGCGCTGCGCACGGCGGTCGTCAAGAACAATACCCTCTACGTGCAGGCGGGCGGCGGCGTCGTCGCCGATTCGCAGCCGGAGGCGGAATGGCAGGAAACCCAGAACAAGGCCAAGGCCCTGCTGCGCGCCGCCGAGATGGCGGAGTCGGGACTTGATACCAGGCTCGATTGAGCCGCGTCCGCATCCGAAAGCGGCCCTGGCGCCGGGTTGGCCGATGAAAGCGGTGCTTTCAATGCTCATTGCAATTTTCATGTTGAAGGCGATCGACGCCGGCGCACAGTTGCGCCTGCCGCGTGAGCCTTATGTGGCAGGCTACACGTTGGCCGCGTACGCGACCGAAGCACCGCCCGAGATAGCGCCGCTTGCCGATGCGGAGCCACGGACACGCGGCAAGGAGCCGGGGGACCTGTGGCTGCGCAACGCGGCGCTTATCGGCGGGAGCGCCCTGCTGGTGGGGGCATATGGAATGAACAAGTGGTGGGAGGATGGGTTCACAGGGACATTCAACACCGAGAGCGAGGGTTGGTTCGGCCAGGACACCCGATACGGCGGCACGGACAAGCTCGGTCACAGCTTCTTCGCCTACGTCGGCACGCGGCTGCTCACGCTGGGTTTCGGCGCGCTCGGCAACGAGCGTCGGCAGGCGGGGAAACTCGGGTTCTGGTCGGCGCTCGGCATCATGACCGCGATCGAAGTGTTGGATGGCTTTTCGAAGCAGCACCAATTCAGCAAGGAGGACGCGGTCATGAACGTCCTCGGCGCGGGCTTGGGGTACTTGATGGAAGACAGCCCGAATCTCGACCGGCTGGTTGATTTCCGACTGCTCTACAGGCCGTCGGAGGGCCATGGCTACGAGCCCGCCGGAGATTACTCCGGACAAATCTATCTGATGGTCGCCAAGGCGAGCGGCGTGTCCGCCTTGCGCGATAACAGCGTACTCAGGTATTTCGAGCTTGCCGCGGGCTATGGAACGCAGGGCTTCGATGACCCGCCGGGCGCGGAGGGCCGCCGCAACCTGTACTTCGGCATCTCGCTCAATCTTTCCGAGGTGCTGGCGCAGACCGCGTTCCGGAGCGCGAAGGAGCGCAGCCGCACGCAGCGCGCGGCGGACCTGTTCTTCGAGTTCATGCAGGTGCCCGGCACGGCCGCCCTGGCGAAGCATCAATTGTGAATGTCCTCGCCGGCTCCAAGGTAAACTTTGCGACCGCTGACGCGGGCGGGGCCGGCGTCCGGAGGGATCCGTCATGCTGCTGATGATCGACAACTACGACTCGTTCACCTACAACCTGGTGCAATACCTCGGCGAGCTGGGCGAGGAGGTGCAGGTGTTCCGCAACGACGAGATTACGCTCGATGCGGTCGGCAAGCTCGGGCCCGCGCGAATCGTCATCTCGCCCGGCCCCTGCACGCCGAACGAGGCGGGGATCTCGGTGCCGCTGATCCGGGAATTCGCGGGCAGAATCCCGATTCTGGGGGTCTGCCTCGGCCACCAGGCGATCGGGCAGGCGCTGGGCGGCAGGATCGTGCACGCGAAGCAGCTCATGCACGGCAAGACTTCCGCCATCCATCACGATGCGCGGGGCGTGTTCAAGGGGCTGCCGGACGGATTTACCGCGACCCGCTATCATTCACTGGTGATCGAGCGCGCGAGCCTGCCCGCCTGCCTCGAGGTGAGTGCCTGGACCGACGATGGCGAGATCATGGGCGTGCGCCACAAGGAGCTGACGGTGGAAGGAGTGCAGTTCCACCCCGAATCCATCCTCACGGAGCACGGCCACCGGTTGCTCGGCAATTTCCTGGCAGCCGGTCGGACCAGGATGTCCGACCAGCTGCTAACAGCAAAACCGCCCGAGGAATTTGAATGACACTTGCATAGGGAGTCTGTCTGACTTGAGCCCGACAAGCTCCCAGGAGGAAACAAGCATGACACCGCAAGAAGCGCTGGCGCGCGTGATCGAACACCGCGAGATCTTCCGCGAGGAGATGCTCTCGCTCATGCGCGCAATCATGAGTGGCGAGGTTTCCCCGGTGCTGATCTCCGCCATCATCACCGGGCTGCGCGTCAAGAAAGAGACCATCGGCGAGATCGCCGCCGCCGCCGAAGTGATGCGCGAGTTCGCCACCAAGGTTACCGTGAAAGACGCCAACAGCGTCATCGACATCGTCGGTACCGGTGGCGACGGCGCCCACACATTCAACATTTCCACCGCGGCGACTTTCGTCTGCGCGGCAGCGGGTGCCCGCGTCGCGAAGCACGGCAACCGCTCGGTTTCCAGCAAGTCGGGCAGCGCCGACGTGCTGGAGGCGTTGGGCGCCAACATCAACCTGAAGCCCGAGCAGATCGGCCGCTGCATAGACGAAGTGGGGGTGGGCTTCATGTTCGCACCGCTGCATCACGGCGCGATGAAGCACGCCGCGCCGGTGCGGCGGGAGCTCGGCGTGAAGACCATCTTCAACATTCTCGGCCCGCTCACTAATCCGGCGGGAGCAAAGCTGGAGTTGATGGGCGTGTTCCATCCCGATCTAGTCGGAATCCAGGCGCGCGTGCTGGAACGGCTCGGCAGCCGGCACGTGATGGTCGTGCACGGTCTGGAAGGGCTCGATGAAATCTCGATTTCCGGGCCGACCCTGGTGGCGGAACTGAGGGACGGCAGGATCGGCGAGTTCAGGATCACGCCGCAGGAGTTCGGCCTGGACACGCACGATATCGCCACGATACGCGTGGACGGCGTCGAGCGCTCCAAGGCGATGGTGCTGGCGGCGCTCGACAACCAGGCGGGCGCGGCGCGGGACATCGTCGCGTTCAATGCCGGCGCCAGCATCTACGTCGCGGGGCTGGCGCCGACCCTGGCGGGCGGCGTGCAGAAGGCGCAGGCGGTGATTGCCAGCGGTGCGGCGCGCAAGAAGCTCGACGCTTTCGTCGGCTTCACGCAGGCCGCCAGAGACCAATGACTGACGTCCTGCAGCGCATACTCGCGGTGAAGGCGGAGGAGGTAGCGCGCGCGAAAGCGGCAATGCCGCTGGCGGCTTTGCGTGACGAGGCGCGGCAGGCGCCGCCGGCGCGCGACTTCGTCGGATCGCTGCGCTCGAAAATCAGCGCCGGCAAGCCGGCCGTTATCGCGGAGATAAAAAAAGCGAGCCCGAGCCGGGGCGTGTTGCGCGAGCATTTCGAGCCGGCGGCAATCGCTGCGAGCTACGAGCGCCACGGCGCGGCATGCCTGTCTGTGCTGACCGACGCGCAGTTTTTCCAGGGGGAAATCGGGCACCTGAAGCAGGCGCGCGCGGCTTGCGAACTGCCGGTGCTGCGCAAGGACTTCACCATCGACCCGTACCAGGTGTACGAAGCACGCGCCGCGGGAGCGGATTGCATCCTGCTGATCGTCGCCGCGCTCGAGACCGCGCGCATGCTCGAATTGGAGGCCATCGCGCATGAACTCGCCATGGCGGTGCTGGTCGAGGCGCACGATGCCGCCGAGCTGGAGCAGGCCCTGGTATTGAAGACCCCCCTGGTCGGTATCAACAACCGCAACCTCCGCACTTTCAAAACAAAGCTCGAAACCACGCTCGAACTGATGCCGCGGATTCCCGCGGGGCGCCTGGTGGTGACGGAGAGCGGGGTGCTTTCGCCCCGGGACGTGCGCGCGCTGCGCGACGGCAGGGTGGGATGCTTCCTCGTCGGCGAGGCCTTCATGCGCGCGGCCAATCCCGGCGCGGAGCTCGCGCGCCTGTTTGCCGAGGCGTAATATTCCACCCATGGAACGCCGCCTGCCTTCCCTCGACGAGTTGATCGTCGCCTTCGACAAGGGCCTGCGCACGGTCTTCGCGCCGGCGCAATCGCTGCGCGCGACGCCGGGCCGCGAACTGTCGGAGGCCGACTTGACGGACGAGCAGCGCCGCCTCTCCGCCTCGCTGATGCGAGTGAATCACGCCGGTGAAATCTGCGCGCAGGCGCTCTACCAGGGACAGGCACTGACTGCCCGCGACGCCCGCGCGAAAGCCGCGCTGGAGCAGGCGGCACGCGAGGAGACCGAGCACCTGGCCTGGACCGAGGGCCGGATCGAGGAACTGGGCGGCCGCAAGAGCCTGTTCAACCCGGTATGGTACGCGGGCTCGTTTGCGCTCGGCGCGCTCGCCGGACTGGCCGGCGACCGCTGGAACCTCGGGTTTCTGGCCGAGACCGAGCGGCAGGTGGTCACGCACCTCGAAGGGCACCTCGGGCGGCTGCCGGGGGAGGACGCCAGGAGCCGGGCAATCGTCGAGAAAATGAAGGAAGACGAAGCGCGCCACGCCACCAGCGCGGTCGGGCACGGCGCCGCGGAACTGCCGGCGCCCGCCAAGGCTGCGATGCGGCTGTCGTCGAAGATGATGACCGAAACCGCGTTCTGGATTTAGGAATCAGCCGCCGATAGACGCCGATGAACGCCGATAGAATCTAGACAAATTGAGCCTCAGATAGTGCTCTTCCGGATGGAACGCCTTGAACGGACGGAAGCTGTGCACTCATCGGCGTCCATCGGCGGCTAATTTGCTGGGTCCTTGATCTCGAAGTCGTGCGTGATCGCGGCGGTCTTGCCGAGCATGATCGACGCGGAGCAGTACTTCTCCGCCGAAAGATGAATGGCGCGCTCGACCTGCTCGCGCTTGAGGCCTTTCCCGGTCACGATGAAGTGGAAGTGGATGCGCGTGAAGACCTGGGGATCCTGCTCCGCGCGGTCGGCGGCGATTTCCACCACGCAGTCGGTGACGGGAGCGCGGCCCTTCTTCAGGATGTGCACGACATCGTAGGCGGTGCATCCCCCGGTGCCCAGCAGCACCGTCTCCATCGGCCGCGGCCCGAGGTTGCGTCCGCCGCCTTCGGGCGCGCCGTCCATCACCACCGCGTGCCCGCTTCCGGATTCGCCGACGAAGGCGACGTTTTCCAGCCACTTGATGCGAACCTTCATTCTAGTATCCGATCAGGGCGCGCAGGCGGTACCAGGCAATGCCGGCGACCTCGCGAAAGAACAGGCTGCTGTCGGAGAGCGCCACAGCGTCCGGCAGGAAGTCGAGCACAGTCAACTCGAAGCGCCCGATGTAGCCGGTCGGCGCCGGGATGACAGTGAAGCCGACGTGTTCGAATGCCAGCTTCGCGCGCGGCATGTGCCAGGCATGGGTCACGAGATAGATCTGCTGGACGGTGGATTTCAGTTGATCCCGGCCCATCCGGGCGTTCTCGAAAGTATTGTGCGAGTCGTTTTCGACCCATTGCGTCGGCACATTGAAATCGCGCTGCAGCGCCCGCTTCATGTTCTCGGCCTCCGGCACCGGGCCGCCCTCCGGCGCGCCACCCGCGACGAGCACAGGTTTCCCGAGCGTGCGGTGGAGGTGGGCGGCGTAGCGCAGGCGCACCAGTGTGCGGGAACCGACGGTGTCACCGCCGTACTCCGGCGCGTGGAAATAGGTGCCGCCACCCAACACCACGATAGCCTGCCCGTTGCGGTCGGCAGCCGGGTCCCGATACGGGGGTTCCAGCCACCCCAGCAGCCGGTCGGCCACGAACTGCGTGGACAGCGGGTAGAGCAAGATGAGCGCCAACACCGCCGGGCGCCACGCCACCAGCGGTCGGCGCCATGCCAGCAGCGCGGCAGCCAGCAGGATGAACAGCACGATGCTCAGCGGCGAGAGCAGGGCAGCAATGGCGTGAGCGACCAGCCGTTCCATGGAGGGGGGAGCCGTAGAGTGTTGTTTCCGGTCAGTTTAACCGGTTAATGCCGGTGCCGGTTCCGGCGCGCCGGCGAGGCCTGGAAGTTTGACACAGGCACCTGATTTGCAATAGAATTCGTGCCCTTTCGAGCACAAAGCGCAGGGCAACTCGCATGAAAACGTTTATGGCAAAGCCCGAGACGGTCCAGCACGGGTGGTACCTCGTGGATGCCTCCAACAAGGTGCTCGGCCGGCTGGCGTCCGAGATCGCCCGTCGGCTGCGCGGCAAGCACAAGCCCGAATTCACGCCGCACGTCGACACCGGCGACTTTATCGTGGTGGTCAACGCCGAAAAACTGCGCGTGACCGGCAGGAAAGCGCAGAACAAGATCTATCACCGGCACAGCGGCTACCCCGGCGGCATTTTCAGCGAAAGTTTTTCCAAGCTGCACGGCCGCCAGCCGGAGCGCGTGCTGAAGCTGGCCGTGAAGGGCATGCTGCCCAAGGGGCCGCTCGGCTACGCCATGCTCAAGAAGATGAAGGTGTATACCGGCGCGAGCCATCCGCACGCGGCGCAGCAGCCGATACAACTGGAGGTGTAGGGCATCATGGCATTGCAACGTCAGCAAAATTACGGCACCGGCCGCCGCAAGACCGCGGTAGCGCGGGTGTACATCAGGCCCGGCAAGGGCGCCATCTCCGTCAACGGCAGGCCGGTGGACGAGTTCTTCTCGCGCGAAACCGGGCGCATGGTGGTGCGCCAGCCGCTCGAGCTGACGAAAACCACCGCCAGCTTCGACATCACGGTGAACGTCGACGGCGGCGGCGAGTCGGGGCAGGCCGGCGCGGTGCGCCACGGCATCACGCGCGCGCTGATCGAGTACGACGCGTCGCTCAAGCCGGTGCTCAAGAAGGCGGGGCTGGTCACGCGCGACGCGCGCGAGGTCGAGCGCAAGAAAGTCGGCTTGCACAAGGCGCGACGCGCCAAGCAATTCTCGAAACGCTAGCATTTTTTGTACGCAGCAAAGCCGCCTGCGGGCGGCTTTGTCGTCTGTGGGCCCGGAAAGCACACGCATGGCGAAGAACAGGATCAGGATCGGCATCGTCGGCGGCACCGGATATACCGGCGTCGAGCTGCTGCGCCTGCTCGCCCAGCACCCGCACTGCGAGCTGGCCGCCATCACTTCGCGCAAGGAAGCGGGCATCGGGGTGGCGGAGATGTTCCCCAACCTGCGTGGCCGCGTCGGGCTCAAATTCTCCGATCCGGCGCAGGCCGGGCTCGACAAGTGCGACCTGGTATTTTTTGCCACGCCCAATGGCGTGGCGATGGAGCAGGCGCGGGCGCTGGTGGGCGCCGGCGCGCGCATCATCGACATCGCGGCGGATTTCCGCATCCGGGACATCGCGGTGTGGGAGCAGTGGTACGGCGTCAAGCACCTGTGCCCGGAGCTGGTGGCGGAAGCCGTCTACGGTCTGCCCGAGGTGAACCGCGAGCGCATCCGCAAGGCGCGCATCGTCGCCAACCCCGGCTGCTATCCGACCGCGACGCAGCTCGGCTTCCTGCCGCTCGTGGAAGCCGGCGTCGTCGACGTCGATCACCTGATCGCCGACGCCAAGTCGGGCGTCTCCGGCGCCGGGCGCCGGCCGGAAGTGCACACGCTGCTGGCGGAAGCCTCCGACAATTTCAAGGCCTACGGCGTGCCGGGACACCGCCACCACCCGGAGATCGTGCAGGGGCTGGCGCAGGCCGCCGGCCGCGCGGTCAATCTCGTGTTCACACCCCACCTGGTGCCGATGATCCGCGGCATCCATGCCACGCTCTACGCGCGCCTGACGGCGCCAGCCGACCTGCAGGCGCTGTTCGAGAAGCGCTTCGCCGCCGAAGCGTTCGTCGACGTGCTGCCCGCGGGCAGCCATCCCGACACGCGCTCGGTGCGCGGCGCGAACATATGCCGCATCGCGGTGCACCAGCCGCGCGGTGGCGACATCGCGGTGGTGCTCTCGGTCATCGATAATCTGGTGAAGGGCGCGTCGGGCCAGGCGGTGCAGAATATGAACATCATGTTCGGATTTCCGGAAACCGCCGGTCTCGAGCAGATCGCGCTGCTACCCTAGGCGTCTGGAGATGAAACAACCCTTCCGCGCGTTGCGCCGCAAGTTCGGGATCTCCGCGTCACGGGTGTCGGTGCAGACACACGTGGCTTGGTACTGGCGCTGGCTCGGCATCATCGTCCTCGGCGCATTCGTGGTCGGGGTCGGCTTGACCACCTACGATTACGGCATGGAGCTCGCCGGCTTCAGGCAGGGCGAGGCGGCGAACGCGCTGGCCAAACTCAACGAGGAGATGCTGAAACGCGAAGCCACGATCGCCGAGATGCGGTCGAAGGTGGCGGCGGTCGAGCGGCAGCTGCAGATAGACCGCGCCACCTACGGTGACCTTGCCAAGCAGGTGAAGACGCTTTCCGAGCAGAATGCCGCGCTCAAGGAGGACCTCGCCTTCTTCCAGTCGCTGATGGCGAGCGGCGCCAAGGAACTCGGGCTCAGCATAAACCGCTTCCGCGTGCAGCCGGATGCGCTGCCCGGCGAGTACCGCTACCGCCTGCTGCTGGTGCAGAGCGGGCAGCGCATCAAGGAGTTCCAGGGCACGCTGCAGTTCCTGGTTTATCTGGAGCAAAGCGACCGCAAATTCGTGCTGACCCTGCCGCCCGAGGACCAGAAGAACTCGCGCGAATACCAGGTCAACTTCAAATTCTTTCAGCGCGTGGACGGCACCTTCAAGGTGGCGCCCGGAACCACCGTAAAGAACCTGGAGGTGCGGGTCTTTGAAAACGGGGTCAATGCGCCTAAACTATCGCAAACGGCGAGCGTTTCCTGAGGAGAACGGCAATATGTTTGGCAGCAAGGACAGCAACAAGCTCCAGAACCGCATTGACTGCCTGATCGGCGCCGGCGCCACCATCGAGGGCAACATCATCTTTTCCGGGGGCCTGCGGGTGGACGGGCGGGTGCGCGGCGACGTCATCTCGGCCGAAGGCAAGTCCGGTACGCTGGTGCTGTCCGAGCAGGCCCATATCGAGGGCGCAATCCGCGTTTCCCACGTTGTGATCAATGGCACGGTCGTCGGCCCGGTGCACGCTGCGGAATACGTGGAACTGCAGGCCAAGGCGAATGTCACAGGGGATGTGCATTACAAGACGCTGGAGATCCAGCTCGGCGCCGTGGTGCAGGGACGGCTGGTGTACCAGAGCGACGACAAGTCGGAAAAGGTCGTCCATCTCAAGCCCGCCACCGCGGAGTGAAGCGGGCACGGTACATTAACAAGATCAATTGCAGCAGTTACAGTGGAGTCCCATATGAACGCAGTGACTGAAATGATGCCCGCGGCGCTGGTGTTTACCGACGCGGCGGCGGCAAAAGTGAAGAGCCTGATCGACGAGGAAGGCAACCCCAACCTCAAGTTGCGCGTCTTCGTGCAGGGTGGCGGCTGTTCCGGCTTCCAGTACGGCTTCACCTTCGACGAGGACGCGGGCAATGACGACACGCGCATGGAGAAGGGCGGCGTGACGCTGCTGATCGACCCCATGAGCCTGCAGTATCTCGCCGGCGCGGAAATCGACTACCAGCAGAACGTCGAGGGCGAACAGTTCGTGATCAAGAACCCGAACGCCAAGTCCACCTGCGGCTGCGGGTCTTCCTTCTCTGCTTAGAAAGCCCGGCATCGAAGAAAAGGCGGCTGCGGCCGCCTTTTTTGTTGCCGACGTTTTTCATCACTCATCACTTGGGGTAGATCGCCCCCAGCACCCGCGGCCCGCGCGCGCCGGTCACGGCCGGCAGGTTGCCGGGCTCGCGCCTGAGCGCCTGGCGCGCGAGCCAGGCGAAGGCGAGGCCCTCGACATGCTCGGGCTCGACGCCGAGCGCGGCGGTGGTGGCGATCCGCGTGCCTGGTAGCAGCGTGGTGAGCCGGGCGAGCAGCGCGCCGTTGCGCGCACCGCCGCCGCAGACGAAGACTTCGCGCGCCCCGGCGCAATGCGAGCGCACGGCCCGCGCGATGCCGGTGGCGGTGAATTCGAGCAGCGTTGCCTGCACATCCGCCGCCTGCTCGTCACCGGAAACTACACGCTTCACCCACCGCAAATTGAACTCATCACGCCCGGTGCTCTTCGGCGGCTGGCGGCGTATAAAGGGGTGAGCGAGCAGCTTCTTCAGCAGACTCGGGATGACACGGCCGCGCGCGGCCCATGTTCCGCCCGCGTCGTAGGACTTGCGCCGCTTCAGCCGGATCCAGGCGTCGAGCA
>Ga0208454_1000732_pt1 | contig 16428 bp, 20 predicted proteins | sample EasRivMeERMZT100_FD_187530 | JGI IMG/M metagenome (GOLD analysis project Ga0208454, IMG submission 187530) | Soil microbial communities from meander-bound floodplain in the East River, Colorado, USA - East River MetaG ERMZT100 (SPAdes) (version 2) | ecosystem: Environmental > Terrestrial > Soil...
CGCCTTCCACGACGTGGACACCCCCGAGGAAGTGATCGACATGCATGGGATCGCGATCCAGCGCGAACCCGAGGAGGACGACGGCGATGCCTGACACGAACGGCCACACCCTCACGCCCGACCCCGGCCTGCTGCGCCAATTCGCCGCGGCCACGGCACGCACGCTACGCGAGGCTTTCGCGCCCTGGCATCTCGCGCCACGCCGCAACCTGGCGCACATCCTGGGCTATAAGCCGGAGCTGGAGTACGCGGACTATAAAGCGTGCTACGAGCGCCGCGACCTGGCGCATCGCCTGATCCGCGCCTACCCGGAAGCGACGTGGAGCCAGCCACCGACGGTTGAGGAAGACGATCAGGACGACGTGGAGACGCCCTTCGAGGTCGCCTGGCAGGCGCTGGTCATGCGTCTGGGCGTCTATGCCCGGCTGGTGCGCACCGACGTGCTCGCCAACCTGGGCCAGTACAGTGTGCTCCTCATCGGCCTGCGGGGGCAGCCCGACCTGGCGGCGCCGGCGCGGCCGGTGCGCTCGCCGGACGACGTGCTCTTCCTGGCGCCCTACTCTGAGGAGTTTGCCGAGATCGAGCAGTTCGAGACCAACCCGGCCTCGCCGCTCTTTGGCCAGCCGTCCGTGTACAAGATCAATTTCACGCGCAGCACGACGTCGTCTTCTCGCACGCTGCCGCGGAAAATCGGGTTTGTGCACGCCAGTCGCGTGCTGCACGTGGCCGAAGATTGTCTCGATGACGACGTGTACGGCATTCCACGCCTGAAGCCCGTGTTTGACCGCCTGGAGGACGTGCTCAAGGTGGTGGGCGGGTCGGCGGAGTTTTTCTTTCGTGGGGCGCAACGCTTGATTGGGTTAGAGGGGCTCCCCGATTATCAGTTGCAGCCCGTCGATGAAGAAGCCTTCAAGACGTCTATCGAGGAGTTTCAACACCGCCTCAAAGACTACATCCGGGTTGAGGGCGCCACGATCAAAGAACTGAGCGGCCAGGCGGCGAGCCCGCGCGATCATTTCGACGTGCTGATCGATCTCATTGCGGGGACGACGGGCATTCCCAAGCGCATCCTGACGGGCTCTGAGCGAGGACAATTAGCCTCCGAGCAGGACCAGGAAGCGTGGCTGCAGCGTATCTCGCGCCGTCAGACGACGTTTGCCGAGACGGTCCTGCTCCGGCCGCTGATTGATCGGCTGCTCATGCTGGGGGCGCTGCCGGCGCCGGCGCAGCCGTACAGCGTCGTCTGGGAGAATTTGTTCGCCCTCAGTGCTGAGAAGCAAGCTGCCGTCGCCAAGGACATCGCCACTGCGCTGTCGCTGTATGCCGGGCCAGGGATGGCGTCGACCGTCATGCCAGAACCAGAGTTTCGGTCGATCTATCTCGGCAGGTCCCCGGAGTCCGATTTTGCCCTCCCGGACGCGCTCCCGGATGACGAGGACCTTTGACATACTCCCAAGGTCAGAGACCTTGGGATTCTGGGATGTGTCCCCCGAAGGAGACGCGCCGGTTGCCACCGAAGTGGGCTTACGGTCCGACTCTCCGCACCGGTTCAATGCCCTGACCGGGGACGCACCTCCAAAGGAGATGCATCACGTTTGGCAACGTTCTCTCTACAGCGTTCAACATTTTACGTACCGGACTTCCCGGTACAACGCCCTACGTTGAGTTTCAAAGAGCCGCACCACACAACGCATGAGGTTTGACCCTGCTTTACGTTGACGTGTGGTCGTAATAATCAAAGTATACTTAGGAATATGTAACCTATGCTACACAATAATGCTGGCCTGAAAGAACAGTGCCTGAAGGCTAAGGAGAGTGCCTTATATCCCAAGCGTAAACGCCTGGGGTCTACGGCACCTGGACGCTAGTCTATGCCCCTCACCATCCTCGTCGCCGCGCGCCCCGCGCAACGCCGTTTCGTCGATACCCCATCGCGCGTCGAAGCGTGGCAGCTCCTGCACCGCGAAGCCGACCGCGCCTACCCGCAGCTCCGCACGCTCTGGCAGGTCGTGTTCAGTGACTACCGCGCCGACCTCGACACCGACGCCATGCGCGCCGCGCTGCGCAGTGGGAACATCCTGGACGTCGAGCGCCTCATTGCCCCGGCCTGGCGCGCGGTCAGTGACGCCGTACGGCTGCCGCTGCAACTCCTCTTGCGTGAGACAGCGCAGCGTAGCGCGGAGGCGGTGCTTCCAGCCACGGAAGCCACGCTAGGAGCCCAGGTCTCGGTGCAGTTTGGCGTCGTGGTGCCGCAAGCACTCACCGCCATCGAGACGTATACGGGGACGCAGATTGAGGGCATCGGCGAGACGACGCTGAAGAGCGTGCGCGCGGTGATCCGGAGCGGGTTCGAGCAGGGCCGCTCCATGACCCAGATGATGCGCGATCTCGAAGCGTTCGTCGGCCTGACGCCGCGCCAGACGGAGGCGCTGGAGACGCTCCGCCAGCGGTTGCTCGACGCTGGCAAGACACGGGCGCAGGCGCAAGCGCAGGTGGACCGGGCGGCGCGGCGGGCGCTGCAGCTGCGGGTGGAGAACATCGCTCGTACAGAATCGCTGTTTGCCGCGAACGCCGGACAGCAGGCCTTGTGGACCGACGCCGCGCGGCAAGGCACGCTCGATCCGGCGCGCTTTCGGCGCTACTGGCTTCTTACTCCTGACGACCGTCTCTGCCAGACGGTTTGTGCGCCGATTCCTGGCATGAACCCGAACGGCGTGCGCCTCGACGAACCGTTTCAGACGCCGGTGGGTCCGGTGATGCATCCACCCGCGCACCCGATGTGCGTGCCAGGTGATGCGCTGGTGCATGCCTGGGATATTCAGGGAACCAGTCAGCGCTGGTACGCGGGCGAGATGGTACGGTTACGGACGCGATGTGGAGACGTGCTCACCTGTACCCCGAATCATCCGGTACTCACCGATGAGGGATGGATCGCGGCTGGCAGCCTCGCGATAGGTGATTATGTAGGCCGCGGCCGCGTCGGTGAGCGGCCAGTTGTGGGCCATATGGACGACGACAATCGACCAGCCAGTGTCGCAGATATAGTGCAGGCGCTTGGCCATGCGCGCAGCATGTCGTCCGTACCAGTGCCAGTAACCGCCGAAGATTTCCACGGCGATGGGAGCGGCTCCGAGGTCGCAGTTATACGGACCGATGGCCTGCTGGGGGATGACGGTCAATCCATGCTTCTGGAGCATCTCCAGCAAGAGGCGTTCACCAGCATGCAGGCGAGCGTTGCGCTGGACAGTCTGTGCCGTTCGCATACGTTCCTCCAGCGTTTTTGGCTTGCCTTTGCTGGCCATGTGAGCGGCAGCCGTTTGGCGCTGGCGTCGTTCAGGCGTCATGGTGCTCCATTTCAGTTGCTCCGCTTCGCTCTGTCCTCTGAGCGGGACGGCGCGTTCACGCAAGCGGCGCGTGAGGACATTCCGTTCAATGCCGAGGCGTTTGGCCAGAGCATTGACCGACTCGCCTGCGAGGTAGTCTTTGACCAATTGATCGACATCCAACGCTATCCGTTTCATGGGCTGGTGTATAACCTCCAGACAGCAAGTGAATGGTACATCTGCAATGGAATTATAACACATAACTGCCGGTGTGCCGTGAACGGGAGGGTGATGGATGTCTGACCAGACTGCCGGCCTGCTCGCGCTGCTCGCGCGTCACGGCGTCACACGCGAGGTGCTCGAATTCTGGGTGCATGTGCTGGAGAGTCATACGAACGGATCTGTCACATTTCACCACAATGATCAGGGCTATCTCGGGAAGTGCGAATTGCGGCTCGCGGGGCAGGCCGTGGAGATGGACAGCAGTTTACGTTTGACAAATCTGCTCACGTCGCCGATACTTCGCCAAAATTGTCGCTCCTCCTAGTGGGGGGTCGATGCGCCTCTGGAACGCACCAAGCGCCACTGTCCTGGCACCACGCCGGATGGTGGCGCTTTTTTTTGGACTCCTTACGATGCTTTCTTCTTCTTGGGCTCTGCGACAGTCAACAGTAACGGTTGGACAGGCGCCAGCACTGGACCAGCTTTTTTCTTGCTGTTGCAACTGCTACAGGCTGGTACCACATTGCTCGCCGTATTCTCTCCACCCTTGGAAAGCGGAGTTAGGTGGTCCTGGGTTAAATGCCCTTTGGCACGACGTCCACAATAGACACAGCAGTGATTGTACACTTCCTGAATTTCCACCCATTGCGCATGGGTCAAATCGTCTTTTGGCGTGTTCTTCTTTCGCGCGCGTCGCGTGGACGCATAATGCGCGACCTTCTCTGGATGTTCTTTGGCCCATCGTTGCGACGCACGTCCAGGCGTCTCGGGGTTGGCGTTCTTCCATTTTTGAAAAGCGATGGCGACCTTCTCAGGGTTGGCGGCTCTCCATGCACGCGCTTGTTCTAAAAGTTTCTGGGCATTGGCAGCATTCCACTGCTCTCTATTCTTGCGCTCGCGTTCAGGATTCGCCGCGCGCCATTTGCGGATTATTTCGCGCCACTTCTCGGGGTTCGCCTGTCGCCACTTTTTGCTCTGCGCCAATCTTTTTGCCCTATTGGCGGCATAGCGTTTGCGAGCAGAGGCATTGATCTTGTCGCGATCTTTGTACGGCATCGTGCTGTCCTCCTCACTGAGGTGTTGATGGGTACCAGGCTCTCCAGCGAGTGAGCACCGAAGACTTAACGAGCGCTGATCAGGCGCTACCTGGCATAGAAATTGTACCTAAATGGTATGACTTCTGCCACGAAGAGATACGACATGACACGCGCGCAACAACACTTTCGCATCCATACCGCAGCCACGGTACCACCGCAGCGCTTGACGCAGAATAGCCGTGAGTATCTGGTGTCGCCGTGCGTCATGATTGTCGAGGGCGTGTTGAATCAAGCGTTAGTACCAGGAGAGGAAATCCGCGCGTGCGCCTGGGATGGGATAAGTTTGGTCGTGAACCATCCGACAGCGCCGGATGGGACGCCGATCAGTGCCCGCAGTCCAGAGGTGCCCACTGTTGGCCGGGTCTACCGGACGCAGTACAGCACGTTCCAGCGACACAACCAGACGCTCACACGCGCCGCAGCAGAACTCTGGATTGACGTGGCGCAAGCCCAAGCCCTGGGTGGGGAAGCTGTGCAGGCCATGACCATGTTGGAGACGCAGACCCCGTTGGAGGTCAGCACTGCCTTCTACAGTGAGGCCGAGCAGACACCAGGCACTTTTCAAGGGGTGCCGTATGTGGAGGTGCACCGCAACCTCTTGGCGGATCATCTGGCCTTGCTTCCCAACAGTCTTGGCGCGTGTGATTTCCAAATGGGATGTGGTGCGCCACGCGTTTGCGCTCAATCGTGCACCTGTCACCACGAAGGAACGCCTATGGAACAACGGCCCGCACACCCACCGCGTGGCCTGGTCGCGAATACGTTGGAGTGGCTGGGACAGCTAGAGGCTGCAGCGGTTGCCAGGTTCAAACAGTGGCGGCAACGCGAAGAGGCCGCGTTAGCTACCAACCAGACCGATAATGACATCCGCCAGGCGCTGTATTCGGCCTTGGCGCGTGAACTTGGTGTTGATGCCACCATGATCTTTATCGAAGCCCTCGATATCGCATCACAAACGTTTACTTTTAGCCAGGGCGAGCGCCTGATGCAACGCTCCTGGACGGTCGAGGACGGTCAGATTGCCCTCACCGAGGGCGCCCAGGACGTGCAGCGCCAGACGACGTACGTCCCTGTCACGCAACAACAGGAGGACCCTCCTATGCCCAGCGAGGCGGTCAAAGCGCGTGTCACCGCGCTCATCACGAACACGCAGACGAAGTGGAGCGAGAGCGACCGGCCCCAGCTCGAAGCGATGAGCGAAGCGCAGCTCGCCAACCTCGAACCGGATGAGGCCGCGCTCGCTGCACTGCAGGCGCAAGAGACGCGCAAGGCCGCCACGGTCGCGGCGCTGAGTGCGAATACGTGGTGTCGTCTGAGCGAGTCCACCCTCAAGAGCATGTCGCTCCAGGAGCTCGAGGACCTCACGGCCATGGGCGAGCAGCAGAGCGCGTCGTATGCCGGCCAGGGCCTGCCCGCGCTGCGGAGCCAGGACGGCGGCGAGGACGCCTGGGCACCGTTGTCCATCCTCACCAAGAAGGAGTAGCGCTGTGGCAGACAACGACCAGATCCTTCGTTGGGGGCCTTGTAACCAGTACCATGCGACCGCGCAAGCCGCGATCACGCCCGGAGACCTGATAGAGGTGATCGCCACGGCGGGCGCCGATCTCGGCAAAGTCCGGCGCCACGCGACGGAGGCGGGGCGGGCCGCGCCGCTCTTTGCGGACGGCAACTGGCAGTTTGGCAAGGACGCCGATGACAACTACGCGGCGGGCGATACGGTGCCGACGCTGGCGCCGGGCGTGGGCGCGCGGATCATGGCGCGCTGTGCCATCGGCGTGGCGATCACGAAGGGCACCGCGCTGGAATCCGCCGGCACCGGGCTGCTGCGTCCGGCCACGACGGGTGTCATCGTCGCTGAAGCGATGGAAGACGAATCGACCGTGGGCGAACCCACGCCAGGCCGGCTGCTCGTGCGCATCGTCGCACAATAGAAAGGGTCCTATGACTGTTGCGTTGGAAACCCAGGCCCTCCGTGGCGGGCCGCCCGCGTCTATTCTGTCGCCGGCAGGGATTGCGCACCTACGCATCCAGGCCGCCCGCCAGCGCCAGGCGCAGCTCTATACGCACGCCACGCTGCTCAGAGAGCAGTGGCTGGAGATTGATAACCTCTGGTTGCGCGTCGCCGATCAGTACATGGGCGCCGTGATGGATCTCATCAGCCGCGGGCTCACGCAAACCATTCCATCGCTCGGCATTGCGGCGTCGCAGTATGCGGCCATCGGGCGCATGGACCCGGCGACGACCGACATGCGCGCCTCGGCCGCCGGCAACAACCAGCGCTTGCGCGTGACGCCGCATCTCGTCCCACTGCCCTTCGCGTTTGAGGACTACGAGTTCGACATTACCGAACTTGAAGCGGTGCAGCGCCTTGGTGGGACCCTCGATACGGCGTACACGGAAGAAGCGCAGCGCTCAGTGGCGGAGACGTTTGAAAATTGGCTGGTCAACGGTGCGTCAGAGTTCTCGGTGGATGGCAACACCATCTACGGCTACCGCACGCATCCGAACCGGGTGACGAAAAGTGGCGCGTCCTGGGCGACGGCTGATGGGATTTATACCACGATTCTGGGCATGTATACCGATATGCTTGCCCTGCACCGTCCTGGTCCGTACGGCCTGTATCTGAATGTGGCCCAATATGGCCAGTTGCACGCGAAAGAAGGCGTGGACACTGCGTTCAACTCCCTCGTGCGTATTCAGCAATCCTTCCCGCAGATTGTCTCGATCAAGCCGACGTTTGCCATGCCTGCTGGCCAGGCCGCCCTTGTGGAACTCCAGCGGCGCACCGTCGATCTCGCGATCAAGATGGACCCGGCCAACGTGCCGTGGGAAATCATGGGCGGGCTGGCACAGCACGTGCGCGTCATCGGCTCCATTGTGCCGCGCATCAAGACGGATGGAGCCAATCAGACCGGTATTGTGCATTATAGCGGACTGGCATAGGAGAGACGCACATGGCAGACGTCCCAGCGCAGACACAGCAGTATCGCTTAACAGGGCCCTTCTCGCGCCAGGAAAAAGATGCGGAGGGCACGACGATCACCGTGCAGTATCAGACGGGTGATGTGATCACGCCGACGCAGGAACAACTGGACGCGTTCCCTGATCGTTTTGCGCTCCCGCCGGAAGGCTACGTCCTGGCCGGGGCGACACCAGCGCCAGCAGAGGAACCGCCGGCGGCGGAAGAGCCGACCAGAGCGCGCTCACACCGTTGACATACTCCCAAGGTCAGAGACCTTGGGATTCTGGGATGTGTCCCCCGAAGGAGACGCGCCGGTTGCCACCGAAGTGGGCTTACGGTCCGACTCTCCGCACCGGTTCAATGCCCTGACCGGGGACGCACCTCCAAAGGAGATGCATCACGTTTGGCAACGTTCTCTCTACAGCGTTCAACATTTTACGTACCGGACTTCCCGGTACAACGCCCTACGTTGAGTTTCAAAGAGCCGCACCACACAACGCATGAGGTTTGACCCTGCTTTACGTTGACGTGTGGTCGTAATAATCAAAGTATACTTAGGAATATGTAACCTATGCTACACAATAATGCTGGCCTGAAAGAACAGTGCCTGAAGGCCAGGGAGAGTGCCTTATATCCCAGGCGTAAACGCCTGGGGTCTACGGCACCTGGACGCTAGGAGGCGACCGTGCCCCCACGCACCACCGTCGATGACGTACGCCTCATCTGTCCGACCACAGCGACGGACGCGCAGGTGCAGCAGTGTATCGACATGGCGTCCATCATGGTCGACACGTATCTGCTCCCGACCGGGACGCCAGAGCCGATGCTCGCGACGATTGAAACGTACCTCGCCGCCGACAACGTCTGCCTGATCGACCCGCGCGCCACGGACATCGGCGACGGCGATACGCGCGTCTCGCTGCAACGGAGCAAGGACGCACGGCCCTATTTGGACCGTGCGGTCGCCCTCGACAGCAGTGGCACGCTGGCGACGCTGGGCACACGCAAGCGGACAGTGATCAAGTTGTACTGAGGTGCGTCTATGCTCTCCCAGATGGCCATGGATAAACTGGCGCAGCACGCAGTCGCGATGTACGGCGACCTCATGGAGCTGCTCACCTACCGCAACCGTCGCGCGCCGAACGCCACACCGGTGGTGTATACGGACGTGCCGGCGCGCCTCAAGCACTTTCGCGCCAGCGAGATCGACCTGGAGCAGATCCTGCGCAATGACCTGGAGTGCCGCATCCAGACGGCGCTCGTCACGTGGATGCCGACGCGCTACGACGACGTTGACCGCGCGGACGGCACGACGTGGCAGGTGCTCAACATCCTGGGTGGGGTCGGACATCCCTGGTGGAAACTCCAGGTGAGGCAGGTGGGCTAAGCCATGGCTCAACCGTTCATCACGTACAAGCTCACGGTCCCGAACATCCCGATCCTGCACGCCGAGCAGAGCCGGGAGATCCTCTTTCGCGAGGCCACGCTCGCCGTACGCGCCATCGTCGAAGACGTCGCCAGCGAAGCGCGGCAGCGCACGCCCGTAAGTACCGGTGTGCTCCGCGCCAGTATCGCCACCGACGTGACCACCGGCACCTCGCTCAGTGCCGCCATCCGAGGCACGGTCTTTACGGGGGCTCAGGCACCCTACGCGCCGTATGTGGAAGAGGGGACGGCGCCGCACTGGGCCCCCATTGGGCCGCTGCTCCTGTGGGCGAGACGGGTGCTCGGCAACGAGCGCGCGGCCTACGCCGTGCAGCGGGCGATCGCCCGGCGGGGCACACGTGGGCGGCACATGTTTCGTGGCGCGATCGCTGCGGTCGCGCCGAGAGCGCAGGGGGTGTTTGCGCAGGCGATGCAGCGCGCGGCCAGGCTGCTCCAGGGGGGGGGTTAGCGTCGGTCGCGCATTTCACGCAGGATACGGGCCAGCGTGACGGTGGCATAGATGGCGTAGCCAAACAGGCCAGCCGTGAGAACCAGGCCAATCGCTTGCAGGTGATAGATGTCGAGGAGTGCGGTATGGAGTTCTGGGGTCATGCGCTCCTCCTCAGCAGTTCGGCAGTTTGCGCGACAATGGCCTGCGAGGTGGCGTGCATGTCCGCCAGCGCCTTGCGGGTTTCGTCATGCCGAGCATCGAGGCGCCTGGCCAGACGCCACCAGACGAGGCACAGGGCGCTCAGATAGAGAAGCGCACCGGCGACAGTCGTGGTAAAGGTGATCTGCTGATTCTGGGCAATGGTATTGAGGGATGCGAGCAGTTGCGGATCCATTGGGCACCTCTCTACAGGTGTGAGTGATAGGGCCTGACCTGGTAGAGCACGTCAACGCGGGAGCGACCCGCTGACCCTACCACAGGCAGAGTGTACCACAGCAGTACACAGAAATTGTACCTCGTATATTGTGCCCTATGCTAGGGATATGCGCTATGCACCTCCGCTGCTTCGTCGCAGACACACCCATACTGGAGATCCTCGCCGAGCCCCAGGACCTCCCCAGCGTCGGCGACGCCTGCGTCCTGCCATTGCCGGACGGTATGCAGCGTTTTCGCGTGCGGCGTCTCGTGCGCAGGTACGGCTTTGCGCGCGTGCTCGCTGGGATGGATCGCCTGCATCTGGAGCGCGTCGATCTCCTGCTCGAAGAGGAAGGGGAGGGCGACGACGATGGCATTGAGTGACATCATGCAGGCCCTGCTGACGCCGCTCCAGGCCATTCCTGACATCGGCCACGTCTACCCCTACGACCGTCTCGCCCTTGAGCCGACGGTGCTGAACGGTGTCATGGGACCACTGCCCTCGCTGCGCTTCTGGTGCCTGTCGCGGGCCGGTACCGCCGAAGTCTGGCGCGGCAACGCGAGCGTCGAGCGGTTGCACCGGCTGCGTCTGCGGGGCTACCTGGCGCTGGACGACCCGCACGCCTCAGAGCGCGTGTATCAGGACCTGGTGGATGCGGTGCAGGGCGCGTTAGCCAGTGTGGTCACTGTGCCCGGCAGTGCCGAGTACCTCACCGCCCCAACACTTGAGAGACAGGAACCACGTCGGTTGGCCGATACCGTGGACGTCCACTTCAGTGAGACATTCATCGTCGCGTCGGAGTACCTGCAGGTCACCGTACAGGAGGTGCCTGACGATACGATCACGACCTATCGCGCTCTGGGCGACTGGCTGACGGCGCAGCTCGCGACGATTCCGCAGGTCGGCCTGGTGCATCCCTACGAACGCCTGACGGTGGAACCGGATCTCGCGTCTGGCGTGTTCGGCGATCCCCAGGCGTTGCGGGCCTGGACGCTGACGCGCGAGAGCGTGCAGCAGGAGCGGGCACCTGGCCTGGAAAGCCGCGGACAGGAGCGGCTTACTCTGCGCGGCTTTCTCAGCGTCGACGATATAGCGGCGAGTGAGCTGGTCTTTCAGGCGCTGCTCGAAGACGTCGCCGCGCTACTCAGGCCGGTGCATACGGTGGGGGTGTTTGACCGGGTGGGACCACTGCAGATAGAACAAGTAGCCCATAGCCGGGTTGGACAGACGCACCTCTGTCACTTCGCACAATGCGCCTGGCCAGTTGAGGCGTTCGCACTGGCGCTGAGTGCGCCCTAGGAGAGCCGCATGGCCGCACCATCGGTAACAAGCATAGGGTATCTTACTAGGATCGGATTAGCCGAAGAGATTCCTTACGGAATTCCGGCCCTCGCTACGCAGGTTCTCCCAAGCATCAGCGAGTCGCTCAACGATGTCTACGCGGAAATACCTGATGAGTCGCTCCAAGGGAGTCCCGTCTACGGCACGCCAGAGCAAGGAAATTTTAGTGCTACTGGGGATCTTGTGGTCCCGATGCGTTATGCCAATGAGTGGGTCTTGCTCAAGCATTTCTTTGGCGCGTTCGCAGCAGGCCGCTACGACCTGGTCGATAGTCTGCAAGGTCTTGGCATCACGATTAGTATCGACAAGCAAGTGCTCGGGGTCTGGGATTACAGCGGGAGCAAGGCGACCCAGATCCAGTGGACGTCCAACGCCGACGGCGTGATCCTCACTACCAGCGTCATCCCTGGCGGCTTGCAGCTGAACTCGACGCTCAACACCCATGCGCACCTGGTCACCCTCCTCCAGGACTCTCGGCGGCTCCTCCATCACCATCTCAAGCTCTGGGTTGGTACCCAGGATCACGCGCTGACGGAGGCAGACGATCTGTGCTGTAGCGAGTTGACGTTGACGATGGCCAGACCAATGGCGATCGATTATACGAACTGCAGTCAGAATCCGATGGAGCCCATCGAGAACGCCTTCTTGACCTTTCGCCTGGCCATCACGTTCCCCAGGTTCAGAACGGAAGAGGAGGCGATCATCGGCTGGCGTCAGGACTATACGCAGCTCCAGGCACGGCTCACGTACACCCATCCCACCACCGGCCAGACGAAGACGCTGGTGATCCCGAACCTGACGTTCGTCACGGCGACCGCGCCGACGGCGGGCCCCGGGCCGCGCGTGCTCACGACCGAGGCGTCGATTACGCGCGGGGGCTCGACGACGACCAGCGTGCAGATCGCCATTGCGAGTAATGTGGTGACGATCACTGGAGGGACGTTTCCGGTGGTGGCGCCTGGTGCCCAGGTGACCATTAGTGGCGCGGCCACACCGGGCAACAATGGCACGTTCGAGGCGACCGCCTGGACGCCGACGTCGATCACCCTGACGACGCCGCCGGTGCTGACGGATGAGGTGGCTGGCGCGAGCATCACGGTGAGCAGCGCCAATCCGGTCGTCTATCTCCTGGAGACTTAGTGCCATGCCGTCTGGCGATCTGCGCGGCCTGGCGCTCGGGCTCGGCCTCTTTCGCTGGGGCCGCGGTACCTACGTGCCACCGGCCTACGTGCCGACGCTGGCGATCGGCACGCAGACGCTGGCGGGCTTCGCGCACGAATCGGCCACGGACGGCGCGCAGTGGCCGGCGGCTTCTCCGGCGCTCATGCGCCAGATCTGGCCGATCCTCAGTGCCGACTTTGACGCCGGGGTGCAGCAGACTCCCGTCGTTACCCGGGCGCGCGCGCTCGGGCCACAGGCGCTTGACGTGGTGGCGCGCGCACCGAGCGTGCGTATCGCCTTTCGCTGGCGCTATCAGGGGCTGGAGGCCCTGCTGGCGTGTGCCATGGGGTACATGCCAGCAGGGCTGCCGACGTCGCTCGGTGGTGGCGCGTACCGGCACCTGTACGAACTCAGTACGGACCTGGCGTCGGAGCCCTGGCCGGAACTCGACGCGCAGCCGCAGGCGACCCGGCTGGTGCGGCGGGGCACGTTTGCCGCCTGGCGGCAGGTGAGCGTGTGGGAGCTGAAGAGCGGTATGGTGCAGTCGCTGGCGCTCGTGAGCGATGGCCTGACGGTGAGCGGCGAGGTGGTCCTGGTCGGGGACTCGCTGTCTCGGAGCTCCGCCGTCAATACGGTGCATGTCATGCAGGCCCTGCCACCATACGGCTGGCCGCTCGTGAGCGTGCGCCATGGGCGCTTGCGGCTCGGGCCGCGCAGTGCGTCGGCACCGCTGTCAGCGGCGCATGACGTGTGCTACCGCACGCTGGAGGTGCGGCTGGAGAACAATCTGGCAGCCACGTCTGGCCCACGCACCGGCCTGGCGCCGGAAGAATATACGCGCACGGCGCCGCCGACACTCACGCTGGCGTTCGAGCTGCCGCGCTACGCGAGCGACGTGTGGCTGAAGACCTGGGACGACGGCGAGCCGCTCATGGGTACACTGGCGTTCACCGGGCCGGCGATCGGCGGCAGTGGGCAGACCTATCACCTGACCTGGTCACTGCCGGCGCTGCGCCTGACGGCTGTGCGGCCCAGCCCGGTACAGGTGGGATTGCCGAGCGTGCAGCATGTCCTTCAGGCAGAGGTGCCGGACGCGCCGGCGGCGGGGATGCCAGCCACGATGCTCGGGGGGCCGGTGGGCGTCGAGATGGTGTGTGGCGTGGCGAACAATCCACTACTGACGTAGGAGAGCGGGTATGGCAGAGGGAACAAACGGACAGGCAACACCAGAGACGCCGCTGAAAAAACCCGTCTTTCTCATCACGGACAAAGAACGGCTGAGCTTCACGTTTGAAGAGAGTACCTTCTGGTATCGACGTTTACCGCCTTCAAAGCGGCATGAACTCCTCACGACGCATGCCCAACGCGGCACCTTTGATATGCAAGGCGTCGCAGGCCTGCAACTGGCGATTGCGACCTATTGTATCCGGGGCTGGGAGAACGTCCTCGATGCGCAGATGCAACCCGTGCCCTTTCTCGAAGAGATTATCCCGTATCTGCCCTGGGCCGTGATCCAGCGCATCGATGAGCTGGCCATGGAGACGTCTCCTGAGCAACTGCGCGAGAGGTATACCGATTTTTTGATGCACGCTTCGCCCTCGTCTCCCCCAGCACTGGCAAGTCCATTACCTGCTGGGACTGCAGAGCGCAACTAGGGGAAGAGGGCGAGGAGATTCCCTGCGACCGTGGCGGGCTCAAGGCGTGTCATTACTGGCGCACGCACGGGTACAGTCCTGGCATGCCGGTGCATGCCGACGACCTGCAAGCCTGGGAACTCTTCTGGCAAGCGCAGAAAATTGGCTGGGACGCGGTACGTATCTTCCGCAAGCTGGATGACCTGGATGCGTACGCCGCCGACTGGCTGCTGACGCGACTCGTCATTCTCGCGGAGTACGTGCAGGCCCAACAACAGGCCATCCAGGACCAACGCTAGGAGGAGACGCTTGTGCCACCAGTGGTGTTAGAAATACTTGTCGATGCTGACAAAGGTATCGTCGAGCTGCGCCAGTTCGATAAGGCTCTGCAAGACACCACCAAAGCCACGCAGCAGCAGACCCAGGCACAGCACCAGGGGACCCAGAGCAGCACCTCCTTTGCGTCCAGCCTGGCGCAGAGCACCAAAGCGGCCGCGGGCCTGGCGGCGGGCTTCGCCGGCGTGGCCGGCATCGCCACGACGCTTGGCGCGGCGACCACCGCGGCGACCGGGTTTGAGGCCGCGCTCAATGCCATCAACGCACTCGGTACGGTCAGTACCGGACAGCTCAGCAAATTGCGTGAGCAACTCTTAGCCCTCCCACCAGCCCTGGGTTCGTCCACCGAACTCGCCAAAGGACTCTACGACATTCTCGGCGCGAACGTCCCCGCCGACAACGCCATCACCGTCCTGACCCGCTCGGCTGAACTGGCGAAGGGTGGACTCGGGAACCTCGATACCGCCATCAACGCGGTGACCAAATCGGCGGCCGCGTTCGGTATCCCGCTGGAGCAGGCGCAGTACGTTACCGACGTCTTTACCCAGACGGTCGTGCGTGGGCAGGGGCGCTTAGAGGAGTTCGCGCAGGCCTTTCCCCAGGTCGCGGCCACGGCCGCCGCCACAGGTGCCAGTTTTATCGACACCAATGCGGCCATCGCCGTCCTGACCCAGACGTTCAAGAATGCGGATACGGCTGCCACGGGTCTCAATTCCTTCTTTCAGCAACTCATCCAGAACAGCGCGAAATTCGCCGCTGAGGGTATTAACGTCAAGCAGGTCCTTGCGGAAGAAGGTTTGACGGGCATCTTTCGGCGCTTGAACGAGGTCACCGGCGGGAGCGCCGAACGCCTCAAGGAACTGATTAACGATTCCGAGGGCTTTCGTGCCGCGCTGACGCTGACCGGCACACAGTTCGAGACGTTTAACGAGACGGTCGGGTCGTATGCGGGTGTCACCGGGCTGGCCCAGCAAGCCGCCAGCAAGAATCTGGCGGGGGCCGGGGCGGCCTGGCAGACGTTCATCAACACCCTGGATCGCCTGGTACAGGAAGTCGCCCCACCGCTCCTCAGCGCGTTTACCAGCATCACCGGTGCAGCCGCGACCCTGGCGGCTGATGTGACGAAGCTCTGGCGCGCCTTCGCGCAGAGCGAGACGCTGCGCGCGCTGACGGCGGATTTTCAGCAGTTTTTTCAGCTCATCGGACAATCCGACGCCTTCCAGACGCTCAATGCCAATCTCCTCACAACGACCGGCAATGCGACGGACACGTACAACGCCTTCGTGGTCTTTGATGCGCTCCTCACGGGGAATGTCCGGCCTGCTATCGACTTTGTGACGGCGGGCTGGGATCTGCTCAATGCGGCGTTTACGTACACCACCGCTGGGGTGATCAAGCTTGGGCAATACCTCGTCGATGGCCTGGTCACGCCACTGGCGCAGGTCTTTGCCGCGCTGGAGAAAGGGGCCAGCGCGCTCGGGCTCTCGGATGGGCGCTTCAGCCAGCTTGCCGCCACGAGTCAGCAACTCAGCCGGGATCTCGCCAGCGCCAGCGCGACGTTTACGAGCATGGCCGATGACTTTGTGCTGGGCACCAACCGTCTCGGTACCGCACAGGACGGCGCCAGGAAGGCCGTGGCCGCGACAACGAGCGCTGCCCAGGCGCAGAGCACAGCGCTGGCGCAGCAGGGAAAGGCGGCGACGGACGCGCGCACGAGTACGCAGCACCTCAGCGAGGCGCAGCAGGCCCTCCAGCAAGACTTTGAGAAAGCCAATACCGCCGCGAGTGGCCTCAAGGCGACGCTCGAAAAACTGAAGGTGGGCGACGTCATCAAGGCGATTCCGATCGAGGAGCTTGAGCGCGCTGTCGCAACCGTCATCACGCAACTCAAGACGATGGAAGAGCGCGGCACGTTTTCCGCACGCCAGATCTCTCAAGCCTACGAGGACGCCGCTGCGGTCTTGCGTGAGCGCTTTGGGGCCTTGCCCGCAGACTTTCAAAAAGCGTTTGACGGTATGCGCGCCAAGGCGAGCACGACCGCGGACGGCATTGCGGCCGCGT
>Ga0208454_1000733_pt1 | contig 16409 bp, 14 predicted proteins | sample EasRivMeERMZT100_FD_187530 | JGI IMG/M metagenome (GOLD analysis project Ga0208454, IMG submission 187530) | Soil microbial communities from meander-bound floodplain in the East River, Colorado, USA - East River MetaG ERMZT100 (SPAdes) (version 2) | ecosystem: Environmental > Terrestrial > Soil...
CCGCGGGTGCTTTTGCTTGCGGGGCAGAAAGACAGCCAGCGAGTGCTGGCTCGGGTGCTGCAAGTGCAAGGCTACGCGGTGGTGGAGGCGGCGCCGGAAGCTCATGCCTTGTCCCTCGCCGAGCTCGCCGGCTTCGATCTCTTGGTGCTTGACAATGTGCCGGCGTTTCAACTGACCCACGCCAAGATGGAGAGCATAGAAAAGTACGTGCGCGACTTTGGCGGCGGATTGCTGGTCGTGGGCGGTTCGCAGAGCTATGGCGCCGGCGGCTATTACCGGACGCCGCTGGAGCGCATTTTGCCGGTCGAGATGCGGCCGCCGGCAAAACTAGAAATGCCTCATGTGGCGCTGCTCTTCGTCATCGACAAGTCCGGCAGCATGGGTTCCGGCGCCGAAGGCAGCACCAAGCTTGACCTCGCCAAGGCCGCCGCCATCGCCGCCGCGGATATCATGAATCCCACCGATCAAGTCGGCATCCTCGCTTTCGATGCCAACTGGGATTGGGCGCTGCCGTTTCGTCAAGTCGGCAAAGGTGAGTGGCTTACCTCCGGACTGGCGGCGCTGCAATCCGACGGCGGCACGGATCTCTACAAAGCGATGCTCGAAGCGCAGCGCGGCATCGCCGGCAAGCAAGCGGCGATCAAGCATGTGATCGTGCTCTCCGACGGACTGACGGACAAGGCGGATTTTAATTCGCTGGTCGGTAAGATGGCGCGCGACGGGATCACCGTTTCGACGGTTTCGGTGGGCAACGATGCCGATGTGCAACTGTTGGCCGACATCGCAAAAGTCGGCAGAGGACGCGGCTACGTTGCCCTCGACCCGCAGACGATTCCGCAGATTTTCACCACCGAGACGTTGCTGATCTCGCGCGATTTGCTGATTGAAAAAACTGTGATAGCGAGCGTCGCCGCTCCGACCGGACCGCTCAAGGGCATTCCGCAAAATAATTTGCCGGCGCTGCGCGGCTACGTTTTGACCTATCCCAAGCCGCGCGCCGAGTTACTCATGCGCGCGGACAAAGACCCGCTGTTGGTTTCTTGGCGTTACGGGCTTGGCCGCGTCATGGCTTTCACCTCCGATCTAAGCGGCCATTGGGGCAGAGAATGGGTTGGCTGGCGCGCGTTTCCCCAATGGGCGAGTCAAATCAGCCGCGATACCATGCGCAAGATTTTCGACGCCAGGATGCGCACGGATTTTCGCGCCGAGGCCGACACAGTAACAATCGTCACCGATTTGGCGTCGGGCGAAGGTAAGTTCCTGAATCATTTGAAGCTCAAGGCCAACATCACCGCGCCGGACCGCAGCACTGCCGAGCAAACGCTCCGGCAAAGCGCGCCGGGGCGTTACGAAGGTCAGTTCACGCCTACCGAGCGCGGCATACATTTCGTCACGCTCTTCGCCGAAGGAAATGCCAACGAGCCGTCCGTGCCAGTGGCGACGGTGCCCTACATTGCACCGTATCCGAAAGAGTACCGCGAGCTAAAGCCTAACCTGTCACTGCTCAGCCGGCTCGCCGAGGAAACCGGCGGCGAAATGCTCGATCCGGAGAAATTCACCGAAAGTCTCCAACGGCTCTACACGCCGACGCCGGGGAAAGGCTCCCAAGGGAGGGATACCTGGTGGCCGCTGGCGGGCGCTACGCTGTTCTTGTTTCTCGCCGACTTGGTGCTGAGGAACTTGCCGTTACGGCGGCTCGCTGCCGCGTAAACCGGTTGCTTGCGTCTCGTCCACTCGCTACACTTACCCCATTGAGTAAACTGTCTTGCTCGGAGGTTGCTATCGTGAAGGCGTTCGTCATCACGTTTTCATGCGTTCTCTCGATATTGTTTGCCGCGCCGCCGATACCGGCGCAAAAGCTTCAGCAGGTGAGGGTCGCGTTGTCGACGCCGACGCCGCATATGGCGCCGCTTTGGGTGGCCAAGGACAGGAAGTTTTTTGAAAGGCATGGACTCGATGTTCAATTGATTCTGGTGAACAGCGGCTCGCTGGTGGCGCAGATGTTCGCCGCGGGAGAGCTGCAAATCACCGCCAACGCGCCGGCTTCCCTGGTCAACTTGGTCGCCGGCGGCGAAAAACTTTCATTTTTTCTCGGTCTCAGTAACTCGACGCCGTTTTCGGTGATCACGCAGCCAAATATTCGCCGCGCTGAGGATCTTAAAGGCAAGAAAATTGGCACGGCGCGCTTTGGCGGCTCGTCGCATATTTCCGCGTTGATCGCGCTGGAGCATCTGGGGCTGGATTTGAAGCGCGATAGGATCACGCTGATCCAAACCGGCGTCGATCCCGACCGCATGGCGGCACTGGATGCCAAAGCGATCGACGCCGGCATGCTGCAGCGGGTCGCCACCAAAGTCATGACCGGCAAAGGATTTTACAATTTGCTCAACATGCACGCGGCGAAGATTCATTATCAGAACACCGGCCTCGCCATGAAACGGGATTACGCCGCGGCGAATCCCAGGGCGGTCGACGGTCTCAACCGCGCGATGATCGAAGCCTACGGATTCATTTTCCACAAAGAAAACAAACAGCCGGTAAAGGAAATTATCGCGCGCAATCTCCGTCTGCCCAAGGTCGAAGCGGCGGAAGATTTCTATTTGGAAGCGCTCGAAGAGCTCGACCGCAAGCCGTATCCGACCCTTGAAGGCATGCGCATCGTGATCAAATACGTCGCCGAGCAAAACCCGAAAGCCGCCGGCATGAAAGCGGAAGAGATCGTCGATCAGAGTTGGTTGAAGCGGTTGGATGGCGAAGGCTTTTTTGAGAAGGTGTATGGAGGGAAGTTTTGACAACTCATGACCTACGGTTATCAATTAACTGAATATAGTTCTTTTCACCTGTGCAATTTGCGCTGCAAAGTTTCATGAACTCAACGGCGGAAAATGTCCAAAGTGCGGTAAGCTCGCCTGCAAACGCCATTTTCGAAGAGGATTGTTTAAGCTGCTGAGTCGAATCTGTTCGGAATGTGTAAAGCCCGTTGAGGCCGAGCGAGGCGAGGGGCAAGCGTCAACGTAAAGGTTGTCCGGCAGAATCGACGGAGGCGAAAGACGCGGAAACCCATCAACCGTAGGAACCAGTGCCTCCGTGACCTAACCACAAATTCTTCCATTATTTCGTGCCGCTGGGTCGGGAGTTGGGGTATAATCGTTGGGTTGGCAGGCAACGATGTTGTATAGATTTTAACACAAGCAACGTCTAAGAAGAGAGGGCTAAACAGATTGAACAATGGGCCAATAGTTAAAACAAGAAGACACCGGAACGGAGAGAATACCGCAGCGAAGATCAACTCCGGAGGAGTGACGATGAAACCGGGAGATAGTCTCAAAACTACCAAGCCGATACGCTCGCAGAAAACCGGCACGCTACTACCACGCGAAGGGACCTTTGTTCGCTCGGTGGAGAACATGGGCCGGCAGCTGATCTTAGTAAACTTCGGCACACAGGGAGAAGAGTATCTCTTCCCCGACGAGGTCGTGGCGGAATCGTCCAAGGGTTAGTATTTCCTTCTCCACGAAGGCATGAAAAAACACGACGGTTGAGTTAAGGCCGTCGTTTTGTGCTGCGTTCCCTTCCGTTCGGTGCTCTGACACGGCCTACCGATAGCTTTGGCGTCGGCTCGCTAGATTTGATAAGAGCATATGGTGTTACCTGGAGGTGCGCCATGAGCGAGCGGGTGATCAAGGGCTATCACGCCCATATCTACTACGATCCGAAAACGACGCGTGACGCAGCGGCAAAGGTGCGCGCTGGGTTAACGCAGTTCAACGTTCAGCTCGGTAGTTGGCATGACGAAGCCGTGGGGCCGCATCTCGACGCGATGTATCAGGCGGTCTTCGCCGCGGAGGAGTTTGCCAAGGTGGTGCCTTGGCTGATGCTCAACCGCCAGGGATTGTCGGTGCTCGTGCACCCGTCGACCGGCGACGGCTATGGCGATCACATGATCCGGTCGCTCTGGCTCGGCGAGCGGCTGAAATTGAATGAGTCGGCGCTTCGGCGCGCCGAGTGAAATTTTGTGAATTCGCGATGAAACGCATCTACAGCGCCAAAGATCCACTAATGATCGGCCACTTGAGGAACGTGCTGGCGACCTTTGGGATCAAGTGTATCACCAAGAAGCTCGATCTGATCAGTGCGGCCGGCGAGCTGCCGCCGATCGAATGCTGGCCGGAGCTTTGGGTGATTGACGATAACAAAGCGGGCCGCGCTAGGTCGATTCTCAAAAAGACTTTGGCGCCGTTGGCTTCGGTAAAGAAGTCCTGGACATGCGCTGGCTGCGGCGAAAAGATCGAAGGACAATTCTCAGAATGTTGGAACTGCGGCTGCGACCGTGCCGGTGTCAAGTCGCGCGGCGTGGTCAAGTTCGTGTCACAGGCCCGACGCCGCTGATTTTATTTATTCAACGCCAGCAAAATAGTTCCGCCAACCACCGCGCAGGTGCCGAGCGCTGTCCTGAGCGTAACCTTTTCCAGATCGCGCAATAGCACGATCGATCCGAGCAGTACCCACATCGGCGTGGTCGCCATGATCGGTGCGATCAAGACCACCTGGCCGAGACTGACCGCGGCGCTGAATAGCAGGAAGCCCATGGTTTCGAGCAAGCTGGCGGTGACGAATGGGATCAGCGCCGCTCTTGACGGCCAGGCCACACGGCGCGCTTGGCCGGAAAGCAGAAAGTAAGCGCTCAAACAGAGCAATGAGACCAGCCCAACGATCGCCGAGAAAGCGATCGGTTGATTGGAAATCGTCAGCGCGTATCGCGTCGCCGGATGGATGATACCCGACATGAACGCGGCGGAGAGCGGATAGAGCACGTCCATCGATTTCGCGTCCGGCCCGCGCCGGCGCGGCTCCCAGCAGGTAACGAAGATGCCGGCGACGATGAGCAGCGTGCCGAGCATGATATTTTGCCTAGCTGGTTCGCCGAGGAACGTGACGGCGAGCACGGCGCTGAAGAACGGATGAGTCGAACGGAGTGACGAAGAACGCGCCGAACCGATGCGGGCGATGCCGATGTAGCTGAGCAGGCGCACGATCGGTAACACGGCGCCAACGGCGATAAATATCTTCAGCGCCCGTGGGTCAATGGCAGGAACACCGCCCCTTGCCCACAGAATCGTCCAAACGACGACGCTTTGCACGATGAGTGAAATCAACGTGACCATCAAAGCGGTCGAATGGACAAGCCCAACGCGCGCGTAGAGATTTCCTGCCGCGTATACGGCGGTAGAGGCGAGGGCGACAAGTTGCGCGGAAAAGTTCATAGCGATGACGATTTTGGGTCTCGCGTTAGGAGTTTCGGGTTATCGAAAATGGTTAGACCGTGAACCGTTGTTGTACATTTAGCTGAAGCAGCGCCGCAGTTCCATTCGTTTCGTGGTTTGACCCAGCGCTGAGCGGATGTTAGAAGTCGCGAGAGCTTAGCATCCAGATCAGACAATTAGCTCGCTTCGGACGAATCAAAACATAAAATCAGTCGGGGAGTTCTAATGGAGTATCGCCAATTGGGCAATTCCGGTGTCCGTGTATCCGTGGTCGGTTTGGGCACCAACCGTTTCGGTTCCGCGGACATGCCGCAGGCGGAGGTCAACAAAGTCATCGACGCAGCGCTCGACGCCGGGGTGAACTTCTTGGACACGGCGAATGTTTACAACGAAGGGCGTTCAGAAGAAACTTTAGGCTTGGCGCTCAAAGGGCGCATGGACAAAGTCGTGATGGCGACCAAGTTCAATTTTCCCCGCAAAACCAGCGCCAACAGTTGGGGCGCGTCGCGCTATCACATGATGCAAGCGGTGGAGCAAAGCTTGCGTCGTTTACAGACCGATCACATCGATCTCTATTACTGCCACCGTTGGGACGACACTACGCCGATCGACGAGACGCTGCGCGGTTTGGATGATCTGATTCACATGGGCAAAGTCTGCTATATCGGCGCGTCGGTTTATGCCGCATGGCAACTAGCCCACGCCAATTTGCTGGCGGAGCTCAAAGGCTGGACGCGCTTTAGCGTGCTGCAATCCGAATACAATATGCTCAAGCGCGGTGTCGAACGTGAAACTCTGCCCTACTGCCGGGCGCACAATGTCGGCTTCGTGCCTTACTATCCGCTCGCCGGCGGCTTTCTCACCGGCAAATATGAATTTGCCAAACCGCCGCCGCCGGGCTCGCGCGGCGAGTCGGTGCGAAACGTGCAAGAGTTGATGGTCGAGCGCAACTATCACGTCGTCACCCAACTGTCCGCCTGGGCCAGGGACCGCGGCCGCGGCGTCAATGAGCTGGCACAAGCGTGGTTGCTGGCGCAGCCAAAAGTTGGCTCGGTCATCACGGGGGCGAGAAAAGTTGAGCATGTGAGCAGCAACGTGAAAGCGGCGGACTGGCATCTGACCGGCGAAGAGTTGAAAGAGATCGACGGGATTTTGCGGGCGTAGCAGATACCGCCACACAGGCCACAAAGGGCACATCTAAATCGGATCCGGAAAGCTAACCGCAAAGAGCGCAAGGGACGCAAAGTTAGATCACGAACGGCAGAAACAATTGCGCTGGACCAGTTATTTTCTCGTGCTTCGGGGCTTTCGCTAACGCACGAATTTCCTGCTCTAGCCAGCGGATGTATTGGCGTTGGGTGTGACGCTTCTCGATGGCAGCGATGCAGAGTGCGCGTACCCGCTCGGCAAAGTTCGGCCAGCTTTCGCGCATGCTGCGCGGCATTTTAATATAGGTCGGCGGGTCGTCGCAGAAGAGCGGGTCGCGGGCGAGGGTCCAGATGTCGCATTGAGTCTCGCCGGCGGGGATTCTGTCGGGATCGGTGGCGCGCGGCGCGCTGAGATTGCCGCGGCCCAAGCCTTGGATCAGATGCGTCAGCTCGTGGCCGATGGTTTGATAGGTGAGCTTGCGCACTTTGAAGCGAATGATCAGCCGCGAGATGATTCCCTTTCGATAGATCACCGTGGCGCTACCCAGATGCTTGCGCGTGTAGCCGACGGTGATCGTCGAATCTTTTAACTCGGGAAAATAGTGCAGCGAGTGCTCGATCATCTCGGCAGCGCGGCGGGTGAGGCGCTGTTTCATTAGCGGGGTGAATTTGAGCTGCATGTGGAGCTATTTGGTCGCTGATTCTGGCTACCTTGATCCAACCGCCGAGAGTGTCATAATGCACGCTTCAAGTTGGATTTATGGCAGAGGCAGAAACTAAGCACAAGGAAAAAAGCGCGGCGCCGTTTCGCGCGGGCACCATCGCCATCATCGGCCGGCCCAACGTCGGCAAGTCGACCTTGCTCAATCAAATCCTCGGCGAGAAGGTCGCCATCGTGTCGCCCCGGCCGCAGACGACGCGGAACCGAATCACCGGCATCCGTACGACGGAAACTTCGCAGATTGTTTTTCTCGACACGCCGGGAATTCATCAGGGTCATTCCATGATCAACCGGCGCTTGGTCGACACGGCGCTGCAGACGCTTGACGAAGTCGACGGTGTGCTCTGGCTGCTTGACGCCCATGACCGGATCAAACAAGAAGAAGAACGGATCGCCGAGACGCTTCGCGGCGTCGAGACGCCGGTGCTGATCCTCATCAACAAGATCGATCTGGTAGCCAAGGGCAAGTTGCTGCCGCTGATGGAACGGTGTGCCCAGTTATTGCCCGAAAAAGAAATCGTACCGGTGAGTGCCCTCAAGGGTGACGGCGTGCCGATTCTCTTGGATATCGTCGAAAAATGGCTGCCTGAAGGCGAGCCATTCTTCACTGGGGGCGAATATACCGACCAGACCGAACGGTTTCTTGCGTCGGAAATTGTCCGAGAAAAAGTGTTTCTGTTGACCCGCGAGGAGATTCCCTATGGCGTCGCAGTCACGATCGACGAGTTCACCGAGAAGGAAGAGAAGAATCTGATCGTGATCTCGGCGACGATTCACACCGAGCGCGATTCACACAAAGGGATTCTCATCGGCAAGCGTGGCGCCATGCTCAAGGAGATCGGTCAACGGGCGCGCGAAGAGCTAGAAAAGATTTTCGCTTGCCGGATTTTTCTCGAATTGTTTATCCGCGTGGATGCCAACTGGACACAGAATCCGAATCTGCTGACCGAGATGGGATTGTGAGAAGTCAGAAGATTGTTAGCCGCAAAATACGCAAAAAAAGAATCTTAGATGAACCTGCCTGCTACAGTACCGTCTCGTCTCACGCCGAACCTCACGCATAAATTGCCGATCGTGGCCATCGTTGGGCGGCCTAATGTCGGCAAGTCGACGTTGTTCAATCGGCTGGTGGGCGGGCGGCGGGCGATCGTCGACGATCTGCCCGGTGTGACGCGCGACCGCAATTACGCTGAGGCGGATTGGAGCGGACGCAAATATTTGCTTGTCGACACCGGCGGTCTTGATTCCGACACCGACGGCGATCTCCAGGCCAACGTGCAATCGCAGAGCCGTTTGGCGGTGGCCGAAGCCGACGCCGTGGTATTTCTGTTCGATGGCAAAGGTGGCCTCAGTCCGTTGGATCGCGAAGTGGTCGATGAGTTGCGCAAGGCAGGCAAGCCGGTATTTTTTGCGGTCAACAAGCTCGACTCGCGCCAGCGCGCCGACAATCTTTTCGAGTTTTACGCCCTCGGCATCGAACCGCTCTATGCAATTTCTGCCGAGCATGGGCTCGGCGTCGGCGAGCTTTTTGACGATGTGATGCGACACTTTCCGCCGCGTCCAGCGGATTCGCCGAGCGACGAAAGGGATGAAGCTGACCCGGAAGACACCGAGCCAGAAGCGAAAAGGGTCGCGCCGCTGAGAGTCGCCGTCGTCGGTCGGCCCAACGTCGGCAAGTCGACCTTGATCAATCGTTTGCTCGGTTTCGAGCGTTCGGTGGTCGACGCGACGCCGGGAACGACGCGGGATTCTTTGGATACGCCGTTTGAGCTGCTTGGCGAGCCTTGCATTTTGATCGACACAGCCGGCATTCGCCGCAAAGCACGCATCAACGACCGCATCGAACGGTTTAGCGTCAGCCAGTCGCTCAAGGCGGTCGAACGCGGCGATTTGATTATCCACGTGATCGATGGCCCGGAGGGAGTTACCGATCAAGATGCGCAGATTTTGAGTTACGCAGTGGGCCGCGGCAAGGCGCTGCTGTTGACCGTGAATAAATGGGATCTCATGTCGAAGGATAGCAGCGATGTCGGTAAGTACCGTGAGGAAGTGAGCAATCGTTTGTCGTTTCTCGATTTCGCGCCGATTACGTTCATCGCCGCGGCTACCGGCTACGGCGTGCGCAAGATGCTCGAAACTGGCGCGCGGGTGGTCAGAGCGTACCGGCGCAAAGTTTCGACGTCCCAGTTGAACCAAGCGCTGCAGCGCATCGTCAAAGCCCACACGGTGCCGTTGTTTCGAGGCAAGCCGGTGAAGTTTTACTACGGCACGCAGACCGGCACGCAGCCGCCGACGTTTACTCTCTTCGTCAATATCGCGCACGCCGTGCCGGCGAGCTATCAGAAATACCTGACCGGCCAGCTAAGGGAGCACCTCGGCCTGGAGCACGCGCCGATAAAGCTCGTGTTTCGCCCGCGCCGGGAGGAACAGCCGGCGCGGAAAACTCCGCGCCGATGACGGCGCGATGCACCGTCGCCGCCGGCGCGCGCCGATGTCACGATCGCTAATTCGTACTTGCTTCGGGCCCGGGAAAAAGATAATTGGAACTGGAAAATTGTTTGTAAAAACAAAAGCTTTGTCGAAAAACGCGGCGTGACTTAAAGGACCGTTTCGGTTTTCCTGCTAGCCTTCGACGAAAAATTGCCTTATCATTTCTAATTCGTACCTCCGGTGGCACTGACAATGCCGTGATGTGCCCGTGTTTGACAAAGCGTAGATCGGTATGATCGAGGCATCGTTATCATCTTTGGCGGCGGGAGTTTCGTCGTCGTTGCCGACGCAAAACGAATACGCGGCGTGGCTCGCGCTTCGCCGGGTGAAAGGATTGGGCTGCGTGAGCCTTAAGAGACTCGCCGCGCAGTTTACTGACCCGAGGAGAATTTTTGCTGCGTCCAGAAGCGCTCTCGAACAGGTTGAAGACCTGCGCGCCGACGCCATTGACGGCATCGTCAATTTTCATGAATGGGCCGAGATCAATGATGAAATCGCCCGCATCCGCGACGCCGGGATTTCGCTCGTTTGTTTTAGCGACGCGAGTTATCCGGCGCGCTTGCGCACGATCGCCGATCCGCCGCCGCTGCTTTACGTCAAGGGTGAATTGGGCAGCGTCGATGATAAAGCGGTGGCGATCGTCGGTTCGCGTAGCGCCAGCGATTACGGCCGGCGCGTGGCGCGCGATCTAGCGCGCGGTTTGGCCGGGGCGGGATTTACCGTGGTCAGCGGCATGGCGCGCGGTATCGATGGCACGGCCCATGAAGCGGCGTTAAACTCCGGCGGCCGCACGATCGCGGTGTTGGGATCGGGCGTCGAGCGCGCCTATCCGCCTGAGCATGACAAACTCTATCAGCGCGTCAGCACAAATGGCGCGGTGGTTTCCGAGTTGCCCGTGGGTACGCGGCCGATGGCGTTTAACTTTCCGGCGCGCAATCGGTTGATTAGCGGCCTGTCCCTGGGCGTCGTGGTGGTCGAGGCGACCGAGAAAAGCGGCTCGCTGATCACTGCGTCATTGGCGGTGGAGCAGGGCAGAGAAGTTTTCGCCGTGCCCGGCGAAGTCGGTTCAAGCCGGAGCCGTGGCGCCCATCGATTGATTCGCCAGGGCGCGAAATTGGTTGAAAACATCGACGATATTCTGGAAGAGATCGCGCCGCAGCTTCTCACTCGCCGCGGCACGGCGAATGGGGCGCCGTTGGCTTTACCGCAAAGTGCCAGCGCCGAGGCGCGAAAAATATTTGCCTTACTCGAAGCGGGTTCGCTGCAAGTGGACGAAATAATCGAAAGAAGTGCGCTTGCGGCACCGCGGGTTTTAGAGATTCTCTTGGAGTTGGAGTTGCAAGGCTACGTGCGGCAACTGGCGGGGAAACGATACGCCGCCGAGAGATCTCTTTGAACAAGAACATCTGGAACATTGAGGAATGAGTCAAGAATATGGCAGCAAAGAACCTAGTCATCGTTGAGTCGCCCGCCAAGGCAAAGACCTTGGAGAAATATTTGGGGCGAGATTTTCAAGTTAAAGCGTCGGTCGGCCACGTGGTCGACCTGCCCAAGAGCAAGCTCGGCGTTGATATCAAGAAAAACTTCGCGCCGGATTTCACCGTTATTCTATCCAAGAAAAAGGTCATCGACGAGCTCAAGAAGGCGGCCAAGGGCAAGGACAATATTTATCTCGCCTCCGACCCGGATCGCGAGGGCGAAGCGATCGCCTGGCATATCGCCGACCACGTGGTGAAGAATCACAAGCGGGTGCATCGGGTAATGATCAACGAGATCACCAAGAAAGCGGTGCAGGAAGCGATCGCCAATCCGCAGGAACTCGACCGCAATAAATTCGACGCCCAGGTGGCGCGCCGGGTGCTCGACCGGTTGGTCGGTTACAAGATCAGTCCGATACTCTGGACAAAAGTCCGGCGCGGCCTGAGCGCGGGCCGGGTGCAGTCGGTGGCGGTGCGTTTGGTTTGCGAGCGGGAAAAAGAAGTGCGCGCCTTCGAGCCGGTCGAATATTGGTCGTTGACGGCGCTCTTGGAGGGCCATCTGCCGCCGTCCTTCAAAGCCAAGCTGGCGCAGTGGCAGGGCCAAAAAATCGACAATAAGAAATTTCGTTTGGAAAACGAAACCGGCGTCCAGGAAATCGTCAAGTCGCTGGAAAGCGCGCCGTGGGTCATCGGCGAGGTCGAGAAAAAGGAACGGCGCCGTTATCCGACGCCGCCGTTTGTCACCAGCAAGTTACAACAAGAGGCGGCGCGCAAGCTCGGCTTTCAGCCCAAGCGCACCATGCAGCTGGCACAGCAGCTTTACGAAGGCGTGGAGCTTGGCAGCGAAGGCTCGGTGGGCTTGATCACTTACATGCGCACCGATTCGACGCGCGTCTCCAACGATGCGCTGGCCGCCGTGCGCGAGCATATTCAAACCCAATACGGCAAAAATTATCTACCCGAAAAGCCGAATGCCTTCCGTTCGAAAAAAGGCGCGCAGGATGCCCATGAGGCGATTCGGCCAACTTCGCTCGAGTATGCGCCTGAGCGCGTGCGCCGTTACTTGCGGCGCGACATGCTTCAACTCTATTCGCTGATCTGGGACCGCTTCGTGGCGAGCCAGATGATGCCGGCGGTGTACGATCAGACAGCCTTCGAGATTCCCGTCAAAGAGGCGCTGTTTCGCGCCACCGGCCAGCAAATCAAGTTCGATGGTTTCATGAAGCTTTATACCGAAGGGCGCGACGAGCGCGCCGCCCAGGCCAATGGCGAAGACGACGATGAGAATGACGCGCAAGGTGTTGACGGCGTACTGCCGAATCTGCAAAAGGGCGACGTGCTGAAGCTTCTCTCCATGGAGCCGCGCCAGCATTTTACCCAGCCGCCGCCGCGTTTCACCCAGGCTTCGCTGATTAAAGAGCTGGACGAGAAAGGCATCGGCCGGCCGTCGACCTATGCGGCGATTATTTCCAATATTCTTGACCGTGAGTACGTGGCGCAAAACGAAAGCCGTCAATTGGTGCCGACTGACTTGGGCTTTTTGGTGACGGATTTATTAGTCGAGAGCTTCCCCGATATTCTCAACGTCGAGTTTACCGCCGGCATGGAAGACGAACTCGATAAGATTGAAGACGGCAAAGAGAAGTGGACCAAGGCGATGAAGCGCTTCTACACGCCCTTCGAGCGCGACCTCAAGAAGGCCGCCAAAGAGATGCGCGACGTCAAACGCCAAGAAGTGCCGACCGACATCGCCTGCGAAAAGTGCGGTGCGTTGATGGTGGTCAAGTGGGGGCGCAACGGCGAATTCCTCGCCTGCCCGAAATATCCCGACTGTAAGAACACTAAGAACTTCAAGCGCAGCAACGAGGGCGAGATCGAAATCGCGGTGGAAGAAGAGGTCAACGAGGCGTGCGTGAAATGCAGCCGGCCGATGCTCTTGCGCTTTGGCAAGTTTGGCAAGTTTCTCGGCTGCAGCGGCTATCCGGAATGTAAAAACATTCAGCCGCTGCAAAAGCCGGTGGACTTGGGCATCAAGTGCCCCGAGTGCAAGGACGGCAACATCAAGGAGCGTAAATCGCGCTGGGGCAAAATGTTTTACGGCTGCGATAAATATCCCGAGTGTAAGTTCGCGTCCTGGGATAAGCCGATGCCGACGCCCTGTCCCGACTGCGACAGTCCGATTCTCGTCGAGAAGGTCACCAAACGGGCCGGCCGGACGCACCGCTGCTACAAGAAAGAGTGCGGCTATTCGATTCCAGTCGCCGAGCAATAGCCCGTCGCGCTCCGTTCGTCGGCACATTGCTTGCCAGGACGTCAGCTCCACGGTACAGATTGCGCTGGTAGGGATCCGGGCTCGTGTTCGTAAGACGAGCACGAAACACGACCACGAGCGCTGATGCGGCGAGCAGATTTTACTAACAAACTATGTCTAACGTTGTGCGCATAATCGGCGGCGGGCTGGCCGGCACCGAAGCGGCTTGGCAGTTGGCGCGGCGGGGTGTGGCCGTGGAACTTTTCGAAATGCGCCCGACACGCAGCACCGACGCGCACGGCACGGAATATCTCGCCGAGGTCGTGTGCAGTAATTCCTTACGCTCCGATTCTTTGTCCGCTCCCGCGGGTCTGCTCAAGGCGGAGATGCGCCAGCTCGATTCCATGATCATAAGCGTCGCCCAAGCGCATCGTGTGCCAGCGGGCTCGGCGCTGGCGGTGGATCGCGATGGCTTCGCCCAGGGCGTTACCCAAACCATCGCGTCGTTGACCAACGTCAAACTAATCCGCCAAGAAGTCGAAGCGATACCTGACGACGGCATCGTCATTCTCGCCAGCGGGCCGCTGACTTCGCCGGCGTTATCGCGCGACCTCGCGGCGAAGTTGGGCGAAGCGCATTTGTATTTTTACGATGCGATCTCGCCAATCGTCACGGCGGAATCCATCGACATGAACGTGGCCTATCGCGCCGCGCGTTACGGCAAGGGCGGCGACGATTATCTGAATTTGCCGCTGACGCGCGAAGAATATTATCGCTTCATCGATGCTCTGGTCGCCGCCCATCGAGTGCCGACCCACAGCTTCGAGCGCTTCCTGCCGTTCGAAGGTTGCATGCCGATCGAAGAGATGGCCGACCGCGGCAAAGAGACGCTGGCCTTCGGGCCCATGCGCGCGGTGGGTCTGATCGATCCGCGCTCCGGCCGGCGGCCCTATGCGGTGGTGCAATTGCGCCAGGAAAATCGCCAGCAAACGCTTTATAATCTGGTCGGCTTTCAAACCAAGATGACTTATACTGAACAGAGAAAGGTCTTCGCGCTGATTCCTGGATTGGCCAATGCCGAGTTCGTGCGCTTGGGCAGCCTGCACCGTAATACTTTCATCAATGCGCCGCAGCATCTCTTGCCGACTTTGCAATGGCGCCAGCGCTCGACGCTTTTTTTTGCCGGCCAAATGACCGGCGTCGAAGGTTACATCGAGTCGGCGGCAACCGGGCTGCTCGCCGGCATTAACGCGGCGAATTTAATAGTGGGAGGGGCGCCGGTGGTGCCGCCGCCGACCACCGCGCTCGGCGCGCTGCTCGGTTACATCAGCGACCCGGAGCGCAAGCGTTTTCAGCCGATGAACGTCAATTTCGGCTTGATTCCGCCGTTGTCCGCGCGCCTGCGCGGCAGGGCGAAAAAAGAGATGCTGGCGCGCCGTGCGTTGGCGGACATGGCGGCATGGCGGCGCGACGTTGAGATTGATGCAGCGAGCGCCGACGTTGCCCGTGCCTCCGACACGGTTACCCTATCGTGAGTCCCAAACGTAGCGCATTCATCGACGTCGGCACCAACACGGTGCTCTGTTTGATCGCCGATCTGCGCGAGACCGGCCGCTTCCGAGTGCTCGACGATTTCGCCGAAATCGCCGGCCTCGGCCGGGGGGTCGATCAAACCGGCGTGATCGGCGCCGCTGGCGAGGAGCGGTGCCGGGTGGTTCTCGAACGTTATCTCGCTCATTGCCAAAATCTCGGCGTCGAAGAGATCTTCGCCGTCGGCACCAGCGCGCTGCGCGACGCGCGCAACAGCGCCGAGGTGCGTGCTCGTCTGCGCGAGCGGCTCGGCTTCGAAATTCGCGTGATCTCGGGCGATGAAGAAGCCGGCTATTCGTTTATGGCGGTGCAGCGCGGCCTCTCGTTGACGGGAGAATTGCTGGTGATCGACATCGGCGGCGGCAGCACCGAATTTATCCGCGCCAACGCCAGAGGTTTTTCCGAGGCGGTCAGCATCAATGTCGGTTCGGTGCGCTTGACCGAACGGTTTCTCCACTCCGATCCGGTGCGCGCCGAGGAAGTGACGGCATTGAATGACGCAGTGGACCGAGAGCTGGCGCCGCTGCGCGGGCAATTTTCGCATGCGGATCAAGCACTGACGCTGGTCGGCATCGCCGGGACTTTTACGACCTTGGCCGCGGTTGAAAAGCAACTGGAGCGCTACAGCCACGCCGAAGTGCACGGCAGCCGCTTAAGCCTCGCCGAAGTGCGCCGCCAGATTCGCCTGTTCCAAGCAAAGTCGATCGCGGAACGCAAGCAAATCGCCGGGCTCGAGCCCAAACGCGCCGACGTGATTCTCGCTGGTGCCTGCTTGAACGAACGGATCATGAATTTTTTTCACACCGACAGCGTTGTCGTCAGCGATCAAGGTGTGCGTTACGGCTTACTCCATGAACGCGCGCGAATGCTCTAGAAAACTGTTGACATTTTCCCGCGAATTCGGAATGATCTCGGCTTGCTTCACGACAACTTGAATTTCAGCGCATGGGTTTCGCGGCAACTGGGAGGAGATGACCGGTTATGACTAAAGCAGATTTGATCGAAGCAGTGGCCAAGGCGGCGCAGCTGAATAAGCGCACGGCAGGAGAGGCCGTGGACGCGACCTTCGAAGGCATCGTCAAAGCGATCAAGAAGAATAAACGCTTTCAAGTTCCCGGCTTCGGTACCTTTACCGTGCGCTTACGCAAAGCGCGCAAAGGGAGAAATCCTCAGACCGGAGACCTGATCACGATCAAAGCGAGCCGCACCGTCGGTTTCAAACCGGCGCCGGACCTGAAACGAGAATTGTAACGATTGCACCGATCCGCTTTAGGCCACCGCGGGCAACCGGGTGGCCTTTTTAATCCAATAATTCCCCGCAGCTTGCTGCGGGCACCAAATTAAATGGGGAATCCAAAGGGGGCGAGCCTCCCCTTTGGTCGCGTGCGGGGTTAATACCCCGTACGCGAAATGCTCCGTTTATTGTCGATTCCATATTAACCCCGCCTTCTAATATTACTGTGTCAT
>Ga0208454_1000738_pt1 | contig 16338 bp, 11 predicted proteins | sample EasRivMeERMZT100_FD_187530 | JGI IMG/M metagenome (GOLD analysis project Ga0208454, IMG submission 187530) | Soil microbial communities from meander-bound floodplain in the East River, Colorado, USA - East River MetaG ERMZT100 (SPAdes) (version 2) | ecosystem: Environmental > Terrestrial > Soil...
CGAGATTCTGCTCGGGCATGTCGAGGGGCGCGACGGGTGGCACGGCCGCCGTGGAGCGCACGGTCATTCGCTCCACCTATAAAGCCATGCCTCGCTCCAGGGCTCATCGCCGGACCTCACCGTTGCGCGCAGCTCGATGATGCTTTCGCGGCCCGGGTCGAGCTCGAAGCTGACGCGATAGACGCCGCTCTGCTCAACGATCTCGCCGCGCGGGTGGAAGACCTCGCCGGCGGAGCTCCAGACCTCGGCCTCGAGGTCGGCGGGCATGGCGTCCGCGCCCTTGAAGTCGATGACGAACGAGCGGCGCTCTTCTTCCTCCAACGATTGACCCGTGCGCGTCGCCACTACGCGCGCACGTGAATCGTCGAGAGGCTCGGCGATAAAGCGCAACCGATAAGAGAATTCCGCACTCGCCCCCGCCGCGATCGGCGCGCGCGGTTGCCAATACGCGACGATGTTGTCGTGAATCTCACGGTCCGAAGGAATTTCCACGAGCTCGATGTGACCGGGACCCCAGTCCCCCTGCGGCTCCACCCAGAGCGACGGCCGCCGATCGTATTGCGCCTCGGCGTCCTCGTAATCGTCAAACTCCCGTTTGCGCTGCACTAAGCCGAAGCCTTTGGGGTCGTAGTCGAGAAACGCCGACACTTGCAGTGTGCGCGGATTGGCGAGCGGCCGCCAAAGGCGCTCCCCGCGGCCGTTCAAGATCTGCAACCCGTCGGAGTCGTGCACCGCGTTGCGGTAGTCGTCGAACCGCACCCGGTTCGAGGCGTCGAACAAGAACATCGATGTGAGCGGTGCGATGCCGAACGCATCGAGGTCGGCGCGCGCGAACAACTTGGCTTGGACGTCGATCACCGTCTCGTCGCCGGGGTGTGCAGTGAACGTGTACGCGCCGACGACCGAACGGCTTTGCAGCAGAGCATGAATGACGATCTGCTCGGCGAGCCCGGGTGGCCTCTCGATCCAGAAGTCCGTGAACACCGGAAATTCTTCGCCCTCGGGTCGCGCCGTGCGCACGGCCAGGCCGCGCGCCGACAACCCATAGACCTGGCCGCGCGCGGTGGCGCGGAAGTAGCTGGCGCCCTGGAAAACGAGGAACTCGTCGAGATAGTCGGGTTCGTTGATCGGCGCTCGAACGCGGAACCCCGAATAGCCCAGGCCCTCGCGGTCCTCGATCAACGGCGCTTCGGTGCCGTAGTCGAAAATCTCGTTCGTGAATAACACGCGCCGCGCCGTCTTGCCGGTTACGAGATTCACATTGACCGGAATGTTGTAGATGAATCCGGGATAGAACAAATCGACTGTGAACGTACGGTTCTCGCCCGTCCAAATGGACGCGCCCGGCTGGAATCGGATCGCGCGGTATTCGTCGTAGGTCAAAGGTCGGGCGTCGCCTTCCGGTCGGCCGACGGGCTCTTCGTACGGTTGCTTGGCGAGCGCCGCTGCGCGCGCCAGCAGGATCTCACGATCGAACGGTTCGGTCGGCCGCTCTTGCGCGGCGGCGCTCCTTGCGCAGCACAGCGCCACCAAACATAGAAGAGCGATCCGTTGCACCATCTATCTATCTACACCGAAACAAAAACGAATCATTGCCGATCCGAAAATGGTGACCGTCGTCCGCGTCGGCGGCACTCGATCTCGTTAGAGTAGTCACCAGAGATCCGTTACTCGGGGCTACTGCAACAGATGCACCGTATCTTGATCCGGGCTCTACTCTTGAGCCTGTCGGCCAGTGCCGCTTGTCAATCCGCTATGGCCGCGGATCTCAGTCCCTACTTCGAATCCGCGGCTGGACGCAAGCCGCGCGGCGACGCGGGACTGTCCGTGTCCGGCGATCGATTGCGCGTCGCAGCCGCGGTTGCGATGCGCGCGCAAGGCGGCAGTACGAAGATCCTGCCGAAAGTAACCTCCGCCTTGTCGCTCGGCCCGCGCGTGGACATCGAAACCCGCGTGAACCTGTCCGAATGGAACGGCCGAACCGACCCACACGATGCGAAATTCGCTACTAGACTGCACGTTCAGGCTCCGGCGCCATTCGTGGACGATCTCGAAGGAAAATTTTGGCGTTTGCCGGACGGGCAGACCGGCCGGCTCCTACGGTTGGGATTCTACCAAAGATTGGGCGCAGCCCGTCGCGGGGGCCCAATTACGATCCGCAGCAAGGCAACGATCGAGTCACTCTCGGCCGCCTCGGCGACCGGGGGCGTGGACAACCAGCGCATGGGCTTCGAGGCCGAAGTCGGCGGCCTAATGTCCAGCCCGGCGGCCGCCCAAACGGCCCTGCACCTCAAGTTCGTCCGCCATCTCGGCGCCGCCGCGGAAACCGCCCGGTCCGTGAGTTACGACCGCTCTTGGTCCTTACCTGGCGCGACCCAGCTCGCGCTCAACCTCGGCCTGTTGCGTGCCACGCGTCTTAACACGGACGTCATCGAACCGTCGCTCGGCATCATCTGGCGCGGCGAGTTCTAACAGACTCTCCGGTGTGCGCGCGACCGGTGAGGCGCGCGACATAAGCTACAATCGCGGGCCCACGGTTGGCCGCGCCATCCTTTGACCATGCAAGCAGCGCAGCTCGATCCCCTGCAGGCGCGCCTCCGCCGCGAGGTCCGCGGCGAAGTGTTGTTCGATGCGTGGAGCCGCGGCCGCTATTCCACCGATGCATCCATCTACCAAGTCGAGCCGCTAGGCGTAGTGCTACCGCGAACGGCCGACGACGCACAGCGCGCACTCGAGATTGCCGCCGATGCCGGCGTGCCGATCCTGCCGCGCGGCGCAGGCACATCGCAGTGCGGGCAAACGGTGGGCGCGGCCCTCGTCATCGACAACAGCAAGTACTTGAACCAGTTGCTCGAGGTCGATACGGCGGCCGGCACGGCGTGGGTGGAGCCCGGCATCGTTCTCGACGACCTGAACGCCCGCTTGAAACGCCACGGGCTGTGGTACCCGGTCGATGTGTCGACGTCGGCGCAAGCCACACTCGGCGGCATGACGGCGAACAACAGCTGCGGCGCTCGCTCGATGCGCTACGGCAACATGGTGCACAACGTGCTCGCCGCCGAGACCTGGCTCTCGAGCGGCGACACGCTCACCTTCGGTGCCGTGGAGGCCGGTCCACCCCAGGGTCCCGCGCGTTACCGACAACTCGTTGCGTTCGTTCGCGAGCTGTACGCGCGCGAGCGTGACGAGATCGAAGCGCGCGTGCCGAAGGTGCAGCGGCGCGTCGCCGGCTACAACCTCGACTTGGCGTCGGCCGCTGCGTTCAACATGGCGCAGCTGCTCGTCGGCTCAGAGGGTACGCTCGGCTATTTCCGCAAGATCAAGCTCAAGCTCGCGGCTCTGCCGACGGCCAAAGCGCTCGGCGTCGTGCACTTTCCGACGTTCTATCAGGCGATGGACCTCACGCAGCACATCGTCAAGCTCGGTCCAACGGCCGTCGAGCTCGTCGACCGCACGATGATCGAGCTGTCGCGCGACATTGCATCGTTTCGCGCCACCATGGACAAGACCATTCGCGGCGACCCTGATGCCATCTTGCTCGTCGAGTTCGCCGGCGACGAGCTGGCCCCACAGGTCGCCAAGCTGCGGGCGCTCCGCGAGCTCATGGGTGATCTCGGTCTACCCGGCAGCGTGATCGAGGTTACCGACGCCGCCTGGCAACGCGACGTCTGGGAGGTCCGAAAAGCGGGTCTCAACATCATGATGTCGATGAAGGGTGACGGGAAGCCTGTGTCGTTCATCGAAGACTGCGCCGTACCGCTCGAGCATCTGGCCGACTACACCGAGCGCCTCACAAGAGTTTTCGCCAAGCACGGCACGCGCGGCACGTTTTACGCGCACGCTTCGGTGGGCTGCTTGCACGTGCGCCCCGTGCTCAACATGCGCCTACAGCGCGGCGCACAGCAGATGCGTGCTATCGCCGAAGAAGCCTGCGCGCTCGTCAAGGAGTACAAGGGCTCGTACTCGGGTGAGCATGGTGACGGGCTCGTGCGTTCCGAGTGGATCGAGCCCATATACGGCCCACGCTTGACCCAAGCGTTCGCGGCGATCAAGCAGTCCTTCGATCCGCTCGGCATCATGAATCCCGGCAAGATCGTCGCCGCACCCAAGATGGACGATCGCAGCCTGTTCCGCTTCAAGCCGAGCTACCGCACACCGGCTCTCGCAACGGGATTCGACTGGTCCGAGCACGAGATCGGCGACGAGAATCGCGGCCGCGGTTTCGCCGCTGCCGTGGAGATGTGCAACAACAACGGCCACTGCCGCAAGTTCGATGCTGGCACGATGTGCCCCTCGTACCGCGTCACTCGGGACGAGCGGCACGCAACGCGCGGCCGCGCCAACTCGTTGCGTTTGGCACTGTCGGGGCAACTCGGCCCCGGCGCCCTCGAATCGCGCGAGCTCTACGACACGCTCGCGCTCTGCGTCTCGTGCAAGGGCTGCAAACGCGAGTGCCCAACGGGTGTCGACATGGCGGCGATGAAGGCCGAGTTCTTGCACCAGTACCATCGCCGTCGGCCGCGCTCGCTGCGCGATAAGCTGATCGCCGCTCTGCCGCGTTACGCGCCCACGGCGGCCCGCTTGGCGCCGCTGCTGAATTTGCGCGACCGCGTGCCGGGGCTCGCGGCACTCACGGAGAGCATTGCGGGCCTCGCGGCGCGGCGGTCGCTGCCGAAATGGCGGCGCGACTTTTTCCGGGCCAGCGAGCTGCCGCCCGCCTTCGCGGCTGAGGGTCCTAAGGAAGTCGTGCTATTCGCCGACACCTTTAATACGTACTTCGAGCCCGAGAACCTGCGAGCGGCCGTACGCGTGCTGGCTGCTGCAGGCTACACCGTGCGTGCGCCCGTGCCCGCGGATGGCAAACGCCCACTCTGTTGCGGCCGCACGTATCTCGCCACCGGCATGCTCGACGAGGCGCGCGCCGAGGCACGGCGGACGCTCGACGCGCTGACGCCGTTCGTGACGCATGGCGTGCCGATCGTCGGTTTGGAGCCATCGTGCCTGCTCGGCTTACGCGACGAGTTTCGTACCTTGTTGCCCGGAGCTGCCAGCGCGGCGTTGGCAGGAGCAGCACTGACGTTCGAGGAATTCCTCGTGCGCGAGCACGGTGCCGGCAGGCTCACGCTGCCGTTGAAGCGTTCGCGCCACTCGCGCGCGCTCGTGCACGGCCACTGTCATCAGAAGGCGTTCGGCGTGATGCCCGCCGTCGTGGCGGCCCTCAAATTCGTGCCGGAGCTCGAAGTGGCCACGATCGCCTCGGGCTGCTGCGGCATGGCCGGCGCGTTCGGCTACCAAACCGAGCATGTCGACGTCTCGCTCAAAATGGCGGAAGCCGACCTGCTGCCCGCCGTGCGCGCGGCCGCAGCCAGCACGGTGATCGTCGCCGACGGCACGAGCTGCCGGCATCAGATCCGCGACGGAGCAGCACGCGACGCCGTGCACGTCGCACGTGTTTTGGCCGATGCTCTCTGAGCACTGCCGTTAGCACTTCCTACCATTAGCATCGCGAGTCACTCGGGCGTATATTCGAGCCGAAGGGCTGGACCTGACCTCACACAGTCAACAGCTTGTACCCAACCGGCCAACATCCGACCCTGCGGGGCCGCGATGATAAAGGCCGAATACTTGGGACTAGGGCCGGTAGTGAGCAGGACCAGCCCTTCGCGACTCGAGCGCAGCGCCCGAACGGGTTGATCTGCGTTTTGGTCGCTAGTCCAGCTACACCGGAAGATCGAGCGACCAGGGCTCGGTTGCGGCCTCCGCCGCTAAGCTCTTGAGAGCCGGCCACTCCCAGACGGCATCGGCATAGCGCTGCGCGACGGGCCCGAGCTGCACGCCGTAGGTGCGGAAGCGACTCACCACGGGCGCGTACATCGCATCGGCGGCCGACCACGCGCCGAAGAGATAGTCGCCGCCACGACCGTGCGTCGCGCGACACGCGTTCCACAACGCCTCGATGCGCGCGATGTCGTCTTGCAGCTCGGGAGTCCACGGCACGGAGCGCGTGGCGCGCATATCCATCGGCATCGCAGAGCGCAACGCGCCGAAGCTCGAGTGCATTTCGGCGCTGACGCTACGCGCTAGGGCGCGCGCCGCGACGTCCATCGGCCAAAGGCCCGCGCCCGGCCGACGCTCGTGCAAGAACTCCGTGATCGCGAGTGAATCCCAAACGACGATGCCATCCATGTGCAGCACGGGCACACGCCCGCTCGGACTCACCGCTGCGATGCGCGCTTTGCTCTCGTCCGTATCGAGCGGGATCACGACCTCGAGGCAATCGATGCCGCTCTGACGGACGAGCAGCGAGCCGCGAATGGACCAGGACGAGTAGTTACGATTACCGACGTACAGCGTAGTGGTCATACGGCGAAGCGTACGCGACTGCTCCGGCAAAGTCGCGGGGCCCCTTGCGCGGCGGCGGCGTCTTCGTGGGATACTGAGCCAAGTTGAGTTTTCTCTGATCTCGTGGGCACTACCAGTTATTTCATTCGCCGGCTGCTCTTGATCATCCCGACGTTCATCGGCATCACGTTGCTCGTCTTCGCCGTGACGCGGGTCGTGCCGGGTGGCCCGATCGAGCGGATGCTGAACGAGCGCGCCTTGGCCGGTGGCGACCGTGGCGGCGGCCGCTCGCAGGTCAGCAGCGGCATGGTTCTGTCGGACGCGCAGTTGCAGCAACTGCGCGTGTACTACGGCTTCGACAAGCCGATCCTCGTGAGCTACGTCGGTTGGCTAGGCGACGTGCTCGTGCTCGACCTCGGACGCTCCACGCGCTACAACGAGCCCGTTTGGGACGCCATCAAGGACCGTTTCCCGGTCTCGATTCTTTACGGTATCGCCACACTCGTTCTGACCTACGCCGTCTGCATTCCGCTTGGCATTGCTAAGGCCATCCGCCACCACAGCCACTTCGACAACATCACTTCGGGCATCGTGTTCTTCGGTTACGCGATTCCGGGTTACGTTGTCGGCATCGCGCTGCTCGTGTACTTCGCTTCGGAGCTCGGCTGGTTTCCGCTCGGCGGCTTCGTCAGCGAGAACTTCGCCGCGCTCAGCGGCTGGGGGAAGGCCAAGGACATCACGGTGCATGCGGTCCTGCCGCTGCTGTCCTACATGGCCAGCAGCTTTGCCGTCACCACGTTCATGATGAAGAACTCGCTCATGGACAACCTTTCGGCCGACTACGTTCGCACGGCGATCGCCAAAGGCCTCACGTTCCGCCAGGCCGTGTACCGCCATGCTGTCCGCAATAGCTTGATCCCGATCGCGACGTCGTTCGGCAGCAACATCGCGTTGATCCTGACCGGCTCATTCCTCATCGAGCGCATCTTCAACATCGACGGTTTCGGCCTGCTCGGGTTCGAGTCGCTCGTGGAGCGCGACTACCCCGTCGTGATGGGAATTCTCGTGCTCTCCTCGCTGCTATTCCTCGTCGGCAACATCCTCTCCGACATCTGCGTCGCGCTCGTCGATCCGCGCGTAAAATTCGGCTAGTCACATGCTCGGCGTGCGACTCTCACCGCAAACGATCAAACAGTGGCAGCGCTTCCGCACGATCAAGCGCGGCTATTACTCGTTGATCGCAATCGTCGCGTTGCTCGCCGTTAGCCTGTGTGCCGAGCTCCTCGTGAATAACCGCGCCTTGGTCGTGAAATACCAGGGCGAGTACTACTTCCCGACCTACGGCGCCTTCATAGCCGGCGACACGTTTGGACTCGGGTACCAGTACGAAACCAACTACCGAGAGCTCAAAGCGGCTTTGGCCGGCCGCGGCAGCACGGCAGCCGACGATTGGGTACTGCTACCGATCGTGCCCTTCAGCCCCTACGAAACGGACTTTCGCACGGACGCTTTCCCGCCTTACGCGCCAAGCATCGCCGCGCAGCACTATCTCGGCACGGACGTGACCGGCCGCGACATTCTCGCGCGGCTCGTCTATGGATTTCGCCTGGCGATGGCGTTCGCCATGATCTTGCTCGCATGCAACTACATCGTGGGAATAGCGCTCGGTTGCGCGATGGGTTTTTGGGGAGGTTTGTTCGATTTGACGTTGCAGCGGCTGATCGAGATCTGGTCCAACGTGCCGTTCCTGTATGTCATCATGATCGTGGCGTCCGTCGTCGTACCGACCTTCTGGACGCTGGTGACGATCATGGTGATCTTCGGCTGGATGGGCATGACATGGTACATGCGAACCTCGACGTATAAAGAGAAGGCCCGCGAGTACGTCATGGCCGCTCGTGCTCTCGGCGCCACCAACATGCGCATCGTGTTCCGCCATATCTTGCCGAACACGATCTCGGTGATCGTGACCTTCATTCCGTTTTCCGTAGCCAGCGGCGTAACGGCGCTCACGGCCCTCGACTACCTAGGGTTCGGGTTGCAGCCGCCGACGCCGAGCTGGGGCGAGCTACTCAGCCAAGGCACGAGCAATCTGCACGCGCCGTGGATCGTATCCTCGGTGGTCATCGCCATGACGGCCGTGTTGCTAATGGTTGCCTATATCGGCGAGGCTATTCGCGAAGCCTTCGATCCAAAAACCTTTGCGTACTACTCGTAAGGTGACATTCATGAGCCGTCTTTACATCATCGCAGCCCTTGGAACACTGACACTTTCCGGTTGCGGTCAGGATCAGGCCGAAAGCCCTACGGCAGCGACTCCCGACACGGTTGTGCCGACGCCGACGCGTTTCGTCGAGAACCTGCCGACCTACGAGAGCATCCCCCTGCCCGAGGGGCTCGTTTGGCTCACGAACAACGAAGACCCGCCTTTCGCCTCACCCGACGCGAAGCGCGGCGGCACCTTCCGCCTCTCGATGACGAGCTTCCCGCTCACGCTGCGTCTCGTGGGTCCGGATTCAAACGGCAGCTTCGTTTCTTACCTACGCACGGGACAGGTGGACCTCACTGCCATCCATCCGAACACGCTCAAGTACATTCCGTTGCTCGCGGCCGAGTGGGCCTTTGACCCCGACGGCAAGACCGTCTACTACCGCCTCAATCGGGATGCACATTGGTCCGACGGCATGCCGGTAACCGCCGACGACTACGTCTTCACCAAGGAGTTTTACCGCTCCGAGTTCATCGTCGACCCTTGGTACAACAACCACTACACCAACGACATCGTCGACATTCGCAAGCACGACGACTACACGATCTCCGTCGTCGGCGCGACGCCCAAGGCACAGGCGGATCTTTTGCACGAATACGGCTTTGGCCCGGTTCCGCGCCACTATCACAAGCTCGATGCTCGTTGGGTCGAGGACTACAACTGGCGCACTGAGCCCGTAACCGGTCCGTACCGTATCTCACACGTGGAGAAAGGCCAGTTCGTGGAGTTCGAGCGCGTGGCCGACTGGTGGGGCGACAAGAATCGCTATCTCGCGCACCGTTACAACCCGGACAAAGTCCGCATAACGGTGATTCGCGATACCAACGTGGCGTGGGAGTATTTTCTGCGCGGCGAGCTCGACACCTTCTTAGCCCTGCAGCCGAATTATTGGCATGAGAAGGCGATAGGCGAGCCCTTCGACAAAGGCTACATCCACAAAATTACCTTCTACACTGACCGCCAACAGCCATCCATGGGTATGTGGCTGAACATGGACGATCCGCTCCTAAGCGATCTCAATGTCCGACTCGGACTCGCGTACTCCATGAACGTCGACCTCATGCTGAAGACGGTGTTGCGCGGCGACTACGAGCGACTGAAATCCGCGTATGACGGCTACGGCGTGTACTCGAACCCTGCCATCGAGCCACGGCCATTCGATCTGGCGCGAGCCGATGAATACTTCAACGCGGCCGGCTGGACGCAGCGCGGCCCCGACGGCATTCGCGTGAAGGACGGTCAACGCCTGGCCATGCGCGTGTCGTATGCAACGCAAGAGCATACCGCGAGACTCGTGGTGCTGCGCGAGGAAGCGCGCAAGGCCGGCGTCGAGCTGAACCTGCAACTACTCGACGCTTCCGCGTCGTTCAAACAGTCGCTGGAGAAGAAGCATCAGATCGCCTGGATGGCATGGACCACGAACCTTACACCGCAGTTTTGGGAGCATTACCACTCGGTCAATGCGCACATTCCACAGACCAGCAACCTCAACAACATCGACAACCCGGAGCTCGATGCGCTGATCACCGAGTACGATCGCACAACGGACTCGCAGACGCGCATTGAAGCTGCCCATCGAATCCAGCAGATCACCTACGATCTTGCCGGCTTCATTCCGATGTACAAAGTACCGTACACGCGCGAGGCGCATTGGCGCTGGGTGAAGCTGCCCGCGAGCTACGGCACACGCATAACGGAGGCGCTGTTCGAGCCACTCGGCGGCGACTATCTACGTAGCGACGGACTACTGTGGATCGACGAGCAAGCCAAGCAAGAAACGCTGGACGCTATGGCTGCCGGACGGACCTTCCCGCCCGTCACGATCCTCGATGAAACCTGGCACGTGCGCTAGCGCGTGGCGGAGCCGATCCTCAAAGTCGAAAATCTAAGCTGCGGATTCCACACCGAGGGCGGCTATCAGCGCGTCGTCGACCGCTTGAGCTTTGCGGTCGCGCCCGGGGAAACCCTTGGGATCGTCGGTGAGTCGGGCTGCGGCAAGACGGTCAGCGCGCTGGCGGTGATGGGCCTGTTGCCTCGCCCCGCCGGCGTCGTCGAAAGCGGCCGAATCGCGCTCGACGGAGACGATATTGCTTCGTTCACACCCGAAGCCATGCGTGGCGTGCGTGGCCGCAAGATCGGCATGATCTTTCAAGAGCCGATGACGGCTTTGAACCCCGTGCACACGATCGGTAAGCAGGTGCTCGAAACGTTGCGCCTGTACGAGCCTCGCACCGACCAAACGACACTCCGCAAACGCGCCCATGAGCTGCTCGAGCAAGTCGGCATTCCGGCGCCGGCCCAACGCCTGAACGAGTACCCACACCAACTTTCCGGCGGCATGCGGCAACGCGTGATGATCGCGATGGCCATCTCGGGCCGCCCGCAAGTGCTGATCGCCGACGAGCCCAGCACCGCGCTCGACGTCACTGTGCAAGCGCAAATTCTCGAGCTACTGCGCTCGCTGCAACGCGAGCACCGCATGGCCATGCTGTTCATCACGCACGATCTGGGCGTCGTGGCGGAGCTTTGCGACAACGTGCTCGTCATGTACGCCGGCCGAGTCGCCGAGCACGCGCACGTGAGGGAGCTGTTTGGCTCACCGCGGCACCCGTACACGCGTGGGCTCATTCAGTCCGTGCCGCTGCCGGACACGCCCGCGAAGTCCGTATTGGCCGCGATCGACGGCGTGGTGCCGGCGCTCAAGCTGATGCCACCCGGCTGCCGGTTCTCGAACCGATGCCAATACGTCGACAACATCTGCCGCACGGCCGTGCCCGCTCTCGAAACCTGCGCCCTCGATCATGAAGTGGCCTGCCACCGTTGGCGCGAGCTCGTCGCATGAGCGCTCCGCTGCTCGAGGTACGCAACCTCAAAAAATACTTCCCAGTGCGGGCCGGCGTGCTGCTGCGCAAGGTGGGTCAGGTGCACGCCGTCGACGACGTGTCGCTGACGCTCGACCGCGGCCAAACGCTCGGCCTGGTCGGCGAGTCGGGCTGCGGCAAGACCACGGTCGGCCGGACGATCTTGAATCTGTTGCCGGCGAGCGGCGGCGAGGTGCTGTTCGAAGGCCGAAACCTGCGCGAGCTCGACAGCGCCGAATGGCGCTCGCTGCGCCGGCAAATGCAGATCGTGTTCCAAGATCCGATGGAATCGCTGAACGCCCGGCACACGGTCGGCCGCATCATCGAAGAGCCCTTCGTCATCCACAAGCTCGGCGACGCGCCGTTCCGCCGCGTTTGGGTGGCGGAGCTGCTCGAGCGCGTCGGCCTGCCGCCGAGCGCGGCGGATCGCTTCCCGCACGAATTCTCGGGCGGCCAGCGGCAGCGCATCGGCATCGCGCGCGCGATTGCCCTCAAGCCGAAGCTCATCGTCTGCGACGAAGCCGTGTCCGCGCTCGACGTATCGATTCGCGCACAGATCATCAATCTATTGCTCGAGCTGCAGCGTGAGATGCAGCTCGCGCTGCTGTTCATCGCCCACGACCTCGCCGTCGTGCGGCACGTATCGGACGAAGTGGCCGTGATGTATCTCGGCAAGATCGTCGAGCAAGCCCCGGCCGAGGAGGTCTACACGCGCCCCGCGCATCCGTACACGCGCGCGTTGATCTCCGCCATTCCCGTGCCGGATCCCACGCGAAAACGCGAGCGCATCGTGCTGCAAGGCGACGTGCCGTCGCCCGTAAACCCGCCGTCCGGTTGTCGCTTCCACACTCGCTGCCCGTTTGTCGCACCCGTGTGCAGCACCAAGGTCCCGCAGTGGGAAGCCGTCGCACCGCGACACTTCGTGGCCTGCCACCGCTGGCGCGAGCTGCCGAAGTAGGCACTCCGGCATGGCCGCGGCATTGCCGCCGGCGACCACTGGCTGCCGTGGTTCGCCGTCTATCTGCTCACCGCCGCGAGCGCGACACGCGAGCGTGTTCTTGCTCGTCGCGAGCGAGACGGTGACGAATCCCGCGCAAGACCCGCGTCGCGACAGCCAAGTCGCGATGCTCGAGGCCGTTCAGCAACACCGCTAGCCACGCCGCCTCGTCAAACGCCGCGCCCGCAAGCGCGGCGCGGCCGCACGCAGTGAGCGCGAGCTGCAGGATGCGGTGATCGTCGCGGTTCGGGAGCAGCTCGACGAACCCTTTATCGATCGCTCGAATCACGGTCTTGTGAGCACCCTGGCGGGACATGCGCAGCGCACGACCCGCATCGGCGATCGACCGACAGTAGCTCGTGCGCTCGATGGCCCGTAGTAATCGGAACGTCGCGTCGACGCGCTTCGGCTGTTGCCCGTCGAACGTACGCGCAGCGCGGATTCGCTCACTCGTGGCGACGATCTCATCCATCAACTCGGTTGCCGCGATACGCGATCGACCTAGTCTCCGCCGACGTGCCTCGTCCACGCTGTTGAACAACCCCAGTGATCCGTGACGGATGGCCAATGCTGACATCGCCGCGCTCGCACGCGGAGCGACGAATTTGGTTGAACGAGCTACTTAAGCCGGGTGCGCCCCCGACTCTTGGACGCAGGCCCCTCGGCAATATCGGTGCGTGCGCACGTCTGTTCCGAGTCTTCGATCGTCACCCTGGATGATGAATCAAAGCCGATCGTCAACCGGTTGACGACCCGCGATGAACCGTCACTCAGGTTGACGAACTTCTACGGACATCCCCTCCCGCAGGGCACTGACATCGCGGCTGCTCGGGCGAGACATTCGGCGGGGCGACACCGGCGACGCGAGCGACAGTGTCACTCGGGCTGGCGCGGCGGCGTGAGCCCGAGGTGCTCCGCGAGTATCGTGAAGATCCGGCGTTGCGGAATCAGCGCCGGCAGGTCGTCGACGCCCGGGCCGCTCGCCAGCAACGGCACCTCGGCGCCGCTGTGATCTTCCTGCTGGGTCGAGTCGTTGGTGGCGTAATTGACGCCCATGATCGCTCCTTCGAGCGTGCGCACGCGCGCGAAACGACCTGGGCTCGCGGCACCGGCGAGAACGCTGCGCTCGGGAATCAGCTGCGCCGCCTGGCTGTGATCCGCCGTGACGAGCACGAGCGTCTCGGGATGCTGGCGTTGATAGTCGAGCAGCAACGCCAAGGTGGCATCGAGCTGCGCAAGCTCGCCGATCTGGCCGCACGGTCGGCGCAAGTGCGACTGCTTGTCGATCGATGCGGATTCGATCATCAGCATGAACGAGCGGCCGTCGTCGAGGTGCTCGAGCGCAGCCGTCGTCATCGCCGCAAGCGTCGGCGTGCCGCCGAACTCGGGATTCGGCTCGCAGCCGAACGGCTCGGGCAACTGCACGCGGCCGTCGACGTGAGCGACGAGCGCGGCTTCCGCGCCCCCGACGCCGCGCCATTGCACGGGCATCGTGCCACGCGAGAAGAGTCCCAGCACCTGCGAGCCGCGCGGCAATCCCGTTAGCTCGGCCGCCGTGCCGATCACGCGGAAGCCGTTCGCCGCGGCCAGGTCGCGCACGGTCCGCGTCGCCTCGCCTTCCGCCACCTGATCGAAGTACTGCGTGCCGCCGCCAAGCACGATGTCGAGCGGCGACGCCGCGATCTGCTCCGCGATGGAACCTTTACCGCCATTCGCCTTCAGGTCGGCCGAGCAGTTGCTCGACAATGCCGGATTGCGCTCGTTGACGAACACCATGCCTCGCGGCCCTTCGCAGAGGCGCTGATTGACGTGCGCAATGAACGACGCCGGTGTCGCGTCCGTGATGCTCGACGTCGTGACGATGCCGGTGCCAAAACCGGCCGCGGCTGCGAGCTCCATGATCGTGACCACGTCGCGATCGGTCGCTGCCGTCGTGGCGATGCGGCCCGCGCTCGTCACGATGCCGCTCGCCATGGAGGTTGCCGTGTTGGCCGAATCGGGCACGTACTCGGGCACACTCGGGTCCTCCTCCGCGACGGTCTGCACCTGCACGGCGCTGCGCGTGGGCATGTCGTCGAGCGTGAGGCGGCCGTCGTAGCCCACGAGATAGTCGCGCGCGATTGTGATCTGGTGATCGTCCATGCCATCGCCGATCAGCAAAATCACCTTGCGCGGGGCGCCCGCGGTGCGCTCTTGCTCGACTGCACAGCCTCCACACGCAAGACAAAGCAACACGGCTGACAACAACGTCGTCTTCATCGAAGGCTTTCCGGGTCTAGTTCCAGGTGGGCAAGAACGCGTAGCGGTCGGCATATTCCAGCATTTGGGCGCTGAAGTCATCCGGGTACTCGAGGCGCACGTCGACGATACGGCCGCTCAGCTCAACCGGAGCGAGCCGCGCGCCGATGAACCCCGAGTACGGCGGAATGTCGAGCGTGGCGTAACGTTCGAGCACCTCGGCGTGCAGCACGGGATCGACCTTCACGGCGTACCGTTCGACGAGATCGCGAATGGCCGCATAGTCGCCGGCCGATTTGATGCGTTGCAGCTCGCGGAGCAGCGCGCCGAACAGCGACCGCAGCTGCACGTAGTCGTTGATCACGAAATAGGTCTTGCCGTCGCGCACGCGTTTCTCGATGACGCGGTCCGGCAAGCCGTGCTCATAGACCCACGCGGCCACCAGCTGACGGTTGCGCATGTGGTCTTCTTCGATGTCTTTGCCGAGCACGACGCGATTCAGTTGCTGCAACAAGCCATTGCGGATGTAGTAGTCGTACGCGGCCCTACCCACTTCGACCGACGACATGACGCCGAGCTCGATGAGCTTCGGGTCGACGGCGTAATACAGCGCCACGAGATCGGCACGCGCCTCCTCGAGCGTGGAACCGTAGTTCCTCAACGTCTCATGCAAAGGACCGACGCCGGGATCGAGTTGGCCCGACGCGTGGCCGATGACCTCGTGCAGATCGGTATGTAGCGTAGCGGCGAGCTGGCCGTGACGCTCTGCGCGCTCGACCTCGGCGGCATCCCAGGCGAACTCGCGATCGGCGCCGCCGCGCACGACGTCGTAGGCCGCGACGATATTCGCCAGGCTGACCGACTTCGAGCCGTGCGCTTGGCGGATCCAATCCGCGTTCGGCAAATTGATGCCCACAGGCGTAGCCGGAGCCGCATCACCCGCCTCGACGACCACGTTGATCACCTTGCCGGTGATGCCTGTGACATCGGCCTTCTTGTGGCGATCGAAAATGGGCAGGTGGTCCTCGAACCACTGCGCGTCCGCGGCGATGGCATCGATGCGGCGCGTGGCCTCTGGATCGCGAAACGCCACGACGCTCTCGAACGAGCCGCGCATCCCGAGCGGATCGTGATAGACCTCGATGAAACCATGGATCAGATCCACGCGAGATTCCGTGTCGCGCACCCACGCGATGTTGTAGTCGTCCCAGTCCTCGAGCTTGCCGCTGCGGTAGTACTTGACGAGCCTCGCTAGGGCTTCGCGCTGCGCGGCGTTCTCGGCGACGGGTAACGCTTTTTCTAGCCAGAACACCATGCGCTCGATGGCTTCGGTGTAGCGGCCACCGACCTTCTGCACTTGCTCAATGGGCACGCCAGCGACTTTAGCGAGCCGCGAGTTCAAGCCGTGCGACACGGGCGACGCATCGTTTCGCGTCTGCCGATTGGCGTAGAACGCCTCGACTTCGGCCTGCGTGACTTCGCTGTAATAGTTGATGGCCGAGGCCTGCAATACATCGGCGCCGCTCTTGCTGACGAGCTTGGCATCGACCGCCGGATCGAAGATCACGGGGCGCAGCTCGGCGAGAAATTCGCCGAGCGTCTGGCCGACCCGCAGCGGGAACTCCGCCGGC
>Ga0208454_1000742_pt1 | contig 16304 bp, 16 predicted proteins | sample EasRivMeERMZT100_FD_187530 | JGI IMG/M metagenome (GOLD analysis project Ga0208454, IMG submission 187530) | Soil microbial communities from meander-bound floodplain in the East River, Colorado, USA - East River MetaG ERMZT100 (SPAdes) (version 2) | ecosystem: Environmental > Terrestrial > Soil...
CACTTGCGCCCCCCAGCGGTACATGATCCAGCCAGCGAGGCGAGAGCCCGAGATGCTGCGTCAGGCCGATCGCGGTGTCGGGCGCGAGCGTGAAGCTGGAGACGGTGAGGCCGTCGACATCCTCTTTAGCGAGGTGGGACTTTTTCAGAAGCTCCGAAAAGGCACGCGCGAGCCACCAGTGCGCCGCGCGGATGGAATAGCGCACGTACGGCACCGTCACCGGCGCCGCGAGCACTACGCCGTCATACGCTTTTCGCGGTTCTCTTTTTGCGCTCACGCAGGTCGAAGGAGTCGGACGCGTTGAGGGCGAAATCCGCGAGCTTCGCCTTTTGCACCTTGTTGGTGGCGGTGGTGGGGAGAGAATCGACGAACGCGACGTGCCCGGGTGCCTTGAAGTACGACAGCCGCTCCAGGCACCAGTCCTGGATGGAGATGGCGGTATCGCGGCCGGAGAGCTGTTCTTGCTTCAACACCACGCAGGCCATGACTTCCTCATCGCGGATTGCGTCGGGCACCGCGATCACCGCCACTTGGCCGATCGCCGGATGGCCGGCGAGCGCCGCCTCCACCTCGAGCGCCGCGATGTTCTCGCCCGCGCGGCGGATGATGTTTTTCAGCCGGTCGACGAAATGCAGGCTGCCGTCCGGGCCGCGGCGCACCGCGTCCCCGGTATGGAACCAGCTATCGCGCCAGGCGTGCGCGGTGGCTTCGTCGTCTTTGAGATAACCGGAAAAGAACCCGCGCCGCGGATCCGCCCCGGCATGGCGGACCAGCAACTCGCCGCCGTCTTCAATCTTGACCTGAAGGTCCCCCCGAGGAGAACCAATGCACCGCGTTCCGATATGACGAGGCTCGCGGCTCGCCGCAATCAGTGCGCCGCCGCCGGTCTCGGTCATCGCCCAGGCCTCGATCAGCGGGAAGCCGAAGCGTTCCTCGAAGGCGGCGTGGTCGGCCGGGTTGGCATTCGCGCCGTAGCCGAAGCGCACGTGGTGCTGCTTTTCACAGGGGTCCGCAGCCTGGGTGTTGAGGATGGCCGGCATTACTCCGAGGTAATGAACGATCGTGGCGCCGGATTCGGCGACGTCGCGCCACCAGGTGCGCGGATGGAAGCGGTCGAGCTGGATCAGGCAACCCGCGGAAAGGATCATCGCGGTGGTCGACACCGCGAGCGCGTTCATATGGAACAGCGGCAGGGGAGTGATCAGCCGGTCCTCGCCCGGGCGGACCGCGCAAAGCCCGCCTTCGTCGAGATAGCGCTTTCCCACGTTCAGGAAGTAGAAATCGCTGAGCAGGCATCCTTTCGGCTTGCCCGTGGTGCCCGAGGTGTAGAGCAGGGCACACTCGGCGGCGTCGACCGGCTTTCCGGGCTTAGGCAGGTCTTCGAGCGATTGCGCGGTGATCACGGCGGATGCTTCGCTGTGTGCGAGCACGTAGTCCCGCTCCGCGGGGCGATAGTCCGGATTCAGGGGCACGACCGAGACGCCGAGCGAATTCAGCGCGAGGAAGTGCAGCAGGAATTCCGGGCGGGTCTCGAGCTGGAGGGCGACGCGGTGTGCCGGCCCGTAGCCGCGCGCCCGGTAGCGTCGGGCGATGTCAGACACCCGGGTGAGCGCGTCCGAGTAACTCAGCCGCAACCGCCAGGACGGCATCTCGAGGAACGGCTTCGACCCGTGCGCCGCGGCGGTACGCTCGAAGGCGGAAAAGACCGTCGTCACTGGACTGGATGTTAAGATGCCCCGCGACGATAGGACAACAAGGGGGCCCGATGAAAAGGCTGTTTTCGCTCGGCGCGGCGCTGCTCGCGACGTTTCCTGCCTTAGCACAAGACACCATCACCGCGACGCACGTGTTCCCCGCGTCGCTCATCTACTCGCGCAGCTTCCTCGAGTACGTCAAGAAGGCGAACGAAGCCGGCAAGGGGGTATACACGATCCAGGTGCGCGGCGGGCCCGAGGCGATCCCGATGATGGAGCAGCCGCGCGCGGCGCGCGACGGCGTGGTCGACATGGTGTACTCGCCGTGCGCGTTCTACGCCGCAGTGGTGCCGGAGTGCGATGCGGTTGCTGCCTCGACCATCGACGGTCCGACCGCGCGCAAGAACGGCGGCATGGAGCTGCTCAACCAGGCGCACCAGAAGCGCGCCGGCATCTACAACCTCGGCTGGGTCGACAGCGGCATCCGCTTCAACCTGTGGTCGACCAAGGAGCCGAAGCTCGACTCGAGCGGCCACATCGACATCAAGGGCTTCAAGGTGCGCGGCCATCCGATCTACAACGCGTTCCTCACCAACTACCTCGGCGCGCAGATCATCAACGTCAACTCGCCCGACCTGTACACCGCGCTCGAGCGCGGCACGGTCGAGATGAGCGCCTGGACGCAGATCGGCCTGATGGACCTCAGCTGGGACAAGTACCTCAAGTACCGCATCCTGCCGGACTTCTTCTCGACCGACCTGCACATCCTGATGAACCTGAAGAAGTGGCAGGCGCTGTCGCCGAAGAGCCGCGAAATCCTGCAGCGCGTGGCGATCCAGCACGAGAGCGAGAGCCTGCAAGCGCTGCAGAAATTGTGGCGCGAGGAGGAGGCCGAGCTCAAGAAGCGCGGCATCAAGACCATTTCGCAGTCGCCAGAAGCCTCGAAGCGCTTCTATGAAGGCGCGCGCGCGGCGAGCCTCCAGCGCATGAAAGAGCGCATGGAGAAGTCGGGCGGGTTGGAGAACTACGAGAAGATCGTCCAGCTGTTCACGCCCGGCCCGCTGCCCAAGTAATCGGGTTCAAAAACAAAAACCAGGGACAGACCACGTTTTCTTCGGCTGAAGGTTTCGGTGCCGGTCGATAGAAAAAAACGTGGTCTGTCCCTGATTTCGGGCGGCTACACGGCGCTGCTCTACGGCATGGCGTGGCTCGCCGGGCTGCTGATCGCGGCGATGATGGTCGTGATCACCGTGGATGTCGTGGTGCGCAACTTCGGCTACCAGAGCTCGGCGCACTTCTTCACCTTCACCGAGTACGCGCTGCTCGTCGTGCCGTGCCTCGGCGCGCCGTGGCTGGTGCGCGAGAAGGGGCACATCTACGTCGAGATCCTGCTGATGCATCTCGCGCCGCGGCCGCGGCGCTGGCTGATGACGGGGATCGGGCTCGCCTGCATCGCGGTGTGCCTGGTCATTGCCTGGTACGGCTTCGCTGTGACGCTGACCGACTTTCGCCAGGCCGAGCGCGACGTGCGCTCGTTCGACGCACCGCGCTGGATGGTGATCGGCTGGATCCCGCTCTCGTTCCTGATGATGGCGGTCGAGTTCGCGCGCTTCCTGTGGCGCCGCGAGGACTTCCTCACGCCGCTCAGCGAACTCAGCAACACCTAGCCACGCATGAGCTGGTACTGGGTCGCGCTGATCCTCTTCGGCTCGGCGCTCGGCCTGATGATGCTCGGCATCCCGGTCGCGGTCGGGTTCTTCATCACCAACGTCATTGCCGCGGTGCTCTTCATGGGCGGCGGCCCCGGCATCCAGCAGATCATCAACAACGGCTTCGGCGCGATGACCAACTTCGCGCTCGTGCCGATCCCGATGTTCCTCTTCATGGGGGAGCTTTTCTATCACACCGGGCTCGCCTCGCGCTGCTTCAACGCCGCCGACAAGCTGCTCGGCAACATCCGCGGCCGCCTCGCCTACGTGACCCTGATCGGCGGCACCGCGTACGCCGGGCCGGCGGGCTCCTCGATGGGCGCGTGCGCGCTGCTGGGACGGCTGATGGTCCCGGAGATGATGAAGCGCGGCTACAGCAAGTACCTGTCGCTCGGCCCGATCATGGGCGTCGGCGGGCTCGCGGTGATCATTCCGCCTTCGGCGCTGACGGTGCTGCTCGCGACGCTCGGACAGACCGACGTCGGCGCGCTGCTCATCGCCGGCGTCGTCCCGGGGCTGCTGCTCGCGGCGATGTACGGCGTGCTGATCTGGGGCTGGACCGTGGTCGATCCGAGCTCGGCCCCGATGCACGCGGCGCCGCAGGTGAGCACTCGGGAGAAGGTGCGGCTCTTCTTCGTCGACGTGGTGCCGATGATCGTGATCATCGTGTTCTCGGTACTGATCATGATCACGGGCTGGTCGACGCCGACCGAGGCGGCGGCGCTCGGCGCGGTCTCGGTGATCGTGCTGGCCGCTTGCTATGGAGAACTCACTCTCAAAGCCTTGATCCGTTCACTCGACGGCGCGCTCCGGGTGACCGTGATGGCATTCCTGGTGATCCTGGGATCGGCCACGTTCGCCCAGGTGCTCGCGTTCACCGGCGCCTCCAGCGGCCTGATGAACTGGGCCATCGGCTTCAAGGTCACGCCGCTCGGAATGCTGCTCATCATGATCGGCGTCATCGTGTTCCTGGGCAGCTTCATGGATCCGCTCTCCAAGATGCTGCTCACCGCGCCGATCTTCTTCCCGCTCGCCAAGACGCTCGGCTTCGACCTCACCTGGTTCGGGCTCATCATGCTGCTCGCGCTCGAGATCGGCTACACCACGCCGCCCTTCGGCCTGCTGCTGTTCGTCATGAAGGGCGTGGCCCCGCCCGGGACCACGATGCGCGACATCTACCTCGCGGGCATGCCGTTCATCGCTTGCGTCGTGGCGCTGATCGGCCTGATCATCGCGTTTCCCCCGCTCGCCACGTGGTTGCCCGCCATCAGCCGCTAGGAGAAAGCGTTTGCCCAGCAACGTCGGAATGAAGCCCGGCACCGAGCTTGCCGGCAAGGTCGCCCTCGTGACCGGGGGCGCGCGCAACATCGGCCGCGCGATCGCCTGCTCGCTCGCCGCCGGCGGCGCGTCGGTCATGGTGAACGCCCGGACTTCGCGCGCCGAGGCCGAGCAGACCGTGGAAATGATCGGCTCGAGCTCCGCTTTCCACATCGCGGACGTGACGAAGCCCGAAGAGGTCAAGGCGCTTGTCGAGGCCACCGTGAAGCGCTTCGGGCGGCTCGACTTCCTCGTCAACAACGCCGCCGTGCGTTACGAAACCGCTTTTTCGGCCATCAGTTTCGACGAATGGCGCCGCGTCCTGGCCATCGTGCTCGACGGCGCGTTTCTCTGTGCGCAGGCTGTGCTGCCGCACCTCATCCGGGCCGGCGGCGGGTCAATCGTGAATATCGGCGGTCAGACGGGCCACAGGGGAGCCTCCGAGCGCGCGCACGTGATTACCGCCAAGGCCGGCCTTGCCGGCATGACGAAGGCGCTCGCGCTCGACCTCGCGCCGCACCAGATCACCGTCAACTGCGTGGTGCCGGGGACGATCGACAGCCAGCGCGGATTACCCGGCGTGCCCGACCGTCCCGCGCACCGGCGTGCGCCGCCGCCGATCGGTCGCCGCGGCGAGCCCGAGGAGATCGCCGCGATGGTGCGCATGCTCTGCGGCCCGGACGCGCGCTACATCACCGGGCAGGCGATCCACGTCAACGGCGGCGGTTACCTGCCGTGAAGCAGGACGCCATCTCGCCGGTGATGCGCAAGCTTAGCTCGTACATCGCTGAAGCGCGCCGCAGGCCCTTGCCGGAAAAGATCGTTGAAAGGACGAAGCACCACGTCCTGGACACGATCGCGGCGATGGTCTCCGGCTCGCGGCTGCTACCGGGCCGGAAGGGGATCGCCTACGTAAAGACGCTGGGAGGCACGAAGGAAGCCTGCGTCATCGGCAGCCGATTCGTCACCAGCGCAGCCAACGCCGCGCTCGCCAACGGCATGTGCGCGCACGCGGACGAGACCGACGACTCGCACGCGCCTTCGGTCATGCACCCGGGCTGCGGCATCGTGCCGGCGGCCCTTGCCGTTGCAGAAAAAGAAGGTAGGAGTGGAGAAGCGTTACTGCGCGCGGTTGCGCTGGGCTACGACGTGGCGACGCGGCTCACGATGTCGCTCAACGCGTTCAAGTTCCGCGAGGATGGCCTCTCCACCCACAGCTACGGTCCGACCTTCGGAGCGGCCGCCGCGGCAGGATTGCTTGTGGGTGTGAACCAGGAGCAAGCCCGTTATCTCCTGTCGTACGCAGCCCAGCAAGCCTCGGGCATCTCCTGCTGGATGCGCGACGAGGAGCACATCGAGAAGGCGTTCGACTTCGGCGGCATGCCGGCGCGCAACGGCGTCACCGCGGCGACCATGGTGGCGCAGGGCTTCAGCGGGGTGGACGACGTGTTCTCGGGCGAGCGCAACTTCTTCGTCGCCCACGGCCGCCCCGCCAATCCCGGGGAGATGGTGCGGGGGCTGGGCGAGGACTACGAGATCATGCGCACCAACATCAAGCGTTGGTCGGTCGGCTCGCCGATCCAGGCGCCGCTCGACTCCCTCGCGATTCTCATCAAGGAGCATGGAGTGAAAGCGGAGCAGGTCGAGAAGCTCACCATCCGCGTGGCGCACCGCGACAAGAACACCACCGACAACCGCCCCATGCCGGATATCAACATGCAGCACATGTGCGCCGTCATGCTGATGGACGGTATGGTGACCTTCAAGTCCTCGCACGACGAAAAACGCTTCCGCCACCCCAAGGTGCTCGAGTTCCGCAAGAGGATCGATGTCGTCGGCGACGACGCGCTGACGAAGACCATGCCCGCCCGCCAGGGCATCGTCGAGATCACCCTGCGCGGCGGGGGTAGCTTGCGCCACCACACTGTCGCGGTGCGCGGCACGGCGGAGAACCCGATGACGCGGGACGAGGTCGACGCCAAGAGCTACGATCTGATCGCGCCGGTGACGAGAAAAGCGCGCGCCCGCAAGCTCTGCGACGCCTTGTGGAAGCTGGAGGATCTGAAGGACGTTCGTAAACTGAGGCCCCTGCTACAGGAGGAGCGATGAGCCGAATCGTGCATCTTGCGCTGAAGGTCGAGGACCTCGAGCGCACCACCGAGTTCTACCAGAAGGTGTTCGGCTTCAAGGAGATGAACACCTCGAAGGTGCGCGACCATACCTCGCGCCACCTGAGCGACGGGATGCTCGACGTGGCGCTCATCAAGTACGACGCCGGCACGCAGTCGGCGGAGTCGAAGGCCGCGGGCGAGGGCCCCTGCATACACCACTTCGCGGTCGAGGTCGACAATGTGGCCGCCGCCACCAAGCAGATCCAGGCGTACGGCTGCGAGATCATCAGCGATCCGGGCGTGATTCCGGTGAAATTCCGCGCGCCAGGTGGAACCGTCTGCGAGCTGGTGCCGAAAGGCCGATACCGGAAACCCGCCACCAAGGCCCGGGCTCAGAAAGCCAAGAAGAAATCCAAGTCGAAGCGATGAAGGCGGCGAGAGCCGACTTCTGGTCCGGGCTCGCGCTCGGCGGCCTGGGCGCTTACATCATCGTGACGGCGTCGCGCTGGGAGTACCTCGGCGCCGACGGCCCCGGCCCGGGCTTCTTCCCGCTGTGGTACGGGATCGCCATGGCGGGTCTCTCGCTCGCGCTGGTGTTTTTCAGTCTCAAGAATCCCAATTCCGATCTGATTGATTGGTCCGGCGCAAGGCGCGCGTTCGGCGCGTGGGCTGCGCTGGCGCTGTCCGTGGCTCTCCTCAAGATCGCCGGGTTCGCAGTGTCATTCGCGGTGCTCACCTTTTTCATCGTGGCGGTGATGTACCGGCGTCCCTACTGGGTCGCGGCGACCGTCGCCATCGCGGCGGCGGCGGGGTTCTACGTCGTGTTCGCGCTTGCCCTCGGCGTCAAGCTTCCTTAGCGTGGACGTCCTCTCGGGGCTGATGCAGGGATTCGCGGTCGCGCTGCAGCCGATGAACCTGCTGTGGTGCTTCCTGGGCGTGGTGCTGGGCACCGTTATCGGCGTGATGCCCGGCCTCGGCCCGCCGGCGACGATCGCGATGCTCCTGCCGCTGACGTTCCTCATGAACCCGGCGAGCGCCATGATCATGCTCGCCGGCATCTACTACGGCGCGAAGTACGGCGGCTCGACGACCTCGATCCTGCTGAACGTCCCGGGCGAGTCCGCCTCGGTGGCGACCTGCTTCGACGGCTACCAGATGGCGCGCAAGGGGCGCGCCGGCGCCGCGCTCGGCATCGCTGCCATCGCCTCGTTCATCGCCGGCACGGTGGGCGTTCTCGGCCTGATGCTGATCGCGCCGCCGCTCGCAAAGATGGCGCTCGCGTTCAGCTCGCCCGAGTACTTCGCGCTGATGGCGCTCGGCCTCGCCATGGTGGTGCTGCTTGCCGGCCGCTCGATGGTGAAGGCGCTGCTCGCGATGCTCGTCGGCTTGTGGCTCGCCGGTATCGGCACCGACCTCTTCAGCCAGACCTCGCGCTTCACCTTCGGGCAGATGGAGCTGCTGTCCGGAGTCGACTTCGTGGTGGTGGCGATCGGCGTGTTCGCGATCGGCGAGGTGCTCACCAACATGGAAGGGCGCGAGGCCGCCAAGGCGCTCCCGGTTCCCAAGGGGATTCGCAACCTCCTGCCCACGCTGCAGGACCTGAAGGATTCGCGCTTCGCTTTCGCCAACGGCTCGCTCGTCGGGTTCCTGATCGGCGTGCTGCCCGGCGCGGGCTCGACGATCGCGTCCTTCATCTCCTATGGCCTGGAGAAGGCGGTCTCGCGCCGTCCCGAGCAGTTCGGCCAGGGCGTGGTCGAAGGCGTCGCCGCGCCCGAAGCGGCGAACAACTCCGAGACCGGCGGGGCGCTGGTGCCGATGCTGACGCTGGGCATCCCGGGCTCGTCCACGACCGCCGTGCTGCTGGCGGCGCTGGTGCTCTGGGGATTCAAGCCCGGACCGCTGTTCATTCCCGAGAACCCGGCGCTGTTCTGGGGCCTGGTAGCGAGCATGTACATCGGCAACGTAATGCTGCTGGTGCTCAACATGCCGCTGGTGCCGCTCTTCGCCCAGGTGCTGCGCACGCCAACGTACATCCTGTACCCGTTGATCCTCGGCATCTCGGTGATCGGGGTCTACAGCACCTCGGGCAGCCTGTTCGACGTCTGGCTGCTCGCCGGGTTCGGCCTGCTCGGCTACCTGATGCGCAAGCTCGACTACCCCTCGGCGCCGCTGATCCTCGGCCTGGTGCTGGGCGGCGCGCTGGAGCGCGCGCTGCGCCAGTCGCTGATGATGTCGGACGGCAGCCTTTCGATCCTCGTGTCTAGGCCGGTGTCGGCGGTGATGCTATCGTTGACGCTGCTGATCCTGCTGATCCCGCTGTTCAACAAGTTCAATGCGTGGCGCCTGAAGGCGCTCGACAATTAGCACGAGGAGGACGTGATGAAGAGGGTTGCCTTGGCTGTCCTGGGACTTGCGGTTGCGTTGCCGGCGATGCCGCAGGGCTTTACTCCCACAAGACCCGTGGAAGTCGTGGTCCACACCGGCCCCGGCGGCGGCAGCGACGTGCTGGCGCGCGCGATGGTGTTGATCATGGAGAAGGAGAAGCTGCTTCCGGTCCGCGCGCAGGTCGCAAACAAGCCCGGCGGCGGCGGCGTGGTGGCTGCGGCGTATCTCGCCGAGAAGAAAGGCGAGACCCACACCATCGGCATCTTCACCGGGGTGTGGCTCACCAACCCGCTCACCAGCAACGAGGCCAAGGTATCGCTGAAGGACCTGACCCCGATTGCCCGCCTGCTGCTCGAGCCGGCGGTCATCGCGGTGAAGGCCGACGCCCCCTACAAGACGCTGGGTGACTTCGTGAGCGCCGCAAAGCAGAAGCCGGGCGAGCTGAAGCAGTCGGGCGGCTCGATCACGAGCCGCGACAACGTGGTGCGCCAGCAGCTGCAAAAGGTCAGCGGGGCGCGCTGGCAGTTCATCTCGTTCCCCGGCGGCGGCGAGCGCATCGCCGCGCTCCTCGGCGGCCACGTCAACATGATGGTGATCGAGCCGAACGAGGCGGGCGAGCACATCCGCGCCGGCAACATGCGCCTGCTCGCGCAGGTCAACGACAAGCGCCTCGCGGCGTACGCGAACGTGCCTACGCTCAAGGAGGCGGGCTTCGACGTCACGCCGGTCCCGCAGGTGCGCGGCGTGGTCGCGCCGCCGGGAATTCCGCGAGAGAACGTCGCCTACTGGGAAGGCGTGTTCAAGAAGATGAGCCAGACCGAATCGTGGAAGAAGTACGTCGCGGACAACCAGTTCGAGGACGCCTACCAAAATGCGGCCGACCTCGCCAGGTTCTACGACGACTTCACCGGCCAGATGCGCGGCATCCTGCAGGAGGCGGGCGTCAAGACCGTCCGCTGACGGCGTGAAGGTCGTCGTCGCCGGCGGCGGCCCGGCCGGCATGATGCTCGGCCTGCTGCTTGCGCGCGCGGGCATCGAGACGCTGGTGCTCGAGAAGCACGCCGACTTCCTGCGCGACTTCCGCGGCGACACGCTGCACCCGTCGACGCTCGAGGTGCTCGCCGAGCTCGGCATGCTTGAGCGGCTGCTCGAGCTGCCGCACGACCGCGTGCCCGAGATCGCGGCGCAGTTCGGCGACTACCCGCTCAAGATCGCCGACTTCCGCCACCTCCCGACGCGCTGCGGCTTCATCGCGATGATGCCGCAGTGGGATTTCCTCGACTTCCTCGCGCGCGAGGCGGCGCGCTACCCGCAGTTCCAGTTGCGCATGAACGCCGAGGTCACCGGCTTGATCGAGAGCGAGGGCCGGGTCGCCGGACTCAGGTTTTCGGATGAAAAAGCCGAAGCAGACCTGGTGATCGCCGCGGACGGGCGTAACTCCACCGTTCGCAGGTCGGCCGGGCTCGAGGTGGAGACCCTGGGCGCGCCGATCGACGTCTTGTGGTTCCGTCTCTCGAGGCACCCGGACGATCCGCAGTCGAGCATGGGACGCTTCGACACCGGCGCGGCGCTCGTCCTCATCAACCGGCGCGCGTACTGGCAGTGCGGCTATGTCATTCCGAAGGGCGCGGCCGATAGCGTGCGCGGCGCCGGACTACCCGCGTTTCGCGCCACCCTTGCGCGGCTCCTGCCTTGGGTCGCCCCACGCGTCGCGGAGATCGCGGACTGGGAGCAGGTGAAGCTGCTGACGGTGCAGATCGATCGGCTGAAGCAGTGGTGGCGGCCGGGACTGCTCTGCATCGGCGATGCCGCGCATGCCATGTCGCCGGTCGGGGGGGTCGGCATCAACCTCGCCATCCAGGACGCCGTCGCGGCGGCCAACATCCTGAGCGAGAAAGACTTTTCAATACAGAAGCTGAAGAAAATCCAGCGCCGGCGCGAGTGGCCGGTCCGCGTCACCCAGCGCCTCCAGATCCTGGCGCAGGACCGCATCATCACCCGGGTCCTGGGCAGCACCGGGCCGCTCTCGCCGCCGCTTTTCTTCCGCTGGGTCAACCGGTTCGCGTTGCTTAGGCGGCTTCCGGGCCGGCTGATCGGCATGGGGGTGCGACCCGAGCATGTGGCGACACCACATGCTGCATCGCAATAAAAGTAAAAGTCTAAGGTCGAGTTGCGGCCCCCCCTCGGCCAATGCAATAGTTAACACGAGAAACGCTCTCTAAGAGCTAGAGTACAAACGTTTTCCTGAAGGCGGGAGAACGCCGAAGCGGGTTGTGTGACCCGCGAGAATATAAATAACCGGCGAGAACTCCCGAGCACCCACAAGGTGCGTGAGCGACTTATTCCGAGGGGAGATCCCCGAGTGGCAGTGGCGGCAACAGGCGCTATCAAGGTGCTCGTCATCGACGACAGCAACACCATTCGTCGCAGCGCCGAGTTGTTCCTGCGCCAGGCCGGCTACGAGGTGATCCTCGCCGAAGACGGCTTCGACGCTCTCGCCAAGATCTCCGATCACCAGCCGCAAGTCATCTTCGTCGACATCATGATGCCGAGGCTCGACGGCTACCAGACCTGCGCGCTCATCAAGCAGCACCCGCAGCTCAAGACGACGCCGGTGATCATGCTGTCCAGCAAGGACGGCGTGTTCGACCGCGCGCGCGGCCGGCTCGCCGGCTCCGACCGCTATCTCACCAAGCCTTTCACCAAGGAAGGACTGGTGGAAGCAGTGAACGAACATCTCAAACCCTCTCCCTAGAAAGGTCCAGCAATGCCGATCAAGAACATCCTCGTCGTCGACGACTCCGCAACCGACCGCCAGTATCTGAGCGATCTCCTGGCGAAGAACGGCTACAAGGTCGAGACCGCGCAGAACGCCGATGAAGCGCTCGCCAAGGCGAAACAGCTGCGCCCCGACCTGGTGCTGATGGACATCGTGATGCCGGGGCAGAACGGCTTCCAGGCGACGCGGGCGCTGAGCAAGGACGAAGCCACGAAGGCCATTCCGGTCATCATCTGCACCACCAAGGGCCAGGACACCGACAAGGCCTGGGGCATGAAGCAGGGCGCGCGCGACTACATCGTCAAGCCGATAAGCGCGCCGGAGCTGCTGCGGAAGATCTCAGCGCTCGGCTGATGGAACAGGGAGTTTCCCAGAAGCGCATTTCCCTCCGCGAATACCAGCGTGAGCTGGCGGAGCGCCTGCGGCTGGCCGACAGCGCGCGCAGCGCGTCAAAGCTCGGCGTGCAGGTCGGCGAGCAGAACTGGCTCATCGACCTGGTCGAGGCGAGCGAGGTGCTGCGCGTGCCCCCGATCACCCCGGTGCCGCTGACGCGCCCCTGGTTCCGGGGCGTGGCGAACGTGCGCGGCAACCTCTACAGCGTGGTCGACTTCGCCGAGTTCCTCGGCACCGGCATCTCCGGGACCGGCGAGGACGCCCGCCTGGTGCTCCTGGGCGAGCGCTTCCGCAGCGCCGCGGCGCTGCTCGTCGACCGTTCGCTCGGGCTGCGCAATCCGGCGGCGCTGCGCGCGCGCGAGCCGGCGGCGCGGCGCGCGGCCTGGCTGCGCGGCGAGTACGAAGACGAGGGCGGCGGGCGCTGGAGCGAGCTCAACGTGGCCGAGCTGGTGCGCGACGCCGATTTCCTGACTGTTGCACTGTGAAGGGAGCAACCATGCGACGCGTCTTTTGCATCCTCGCAACCTTGCTGCCGGCCATTGCGGCAGCAGAGCCCGGCGTCAGCGCCGAGCGGGTCGTCCTCGGGCAGGCGGCGGTATTCACCGGACCGGCGGCGCAGCTCGGCATCCAGATGCGCAACGGCGTCAAGGCCTACCTCGACCACGTGAACGCGAAAGGCGGCGTGTACGGCCGCAGGCTCGAGCTGGTCACCGAAGACGATCGCTACGAGGCCTCGGTCGCGCCCGGCGCAAGCAAGAAGCTGATCGAGGAGCACAAGGTGTTCGCGCTCCTCGGCTATGTCGGGACCCCGACCGGGGTCGCGCATTTGCCGGTCGTGACGCAGGCCAGGGTGCCGCTGGTGGGGATGTTCACCGGGGCGGAAGTGCTGCGCGCGCCGTTCAACCGCTACGTGTTCCACGTGCGCGCCAGCTACTACGACGAAACCGAGAAGATCGTCGAGCAGGTGGTGTCGACCGGCGGCCGGAAGATCGCGGTGTTCTACCAGAACGACGCCTACGGCGAGGCGGGCCGCAAGGGCACCGAGCTCGCGCTGGAACGCCGCAAGATGAAGATCCATTCGCAAGGCACGGTCGAGCGCAATACCGTCCAGGTCGAGGCGGCGGCGAAGGCGATCCATGCCTCGCAGCCCGACGCGGTGGTCATGGTCAGCGCCTATACGTCGATCGCGGCTTTCGTGCGGGCGATGCAGAAGCAGGGCAGCGCGGCGACGTTCTACAACGTCTCCTTCGTCGGCAGCAAGGCGCTCGCCGACGCGCTCGGCCAGGACGGCGTCGGCGTCGCCATTTCCCAGGTCGTGCCGTTCCCCTGGGGCACCTCGGTGCCGGTGGTCAAGGAATACCAGCAGCTCGCGAAGAAGTCGGGGTACACCGACTACAACTTCAGCGCGCTCGAGGGGTTCCTCAGCGCGAAGGTGATGGTCGAGGGTCTGAAGCGCGCGGGCAAGAACCCGACGCGCGAAGGCCTGGTCGACGCGCTGGAGAAGATGCAGGACGTCGATCTCGGCGGCTTTTTCATCGGCTATTCGCCTAACAACCGCGCGGGCTCCAGGTTCGTCGACCTGACGATCATCTCGCGCGACGGCAGATTTCTTCGTTAATGAGTTAACCCAGGCAGGCTCAACACAGGCAGGCACATCATGGCACTCAATCTCTTCGGCAAGCTCAGCACCGGACGCCGGCTGCAAATCCTGATCGGGCTGCTGGTGGCGCTCCTCGCCATCGACGGCGCGGTCGTGTGGTTCGATGCGCGGCAGGCGACCTTCGGCACGATCTACATTGCCACCGCGGGCAAGATCCGCATGCTGTCGCAGCGGCTGGCGAAAGCCGCCCAGCAGGCCTCGCAGGGCAACCTCGAGGCCTTCACGCAGCTGCGCGAGAGCCGCGACGAATTCGCGGCGCAGATCAGCCTGCTCCTCAGCGGCGGCCGGGCGGCCGGCACCGCGCTGCCGCCGACCTCGGCGGGCGTGCGCCCGGTGCTCGAAACGCTCAATGCGCACTGGAAGAAAAACGAGCGCAACGCGGCGCTGGTGATCACCGAGCAGAACAACCTGCTCAACCTCGGCAAGGCGGTGCGCGCGATCAACGCGAGGAGCCCGGTGCTGCAGGAGGCCACCGACGAGGTCGCCGCGCTCAGCGTGCAGAGCGGCGGCTCGGCGCGCCAGAACGCCCTGGTGTCGCAGCTCATGATGCTGACGCAGCGCATGGCGAAAAACGCCAACACCATGCTTGCCGAAGACGTGATCGACCCGGAAGTGTCGTTCCTGCTCGGCAAGGACGCCAACAGCTTCCGCGACATCCTGCAGGGGTTGCTCGCCGGCAGCGAGGCGCTGCGCATCCAGCGCGCCGCCGACCCCGAGCTGCGCGGCAAGCTCGCCGAGGTGGAAGCCGGCTTCAAGGAGTACCAGGCTGCGGTCAGTAGCATCCTCGGCAACCAGCAGCAGCTGGTGAACGCGAAGCGCGCGAGCTTCGAGCTGTTCAAGGACAGCGAAGAGCTGCTGCGCGCCGCCGAGAACCTGAACACCGCCTATGAGGCCGAGCTCGTCGGCCGGCGCCTCAACTTCATCGTGCTCGCCGCGGTGTCGCTTCTCGCGCTGGTCGTGCTGCTGCTCATCGGCAAGGTGTACCTCGATGACAGCGGCCGCCGCGCCGAGGAAAGCGAGCGGCAGAACCGCGAGAACCAGCAGGCGATCCAGCGGCTGCTCGACGAGATCGGCAACCTGGCGAACGGCGACCTCACGGTGCGCGCCCAGGTGACCGAGCACATGACCGGCGCCATCGCCGACTCGATCAACTACACCATCGACGAGCTGCGGCGCCTGGTCGCAGGCATCACCAGCGCCTCGCTGCAGGTGACGAGCGCGACGCAGGAAGCCGAGACGGTCAGCGGCAAGCTGCTGCAGGCGGCGAGCAAGCAGGCGGTCGAGATCCAGGGCGCTGGCCAGTCGGTCGCCCAGATGGCGGTGTCGATGAGCGACGTATCGAAGAAGGCGAACGACTCCTCCAAGGTGGCGGAAAGCTCGCTGCACGCGGCGCAGAAGGGCGCGCAGGCGGTGCAGAACGCGATCCGCGGGATGAACGACATCCGCGTCCAGATCCAGGAGACGTCGAAGCGGATCAAGCGCCTCGGCGAGAGCTCGCAGGAGATCGGCGAGATCGTGCAGCTGATCTCGGACATCACCGAGCAGACCAACGTGCTCGCGCTGAACGCGGCGATCCAGGCGGCTTCCGCCGGCGAGGCCGGGCGCGGCTTTACGGTGGTCGCGGAGGAAGTGCAGCGCCTCGCCGAGCGCTCGGCCGAGGCGACCAAGCACATCGGCGCGATCGTGAAGAGCATTCAGCGCGACACCCAGGAAGCGATCGACGCCATGGAGCGCAGCACTCAGGGCGTGGTGCAGGGGACGAAGACCGCCGACGAGGCGGATCAGGCGCTGCGCGAGATCGGCACGGTTTCGCGGCAGCTCGCCGAGCTGATCGAGTCGATCTCGGCGGCGACCCAGCAGCAGGCCACCTCCGCCGGCAAGGTCGCGTCCAACATGAAGGTGATTCTGGGCATCACCCAGCTCACCACCGACGGCACCAAGCAGACCGCCACCTCGGCGGCCCGCCTCACCGCGCTCGCCGACGGCCTGAAGAGTTCGGTCGCCGGATTCAAGCTTGCTGCATAACAACGACGGCAAAAATCGCCTTGTGACTTCATGACCGACACGACTCTCCTCTCCTGGATCAACGCCGAGGTCGACCGCGCCCTCACGCTGGTCCAGGAGTCGATCGCCAAGTTCGCCGCTGCGCCGGACAACGACGCGGTGCTGCAGCCTTGCCCCGAGCACCTGCACCAGGTGAGCGGGGCGCTGCGCATGGTCGGGCTGAGCGGCGCGACACGGGTGTGCGAGGCGATC
>Ga0208454_1000743_pt1 | contig 16300 bp, 16 predicted proteins | sample EasRivMeERMZT100_FD_187530 | JGI IMG/M metagenome (GOLD analysis project Ga0208454, IMG submission 187530) | Soil microbial communities from meander-bound floodplain in the East River, Colorado, USA - East River MetaG ERMZT100 (SPAdes) (version 2) | ecosystem: Environmental > Terrestrial > Soil...
CATCAACATCGCAGGTGAGATTGATCAACATCGAGCTGCCTGAAGGTCTTCTAAGCTCCCTAGCCAACTCCACACCACCTCTCAGCCAAGTTTGACCAGCTTTCAGGCAGCATCAAGACATTCCCCAATGGGACTAACCAAGTGACTTTGCACCTGTATTGTCTTCCTGTCTGGTACATACCCATCATAAATTTACATTATTGTGACCCAACCAAGTTGTGATATGATGAATGGACACATGCCATCAGATGAGGAGTCATTGGTGAAAAACCAATGATCCACCATTTGGTGACCCACTAATTGGTATCATGACCACTTATTATATGGGTCACAAAGCTGATGGTCATCCCCTTAACCAATGCAAGGCAGCCCTGCTGCATCATTGGTAAAAAAACCAATGATTCATCAGTCTCTTCAACAAGGTGAGTTTACAGTGATGAAATCATTTACATGCAGATCAATCAGTATCACAACAGTTCACTTGTATAAAACCTAAGGCAAGGTATGATAACAATAAGCTATAGCCATGTTGACTTCATTGGTCAAAACACCAATGATCCATTGGACCTCTGGCCAAGGCAAGCTTATAGTGTTACAAATCACTCATGCTCACAGAGAACATCATGCAATACAACATCCTCTGCCATACATTCATCAGCAACACAATAGGCAAAAGGGAGCAATATTCTTAAGGTAAAAGGATCAATAATTTATTAGACCCACTAATGCAAGATGACAGTGCTGTAGAGGGCCAACAGAATGTCTAGTCATATCCTATTGCAAACAATGAGAGACTATACAATCACATTGCTAATCTGAAGTTTGATAGAGCACTTGATGTTACCTGGTGTGCTCTGATCAAGGACATCATTCCATAATTGGTTATGAAATGAGGAGTTAGTGGGCAAGATTCAGCCATAACAGACTACTCAAATTTCATGGGTATATAGAAAAATCATCCATTGCACCTTGGGCAAGTAAGTGTACCATGTCTGATCCAAAACTCAGACACATGAACAGAACATTATGTATCATGACAAGAACCTCTCATATAGGTTTCTTGGCAAAAAATCCAAGGATAAACACAATCAACAATCCCAGGGCTGTTGAAGGTCCTCTCAGCTTTTCAGATGTTCAAGTCAGGCCAGGTCCCACACAATGGTTTCCAATGAAATGGAAAAGTAATCAATGACCTATAAGGATATGAACCAGAACAAACCATATGATCTCATGACAGTTCATTGGTAAAAAAACCAATGATTGGCATTATAACCAATTCTCCCTGTCACATTGCATTATCTCACATCATTTGTATAAAGAAAAAGAACAAAAAATGGGACCCTAAGCTGAGGCTAGCTTACAATGTCACCAATGACTGCTTAATAATTGAAATGCATGCAAAGAACATCATTGAGCATCACAAGATCCTCTTATGATGGTTAATTGGTGAGAAAACCAATGAGGGATTGAAAAAAGGGGCTTGCTGGACTGGTCAGATGATCAAGTCAAGCAAGAACAGCATCACCATCTCTCCTGACAGTTGTATACTAATGTTGCTTGTCAAGTGAGCAGTCATTGGTGAAAAAACCAATGACCCTTTGGTTTCTGACCCAGACCAGACCAATGAATATCATAGCTGTTCATTTGTGGAAAAAATGAATGGGGGCATAATAACCAATAATCTACAAGTCTATCACATTTGCTGATGATATTGGTAAAAGCCAATTATGTGTTAGACCTTTAGCCAGTGTGGTACATGATCAGTCAAAATATTCAAATGCACAGACAGGATATCGTCTAACATGACAAGATTCCCTGATATAGTTTTATTGGTACAAAATCCAATGACATATACTATAGCACACTCAGAGTTATATAGGTTACAAGTAAGCTAAAAGATCAGGTCATACCCTGAGCATCCATACACCTGACACAACATGTCAAATGACTGTCATAATAATGAATAATGAGCAAGATCACTTTAGTTGTTATCATGAAACAGCTCATTTGAGCGTAACTGGAGATACACTGTAAATGCCAATGCAGTTGAATACCAACCAAGAAGTGACTATACTCTAATGTTGTTCCCAGTCATTCCCTCAGCCCAAAGAGACAATATCAGGCTTTTCAATATTATCAAAATCATTTGTGAAACCACCAATACAGGTTGAGTAGGTTTCTTACTATGCATGGTCATTACTCAAAATCACCTAATGCATGAACAGGACATCATGAAACATAACAAGAATCTCTGATGTAGCCTGAGGTTCATTGGTAGAAAAACCAATACACTGATGTGTTTTGGTTTCTCTGGCATATATTAGCATTTGCATGCAGCGGAGTGGATGGGTCTGAAATGATTCAGTAACAGACAAATCAGGAGTTAGGCAATATGCAATCTGTGGATTAAAAGTCCAAGATCATCCATCTGCACAAGGAGCTTAGGCACATATCAGGATCATCCATAAGCCTGACAATGTGTTGTCAAATCACTGCCCAATGAATGAATGACAGGTGAAAATGTGGAGCTAGGAATGATTCACGATGATAGGTTCTACTTTGAAGACGGAGATATCATCCTTCAGGTACAAAACACACTGTTTAAGGTATACTGCCTTCATCTCTCCCCTGATTAATAATCTTTGATCCACAGTTATAAAAAATGGATGGTCTTAGGCCACTTCCATGGAGGTGGCTTATTCAGGGTAAACAGAAACACAGTCAGAAGATTAGAGATTCACTGGTACATCAGTTGAAGATCCATCAAGACACCACTATGTTGTACTGTAGTCCTCAGTCATGTTCTTCAAGAGAAACCAATCAATGTAAGTTGGATTCCTAACTTGGATATATTGAAATATCATTGGTAAAAAAACCAATGAAGGTTGAGAAAGATGCTTGATATGAAGAGACTCAATGGTGTGTATGGGGTCCAAAACTACATTGGAGACAACACTGTCAAGTCAACTAAGACATGGAGAGTCAGCCCTCATTGGTAAAAAAACCAATGATGCATCAGGGAGTTAATCAGTTGTGGTGAAACAGAAACCGCAGAATTTGTTAGATAGACAAACACAAATTATTCAGTGAGACCCAGGAATGAGTCAGGTTGGTCGAAGGTTAGGGTTGGCTTGGCTTAGGTTAGGTTAGGTTAAGGTTGGAGTTAGGTTAGGTTAGGTTAGACCATCACCTCAACCTCCTAGATTCGCAACTGACCTTAAGCATCGGTGAGCACACGCAAGCTGCAGATCGGCATGGTCAGGGTCAGGTCACATGACACACTCAACAATAATCAACAAACCATTTGAGGCAGTGAATTAGCCAAACATACCAAAACACACTCCTGATTAGCAACCACCACCATCAACCTCAGCAAAATCTCAAAATCCATTTTCTTTCTCATTCAACCCAGATGTCATCTTCCATCTCTTGTGTCATGTGTCTCATGCCTTTTGACACCCACAAAGCCCTAAATGAGCATACCCCCCAGTGCCAAGTGCTGATAATTCAGTACCCAAATGGCCCAATTTCTATCAGCAGAAATACCCAGGGGCTGTATGTTTGCCAATGTGCTCATCCAAGCTGCCCAACACCTTTCAAAAACAAGAGACATCTCCAAAAACATGTTAACATGGTTGCCAAGCCATGGGTCCACAGCAAAGTAAGGAATCCAGCTCCTAAGATGTCATGTTTGCTTATCAACCACAGAATCTGGCAAAGTCATCATTGTCCACAGGCCCTGCTTTACCTGCACCAATGTCACGATTGGTCAACTCTCAACATGTGAACCAGGCGCAGAAAGCTCAGGTCAGATACTCATGTCCATAGCTACATGGGTGGTTGTGAACCTCACATTGCACATCTCTAGGAGAGACAGCAAGACCACAAGAGCGAAGTCCAAGCTAATGATGGATCACAACCAAGTTCAGAATCGGCCAATGTTGTAGGCTCAGGACATCTCCCAGAGACCTCAGACATGCTGACATTTTCATCCAGAAATCCACGTCTAAGGAAGACAGTGAACATCCAAGTCAAGGCAATCCCCACAATGCTGAGGTAGGAAGACACTGTGAAAGATGCAACCATCATATGACATTGCCCTTCTTCAGATTGCAACCCATCCATACCTATCTAGTCTTGGCTTGGTGGTCAACACACGGCTCAAAACTCTTTGCTGTGAATGGTGCCAAGTCACAGTGCCTCATGACCGAGTCAAAGGTCATTTTAAATCAGACTCCCACAAGAACACACCTGTCCGGCTTGATCACAAGAAATTGGAAGACGCCATGGTTGCAATGAATGTCACTGAAACACATCCACCTCCCCCCATCACAACTCTGGATCAGCAAGCCCCACTCCCCTTCAAAGGCCTAAAACTGCTGCAAGGCTTTGCATGCACGCTGTGTTCTCAGACAGGACTCTCTGACTCCTACATGAAAGATCACTATTCACGAGAGCACCACACCAACATCACTTCCTCACTGCTCACACAATGCTTTGTTCAACGCTACACTGTTGGACATGTTGGTTCTCTACGTGCCCTGTTCAGGGTCCAGCCCCCAGCCGAGAATAGCATCCAACCAGGAATGTCTGTTGTGGATATGGTCAAGGAACAGATGGCAGTTGCATTGCAAACACCACATCTGCGCAATCAAACGGATCAGCGTTGCATCAGTCCTTGGCTCCTTACAACAAAGTGGCGTGAACATGTTAAGGGCCATGATGTGAAGGAGCTTTGCAATCTGGTTGCATTTCCAACAAAGACAGAATACCCTGGACTCTCTGCAGCAGTACAGCAATATTTTGCAGAGGCAACAGAGGAGATGGACAGCCTTCAGGAGCTAACCCTTCAGAACCTCAATACAGCTGACCCAATCAAAACGTGAGTAGCACCTAACCCTAACCCACATCACTAATATCTGAAACCATATGAATCAGTGGAATCAACAATACGCCCCTGCATCGCTTGCAGCTTGATGGAACACTGAACCAGTATTGCACTGTCATTACCAGGCAGCTGGCAATGTTGCTGCGCACAAAGATGAAATACGTGGTCCCTCTTCACAATCAGCTTAGCTCCGCCCTTGGTTTGTTAGCCGAGGCCCTCAAGGACAGTGATTTACATTCCATCAAGGCACAACTTCACCATGTCTTCATGGGTCTCTGGAAGCACAAGTGGCAGCCAACAGCAGATAATCCCATCCCCTGCCCCACTATCCGTGCCCTTGCCCTCATCACACTTCACAGTGATGGTCACTTTGCTGAGCCATACCTGGTCACAGGATTGATCGCAAAGTGGGAACGTTGCATCCGCTTGGCATTTGTGAAGGAGATCAAGCACATGTCCAAAACCATAGAGGAAGAGGTCGCTTGCAAAGAACTTCAGCCTTGGTTTACCGAAAAGTTTCTCTCCCCCTTCAATTCTCTTCGGTCACTCCAACACCGTGCATCAGCGATTGCAAAGACCACCATGGGCCTAGGCAGGGTCATATGGGTTGACCGCGTCAACTGGACCTCATTGCTCTATCAGGGAACAAGCATATCACTGGAGCAGATGATTGAGGTCAATCGGAACATGGAGGATAAGCTGGTTGAGCTGTGGGAGCAGAAAGTGATGCTGGGTCTTCAAGTCCAGGTCCAGTATGGCAAAATCGTGGAGAATCTCAGCAACACAGACGTTGGCTACTCATTCCTTACCGATCCACGCAACAAGGCCTTTGCAGTGCAACATCATCTTCTGGTCGCCATTGTGGAGAGTGAAGAGCAGCAATCTCATTTTCTGCAATTCAGTCCAGGATCCACCAAAGTGGTGTGGAACAAGTCGGCACTTAGGCAGTGGCTCTTGGATTACAGCAACTTTCAGAGGCTTGCATTAACACGCTGTGAGATGCTTGCAGGTGGACCAGGACGAAGCACAGAGTTCACCAGCATGCAACAGCACAACACCATTGACAGGAACACAAGAAACATTCATGTCCTCGACAATTACGTGGCCATCGTGCGTCAATATCACAAGTCAGCACAACTCACCGGTCAAGACACGTTCATACCTCATGCGTTGGATGGGGTCATGTCAGATCTCATCATTCAAGATCTCACTCTTGCCAAGCCATTTGCCCAGTTTGCATCCCATCTCTGCTTTCCAGATCGACCAGACATCCAGGAATTGTACAGAGACTATCTGTTTGTCAACAACACTCAGCTGTTTACAGTTGAAAGCATGACAGAGGCCCTGAAGGACTATACCCTTCCTGTCTTGGGAGTGTCTTTGGGGCTCAGAGACTGGCGTCATGTTGCCATTGCCTTCAAGCGTAAACTGTGCAGCGAAGCAATGGACCTGTATGATGGAGCATTCACAGCTGACAGCATCCAGATTCGTCAAGCTGGCCACAGTCGAGCCTTGGAGGATAGAATGTATGGTCTCAGTCCTGATGCATTGCTTGGTGCTGCAGAGGATTTGCTGCCTCTCTTCATGGCAGCAAGTACCAAATGGCAAGTGCTTCACAAAGCTGTACCTGGTGAGCATCACATTACAGAAAAATATGAAAATGGATCTGACCTGAGCAACCAGGTGGGCTTCGTTTATCCTATACAGAAGCACGCGCTGCCAATTTCGATCACCTGATCAAAAAAGGCATCATCAAGCTTGATCAACCCTCTCAGCCACAGCTTCAGGTGACTGAGTCAGACATCAACACTGTTGACCAGGTGGTGCAAAAGTTAAAGCCATTCTTGGAGAGCCTCGTCACCAAAACACTGCAGGACTTGTTCAACACCCATGTTCAGGCATCCCATATACAGGTTACAGATCAAGTGAACATTGTCAGCCCTCCACACGCAGGCCCTGCAGGATCCTCTGCTGCTCCAATTGATGTGGATGATGACTGGGATAGTATGTATACAGATGATGAGCCCACTTGCAATCCATTCACCACCACTGCATCATCATCTGTCTCTCAAACGACCTCTCATCGATCTACCCCAGCATTGTCAGCACGGATCACCCCAGCAGTACATCCTGTTTCATCACAAATGCTGCAGTCTCCTCCAAAGTCCAATCCAAGCAACAATGCCCCAATTGCAACTTCAATGGCACACAACAACAAATCAGCTGCCACCTCCCAATCCCATCCGGCAGTGACCCCACAACCACTCTTGCACTCATCACCCACATTGCCAACTCCTCCAGCCTCCACACCAAGTAACAGCATTCCCAATGCATGGCTGGAGTCAGGGAACATCGTTACACTCGAGCAAGCATCTGGTCACAGCACATTTGCCACTTCCAATCATCCTGCAGGTTCAGTGGCATCTCCCACTCTGGATGATGCTCTCACCTGCATGGGACGGTTGCTTAGGGTCAAGAATGCAAGATGGTCTTGTGTGGAGCAGAGAGTTGCTATGCAGGCTGTCCTGGAACGAGAAAAAGATGTCTTGGCAATTATGCGAACAAGCTCAGGAAAGTCCATGCTCATGGTCATACCCTCAATGCTGGAAAAAAATCAGATAACCATTGGGATTGTTCCACTCAACTCTCTTCTCCTCGATTACTCTCGCAAATTCAAAGCGCAAGGGATCCCATTCCAGATATTCCACAGCCACGACTCCCCAACTCTTCATGGACCCGAAAATCTGGTAATCACCACAGTTGATCAGGCACGGACCAGGTCCTGGAAGCAACAAATTGGTGAACTCAATGAGCGCATCCCAGTTGCAAGGGTTGTCTTTGATGAGGGTCACTATGCAATCACAGATCAGGATTTTCGGGGAGTTCTGGACGATGTGCATGAGTTGAGGCAGTTTGCTGTACAACTTGTGGTGCTATCTGCCACCATTCCCCCTAAGTCAGAGGTCACGATCAGGGAAGCATTTGGATTAATGGAGGAGACATTCATCTTACGGACTCCAACTTGCCGGCCTGAACTGCAGTACATTTTGGAAGAACCCTCACAGTCAAATTCTGACATTGCCGACCGGGTCGAGGCCATCATCAAGGAAACAAAAACATTCCTTCAGCAGGAAGATCGCATTCTGATCTTCGTACCCTACCTCGACAATGGTCACATCCTTGCCAAGCAACTGGGCTGTGATTTTTTTTGTGGGGGACGCAACACAGCCTCTGATGAAAAAGACCTCATGTACCACAATTGGGTTGAGGGTGTTAACCAAGTCATGGTGTGCACCAATGCCTTTGGAGCCGGCAACGACTATTCGCATGTGCGCCTCGTCATACACGCTGGCACACCTCGTCACATGATGGGTTACATCCAGGAGTCCTCAAGAGCAGGAAGAGACAAAAAGCCTGCCAAGTGCATCATTTTGCCAAGAAAGCCAGGTGCCCGTCCTAAACTTGAAGACAGGATTGATCACAAAGGAGAGCAGGATATGTACACCATGCTGTTTGGGAAGGGTGAAAATACCTGCATCAATTATGCATTAACCCTCTTCAATGATGGCACTGGAGAGAGGTGCTCCCGAGCATGGAATGGGCAGAAGTGTAATTTGTGCCTCAACTCAAGCAGCATACCCATGCCAAGTAAAGGTGAAGAGGTTTTCATGGATCCAGTAGGATAGAATACTCATTGTCCCAATTACCTCCAGAACATCAGCCAGCACCCAAGAATCCCATCTCCTCTAACTTTGCCATGCCCACAAAACGATCACACCACATTGCCATGGGTACCGAGCTGGCAAACCCATTCCAGGGTGCATTCCAAGACTCCAAGCGCAGAAGGATTGCAAAAGAAGAGGCCTCTGCAAAATATGTGGCACAATTCAGAAAGGCACTAAACATATTTCAGGGAACGTGCGAAGTCTGTCGTGCTCAAGGACATCTTGATGTGGAACCCCATTTACTCAGGGAATGTCCATCATTGCTACCCATCATGTCACCCACGGAGTTCATCACCTTCACACGATCCATCAAGTATGGCAAGCATCACAAGAACCCTGTCTGCTTTCGCTGCCACATCCCACAAGTCAATGACAGATTGCATTCATCCTTTGAATCTAAAGGAGACACATGCATGTTCCCTGACACCCTTGCAGCTACAGCAATGCAAGTCTTGTACAACAAGAACATTCGTCAGGAGGCATGTGAGCATTTTAAATGCCAGTGGCCTGATGCAAAGGCATATGTGGAGTGGTTGAATGGTCCTCCATCAGCAGGCCACTACAGTAGAACTTCAGAGTTATTCTTGTGGTTTTCAGAGACAAGCAGAAATAGTACAATTAGAGAATAGGTATTCAGTAGTGGAGATTGGTCATACAGCCTCTAACCATTCCACATATTTCTCTTTCTCTTTTGTGTTTCTCTTGATTGTTGTTCCCCTCTCACAGTCAAATAGCCTGTCTGTTACTTTTTTGCACCATACATTGATTGATGCTACAGAAAATCACATCATTTCTCTGTAACTCTCAGCTCTCAATATTGACATGAACATCTTTACACACTGCTTAGGGGAACCTGTGATATGATAACAATATAACCTTCTTTCTCCTTGTCTATTTCTTCAGTAGGGCTTTAATTGTCCAGACAAGTGTCCTGCATTAATCTGTATCATATTCTATTCAAGTTAGCTTAGGACATCAGCTATGTAATGTCCTTTACACAACTTCCACTCTATGTTACTTGTGGTTTCCAAATGTCCACATAGCCCAACTTAGGCATATTGCTATTAATGCTAACCAAGAGCTGAATGTATCCTAAGATACTCTCAGTCCCATCTACTGGGATATCCAGGCTCTGAGGAAATGATAGCTTAGGTTAAGACTGCAAAATCATTGTATCACCCGTTTGGGTTGTAACACAAACAGATAACAAACATATGATGTCACTTCTTTGTATATATATATATGGGTCCTCCTTTCATTCAAAATTCCCACACTCCCCCAAAACCCCCAACACATCATTTCTGCCAATATTTGTGTTGGAACCTCACAAACTCATTCAATTTCAGTTTCATAGCAGAGCATATTGTGAGCAATGGTCCTATGATCCTGCTGGATTCTCTGTTTATTCTCACACTTCCATTTTCCATTAATCAAGCACCTACTACCTAAACATCCTCTAACAAACCATAACTATACAACAGAAGAAAAAATACAGATATTTTCTGCAAGGTTGGACTCATCAAGTATTGTAAGGAGAACCACAGATTTTAAAGCCATGACAGATTTTAGCCTCTTCAATTACCTCAACAAGTCCCTTGCAGTTCTTGCCATTCCCATGTCCCATGACAACCACACTGGGTCAATCACTCCATCCTGTGATTCTGCATCATCATCCAGCCACTCCTACAATATCCCAGTCGATGCGTTTACTACCGAGACCAATTTTGCCACAAACTCATCGATCCCCTCAAGGAGCAACTCAAGAATGCAGGATCTAGGCACATCATCACAATATGGGGATATAGTTTTTGATGCAGACATTGAACTCCATGACATGGTGATTGATCACCAGATGGATGTCAATGCTTTGCCAGCAGAAGACCTCACTTCACAGTCATTCCTTGATGATTCAATGAATGATGGGCTTTTCTCCATTACTCCCTGGCCTCGCAAAATTCATGCCACTGGTTCACTTTCCACTCGCCACAAACATTTTACAAAAGCAACTCAGGGTGATCCAGATCACATCCTCTGGAATACCACTGTTAGGAAGGAAGCAGAAAGGGTTGCAAAAGCCAATGCTGACCAGTTTGGGGAAAACCTAACCTTAAACGATTGGGAACAGGTCTTTTGGATGCAACAAAGTGACATTCTCAATGAAGAGCAATGGAAACTCATCTGGCGTAATGAATATGTGTTGGTTGTATGTGCTCTTAAGCACCATTTTCATCTTCCACCACCCACCTATTTTTTTCACCTTGGACTGCCCTGCCCCCCTTCTTGGATACAACGACAACCATGTGTGGTATGTACATACATTTTATGATAATATTTTGCCTGAAGTAACAATTCCATGATGAATATTCATATTTTAAATTTTCTTGATCTTCTTTTTTGATGAGTTATCCTTTGCAGTCACAAGTTGTTTGTTTGATTTGTATGTGACCTACCAGGGTTATCTAAATGACCATTGCTTAGTCTTTCTCATTCAATCAGCTTGAATGATTTCTGCATCTAACCTTGATCACAGTTGGCTACTATGACATGCTGTTTGCACAAATAGACATTTCTCCCACAATTCTCATTTCGCCTCCTGCAAGATTCTGACTCCCCTCCTCACACGAAATGCTCGCAACCAGACCCTTTTTACGGCCACAAGTATATTTAACAACTTTGCACCCAGTTCATTACCCATCATTTTACCTGTCTGGAGTACCCATCCTCCTCTACGCATTCCCAGGCCAAGCTCCCCTTTTTCATCACCTATGCCCTTCATTGCACTAAACTCCATCAAGCAGTCACTTTCAACACCCTCATCCTCCTTCAGTGTAATCGAAAGAAGGTACGACACCGTACCGCAGTTTCGCTAGCATGGCTGGGCAACAACATACTGGCAATTGAGACTGGGTTTGTTAATGCCCTGCCAGCTGTTGAGAAGCAAAAGTGACTGCTTGATGGAGCTTGGTGCAATGAAGGGAAAATGGGGAGCTTAGCCTGAGAACTTGAATGTGTGGAAGAGGGCAGGTGCTCGAGACAGGTGAAAAGATGGGTAAGTGGGATAAGGACCCAGACCTCTGAAATCACGTTTGACCATCGCTTCGAAGTTGGTAAGAATGGCGTTGTCGATGGTAAGCTCACTCGAGGTACAAGCACATCTTGCACTCCATTTGATTGATCTCGCAGAGGTTGAACATGCCTTGAGCGACAATTAACCATGATTTGTTGCTGTAAGTGTCATTGCAGATGACTTTTAAGGCCATCATGAAGGCCGATATAAATAATCGATGACCCGAGGAGCCACAGGCGGTCAGCAAGCAGGCTTTGAGGTGCTGAAGGAGGATGAGGGTGGCGAATGTGACAGCTCGATGGAGTTTAGTGTGATGAAGGGCATAGGTGATGAAAAAGGGGAGCTTGGCCTGGGGATGTGTAGAGGAGGATGGGTACTTGGGACAGGTGAAATGATGGGTAATGAACTGGGCACAAAGTCGTTAAATGTACTCATGGCCATAAAAAGGGTCTGGTTTCAAGGTTGGGTGTCTTGAAATGGCATGAATGGATGATGGGTTGTGTGAAGTAAGTGCTGCCTAGCAAAGCCAGTCAATCAAACAAGATGAGTGACAGACTGACACTACAAAGGTGGAGAACATACCTGGACAAAAAGGAGATGCTGACGATCGAGATACAAGCCTCCCATGGACAAGGAGCTGCGTCTGGCAGCCACTGTGCATGTTGTCAAGAGGGAAAGGACTATGGGAATCCAGATGTAGAAAGCATTAGCAGTTATATTGAGGCAAAATAATGTCAAAATGGTACGGAATTAGAGCATTGATAGAGCTGGAGGGTATTGAGAAGGTGAAACGGTAATGAGGATTTCGTGTGGGGGGGAAGTCAGAATCACACAGGAGGCAAAATGACAATTGTGGGAGAAATGTTTATTTGTGCAATCAGAACATCATAGGCTACACAGAAGAACATTAATCATTGTCCTACTAGGAGTTTAGAATGATGAGTCAAATAGGGTTAGGTCACATGACTTTGTTTGTGCTTATTGGATTATACATCAGATCTATGCAATTCAAACTCAGCTAACTACTCTTGATCAGCAACCACCATCATCACCTTGTAAGTCAACTCTGACTGCTTTCTCATTGGGATACTCTATTGCTTCATGGCTCTTGCTCCCCATGGCTCTGCTACAAATAGCCTATCATTCTGACAGATTGTTTTTGACTTGTTCACAACCCTTGCCTCAACTCATCACTGATTTTCAGAACCCTTACTTGCAGACAATCTACTTTATTATTTCAGCATTCCAAACTCCTCAAACTTGACCCATCATGTAAGCCTCAATCTTCATTTGAGAAGCATAAAAGCTTATGTTTTTTTAGCATGTCCACATCTGAACACGTAACTCTCTCACCACCGACATACACACAAAACTTGACTCAGGCTTCAAATGCACTTGCTGATAGTCCTGCTTTTGCTGACTTCCTCACTGGTCTGTGGAGCAGAGGAAAAGTCATCCTGACCGTGAGATGGCAGCAGATGCAACGTCATGAGTATCAGCGTGAATTAAAACAGGGATATGTGGCCACACTTGAGGAATCGATCCGCCACAATAACCTCAGCTACCTGCATCCACTGAAGGCATCAACAACCTATGACTGGGAAACTCTATGCCAACTTGGCCCATTGGATCCAGCCCCACATGATCTGATTGCGTACATCTTTGATGGCGGACATCGTTTAGCAGCACTGCAAAGGATTGAAGATGAGGAAGGTCCTTTTTCCACTTGGCCTGTGGAGCTATTTCCTGAAGGTGTGATGTGTTGCACTTCTTGCTGTGTTGTTTAGGTTTCCTGACATACCAAACAAAGATCATCTTCACACACATCCTCAGGTTTTCAAAGCATACATATCTGTTTTGAATCTTCATGATTTCTCACGTGCATCGTCCTCTTGTGAAAAGTGGGCTGGCATTGTTGCAATCCTTGATCAATTCCACCGTGGCCATGCTTACAACACACAAACCCTTGCTCCTATCCACAACATGGTGAAGACTCTTCGTGACCAGTCAACCAATGGCTCACAGAAGGAGAGCTGGGCTAAAATTGTTAAAATGTTGCGCCACCCTAAGCTTGTCAGGGCTTGGTCCCATGTTTTGCAATCACCTGCCTATGTTGCTGCTATCAAATCCAGTCATCTAAAGGATCTTGCAGGCTATGATCCAACAGTATGTCGTCTGCCTATCTTGCAAATTGAGCACTTGATCTAATGCATTTTGTATTCCAAGTTCCTGACTTGTATGCTGGAAGACATATCAGCATTCGTTAATCACATCACAAATGGGAAGCCAACATTGTTTAGAACTGATGACACCCTCAGCTTAACTGTGGTCTGCCCTGACAACACAATAATACACCAAAGATTCACCAAACCATCTGAAGCTTATCTTTGTGACTTTTTGGAGGAAAATCGACAAGTTTATCACATGCCTATGATGTGGCGGGCCACACAGCAAGATACCTTGATTCCATTTGAGGACTTTGTTGATGAGGCATTAATGCCACCTGCCAAGCACACTGGGTACCTCTACAGTGGGCAAGCAATTCGATACAGCTTTGCTCATCATGTGCATGATTTTTCTTCACTGGCCTAGTCAACCACACTAATTTTAGTTCCTTCATAGCTCCTTATTCCAAGTGTTCTGTGGGAACCTGCCTTCAAGCTGACAATGGAAGGCGTCACAAATACAATCCGTCAGGTGAATATATGTCTCTGAAATTTGTGGCAAATTTAATGATGTGCAACTTTCAGGCGATTTCCTTCTTCTATGGCCCAGAAGCTTACTTTCAATATCACACTCGTGGCATCAAGTCAGGAGATGTCATGAAAACACCATCCATGAAGACGTACCTGGCTGGATGGAATCATTATCCTGAGGGTCAAATCAGAAATGCAGTTTATCTTCACCTCATCCAGGACAGCACTTCAATGGCATCGCATCAACAAGTGACTGATGCTGTGCGCACATTGACAGATGAGCCAATCAGTTGTGTAAGTTAATGCTATAATTGGGGTCACTGTCATCTCACAGCATGATATAGTTTTTGCAATATATTTGGCAACACTGGGCAGACCTCAACAGTGAATGGTCCAGAACCTTTTTGCTTAGACGCTCTGGACCTCTAAAGAATGGTCGTGAGGGATTTCAGCAACTCAACATAGCCATTCAGCAATTGCAGTCGATTTTGGATCACCCTGACTCTCATTGGGTTAACTTGCTTTTGAAGCTTGGCCTAAGGCAAGGAAGTAATCTTCAACCTGCAAGAATATGTCAACTCCCCATGAGTATGTCTTTCCAAACATACAACATGATATTGCATCCTTATTATCATCAACAGGACAAATCAACACTGTCCAAACCAGAGTTGCTGGGCCCTCTCACAATAACCAACCCACACCTCCCATTGTTGACTCTGAAATACAACCGGCACACATCCATCCACAACGTACAAGAAAGCGACGAATTATCTGCTCTGCATCTACCATTGCTTCCTCCCCAGTGCCTGACCACATCAATGATGAATTTAATGGGCATTATGACCCAGTGAGTTAATTGAAATGTCTCATATTATAACTGAACCTTGATTGTCTAGGCCACTCATGGAAAAATTTTAGTTCCAGCAACACCGCCAGAGGTGTATCACAATCATCACAAGGTATTTGTATGTGACTTGTAGGGTTTTGGCATAAGCATGGCTTATATGACTGCTGCAGGCCCAAGCTCGGAGTAACCCTCAAAACATCATGGACAATGATATGGGTATAATCCTTGCACCAGCAACCCCAACTCATGAAAATATTGTGTGTAACCTTCATATTCTAGTCAGTGACATGAATACCTGATCATTGGGGACTCCTGCTCAGGAGCAGGAAGTACCTGACAGGTCACCTCCGTCATCAGTTGATCAAAGCCAAGGTTACTCTGCTCACTCATAGTCTTAAAGATCTCTCTGAATAGGCCCTCTTATAGCTGTCATTGTTCAGCATGGAACCCAGGTTGTAGAGGATGTGGAAATGGAGATTGATGAAGCCCTTGATGTTGATGTGATCAACCAAAGGCGACAGAACAACCTTGCCACCCTCAATGCTATCATTCTATCTGACCCTACTTTGGCTGATATGTTACTTCATGGCCAGGGCCTCCAGAAGATGGCAAACAGCTTGGCCAAAGCTGGGCAGAAGTGGTTTGATACGATTGTACTTCCCAATGCTGGACTTGAACCTAAGCTTGGTTCAAAGGAGGTTGACATCTTTTATCATCATCTGGCATTGAAGTATCCCAACCCTCATCAGATATTCCCCAATCCTAGTATGGAGCATCTTGCTAATTCCATCATGGAGACCTAGTAGTTCCTCATATGTCTTAGCCAGACCTTGTTTGAGCTATTTTTTTCACTTAAAATGGTGATTGGTGTGCATAGACATGCCTGGTCAGAAAGAGCAGCAAAAGAAATTAAATGTAAAGAAAGGATGAGAAAGACACCATCCAAGCTGCCCCACCGGCTCTTGCGAAACGAGTATTAGACAACGTGAATGGGTTATAACCACACATATATAATGCATAGCCGGTAGTCCATAGACTCCTAATGCTGGAGGGGGGGTCCTAACGGCAGGTATCTAA
>Ga0208454_1000745_pt1 | contig 16249 bp, 18 predicted proteins | sample EasRivMeERMZT100_FD_187530 | JGI IMG/M metagenome (GOLD analysis project Ga0208454, IMG submission 187530) | Soil microbial communities from meander-bound floodplain in the East River, Colorado, USA - East River MetaG ERMZT100 (SPAdes) (version 2) | ecosystem: Environmental > Terrestrial > Soil...
GGCGCTCCAGAGGCTGCGCTCCGAGAGGATCGCCGAGCGCGAATGGATCATGTCCCGCGGCTCGGTGCACGGAGCCGCGGTGGACCACACGGCGTGGAGCGCGTGGAAGCCCGAGGGCCTCGACCTCATGGCTGCTCCCGTCGCGCGCAGATGATGATCCACTTTCGCAAGCTGGCGTGGGTCGCGTTCGCTTTGGCGGGCCTGATCGGCCAGCCTGCGTGCGCGGACGAAGCCGCATCGGGCCAGGAGGTTTACCAGTTCCGCTGCCGCACCTGCCATGGCGGCACGGCGCGGGCCGATTCGCCGCTCGGCCCAAGCCTGACCGCGATTGTGGGCACGAAAGCCGGGAGCCAGGCGTCCGGCGTGCACTCGCGAGCCCTCATTGACTCGGGAATCGTGTGGGATCGCGAGTCGCTGCGCCGTTACCTCGCGGACCCGCGGCGCGCGATTCCGGGCACGATCATGCCGGTCGGCGTCGCCGACCCGGCCGAGCTCGAGAGCCTGCTCGACTACCTCGAAACGCTTCGCTGAAGCATAACGCTCATGAACGAGAACGCCCTGTACCTGCCTTTGCTCCTGATCGGGCTCTACTCCGCCTGCGCCACGACGCCCGCAGAGAAAATGCCGGCTGCCGTGGTGCAGCCCGCGCCTGCGCCCGCCCAGCAGGTGCCGACCTTGCCGGCGAATGCATACATCCGGAGATCGGGTGGAGCTGCGAAATGACGCCTAGGCCGTTTGTCGCAGCCTTGCTGGCACTTGCCTTCTTCCTTGGCGCGTGCGAATCGTATTCGCCGCCGAAGGAGGACATCGGCATGGCGACCGGCGCGGTTCTCGGCGGCGTGATCGGCCATCAGTTCGGAAGCGGGGGCGGGCAGGCCGTTGCGACGATCGGCGGCGCGGCGCTCGGAGCGTTCCTCGGCAGCCGCATCGGCCGCAAGATGGACCAGGACGACCAGAAGAAGACGGCCGAGGCGCTGGAGACCTCACGCGAGGGCAGCGCTACCACCTGGCGCAACCCGGATACCGGGCAGACCTATTCGGTCACGCCGACGTACACCTACAAGGGCGCCGCCGGCCCTTGCCGCCACTTCAGGACCGTCACGCAGATCGACGATCACGAGGAGGTCGTGCAGGGCACGGCGTGCAGGCAGCCGGATGGCACATGGAAAGCCGCGTAAACCTGTTCCGGACACAGGCGGGCGAGCTGGTCGTGGCGCTGCCCGAAACCGGCATCGACCCGGCGTGGCTCGCGCGCCCGCTTGCGCAGCTCGGCCTGGAGAACGCAGCTTCCTATACCGCCGTGCGCGTGGAAATGCCGGCATCGCGGCGCTGGAGCACCCCGGACGCGGCGTTCTTCGCGCGGCTGCTCGCCGAGGTCGAGGCGCCGGGACGAAGGATCGAACTGAAAGGCCTGCCGCCGGAGCTTGAGAAGCTGCTCGCGCTCGCGCGCGGCGCCCGGCGACCCGTCGCCGCGGCAAACGTGCGGCAGCCCGGCATTGGCGAGCGCGTCGGCTTGGCCGCCATGCGCGGCGTGGACGACGCGAGAGCCCTCGTCGCGCTGCTCGGCGAGGTCGTGCTTCTCCTGCCGCGCTTGCTCGCCGGGCGGGCGAAGATGCGCCGCGCCGAGCTGGTCGAGGTGCTTGCCGAGTCGAGCAGCCGCGCGCTGCCGATCGTCGCCGTGGTGAGCCTCCTGATGGGCGCGATCCTCGCCTTCGTCGGCGCGGTGCAGCTGAAGACGTTCGGCGCCGGCATCTATGTCGCCAACCTCGTCGGCATCGCTTCGGTGCGCGAATTGACGCCGATCCTGACTGCGATCGTGCTCGCCGGCCGCACCGGCGCGAGCTTCGCGGCGCGCATCGCGACGATGCAGAGCAACGAGGAAATCGACGCGCTCGTCGCAATCGGCGTATCGCCGGTCGAGTTCCTGGTCCTGCCGCGCGTCGTCGCCCTCGGCCTGCTGATGCCGCTGCTCTACGTCTACGGCTGCGGCTTCGCGCTCCTCGGCGGCATGGCGGTCGCGATGCCGGTCCTCGACGTGTCGGCGACCGCGTACGTGGCGCAGACGCAGCACGCGATCGCCGGCGCGCATTTCGCGATCGGCGCGCTCAAGGCGCTCGCCTTCGGCGGACTCGTGGCGCTGATCGGCTGCCATCACGGCCTGTGCGCGCCGCGCAGCGCGGCGGGCGTCGGATCCGCGACCACCTCGGCGGTCGTGAGCTCGATCATCGGCGTCATCGCGCTCGATGCCGTATTCGCCATCTGCGCGAACGCGCTCAAGGTCTGAACGTGATCTCGATCGACGATCTCACCATCGGCTACGGGCCGCAGCCCGTGCAAAGCGCAATCAGCGCGCAAGTCGGCAAGGGCGAGATCTTCGCGGTCGTCGGCGACAGCGGCTCGGGCAAGAGCACGCTGCTCAGGACGATGATCGGCCTGATGCCGCCGCAAAGCGGCCGCGTCGTGTTCCAAGGCGCGTCGTCCTTCGGCGTGCTGTTCCAGAACGGGGCGCTGTGGACTTCCATGAGCGTGCTCGAGAACGTGATGCTGCCGATGGACCTCCAGGGCGAGCTGCCGCGAGCGGCGCGACGCGCGCTCGCACGGTTCAAGCTCGCGCTGGTGGGGCTTGCGGGCGACGAAGAGCGCTACCCGGCGAGCCTGAGCGGCGGCATGCGCAAGCGCGCGGCACTCGCGCGCGCGCTCGCCCTCGACCCGAGCGTGCTGTTCCTCGACGAGCCTTCGGCGGGACTCGACCCGCTCGCGTCGCGCCGGCTCGACGAGCTCGTCCTCAGCCTGCGCGACGGGCTCGGCATCACGGTGGTGCTCGTCACGCATGAGCTCGAAAGCCTCTATCGCATCGCCGATCGCATGCTGTTCCTCGACGGCGAGACCCACCGGCCGGCGGCGCTCGGCGTCCCGGCCGAGCTCGCGCGCTCGGCGGAAAGCACGAAGGTGCGAAACTTCCTTTCTCGGGTGACGCCATGACGCGGCCGAGCGCCACGCTCATCGGGACGTTCGTTCTTGGAGCGGCTGCGCTGCTCGTCGCGGGGGTGCTGTTCTTCGGCGGCGGCATGCTGCGCGAGCAGCGCTTTACCGTGGTGAGCTTTTTCGACGCCTCGGTCGCCGGATTGCGCGTGGGCGCGCCGGTGACCTTCCGCGGCGTGCCGGTCGGGGAGGTGAAGTCGCTCGGCGTGCGCCTGGACCCCAAGACCGGCCGTTCGATCATCCAAGTCAACATGGAGCTCGTGCCCGGCATGCTCACCGTGTACGGCCAGCCGATGCCGGACCGCGACACGTTCGTCACCTCCCTCGTTAACGAGGGCCTGACGGCCCAGCTCGTGAAGCAGAGCTTCGTCACAGGGCTCCTCAGCGTGGAGCTTGCCTTTCGCCCCGGCGCCGAAGTTTCACGCCTGGGCGACGGGTCACTACAGGAAGTACCGACGGTGCCGGGAGATCTGGAAGGGCTCGCGAAGCAGCTGCAAACCGTCGATATCGTCGCGGCGGTCGAATCGCTCCAGCGAACCCTCGCTTCGGCCGAGGCACTATTGAACAGCCCCGGGCTGCGGGCTGGGCTTGACCAGCTGCCCGGGGTCTTGAGCTCGCTTAAGCGCACGCTCGACACGACGGAGCACGAGGTGAAGGCGAGCTCGGCGGCTCTCCAGGATACGCTCGACTCGACGCGGGCGCTGGCGACCACGCTGGATCGAGACAGCGCTCACACCTTGGCAGCGTTCCGGGAAACGCTCGAGAAGGCCGACACAATGCTCGAGGCGGCGCACACGCTCGTCGATCCGCGCGGCCACAACGCGATCCAGGTGCAGCGCACGCTCGACGACCTCGCCGCCACCTCTGCGCGCCTGCGCAACCTCGCGGAGCGTGTGGACCGCGATCCGAGCGTCCTGGTGCGGGGGAGATAGCCCGTGACCCGCATTGCGGCGTCAACCTTCATCGCACTCGCCATCACGGGATGCGCTTCCGCGCCCGTGGCGCTCGTGGCGCTCCCGCCTGCGCCTGCCGCAGAGATGCGCGACGCAGGTCCGGGCGCGAGCGTCCTGCTGCGCGAGCTGACCGTTCCGGGCTATCTCGACAGCTTTCCCGTGGTGGTCGGCCGCGACGGAAGCGCGCTCGTGGTGTCGAAGAACAGCGAATGGGCGGAGCGCCCTTCGGTGGGCGTCGCGCGGGTGCTGCGCGACGCGCTGTCGCAGCGGCTCGACGCTTCGCGCGTCCTGGTCGCTGGAGAGCGGCGCATTCCCGATGTCGATCTCACGGTCGAGTTCCTTGCGCTCGATCCGCAAGGAACCGCCTTGCGTCTCGATGCGAGATGGTTTTTCTCCTGCACCGCCGCGCGCGGCAGCCGAGCCGGCCGCAGCCAGCTCGATGTGCCTCTGGCGAGCGCGACGCCGGCGGCGGTCGCCGCCGCAACGACCGCCGCGCTCGCGCGCTTCGCCGACGTGCTGGTCGACGCAATCCCGACTGAATGCCCGCATGGCAACCCCGCGGCCGCCCGGAGAAAAGCATGAAATTCGTTCTGATCGTCGTTTGGTTTGGCTTTCCGCAGCAACAGCAACCGGACTTCTCGAGCATCGCGTGGCGCCAGCCGCTCGGGGTCGCCATGCAGGAGTTCGATGACAAGGATGCGTGCGAGGCGCAAGCGAAGCGCTTGGCGAGTCCGTACATCGACGCCAAGTGCTCGCCGAAGAGCTCGGCACCGTCCCTCAGCCAGCGCTAATCCGCCGCACGCCGAATCCCGACGAAATGCCGACCGTTCGCTGACGACTTCGTGCGCCGCGGGCGCTAACGTGGCCGCATGATCTTCTGGAGGCCACATGTATAGCAAGCTGAAACTCAGCGTCATCATCCTAGGTTTAGCGGCGGCGGGCTGCGCCGGCGATCCCACGATTTCCGCGGTTGCTGGCGGCACGCTAGCGCCGGCGCCTGCAGTCGACGCGGCACCCGTGAGCACGCTTTCCGGCGCTCCGGTGACCTCCCGCAGCGGCGTGCCGGTGACCGGCCGCGACTGGAACTGCCCCCGCTGCTACAAGTAACTCATCTTGTGACTATCCCGCAAACGATCGGCGTGATCGGCGCCGGAAGCATGGGTAACGGCATCGCGCACGTCTGCGCGCTCGCCGGTCTTTCGGTGGTCATGCTGGACGTGGACGAGCAGCGCGTGGCGAAAGGACGCGACGCCATCGCGAGCAGCCTGGAGCGGCTGGTCAAGAAGGCGAAGCTCTCTGCCGCCGAGCGCGACGCTGCGCTCGGCCGCCTGCGCGGCACCACCGATTACGGCGCGCTGGGCGGGGGCGACTTCATCGTCGAAGCGGCGACCGAGGACGAGGCGCTCAAGCTCAAGATCCTGCGCCAGGTCGACGCGGCTGCGAAGAACGACGCCGTCCTCGCGACCAACACCTCGTCGATCTCGATCACCAGGCTCGCCGCGGCGATGAAGCGCCCGGCGCGCTTCGTCGGCCTGCACTTCTTCAACCCGGTGCCGCTCATGTCGCTCGTGGAAGTGGTGCGCGGCCGGACGACCGACGATGCGACCGTCGAGGCGGCGCTCGCGCTCGCCAAGCGCCTCGGCAAGACGCCGGTCGTGGTCAAGGACTCTCCGGGGTTCGTGGTGAACCGCCTCCTCTGCCCGATGCTGAACGAGGCGGTGCTCGCCTATGGCGAAGGCATCGCGTCCGCCAAAGACATCGACGAGGCGATGAAGCTCGGCTGCAACCACCCCATCGGCCCGCTCGCGCTCGCCGACCTGATCGGCCTGGACGTGCTGCTCGCGGTGATGGAGGTATTCCACCGCGAATTCAAGGACCCGAAGTACCGGCCGGCGCCGCTCTTGAAAGAGATGGTCGCCGCCGGAACGCTCGGCCGCAAGAGCGGCCGCGGCTTCCACACCTACAGCTGAGGCATTCAATGCAAACCGGCGACAAGCTCTCCCGCAGCGTCGACATTTCCGAACGAATCACCCGTGTACTGCAACACCGGCTGCAAACCGCAACCGAGCGCTTCCGCGAGCGGGTGCAAAAGGCGGCGCAGGGAATGCAGCCCGCGGCTGCCGCAGGGTCGGCGTGGCCGCAGTACCTGATCGACTGCGCGCAGCGTGCGGTGATCTTCTGGGACACACTGCGCCAGCGCGGCAACAACTACCTCGAGCACGTGCAGAAGGGCCAGCCTCCCGTGCTGCACTTCAAGCACGAGACGGTGCTCGACGGGCGCACGCTGCAGAAGCCGGTCAACTATGCCTTGCTTCGCATCATCCCGCCGCAAGGTGTGACGGTCGACGCCAGGAAGCGCCCCTACATCATCATCGACCCGCGCGGGGGCCACGGCCCCGGCATCGGCGGCTTCAAGGACGACTCGCAGGTCGGCGTCGCGCTGCGCGCGGGACACCCGGTCTACTTCGTCATGTTCTTCCGCGATCCGGAACCCGGGCAGACGCTGCTCGACGTGTGCGCGGCGCAGCGCGAGTTCGTGCACAAGGTGCGCGCGCTGCATCCGGAGAGCTCCAAGCCGGCCATCGTCGGCAACTGCCAGGCCGGCTGGGCGGCGATGATGCTCGCCGCCTCGGAGCCCGACGAGACCGGGCCGCTCGTGATCGTCGGCGCGCCGATGTCGTACTGGGGCGGCGCCTGGCGCGACGGCGAAGGCGACAATCCCATGCGCTACTCCGGCGGGATCCTCGGCGGTACCTGGCTGGCGTCGCTCTCGGCGGACATGGGCAACGGCAAATTCGACGGCGCGCACCTGGTGCAGAACTTCGAGAACCTGAATCCGGCCAACACCTTCGTCGACAAGTACTACAAGGTGTTCGCCAACGCCGACAGCGAGCCCGCGCGCTTCCTCGAATTCGAGCGCTGGTGGGGTGGCTACTTCCTCATGAACCGCGAGGAAATCGAGTGGATCACAAAAAACCTCTTCGTCGGCAACCAGCTGTGGAAGGGCGGCACCTTCGACCTGCGCGAGATCCGCGTGCCGATCATCATGTTCGCCTCGCTCGGCGACAACATCACCCCGCCGCAGCAGGCGTTCAACTGGGTGGCCGACGTCTACAGCTCCACCGAGGAGATCAAGGCGCGCGGCCAAACCATCGTCGGCCTGGTGCACCAGGACGTGGGCCACCTCGGCATCTTCGTGTCCGGAAAAGTCGCGCAGAAGGAATACACGCAGATCGTCTCGGTGATGAAGTCGATCGAGCTCCTGCCGCCGGGCCTCTACGGCATGGAGATTCAGGAGCGCAAGGCGGACGGCAAGGTGGACTACGAGGTCAAGTTCCACGAGTACCGGCTGGAAGAAGTCGCAGCGCGGCTCAATCGGCACGAGCGGGTCGACGAGAAGCCTTTCCAGGCGGTCGCCGCCGTTTCGGAATTCAACCAGCGCGCGTACGAGCTCTTCCTGCAGCCCTTCGTTCAGGCCACGTCGGACGAGTTCATCGCCAGCACGCTGCGTCGCTTCCATCCCCTGCGCGCGCAGCGCTGGGCGTTGTCGGACTGGAACCCCTGGCTCGCCTGGCTGCCGGGCGCCGCGCAATCGGTTAAGGAGAACCGCCAGGCGCTGCCGGCGGACAATCCGCTGCGCCGCGCCGAGGCGAGCCTCGTGGATCTCGCGAGCGCCACGCTCGAGTACCAGCGGGCGCTGGTCGACACGTTCACCGAGGCCCTCTTCTTCCATGTCTACGGCAACCTGTTCTCTCTCTACATCGCCGACCGGCAGCCGGCGCCGGCGCCGCAGCTGAGCGATCCGCGCGAGCTGCCGGTCGTGAAGGAAGCGCTCGCGTCGATCGACAAGGGCGGCTACCCCGAGGCGTTTGCCCGCGTCGGCTTTCTCGTCACGCGCCGCGGCGACGTGCCCCTGTCGCGCCTGGAAGCGGGGCAGCAGATGGTGAAGGACTACAAGGAGTTCCTGCCCGCCATGCCTCTGGAGCAAATGCGCCGCGTCGCAGGCGAGCAGGAAATCATCGCCACCTACGAGCCCGACCAGGCGATCGCAACCCTGCCCACGTTGCTTCCGCAGCGCAAGGACCGCGAGCGCCTGCTCACGCTGCTCGAGCGGCTGGCCAACGATCCACGCGTGCGGCGCGACGGCTTGACGCCGGAGCAGCGCACGATGCTCGAACGCGTGCGCGCGGTGCTCGGCAGGCCGGCAGGGGTGAAAGAGGCTGCTTGATGGCTCCGCATTCGCAGCTTCTTTCCACTGTTCTTTCGGGCCGCAAGGGCTTGATTGTCGGCATCGCGAACGAGGCGAGCATCGCTTACGGCTGCGCGCGCGTCTTCCGCAACCTCGGTGCAGAGCTCGGCGTGACGTGGCTGAACGAGAAGGCGAGGCCGTACGTCGAGCCGCTGGCGCGCTCGCTCGAGGCGACGATCGTCATGCCCCTCGACGTCGAGCAGCCCGACCAGATGGAGGCCGTGTTTGCCGCCATTAGGGAAAAATGGGGCCGCCTCGACTTCGTGTTGCACTCGATCGCGTTCGCGCCCAGGCAGGACCTGCACGGCCGGGTCGTCGAGAGCTCGCGCGAGGGCTTCGCGCGCGCGATGGACATCTCCTGCCACTCCTTTGTCCGCATGGCAGGCCTCGCCGAGCCGCTGATGGACCGCGGCGGCTCGCTTCTGACCATGAGCTACCTCGGCGCCGCCGCGGTCGTGGCGCACTACGGCGTGATGGGCCCGGTGAAGGCGGCGCTCGAAGCGAGCGTGCGCTACCTCGCGGCCGAGCTCGGATCGCGCGCGATCCGCGTCAACGCCGTTTCCCCGGGGCCGATCCAGACGCGCGCCGCGTCGGGCATTCCCGCTTTCGATCAGCTGCTGGCCGAGGCGCGCGAACGCGCGCCGCTGCGCCAGCCGGTCGAGCTGGAGGACGTCGGCACCTACTGCGCCTTCCTCGTCAGCGACGCCGCCAAAGCCATCACCGGCGACACCCACTACGTCGACGGCGGCTTCCACATCCTTGCATGAGGTTCCCATGACCAGCACATTTGCCAACGAAGACCTCGAATTCCTCCGTAACCGCACTTTCGACGAGATCGTCGTCGGCGACCGTGCGAGCATCCAGCGCACGCTCACTGCGGCCGACCTGCAGCTCTTCGCTGCAATGTCGGGCGACACGGCGGCGCCGGACAGCGGCACCGAGCCCGCTGGCGTAATCGCGCACGGCATGTGGGGCGCCGCGCTGATCTCGGCGGTGCTCGGCACGCGCCTGCCCGGCCCGGGCACGAGCTACGCCGCTCAGACGCTCAAATTCGACGCGCCTGTGCGCGTGGGCGACACGCTCACCATTGCCCTCACGGTGACCTTTCGCGAAGAGGCGACGCGCCGCGTGGTGCTCGACTGCCAGTGCACGAACCAGGATGGCGAGACGGTCATCTCCGGCGAGGCGACGGTGATCGCGCCCGCCGAGCGCATCGAGCGCCCGCGCGGCACGCTACCGCAGGTGCGCGTGTCGCTGCAGCACGGCGACGAGCTGGTGCGGGTCCTGCAGTACGTGAAGCCCCTTGGCCGCATCAAGATGGGGGTCGTCTATCCCTGCGATGAGCTGAGCCTCTCCGCCGCGCTCGATGCCCGCGCCGCCGGGATCATCGAGCCGGTGCTCATCGGCCCGCGCGAGCGCCTGCAGGAGCTCGCGCAGAAGCTCGGCGCAAAGATCGGCGATCTCGCCCTGATCGAGGCGCCGCATGCCGAGGCCGCCGCCGCGCGCGCGGTCGAGCTCGCGCTCAAGGGCGAGGTGGAGGCGCTGATGAAGGGAAGCCTGCACACCGACGAGCTGATGAGCGCCGTGGTGGCGAGCGCGCTGCGCACCGACCGGCGCATGAGCCATTGCTTCATCATGCAGACCCCGGCCTATCCGCGGCCCTTCATCATCACCGACGCGGCGATCAACATTGCGCCCACGCTGAAGGACAAGGCCGACATCATCCGCAACGCCGTCGACCTCGCGCATGCGTTCGGCATCGCGCGGCCGCACGTCGCGATCCTCGCGGCCGTGGAGACGATCAACCCCAACATGCCCGCAACGCTCGATGCGGCCGCGCTGTGCAAGATGGCCGACCGCGGCCAGATCGCCGGCGCGGTGCTCGACGGGCCGCTCGCCTTCGACAACGCCGTGTCGGCCGCCGCGGCCCGCACCAAGGGCATCGTCTCGCCCGTGGCGGGCTCAGCGGACATCCTGGTCGTTCCCGACCTGGAGGCCGGCAACATGCTCGCCAAGCAGCTCGAATACCTCGGCGGCGCGGCGAGCGCCGGCATCGTGCTCGGCGCGCGCGTGCCGATCGTCCTCACGAGCCGCGCCGATCCGCGCGAAGCGCGCATCGGATCGTGCGCGGTCGCGCTGGTCGTCGCGCGGCGGCTGTCCCGGCCCGCGGCGGTGACCGTAGCGCCACGAAAGCAGGCGGCATGAACGGGCTGATCCTCGTCCTGAACTGCGGTTCGTCGAGCATCAAGTTCGCCTTGTTCGACGGAGCACGCCAGCCGCTCGCGCGGAAGGCGCTCTGGTCCGGCCAGGTCGACGGCATCGGCAAGGACAAGCCCTATTCAGCGGCGCTGCAGGAGCTGCGCGCGAGCGTGGTAAAGCAGACGGGCGGACGGCCGCCCGCGGCGGTGGTCCACCGCGTGGTGCATGGCGGAACCCGGTACTCGGCGCCGGTGCGCGTCGACGCCGCGGTGCTCGCGGTGCTGAAGACCTACATTCCGCTCGCCCCGCTGCATCAGCCCTTCGCGCTCCAGGCGATCGAGGTGCTGCTCGCCGAGCTGCCGGAAATGCCGCAGGTCGCGTGCTTCGACACCGGGTTCCATCGCACGTTGCCGCAGGTCGAGCAAATGCTGCCGCTGCCGCATGCGCTGTGGGAACGCGGCGTGCGCCGCTACGGCTTTCACGGCCTGTCCTACGAATACATGAGCGTCGCGCTTGCCGAGCGGCACGGCGACGCCGCACGCGGGCGCACGATCGTCGCGCACCTGGGCAGCGGCGCGAGCCTCTGCGCGATGCGCGAGCTGCGCAGCGTCGCCACCACCATGGGCTTTTCCGCGCTCGAGGGCCTGATGATGGGCACGCGTTGCGGCTCGCTCGACCCCGGCGTGCTCCTGTATCTACTGGAAGTGGAAAAGCTCGGCTTGCGCGAGCTTACGCAGCTTCTCTACCGCGACTCCGGCTTGCTCGGCGTCTCGGGCCTTTCGGCGAGCCCGAAGGCGCTGCTCGAAGCCGAGCGCACCAACCCCCGGGCGCGCGCGGCGCTCGAGCTCTACGTGCGCCGCATCGTGCGCGAGATCGGCGCGCTGAGCGCCGTCCTCGGCGGGATCGATCTCCTCGCCTTCACCGCCGGCGTCGGCGAGCACAGCGCGGTGCTGCGCGAGCGGATCTGCGCCGCGCTCGGCTGGCTCGGCCTGGAGCTCGACCCCGATGCGAACCGCGCAAATGCACCGACGATCTCGCGCGCGGTAAGCCGCGTGCGGGTGGCGGTCGAGCCGACCAACGAGGAATGGATCGCGGCGTCCCACGCCGTGCGCGTGCTGTCCGCAGAGATGTCCGATGTCTCTCAACACTGAATCCAAGTACCCGAGCCGGCGCGCGTACGTCGTGAAAGTGCGCAGCGATGCAAAGCCCGACGAGCTGGCCGGCCGTGTCGAGAACCTGGTCACCGGCAGCAGCCGTGAATTCGCCAGCGGCGAGGAGCTGCTCGACTCCCTTGCGAGCGACCTCAAGGCGAACGCCGAGGGCAAGCCATGAGCGGCCAGAAGGACCCCGTTTATGGCGCGTTGTGGACCGAGGACCTCGAGGAAGTCGACCGCGAGATCGTCAGGCTGGCGACGCTGTGCCAGGTGAGCATCCTCCAGCCCGGCGTGGTTCGACGCGTGCTGCAAAAGGACGCTTCGGTGTGCGCAAGTCCGAATGACTTGGCTTTCGCCAAGCTGCACGACCTGCTCATGCTGCACCTGGCGATACGCGAAAAAGCGGTCGACTCGTTCGGCCAGGCGCAGGCCACGGCGATCGAGAACTACGTGATCGAGCGGCTGCGCAAATCCTTCCCGGACCTGCCGGGCGGGTGGCCGCCCGCGTGAAGGACCAGGCATGGATACGGCGCTCGTAAGCGCGATGTCGGCCGTGCTGGGGTCGCTCGTCGGCGGCTCGGCCTCCGTCGCGACCACCTGGATGGCGCAGAAAACGATGAGCAAGCGCGAGCTCGCGCGCGAGGAGCTGCGCAAGCGCGAGGCGCTCTACGGCGAATTCATCGGCGAATGCGCGAGATTGTTCATGGACGCCATCACCCATGAGCTGGAGAAGCCCGAGACCTTGCTGCCGGTCTTCGCGCTGATCAACCGCATCCGGCTGTGCGCCTCGCGCAAGGTTCTCGCCGAGGCGGAACGCCTGCTCGGGCGCATCACCGATCAGTACTTCGCCAAGAACCTGACGGTGGAGGAACTGCGCAAGCTCGCGCACACGCAGCAGGCCGATCCGCTGAGCGCCTTCGGCGAGGCTTGCCGCGCCGAGCTGAAGTCGCTTCGCGGGGCGATGTAGACCGAATTCCGACGAAACGCCGACGCTTCGCTGACGACTGGCCGCGGCGCTTGCCCTAGGCTCTCCTCAATGCGCTTCCTCGTCTTTGTTGCCATCCTTCTCAGCCTGGCCATCATTCTCGGCGGCTGCGCGACGCCCAGGCTCGAGCCCTCGGTGGAGGTGCCCGGCCGGTTCGCGCAAGCTTCGCCGTCCGAGGACGAGCTCGAGGTCGCCTGGTGGGAAAGCTACGGCGACCCGGTGCTCTCGAGCCTCATCCGCCGCGCCGCGGGCGCGAACCGCGACATCAAGATCGCCGCCGAGCGCGTGCGCGCGGCGCGCGCCGGGGTGACGATCAGCCGGTCCTCGATGCTGCCGAGCGTCGGCGTCACCGCTTCCGGTTCCAATCAAAGGACCGAGTACAGCTCGGCCGTGAAGCAGGAGGTTCCGGATGTCAAGGCGCTAAGCGGCGGCATCGACGTTTCCTGGGAGATCGATCTTGCGGGTCGCCTGCGGGCCGGCACTTCCGCGGCGGCGGCGGACGCTTTGGCGGCCGAGCACGGCGTGCGGGGCGTGCGCCTCTTGGTGCTGACCGACGTCGCTAGCAGCTACTTCACGCTGGTCGGCGCGCTGCGCCAGCTCGAAACCGTGCGCGCCATCTCGGCGGCGCACGACGAGACGCTGCGCCTCGTCACCGCGCGGCAGCGCGTCGGGCTCGCCACGGCGTTCGACGTGGAGCGGGCCCAGACCGACGCTTCGCGGGCGCGCGCGGCGATACCGCCGCTCGAGACGCTCGCCGCCGTCTCCCGGCACCGCATCGCGGTGCTGATCGGCGACCAGGCGTTCAATGCCGCGGCCGTCGTGCCCTCGGCCGTGGAGCTCGCCGTTCCGCCCGCTCGCGTCGGGCAACCCGCGGCGCTGCTCGAGCGCAGGCCGGACCTGCTCGCGCTGAAGGCGCAACTGGACGCCGCCAACTGGCGCCGGCAGCAGGCCAAGGCGGAATATTTCCCGCGGCTCTTTCTCAGCGCGCTATTCGGCCGCCAGACGATGGAGCTGAACGATTTCGACCTCGGCGCGACGCGCTTCAGCATGGTCTCGGGGCTCATCACCATGCCGCTGTTCAACTGGGGGCGCACCGGCGCCATCAACGAGATCGCCGAAGCCGGACAGACGCAGACGCTGCTGCGCCTCGAGGACGGCATCGTGCGCGCGCTCGAGGATGTCGAGAACTCGCTGGTCGCCCTGCGGGACGAACGGCAGCGTGCAACGCTCCTGCAGAGCGCGGCGGCTTCGGCCGAGTCCGCGCTCGGCCGCGCGCAATCGCTCTATAACCGCGGCCAGATCGACCTCCTGCCGCTGCTCGATGCCCAACGCAGTCGATTGGCAGTGCAGATCAGCGCAAACGACAGCAGCACGCAATTGCTGCTCGACAGCGTCCAGCTTTACAAGGCGCTCGGCGGAGGCTGGCAGCTCTTCGAGCCCGTCACGGAGAAACCGTCTTGAAAACCACTTACGCCGTTACCTTCTCAGCTCTGGTGCTTCTTGGCTGCGCGCCCGACAAGCCCCCGGCCGAAGCGCTGCGCATGGTTCGCACCGTCGAGCTGCGCTACGACAAGGCGCGCGAAGCCAATCGCTATTTCGGCACGGTGCAGGCGCGCCACGAGGTCGACCAGGGCTTTCGCGTCGGCGGCAAGATCGCGAGCCGCAAGGTCGACGTCGGCCAGAGCGTGCACGAGGGCGACGTGCTGGCGGTGCTCGACGACGTCGACTACCGGCTCGCCGAGGAAGCCGCGAGCCAGCAGCTCGTCGCCTCCAGGGCGCAGGCGCGCCAGGCCGAATCGGACCGCAAGCGCCTGGAAGCGTTGAAGGCCGACGGCTCGGTGAGCGCAGCCGACGAAGAGCAGGCGCAGACCCGCGCGCAGCAGACCAAGGCCGCGGCCGAGGCCGACAAGCGCAAGCTCGAGCTCGCGCGCAACCGGCTGAACTACACCGTCCTTCGCGCGCCGCGCAGCGGCGTCGCGACCGTGGTGCGCGCCGAGGTCGGACAGGTCGTCGCCGAGGGCCAGCCGGTCGTGTCGATCGCCGCCCAGGGCGAGCCCGAGATCGTGGTCGACGTGCCGGAAGATCACTTCGCCTCCTTCAAGCAGGCGCAGTACAAGGCATGGCTCGCAACCGCGCCCGGCGAAACCTTCGAGGTGAGCCTGCGCGAGCTTTCGCTGCAGGCGGCGCAGCAAACCCGGACCTATCGCGCGCGCTTGAAGCCCGTGACGCCACGGCCGCTGCCGCTCGGCGCGACCGCCACGCTGGTGGTCGAGCGCACGGCGGCGGAAACGCCGATGGCCGCGATCCCGGCGAGTGCGATCACGCAGGCGAACGGCGAGCCGGCGCTGTGGATCGTTCGGCGCGGCGATAACGGCGCGGCCGGGACGGTCGAGCTGATGCGTGTCGTGGTGCACGGCTATCGCAACGACGAGGTGCTCGTCTCCGGGCCGCCGGCCGGCGTGCGGGTGGTCACCGCCGGGGTGCAGAAAATGGCGCCCGGATTGCGCGTCGCGCTGAGCGGCGCAACGCGCGGCGAAGCCGCGGCGAAGGTGGCGGAACGATGAAATCGTTCAACCTCACCGAGTGGGCACTCGGCCACCGCGCCGTGGTGCTGTTCCTGATCCTCATCATCGGTATCGGCGGCGTGCTGGGCTTCACGAAGCTCGGCCAGCTCGAAGACCCGAACTTCTCGGTGCCGTCCATGACCGCGGTCGTAATCTGGCCCGGCGCCACGGCGCAGCAGATCCAGGACGAGCTGCTCAACCGCATGGAGAAGAAGTTCGAGCAGCTCGACCACTTCGAGAAGGTCAAGACCTACGCGCGCCAGGGCTACGGCGGCATGACGATCACGGTGGTCGGCGGCACCTCCAAGGCGGACCAGCAGGAAGCCTGGTACCAGGCGCGCAAGAAGTTCAGCGACATCAAGCTCGAGCTGCCCGAAGGCGTCGTCGGCCCGATCTTCAACGACGAATACGGGGACGTAACCGGCCTGCTCTATGCCGTGAAAAGCGACGGCATCAGCCACGCGGACGTCTCCGACGTGGCCGAAGACATCAAGCGGCGGCTCCTCAAGGTGCCGATGGTCAAGAAGGTCGACCTCTACGGCAAGCAGGCGAAGAAGGTCTACATCGAGTTCTCGCACCAGCGCCTCGCCGCGCTCGGCATCACGCCGCTGCAGATCGCCGAGAGCCTCCGGAACCAGAACAGCGTGCTGGCCAGCGGCTCGATCGACACGCACGGCGACCGGGTGCTGGTGCGCGTGAGCGGCCAGTTCACGAGCCTCGACGATATCCGCAACGTGCCGATCTCCGCCGGCGGCCGGTTGATCAAGCTCGGCGACTTCACGACGATCACGCGCGGATACGAAGACCCGCCGATGTACACGGTGCGCCACAACGGGCAGCAGGTGCTGATGCTCGGGATCACGATGACCAATGACGGCAACATCGTCGCGCTCGGAAGCGCGATCGAAAAGGCGGTCGCCAAGGTCCAGGCCGAGCTTCCGTATGGCGTCGAGCTCGAGCGCGTGGCCGATCAACCAACGGTCGTCAGCGAATCCATCTGGGAATTCGAGCGCTCGCTGCTCGAAGCGCTCGCCATCGTGCTCGCGGTCTGCCTGCTCAGCCTCGGCTGGCGCACCGGGATCGTGGTCGGGCTTTCGGTGCCGATCGTGCTCGGCGTGGTCGCCCTGGTGATGCTCATGGCGGGCTGGAGCCTCGAGCGCGTC
>Ga0208454_1000746_pt1 | contig 16240 bp, 18 predicted proteins | sample EasRivMeERMZT100_FD_187530 | JGI IMG/M metagenome (GOLD analysis project Ga0208454, IMG submission 187530) | Soil microbial communities from meander-bound floodplain in the East River, Colorado, USA - East River MetaG ERMZT100 (SPAdes) (version 2) | ecosystem: Environmental > Terrestrial > Soil...
CGTCAGCGTCGGCGCTGTCCGGGAGCCGATACCAGAGGCGCGCGAGCACCGAGACCCGGTCCCATTCCCAGCCGCCCTGCGCGTACACCCGGTTCCAGCCGCGCGAGCGGGCTCCGTTTTGCCCGTTCGATTGATGCACCAGGCCGAGGTTGACGAGCTTGAAGCCGTCGCCTTCGTTGCCGGTGCCGAAGCTGAGGATCGCCTCGGGCTCGTAGTTGGTTTCCCGGAAAGGGCGCGAGGCGGCGGTGTTGTACATCTGCCAGTTCACGAGGTGCGTATAGGCGAACCACAAGCGCACGCTGTTGATGCCGATGTGACCGAGAAACGGGGTGACGCCGAGCTGGTCGAATGCCTGGCGCGAAACGAGCTCCACCTTGAAGCTGATTTGGAACTTGATCTCGTTGGGGTCGAGATCCTGCGGCTCGAGCGAGTCGCCGTCCGGCGTCGGGCTGGTCGGCTGCTCGTTCGGGTCGCTCGTCCAGCGCGAAATGATGTAGGTCGGGCGGTATCCCAGGATGTCGGTCAGGCGCCGCGCGTCGCCGTGCTTCGCGCCGAGCTTCCACGCCTCGCTCAAGTGCGAAGGAGTGGGCGAGGCCTCGATCGGCCCGCCGCTGGGCGCTGCGGTCGCCCTCGCCAGCTCGTCGTAGCAGGCGATCCGCTCGTCGGCGTTCTCGAGCTTCGCGCAGCGCGCAAGGCCTTCGGTCGCGCCGCCCGTCGCCGGCAGCAGCGCCGCGCCCAGCAGCACCAGCGTGCGGCGATTCACTAGAGCTGCAGCTCAAAAGCGCCCGCGCCGCGCTGGACGGCGAAAAGGCGCAGAAGCGGCACGAGCTGCTCCCGGTGCTGCTCCGGAACGTGCGCGGTCGCGACGAAGTTCGGCGCGGCGCCGTTCGCCCAGCTGCCGGTTCCTTCGAGCTGGAGCGGTCCTTCGACCGTGCGCAGCGCGGCGTGCACGGTGGGGCCGACCGCCTTGAGGTGCACTTCATATTCACCGAGTGGCGAGAGGGGCGTCAGCGCCGAGCCCGCGGCGCGCCACTGCAGCGTGGCCTCGCCGTCCGCGCGGCCCCGCTCGACGGAGAGGCGCGGGATCTTCACCAGCACGTCGCCGGTCAGGCGAAAGGGAGCGAGCTTGGGCATGCCCAGGCCGAGCGCCGCGGCCGGCAGGCGGATGCCGGCGTCCGCAATCTCGATCTGCGAGAACGAAATCGTGACCGGGAACGGCCTGGCAGCCTGGTCGAGGTCGACTTCGGCTACGAGGCGTCCACGCAGCAACGATGCGGGCCGCACGCGCCACGCGAGGGGCTTTGCGACACCCGCCCTGCCTGCGGCATCGCGGATCTCGAGCCAGCCGGCGCCCGCCCACAAGCTGCCCTGCGCGCTGGCAAGGCGCAGCCTGCCGTCGCTCGCACGTGCGAGCCGCGCGTCGATCAGCGTCGCCGGCGCGAGCGCGAGCAATGCCGCGGCAAAAGCGCCCAGGCCGAACGCGGCGGCAGCCCAGCGCCTCACGGTGCCCTGGCGCGGGTGAGCGTCGCCGTCGCGCTGACCATGCCCGGCGCGGACAGCGCTTCGACGCGCGCCGACTCGAGGCGCACGTTCTGCGATTGCAGGGCGGCGATCCAGTCGAGCCAGTGGGCGAAGGACACCGCGCCCAATGTGACACGCACGTGATCGGCGTCCGGCGCATCGAGGCGCGTCAGCGCGCGAGACAGGCCGGCGGCGTCCACGCGTGCCTGTACCAGCGCGCGCAGATCGGTCGGCGAGACAGCGGGCGCGGGCGTTGCGCGCAGGCGGGCGTGCTCGGCCGCCTGCTGGTCGAGGATCGCCGCTTGCGTGCGCAGGGTATCGACGCTCGCGCTCAGTTGCCTGCGGCCGCGCTCGGCCGAGTGCACCACCAGCACATAGGACGCAACGCCCAGGACTGCCGCAGCCACGGCGATGACCATGCGCTCGCGCGGCGCGCGCGATTCCCAGGCTCTGCGCAGAGCGGCTTTCATGGCGCGCGCACCGTGATGAGCTTGCCGCTGAGGTTCTTCGTATCGACCCCGGCGACATCGGCGATCAATCCGGTCTGGGTCAGGCGCGCCACGGTGCGGCGCAGCGCCGGCGCATCGATGGCGGCGAGCTCGAGGGTCATGCGCCCGCTCTCGTAGGACACGGTGCGCAACCCGCCCGCGGGCAGCTCCTTCAGCCCGAGCGCCACTTTCTCGATCATCGGCGCGAAGTCGCCGGCGTCGGGCACGCCGGCCCGATGGCGCGCCTCGGCGAGCTGGCGGCGCATCTGCAGCGCCGGGTCCGCGACCGCGACGGCGTCGGGAAAGGCGCTGCGAAAGCGCGTCTCCATCCGGGCGCGCGCCGAGCGCTGCTCGGCGGCGAGCCGCATCCAGTCGGTGATCAGCGCCGCACCGTGGAGGGCAAGTGCCGCGCCGGCGATCCAGGCTGCCGGCCGCAGGCTCGCCAGCGCGCCAGGGGCGATGCGCCAGCGTCGCCGCTCCTGCGCCAGGCTGACGCCGGCTGGCTCCGGCACCGTGCGCCAGTCCCAGGCGCCCGCGGCATACAGGGGAATCCCCAGCTCGCGCTGCCAGGCCGCCAGGTCCGGCGCCGTGCCGTAAACCGCGAGGGAATCGGGCCGCGAGCGCTCGAGCAGCAGGCGCAGCGCGAGCGGCGGCGATGCCGCATCGCCGCTGTCGGTCGCGGCGCCCTCGAATTCTCCGGTGCGCACGAACCCTTCGGCGCCGTCCCACGCAAGGCTCCATTCGCGGTTCGCGCGCGGCAACAGCAGGATCTCGGAGTGCACCTCGGCGGCGCGCAGGCCTGCGGCCTGCAGCGCGTCGCGCCAGCGCTTCAGCGCCGCCTTGTCGAGCACGGCAAACGCGTCCGCGCCGAGCCAGCTCACCTGGTTTGCTTCGGGCTCGGCTGCCGTGGCGTCTTCGAGCGCAAATGCGAGCACCGATCCGCCGTTCCGGCGCGCCGATGGCGGCAGCTCCGCGCGCGTGATCAGCACCTGCGCCGCGGGAATGACGAGCTGGACGCGACCGGCGCCGCGCGGCAGCTCGGCGAGCGGGCCCTCGCCCTGAACGACCCGGCTTTCGTGGATGAGAGCCCACTCGCAGCGCAGCGGCGCATTGCCCAAAGGCGCGTAAATGCGCAGCAGGCTCATGGATACTTTCTCCACACGACCGTGGGCCAGCCTGTCGACTCGCGTTCCAGCAGCGCGCTGCCGCGCGCCTGCGCGCCGCCGATGGTCACGCGCGCGCTCGCCACGAAGTACTGGCTGGCGGTCGTGACGTCGTTTCCGTCGGCCACGGCCCCGGACGGCAGCTGTGCGAGGAACTCGGAGGGGTTGCGGAAATAGGCGCGGCCGCGCTGCGCGGTCAGGGCACGTGCCTGGTCGAGATCCAGGTTGCTCACGACGGCGGCGAGCACCTCGGGCGGGGCGGTGTTCACGTTCACCGGGGTGAAGCGGGGGAGGGCCGTGACGAACGGACGCAGGCGCGTGCGCACGGCTTCGTCGAAGCCGCGCACCAGCGCGAGCTCGGCGACATCGCCGAGCGGCCGGTTGGCGGCGAGGTACGGCGGCTGCAGCCCCTGGTAGTAGCCGCTTTCAGCGCCGTCCTGCGGCTGCGGCTCGCCGTCGGCGTCGAGCCAGTCGGCGAGGCTTGCGGCGAGCGCGTCGGGCAAAGCCAGGATCTCCAGCAGGCGCTGGAACTGCGCGACCTGCGCAGGGCTGACCTTGCCGCTTCTCACGAGGTTGTTCAGATTGAACAAGCCCTGCTGCTCCTCGATCTGGCCGGCGAGCTCGCCGTTGTCGACCGGGACCGGCGGCAGGCGCAACGCCCAGGGCTCGCCAAGATGGTCGATGCTGCTCAAGCGTCGATCGTCGCTCAGCAGCGCGCGTCCCCAGTCGATGCCGGCCTGCACGAGCGCCTGCGCCTGCATGTGCTCGGCGCCGAGCTCGGCGTGCCGCGACCAGAGGCTCTGCGAGGCGAGAATCGCCGCCGCGGCAATCGCGGCGAGCGCGACGACGCCCAACGCGAGCACGATCGCCACGCCGCGCTGCCGCAGGGCGTTCATCTGAGCGAGAACACCCGCACCAGCTCCTCGCCCGAGGCGAGCACCAGGCGCAGCCGCACCGCCCGCGGCAACGGATCGCGCTGCGAACGGGGCCAGGCGCCGGCCCACGCCAGATTGGCGTCCAGATACTGCAGCTCGAACTGCGCGACCGCGGGCAGCACGGCGTAGCGCGTCGGCTCCGCGTTGGGCGCGACGTCGAGACCCGGCCACAGCGTGATCTCGATCTCGTGGTTTTCGTTCAACTGGTAGGCGACGCGGCGCGGCGCGTCGATGCCCTCGGACGTGGCAAAGCGGGTGAACTCGAAGCGCCCGGCGGCAGCGCGCACCTCGCGCGGCGCCGACAGCTGGACATCGCGCTGGAAGCGCGAATAGAACGCCGCCACGCGCTTCCACTTTTCGGTCTCCTGCCTGACGTGGTCGCGCGCATCCAGCACCGCGCCCAGCCCGCGGAACGACATCAGCGCGAGCAGCGACAGGATGGCGAGCGCGCTCAGCAGCTCGATCAGCGTGAACCCGCGCGGTCTCATCGGGGTTGCGCCACGAAACCCGTGAGGCGGGCAAGCGAGCGGGACTCCTGCGCCGGCTGCGATACGAACACGTCGACGCGGCGAAACGCCGAGTTGGGCGTGGCGATCACCTCTTCGCGCCAGGCGAGCTCGACGCCGCCCTGGCTCTCGGTGCCGCGGGCGATGCCGAGCGGCAGCCAGTCGCCCCGCGCGCGGTGCTCGGCGAGCCGGTTCTCCGCGACCCAGCCTGCGAGCATCCGCACGCGCAGCTCGCTCACGGCGCTGGTTCCCTGCCCCGCGGCGCGCAGCGCAGCCATCAGCGCGATCGACACGATGGCGAGCGCCACCAGCACCTCGACCAGCGTGAAGCCTGCCGCGAATCTCCTTGCCGCGAAAGTCCGTCTACTGCGGTTCATGGATCCGCACCTCGCCCAGCGGAGACGCCGCGACCGAGTAGCGCGCCGCGCCGAGCGACATCTGGAACTCGTACGCGAGCGAGCCACCCGGAGCGAATTCGAGGCGCATGCTCCCTGGCGGGCGCATGGTTTCGATCCGCAGGTCCGAGATCGCCATTCCGGGCGGCAGGCTGCGCGCGCGCAGCGCATCGTCCTGCGCCTCGATCCAGCCGGCATCTTCGCGCCAGCGCCAGAACTGGTAGCGCGCCGCGTCCGCTGTCCATGCGACCGGTCTTCCCGTGAGGCGCGATTCCACCGTGGCGAGATCGAGCAGCTGCGCCAGCCGCTCCGCCTCGAGCCGCAGCAGCGCGCGCTCGTCGGGTCGAGTGATCGTAGCGACCAGGCCCGCAAACAGCCCGATGATGAGCAGCACCACGAGCAGCTCCAATAGAGTGAAGCCGCACTTGTGCGGCGGGGTGAAGCCCCTAGAGGCTCCAGGAGCCGATATCGGCATCGTTGCCCTCTCCGCCGGTCGCGCCGTCGGCGCCCATGCTGAAAACATCGAGCTCGCCGTGCACGCCGGGATTGAGGTACTGGTAGGGATTGCCCCAGGGGTCCTTCGGCAGGCGCTCGACATAGCCGCCGGCCTTCCAGTTGGGCGCGGGCGGCGCCGACGCCGGCCGCGCGACCAGCGCCTGCAGTCCCTGCTCGGTCGTGGGGTAGCGGAGGTTGTCGAGGCGATAGAGCTTGAGCGCCTGCATCAGGCTCGCGATGTCCTGTCTTGCGGCAATCGCGCGCGCCTCGTCCGGGCGGCTGATGATCTTGGGCACCACGAGAGCGGCGAGGATGCCCAGAATAACGACGACCACCATCACTTCGAGCAATGTAAAGCCACGTTGCATCTGGAACCTCCTCCACTCAATTACGCCGTAAGCCCTGGAGTGACTGTTCGGCACCGTACATACGGCGCATCGCGCCGGCCGTAGCATCGGCTCATTTAGCGGGGCGTATACGTTTGAATAAAGCGGCATTTCTCGCAACATTGGCCGCGGCCTCGCTGCTCGGCGTGGTGGCTGCGTACTGGAGCTGGGCGTTCCTCGCGCCGGCTCCCACGCCGCGCGCTCCACCCTTGGCAGACGCCGCAGGCTCGAGCTCCTCCGCACGCGGGCTGTTCGGCAGCGCTAAGGACGGGGCAGCGGCCGCGGCCTCAAGCGCAGTGCGCCTCACAGGCATAGTGGCCGCATCGGACGGCAGGCTCGGGCACGCGGTGCTGCGACTGGACGGGAAGAGAACGGTCGCGGTGCTGCAAGGCGAAGACGTCGAGCCGGGGCTGCGGCTCGCGGAGGTCCACGCGGATCGCATCGTGCTGGAACGAAACGGCGTGCGCGAGACGCTCACCTGGCCCGAGAAGGGCGGCAAATGAGACTGGTTGCGCTCCTCTTGGTTGTGTTGATGGCTCCACTGCAGGCGCAGGCGCAGGCGCAGGCGCCCGAGCCCGACACGGTCACGCTCAACTTCGTCAACGCCGACATCGAGGGCGTGGTGAAGGCGGTGAGCGAGATCACCGGCAAGAACTTCGTGCTCGACCCGCGCGTGAAGGGCACTATCAACATCGTCTCGGCGCGGCCGGTGCCGCGCGCGCTGGTGTACGACGTGTTCCTTTCGGCGCTGCGCCTGCAGGGCTACGCCGCGGTCGAGGACCGCGGCGTGGTCAAGATCATTCCGGAGGCCGAAGCCAAGCTCCACCCGGGCCGCGGCCAGGTCCAGACCCGGGTCTTCACGCTCAAGTACGAGTCCGCGGCGCAGCTCCTGCCGATCCTGCGCCCGCTGATTCCGCCCGCGAACACGATCGCCGCCCATCCGGGGAGCAACGCCCTGGTGATCACCGACTACGCCGACAATCTTCAGCGCATCGCGAGGATCATCGACTCGATCGACCAGCCGGGCGGCGGCGCCGAGCCGGTGGTGATCCCGCTCGCGCATGCTTCGGCGCTCGATGTCGCGCTGATGGTGAACCGCCTGTTCGCCGAGGCGCCGCAGGCAGCGGCGCCCGGAGCCGACACCTCGCAGCGCTTGAGCGTGGTGGCGGATGCGCGCTCCAACAGCCTGGTTGTGCGCTCGGACAACCCGTCGCGCATCGCCCGGCTGCGCACCCTGGTCGCGATGCTCGATTCGCCGACCAGCGCGGCAGGCAACCTGCACGTCGTCTACCTGAAGAACGCCGAGGCGGTGAAGGTGGCCGAGACGCTGCGCGCGATCTACCTGGGGGAGAGCGTTGCGGCCGCAGCCCCCCGGCCCACGACCGCCTCCGCGATGACCCCTGTGAGCACCCCCCCGGCGGGCGCCCCGCTCGCAGCCCTGCCTGCGCCGCAGGCCGTCGCTCTCGCCCCCGGCATGATCCAGGCCGACCCGGCGACCAACTCGATCATCATCAACGCGCCCGACGCGATCTACAACAACCTGCGCGCCGCGCTGGACAAGCTCGACGTGCGCCGGGCGCAGGTCTACGTGGAGGCGCTGATCGCGGAGATGACCGCCGACAAGGCCGCCGAGTTCGGCGTCCAGTGGCAGAGCCTGAGCGGCGTGGAAAAGAGCGGCACCAACGCGTTCGGCGGCACGAACTTCGGCGGACCCGGCCAGAACGTCCTGGGCATCGCGGCCAACCCGGCCAGCGCCGGCCGCGGCCTCAACGTCGGCGTGATCAACGGCGTGGTGAACATTCCCGGCGTCGGCGAGATCCTCAACCTCAACCTGCTGATCCGGGCGCTCGAGAGCGACAGCAACGCCAACATCCTGTCCACGCCGACGCTGCTGACCCTCGACAACGAGGAGGCGAGGATCATCATCGGCCAGAACGTGCCGTTCATTACCGGCTCGTACGCGGTGACCGGCGCGGCGACCACGCCGACGCCGTTCCAGACCATCGAGCGCAAGGACGTCGGCCTCACGCTGCGGGTGAAGCCGCAGATCTCCGAGGGCGGCACGGTGCGGCTGCAGATCTACCAGGAAGTCTCGAGCGTCGTCGACACGATACTGCCCAACCCCGCCGGCGTGACCACCAACAAGCGCGCCGTCGAATCGACCGTGCTGGTGGACGACGGGCAGATCGTGGTGATCGGCGGGCTGATCCAGGACGGCGTCAGGGAGACGGTCGAAAAGGTGCCGTTCCTCGGCGACATTCCGCTGCTGGGCGCGCTGTTCACCTACAGCACGCGCTCGCGCAGCAAGACCAACCTGATGGTGTTCCTGCGCCCGACGGTGCTGCGCAATCCGCAGCGCGCCGAGTCGCTCACGATCGAGCGCTACGACTACATCCTGGGCGAGCAGAACAGGTCGCAGCCGCCGCAAAGCTGGCCGCTGCCCGACATGGAAGCGCCCCGGCTGCCGCCGCGATGATCCCCTTTGCATTCGCGAAGGCCAACGGCGTCGTCGTCAGCGCCTTGACCGCTGAACTTGCCGAAGTCGCGGTGCGATCGGACGCGCATGCCGGCGCCTTGGCCGAATTGCGACGCTCGCTCGGCGTTCCGTTGCGCGCACGCCGCGTAGAGGCGGAGGAGTTCGACCGGCTCATCGCCGCGGCCTACAACGGCGCAGGCGTCGCCGGGGATCTGTTGCAGGACGTCGACCTCTCGCGGCTGCTGCAGGAGATCCCGAAGGTCGCGGATCTCCTCGACAGCCGGGACGACGCGCCGGTGATCCGCCTGATCAACGCGCTGCTCACCCAGGCGCTGCGCGACGGCGCCTCGGACATCCATTTCGAGGCGTTCGAGACCCGCTCGGTGGTGCGCCTGCGCATCGACGGCACGCTGCGCGACCTGGTCGAGCCGGCGCGCGCGCTGCACGGCGCGATCGTGTCGCGCCTGAAGATCATGGCCCAGCTCGACATCGCGGAGAAGCGCCTGCCGCAGGACGGGCGCATCGCGCTGCGCGTGGCCGGGAGGCCCGTCGACGTGCGCGTGTCGACCATCCCGACCGGGCATGGCGAGCGCGTGGTGCTGCGCCTGCTCGACAAGCAGGCCGGGCGCCTGGACCTCGCGCAGCTCGGCATGGACGACGCGACGCTCGCGCACATGGACCGGCTGATCAAGGAGCCGCACGGCATCGTGCTGGTCACCGGCCCCACCGGCTCGGGCAAGACCACCACGTTGTACGCGGCCCTCTCGAGGCTCGATACGGCCGCGTTGAACATCATGACGGTGGAAGACCCGATCGAGTACGACCTCGACGGCATCAGCCAGACGCCGATCAATGCGCGCATCGACATGAGCTTCGCGCGCGCGCTGCGCACCATCCTGCGCCAGGACCCGGACGTGGTGATGATCGGCGAGATCCGCGACCTCGAGACCGCGCAGATCGCGGTGCAGGCGAGCCTGACCGGGCACCTGGTGTTCGCCACGCTGCATACCAACGACGCGGTGAGCGCAGTGACGCGGCTGGTGGACATGGGCGTGGAGCCCTTCCTGCTCGCCTCCAGCCTGATCGGCGTCTGCGCGCAGCGCCTGGTGCGGCTTCTCTGCCTGGAATGCCGCAAGCCTTTCGTGCATGAGGGCGCAACCTACTATTCCGCGGTGGGCTGCGCCGCGTGCAACCGCTCGGGCTACCGCGGCCGCACCGGCATCTACGAGCTGCTGACGGTGGACGACGAGCTGCGGCGCCTGATCCACGACCGCGCCTCCGAGCAGGCGCTGCGCGCGCACGCCGTCGCGCGCGGCATGAGATCGCTGCGCGACGACGGCATGCGCTGGGCGGCTGCGGGCGTGATCAGCCTGGAAGAAGCCGTCCGCGTGACGGGGGAATAGGAAAAAGCCCGCCATGGAGGCCTTCCGCTACCACGCGCTGGATGCTGCGGGCCGCTCCGTTTCCGGGGTAGTGCAGGCCGACACGGCGCGCGAGGCGCGAGCGCTATTGCGCGCGCGGGGGCTGCTGCCCTCCACCGTTCGCAAGCCTGTCCTTCATGCCTGGGCGCGGGCTGTTTCGGCAGCCGAGCTCAGTCTCCTCACCCGGCAGATGGCGACGCTGCTCGACTCCGGCCTGACTATGGAGCAGGCGCTCGCGGCGCTGATCGAGGAAGCCGAGGCGCCCCGGACGCGCGAGGTGCTCGCCCGCGTCAAGGCCGAGGTGATGGCCGGCGCCTCCCTCGCTGCCGCGCTCGGCAGCCAGGCCCGCAGCTTTCCCGAGTTCTACTGCGCGCTGGTGCACGGCGGCGAAGAATCGGGCGCGCTGCCGACGGTGCTGCAGCACCTTGCCGACTATCTCGATGCGCGCCAGGCGTTACGGCAGAAGACCAGCCTCGCGCTTCTCTATCCGGTCCTCGTCGGCGTCGTGGCGCTCGCCATCGTCACCGGCCTGCTGGTGTATGTGGTGCCTCAGGTGGTGCAGGTGTTCCAGCAGTCGCGGCAGGCCCTGCCCCTGCTGACGCGCGCGCTGATCGGGCTGAGCGATTTCCTGCGGGCAGCGTGGCCGTATCTCCTCGCAGTCTTTATTGCGATCGGCACAGGAGCACGTCTGGCGCTGCGCCGCCCCGGCCCGCGCCGCCGCTGGCACGCATTCCTGCTGCGGCTGCCCGTGCTCGGGCCGCTCATCCGCGGCGTCGATACCTCGCGCTTCGCCAGCACGCTCGCCATCCTCGTCGGCGGCGGCGTACCGCTGCTCGCCGCGCTGGCATCCGGGGCGCGCGTGATGAGCAACGCGGTGATGCGCGAGGCCGTCGAGCGCGCGATCGAGCGCGTGCGCGAAGGCGCGAGCCTCGCCCGGGCGCTCGGCGAAACGCGCGCTTTCCCGCCGCTGCTGGTGCATCTCGTGGCGAGCGGCGAGGCGAGCGGCAAGCTGGAGCAGATGCTCGGCCGCGCCGCGCGGCTCGAGACCCAGGCGCTCGAGCGCCGCCTCGCGGTGTTCCTCACGCTGCTCGAGCCGCTGATGATCCTGGCGATGGGCGCGGCGGTGCTGCTGATCGTGCTTGCCATCCTGCTGCCGATCATCGAGATCAACCAGCTGGTGCGCTGAAAGAGAAAATGACCATCAAAGCCGCAGCCTTGCAGAACGCGATCCTCACCAGCGCGAGCTTTTCGATCATCGCCACCGACGAGAGAGGCGTCATCCAGCTCTTCAATGTCGGCGCCGAGCGCATGCTGGGCTACCGCGCCGCCGAGGTCGTCGACCGGATCAGCCCGAGCGACATCCACGACCCGGCGGAGGTGACGGCGCGCGCGAGCGCCTTGAGCCTCGAGCTCGGCACGCCGATCGCGCCGGGCTTCGAGGCGCTGGCGTTCAAGGCTTCGCGCGAGATCGAGGACAGCTACGAGCTCACCTACATCCGCAAGGACGGCAGCCGCTTTCCGGCGGTCGTGTCGATCACCGCGCTGCGCGACGACGACGCTCGCATCATCGGCTACCTGCTGATCGGCACCGACAACTCCGTGCGCAAGCTGGTCGAATCCAGGCTGAACGAGGCCATGGCGGCCGCGGAAAACGCCAACCGCGCGAAAACCGACTTCATCTCCAGCATGAGCCATGAGCTGCGCACGCCCCTCAACGCGATCCTCGGCTTCGCCCAGCTCATGGACTCGGGTACGCCGGCGCCCACGCCCTCGCAGAAGCGCAACCTCGAGCAGATACTCAAGGCCGGCTGGTACCTGCTGGAGCTGATCAACGAAGTGCTCGACCTCGCGCTGATCGAGTCGGGCAAGGTGACGCTGTCGCGCGAGCCGGTGTCGCTGGTCGAGGTGATGCTGGAGTGCCGCGCGATGATCGAGCCGCAGGCCCACAAGCGCGGCATCGCCATGCAGTTCCCGCGCTTCGATGTGCCGCAGTTCATCAGCGCCGACCGCATGCGCTTCAAGCAGGTCCTGATCAACCTTCTGTTCAACGCCGTCAAGTACAACCGGCCCGGGGGCGCGGTCACGGTGGAGTGCACGCCCCGGTCGCCGGAGGCCGTGCGCATCAGCGTGCGCGACACCGGCGCCGGCCTCACGCCGGAGCAGCTCGCGCAGCTTTTCCAGCCGTTCAACCGGCTCGGCAAGGAAGCCGGCGTTGAGGAAGGCACCGGCATCGGCCTGGTGGTGACCAAGCGGCTGGTGGACCTCATGGGCGGCGCGATCGGCGCCGAGAGCGTGGTCGGCACCGGCAGCGTGTTCTGGATCGACTTCAGGCTTGCGGCGGCGCCGCGGCTCGTGTTCCCGGAAGCCGAACGCGCCGCGCCGGGGCGGTTGCGGGCGCCGGAGGACACGCCGGCGCGCACCGTGCTCTACGTGGAGGACAACCCGGCCAACCTCGAGCTGGTCGAGCAGCTCATTGCGCGCCGCCCGGACCTGCGAATGCTGAGCGCCTCCGACGCCAGCCTCGGCATCGAGTTCGCCCGCGCGTACCTGCCGGAGGTGATCCTGATGGACATCAACCTGCCGGGCATCAACGGCGTCGAGGCCATGAAGATCCTGCGCGCGGACCCGGCCACCGCGCATATTCCCATCATCGCGCTCAGCGCCAATGCGGTGCCGCGGGACATCGCCGAAAGCCTCGAGGCGGGGTTCTCCAGCTATCTCACCAAGCCGATCAAGGTCGAGCGCTTCATGCAGGTGCTCGACGCGGCGCTGAAGGTTTCCGAAAAGGCGGCCGCATGATCCTGGACCCGGCGCAGATTTTCCAGGCCAGCCTGCTGATCGTGGACGACCAGGAGGCCAACGTGCTCCTGCTCGAGGAGATGCTGCGCGAAGCCGGCTATGCGCACGTGGCCTCCACCATGGACCCGCACGAGGTATGCGCGCTGCACCGCAAGAACCGCTACGACCTGATCCTGCTCGACCTGCAGATGCCCGGCATGGACGGATTCCAGGTGATGGAGGGCCTCAAGACGAACGATGCGGACAGCTACCTGCCGGTGCTGGTGATCACCGCCCAGCCGGGCCACAAGCTGCGCGCGCTGCTGGCCGGCGCCCGGGACTTCGTCGCCAAGCCATTCGACCTGGTCGAGGTCAAGACGCGCATCCGCAACATGCTGGAAGTGCGGCTTCTCTACAAGAAGCTCGAGAGCTACAGCAAAGAGCTGGAGCAGGCGGTGCGGGATCGCACTGCCGAGCTGCGCGAAAGCGAAGCCCGCTATCGCAGCCTGACCGAGCTCGCCTCCGACTGGTACTGGGAGCAGGACGAGAACGGGAAGTTCTCCAAGGTCTCCGGCCCGGTGCTGGAGATGCTCGGGCTGCGGGTCGAGCCGCTGCAGGGCGATGCCGGCGCGGCGCCGGTGGAAGGCTGGAACGAGGCCGAGCGCGCTTCGCTGCAGGCGATCATCGCCGCGCGGCAGCCGTTCCTCGATTTCGTCTTCAGCCGCCGCAACGCCGACGGCACCGAGCAGCGCTTCCAGGTGAGCGGCGAGCCGATGTTCAACCAGGCCTGCCGCTTCATCGGCTACCGCGGCATCGGCGTCGAGCTCGCCGCGAGGAGCTAGGCGCGTGCCGCCCGGCAACCCGAATCAGAACCGCCTTCTCGCCGCGCTGCCCACGGCGGAATTCGAGCGCCTCGCACCGCGGCTGGAGCTCGTGCCGCTGCTGCTCGGCGAGATGCTCTACGAGCCGGGCGAGCAGCTGGAGCATGCCTATTTCCCCGTCAGCGCCATCGTGTCGCTGCATTACGTCATGGCCACCGGCGCCTCCGCGTCCGTCGCGGGCGTGGGCAGCGAGGGCGTGGTGGGCATCTCGCTCTTCATGGGCGGGGAGAGCACGCCGAGCTCCGCGGTCGTGCAGACCGCCGGCCACGCCTACCGCCTGGAGCGGCGCCTGCTCAAGCAGGAGTTCGACCGCTGCGGCCCGATGCAGCGCCTGCTGCTGCGCTACACCCAGGCGCTGATGGCCGAGATGTCCCAGACCGCGGTGTGCAACCGGCATCATTCGGTGGAGCAGCAACTGTGCCGCTGGCTGCTGGTGACCCTCGATCGCATCCCTGCGGGCGAGTTCGTCATGACGCAGGAGCTCGTCGCCGGCATGCTCGGCGTGCGCCGCGAAGGCATCACGGAGGCCGCCGGCAGGTTGCAGCAGGCCGGGATCATCCGCAACCGCCGCGGCCACATTGCGGTGCTCGAGCGCGCCGGGCTCGAGACGCGCGTTTGCGAGTGCTACGCCGTGGTGAAGAAGGAGTTCGGCCGCCTGCTTTCCGATGTGCGGCAGCGGCAAAGCGTCGCCAGTGCCTAGGATTGTCCTCGTTGCTTTCCTGGTCGGCCTGCTTTGGCCGCGCTTCGCCGCGGCGGCACCGGTTGCGGTGCGCTTCACGGAAGGCGTCAGCCACGGCTTCCTCACGCTGCGCACCGCCGACGCCGCGCAGATCGCCACGGGCGACCTGCTGCAGTTCGTGCGGCGCGGCGAAGTGGAGAGCCGCATGGTCTTCATCTTCAAGGACGGCTCGGTGCTCGACGAGACGGTGGTGTTCACGCAGCAGCGCGTCTTCACGATGAAGAGCTACCGGCTGTCGCAGCGTGGGCCGGCATTCGCCGAAGACACCGAGATTTCGCTTGAACGCGCTTCCGGCAAGTACCGCGTGAAAACCACGGCGCGCAAGGACGCCCGCGAGGACGTGCTCGAGGGTATGCTCGAAATGCCGCCAGACACCTACAACGGCATGGTGCTGACCGTGGCGAAAAACCTCCGCAAGGGAGCGAGCGAGACCATTCACGTCGTCGCCTTCACGCCCGCTGCGCGGCTGGTCCCGGTGGAGCTCGCGCCCGCGGGCGAGCAGAAGATCATGGTCGGGCTGCTTGCCAAAAGCGCAACGCGCTACGTGTTCAAGGCGAAGCCGGGCCCTTGGCTCTCGATGCTGGCCAACGTGCTTGGGCGCATGCCGCCCGACTCGCACGCCTGGATCCTGACGGAGGATGTGCCCGCTTTCGTGCGCTTCGAAGGCCCGCTGCACCCCGCCGGAGCGCCCTGGCGCATCGAGCTGACGAGCCCGCGCTGGCCGGACTGACGTCCGCTTGACCTAGGTCATCATGCGGTACCAGCAGTTATGTACGATACCGGACATAGAGATAAAAACGGATGCGTGCGCTCTCCATCCCGGCACGGCAGTCACCCAGGCAGAACCGCCTTCTCGCCGCGCTGCCGGCAGAGGACTACGCTCGCCTGCTGCCCCATCTTGAGCTCGTACCAATGCCCCGGGGCCGGGTCCTCAACGAATCCGGCGACGCCCAGGGCCATGTGTTCTTCCCCACCAGCAGCATCGTGTCCAAATTCCGCGTCATGGAGGATGGGTCCTCGGCGCAGATCGCCGTCGCAGGCAACGAGGGCGCGATCGGCGTCGCCCTGTTCATGGGCGGCGAAAGCACGCTGAGCCGCGCGGTGGTGTATAGCGCGGGCTTTGGCTATCGGCTCGGATCGAGCGTGCTCAAGGCCGAATTCACCCAGGGCGCAGCCCTGCAGCCTCTGCTGCTGCGCTACACGCAGGCGTTGATGACGCAGACCGCCCAGACCGCGGTTTGCAATCGCCACCATTCAGTAGAGCAGCAGCTTTGCCGCTTGCTGCTCCTGAGCCTCGACCGGTTGGTCTTCAGCGAGATGACCCTGAGCCACGAGCTGATTGCCGACATGCTGGGGGTGCGCCGCGAGGGCGTCACCGAGGCGGCAGGCAAGCTCCGGGCGGCCGGGCTGATCGACTACGGCCGCGGCCGTATCACCGCGTTCGACCGGCCGAAGCTCGAGGCGCACGCCTGCGAGTGCTACGAGGTGGTCAGGGCGGAATACGAGCGGCTGCTGCCGCAAGCCGGGCACCCTTCGTCGTGGCAGCCTTCGAGGATCGCGCCGGTAACGCCCGCCGCCGCCCCTCGAGGACACTTCGTGCATGATGCGGTCGCGCAAGGGTAGACCCGCGCGGGGAAGCCCCGCCCGCCGCCATTGCAGTCCGTAACAGTTTGCTCGCCGCCCTGCTCGCCAGGAAATCGAGCATGTGTACTTTCCCGAAGAAGCCGTGATCGCCATGGTCGACACCACGGACGATGACCGCACCATCGAGGTCGGCGTCATCGGCCGGGAAGGAATCGTGGGCATCAATATCTTCCTGGGCGGCGTCATCACTCCCGACAAGGCGATCGTGCAGCTCCCGGGCAACGCGATGAGGAATGAAGGCGAAAGCATCCCGCGGGAGCGCCCTGGCGCATCGAGCTGACGAGCCCGCGCTGGCCGCACTGACCGTCGGGAAAGCCCGACGGATCAAATGCTTGGTATGTGCGCGGCCGCACCGATTGCCGATTCTCGTGCGCCTATCGTGCACGCATGAAGAAGATGCCGATGGATTTGA
>Ga0208454_1000747_pt1 | contig 16239 bp, 29 predicted proteins | sample EasRivMeERMZT100_FD_187530 | JGI IMG/M metagenome (GOLD analysis project Ga0208454, IMG submission 187530) | Soil microbial communities from meander-bound floodplain in the East River, Colorado, USA - East River MetaG ERMZT100 (SPAdes) (version 2) | ecosystem: Environmental > Terrestrial > Soil...
TGTGCTCTCATGTAGGCTACTCTACCGCCTACGGCGGTACCCCGTCAAGCATTGTCGGGACGATACCTTGCGTTCTACGGTCGCAAGTGGACAGACCGGGCCCGGTTCCTTTCAGGGGCGCCATGATCGGGCTCAATCGATCACGCTCTTTATCTCTCCCTGCGACACTCCACCGTCCTGGGTTGCCCGAAGCTGGGCACAGCAATACACCCGTGCTTCCACGTGTCCACGTCCTGAGCTAAAGGCAGTGAGGGCCGGCGCCGCCGGTTAACGCTCCACTCGTGCGCCATCGGGTCGCTAAGCCCGGTCGTCACCACGCCGGGGGAGTGAATGCGTGCGGACCCTTGACACGTCCGCTATGCTGTGTACTGCCATGTGGCTGCATCCATTTTGGCCAGAGAACCCCCCGGCACGCCACCGGGGGGTCTCATTCGTCTAGGGGTCCGATCGGACCGCTTGTGCGATCCTAGCCCTGCCCGAGTAGCTCGGTCCAGGTGTGGCGGCCGATGATTCCATCGACCTGCAGGTCCCGGGCGCGTTGGAAGCCTTTGACAGCAACCGTCGTATGTGTCCCGAAATTGCCGTCCGGGCGCCCGGCGCCGTCGAACGATCGCGCCGGCGGATGGCCGTTGGCCGCCAACAAGCCCTGGGCTCGCCGCACGTCGATGCCGTCGGCACCGTTGCGGATTTCCGGAAGTGCCATGATCGCTTTCTCCGTCCAGTCGGGGGTGGCGACCGGCGGAGCGCCGGCGACCGCATTGATTCGAGCCACCGTCAGCGACGCGGCGGCGGACGGGGTTAGCTCGACGTGCATGTGATCATGCCACGCGCCCGAGTAGGGGCGCCAGCCGTCCTGCCAGCGGTTGGATGACCAGATCTTGTCTTCCAGGATGATGCACTGCACACCCAACTCTTTCGAGTGTGCCCGCAGCCAGTTGGCCAGATTCCAGGCCCATGCCGGCGCTTGACGGTTGTACGGGTACCACCCGACATCGAGTGCCCTACCCTCGCCATGCACCGACAGTATGTCGGTGTCAGCGATGTTGCGGCAGGCAAAGATGCCAAGGTTGGTTGACCCGGCAATGGCCAGAATCCACGACATGAGCGCCTTAGCGCCCGTGGTGGCGCCCGCAGAGCAGTTGTTGCCGGCGGACACGTATCCGCCGTGAAGCTCACTCATGCGCCGGCCTCCGTGATCTCGGCCGGAATGACCGCGTCGTCGGAGGGCTCGACGTAGGACGGTGACGTGTCGGGCACGCTAACCGCGTTCGGCGGCATTTGGTCCGCGTGCGGCTCGCTGTCGGCTGCCTCAATGACTTCGCCTGGATCCATGGTGCAATCCTTTCGGGGTGTGTATGATCGCCACTCATGAAACCCCCTCGTATATTCAGGAAGCGCCAAGAGTCGCTGGATGCGGTCACTGTAGCAGTGACAGAGGTGGCCGACAGTGCTCAAGATTTGGCGGACCGCTGGCGCCTGACGGCAGCCCGCACGGACATGCTGATCAACGTCACGATCGCGTGCATCGTCGCGGCGACAGTCATTGAGGCTGCCGTCACGCTGCGTCGGCATCTGCGTGATGGATAACCCTAACCACGCCTGGAAGGACCGCGAGGCAGCGCAGCGCATGTCTGACGGGCTCAAGCTGCACCATCAGGTCCGGTCACTGACTGACCTATTCCAGGGCAAGGGGCACCACGCCTATGTGGCCGTGTCGCTGTTTGACGGCACGGTAGACCCGTCGCTGTACGACACCCGCGATGATGCGATCAAGCATCAGTGTGTGGCGCTCGACGGCAACAAGGTGGCCTACGTCAAGCTGCCGCCCGAGCATTGGGGTCCGCAAGTCTGCGACACCCTGATCGCGTACGCGCGTGCGTCGTACGTGCAGGGCTACCGGCCGGTCACGTCCCACGCCGGCGCACAGCTGATTCTGCCGCTACTGAAAGAGCATGGGGTAGCCCGATGAGTTTCGATGACCCGTTCACCGTCGAGAGCGACCCAGAAGCGCCGTACGGGCGCAAGGATGACGGCACCCCGTACAAGATGAGCGCAGAGGCCCGGCAGGCGGCAGCAGACCGCATGACCGCCGGCAGGCAGGCCAAGGCGGAGCAGCGCCGCGCCGGCGGTGACACCCTGCCGCCGCTGCCGCCATCCGGCGGGCGCCCGCGTCCGGCCGGCAAGAAAGCGGCAGAGAAGAAACTCACCCGCGCCGACGCGGCCAAGTCGATGCTGCAGCTGCCGGCCATGCTGCTAGGGTTCGCGGCCCGCATCGGTGGCGCACTGCGTGAAGCCGGCAGGATCAAAGGCAACTGGGTGGAGCCCGTTGGGCTCGACTCCATCACCGTGTCACTGCACGCGGCCAACCTTGCCGACGCTGCCGAACAGTTTTCGTTCACCAACCGGGCATTGGGCGCCGTACTGGACCGTGCGGCCAAGGTGTCCCCCGGTATGGACTTGGCGACCGCGCTACTGCCGTTGCTGGCACAGTTCGCGGTTAACCACGGCATGGCCCCCCCGGTGGCCGAACTGGGCACCATGGCACCGCAGGACCTGCTAGCCGCCGCTGGCATCCCGTTCGACGTGGACGCGGCAGCCGCCGCAGAGCAGGCTTTCAATGGTCACGACGATATCGCGGGATGAGTTCATAACCCGGCGGTTTGATCATAAGCCGGGCAACAACGTCACCGTCCTGGGACACAACGGCTCAGGTAAGACCGTGCTGGCCTATCAGCTGCTTGAGTCGGTCATCAGCCCAGACTTGCCCGCGTGGTCACTGGTCATGAAACCCGAAGACCCGGAAGTGGTTCGATGGGGTAAGGCGCTCAACCTTCCCCGCGCAAAGACATGGCCCTCACTGTCACGACGCCTGCCGTGGCGTGCCCGCACCAACGGCCACACCATATGGCCGGTACTGGGTGATGACCCGCTAGGCGAAGATGAGCGCCTGTACTGGACTATGCGGGCAGCGCTGAGCGACGGCTACCGCCGCAAAGGTCACAGGATCATCTTTGCCGACGAGTTGGCCGGGCTCACGCATGACACGGAAGTGCCCAAAGGCGAGCCGCCATTAGAGCGGTTCCTACGTCCGCTCTGGACCCGTGGCCGCACGCTCGGCCGTGGCCTATGGGTGGCCAGCCAGCGCCCGGCATACATACCGGGCCACGCATACAGCGAAGCGCACCACCTATTCCTATTTAGACAGAGGGACGAGCGGGACCGTAAACGGCTCGCAGAAATCGCGGGCTCCGTCGATAAGCGTATGGTCAGTGAGCTAGTCGCCGGACTGCCGGACTATCATGCTCTATATGTACGCATCGATGGCCGATACGCGATCATAGGGCCGTGACATGACGCGTGAAGTGCGGGTATGGGTTGACGGGCGCCAAGAAGTCTGGACCGTTTGGGCCGACGCGCCACAACAGGGATTCTGGGCGTTCCCCCCCGGCACGCGGAGCGCCGTGCACGTGATCGCGGGCAGGGCGAAGGACTGCCCGGCCGGTCACTACGTGCCCCGATCTTGACGGATTCCGAACGGCCGTGCTACGGTGCGCCCGCGTTCGGCTATCCATCGAGGAAGGGACATCCGCCGTGACTGCACCCGCACAAATCGCACCACCGCAGGCTCCGAACGGCGGCAAGGGAGACGCGCCCATCGCGCTTAAGCCCTTCCGGGTCGGCGTGCAGGAAGTGGACGAGGAGGTTTACGACGAACAGCGCCAGCTGGGCGCCAGCGTCATCACGCTGCCGCAGTACAACGTCCCCTCCACCGCGTTCCTAAACGCGCTCTACATCTGGATCGAACTCACCGGCGACAACACGGACGCCGTGGTCGACTTCGCCCCGAACGGCGTGGCCCGCACCATCGAGACGATCCAGATCACCGACACCGGCGGCAACGAGATCATCGGCCCGGTCACCGGCTGGGACATTCAGACCATCGCCAAGTGGGGCGGGTATCTGTTCAACGATGACCCCCGCGCCAACTCTGACGTCTTCTTCGAGACGACGGGCGCCGGCGCGACCGCCGGCAGCGCCCGCATGATCCTCCGCGTGCCGCTGCTCATCGTCGGCCGCGACGCCCTGGGCTCGCTGCCCAACAAGTCGTCTTCGACGCCATTCAAGGTCAAGATCAAGCTCGCGGCGCTGTCGGAGATCTTCACCGTGGCGCCCAACGACACCGGCGTCGTGGCCCGCATCCGCATCATGCCCGACTCCTACTGGGAGCCCACCGACACGGACGGCTCAGGCAATCAGGTTGCCCAGTACCCGCCGGCAGTCAACACCACCCAGTACTGGAACGTCACCCCGTACGAGGTGAACGCCGGCAACTTCACTCAGCTGCTCAACAACTCGGTCGGGTTCCCGGTGCGTAACCTCGGCTTTGTCCTGGACCAGGATGAGGTGCGGGCGGACGGCGAGACGGACTGGCCGGAGATCTTCTACCTGCAGCTGCAGTCGAACCTGATCATCCAGCGGTACAACCACATCTGGCAGAAGAAGATGGCCGAGTGGTACGACTACGGCCCGGTCGGGGAGGGTGCCGGCCAGCGCGATTACGGGCTCTACTGGCAGCCCTACTGTGCCGACTTCGTGCACAAGCCCGGCTGGGAGAACCGGCGCGGCTACCTGAAGACCGTCGATGGCATGCGGATGAATGCCAAGGGCAACATCGGCGGCAGCGGCTCGCACACCCTGACCGTGCTCACCAACTTCATCGGCATCGGCGCCGGTAGCTCGCTGGCTGCCGTCACCACCTGATTCCTTCCCTGATCGGCAACGGTCACTGTCCACTGAAGACACACACAGAAAGGACTGCCATGCCAGGAAAGTCGTGGTGGTGGGGGTTCGGCATCGGCGCGGTCGTGGGAATCTGGGTATTCCCGATGGTCCGCCCGAAGCTGCCTTTCAAGATCCCAGGCTGATCGGCGGTAGGTGATGGCCCGCGTACCCGGCGGTTTTCCAGGCTTGGCTGTGGCCATGTCGATAGCCGGGCTAACGCTCATCATGTCCGGTCTGCGTGGCCGCTCCATCGAGGACACCCTGCGTGCTCTTATGGAGGGTCGCCAGCTGGAAGGTGGGCCATCACTTCTACCGCAGACACGCTCGGGCGGCACCGATACCGGCGGTATCGGTGCCGCCGTAGGGGCATCGATCGTAGCCGGCTCGGCCGGTCAGTCGGTGGCCAACACGGCGGCGTCCTACGCCGGACCCAACGGCGTGCCGTACGTGTGGGGTGGACACACCCCGAACGGTTGGGATTGCTCGGGATTCGTCAGCTACGTATTGATTCAGAACAATGTGGCGATCCCGCGTGAACCACACACCCTGTCGGCCCAGTTCTACGTCTGGAAGGGAGCGCAGACCGTGCCACGTTCGGCGTGCGCCCCCGGAGATCTTGTCTGCTACGTGGGACATGTGGCGATCGCGCTGGACAACACCCGCATGGTGCACGCTCCCGGCAAGGGGCAACGCACCAAAATCGCCAAGATCTATAACACGCCGATGCCGGTCATCCGGCGCCCGCGTGCCTACACAAACGCGGCAACGCCATGAGCGCCAGCACCGGGCCGATCCTAGCCGCCGGCGCCATCACGATAGGCAATGCCGTTGTGCTGCAGGGCCGGTCACCTGTCACGCAAACCCGCGTGGTCATCGGTTCGGTAATCGCAGCCGGCGGGCTCTACCTGTGGGAGCAGATCATGCCCCGCACAGCAACGGCAGTATCGTGGCTCATCCTGGTATCGGTGCTATTCGTTCGGGTCGAACCAAACACGCCGGCGCCGTTGGAAAACCTAGGCGACTGGTATCAGAAAGGGGCATGACGTGACCTCTGTTGAAAGGGTGGCGCTGGCGATTGTTGGCGTGGCGTTCGTTACCACGCTCATCCTGCCGGACCGCCGCACACAGCAGATCTTGCAGACGGCTGGCGGCGTGTTCACGTCGTCTATCCGTACATCGATGGGACGGTAAGTCATGCAGCCGCTTAGCGGCCAGTGGGTACTGGCAGCGGCGGCACCCGTGCAGGTGCCGCTAGCCGAACCGCTAGACCCGCGCCATGCCACCCCGGACCCAAACCCGGAGTACGGACCCGGCAACCCCGCACACTGGCGCCAGGCCACCCCCGTACCGGGCTTGCCCGACGCGGTGGAGCCCGGCTCGATACCGGAAGTGCTCCCGACCGGCGTCGGCCCCATCGACCACACCCCGCAAGATCACAATTTCGGGCCGGGCTACTCTCCCGCGCTCGACACGTTGGCAGCGCAGGATGCGGACTCCCCGTGGCACCGGGTCAATGACGGCTCTGTCGCGGCCCGCGCCTACGTTCACCCGGTCATGCGGGACGGCTCGACTCACGTCGATGTGATCCAGGACCCATCCGTGCAAATGGATTCGCCCGGCACGACGCTGCTACAGCGGACCGGCTACGGCGTGCCCACCGACCCGGAAGCGTGGCTAGGCCGCCGCATACAGCGGTGGTTCCGACGCTCCATCGACATGCACCGCTATGATGTGGTGCTGCGTCCGCACACCCTGCGATACGCCGCGCCACAGTACGCCGCGACCGCAGCCGGGCAGGGCTCCTACGTGCCGCCTTACGGCAACGTGGTGAGCCACAACCCGCAGTCACCGGACCGCATGGTGCGCTCGATGGTGCGGCGGGCTCCGCAGCCGTGGGACGAATCGCAGTCGGTGGACGGTGCCGCCGCGAACGTGACCGGCTCCGTCGATGACTTTGGCCTCGGCCAGTACGGACTGTGAACCGTGGCCACCGTGAAACTTCCCGTCATCGGGACCACTGACCGCCGCTGGGTTTTCGGCGCCGGCGCCCTGGTCGCCGTTGTCGTCGCGTACGCCTACTGGCGCCGCTCAAGCGCGCCGGCAGCTGGCGACCCGGTGGAAGCCGTTTACGACCCGTCACAGGGCGGCGTCGCCGCATACAGCAACCCTGCCCCGAACGCTCCCGAGTCGGGCGAGTATCAACCCGACGATGGGCAGACCCTGTCCGGTCACGAGCAATGGTCACGCGACGCCCTGGCCGGGCTGGCCGAAACCGGCCAGTGGGAGCCCGGCTATCTGGCCGTGGTCATCGGGAAGTACCTGCAGGGCGTGCCGCTGACGGCAGCGGAGCGGGATGTCATCCTGGCCGCATACGCGGTCGCCGGATACCCGCAGCCGATGCTGCCAATCGTGCTCATCCAGAGCCAGCCGGCGCCCGGCGGTGGCGGTGGCCCGAAACCACCCGAGCCGCCCCCGGCCACACCGGCGCCCAAAAAGGCCAAGCGCCGGTATGTCGTGGTGGACAAATACACCACAAAGAATGCCCCATGGAACTCAACCGTTAGCGGCATTGCTGGCCGTAGCGGTCGCACCGTTGGGCAGATCGATGACTGGAATAGCGCGGTAAGCGGTCCGAAGTACATAATCCATCCGGGGCAGCAGATCTGGATTGACCCCCCCGGCGACTACAGCGGCAGCGTTCAATGGAAGGGATGATCGATGGCTCTGGACCGTAAGACCAGCGTCGGTGTCGGCTTGGCCACCATGGGTCTAGTAGCCGTCACGTACACCCAGGTGTGCCCGAAGGTGGCAGACTTGCGCGTCGGACGCGCCCAACACCCGGACGCGGTCGCGTCCGAGCGTGCGGCCCGCTGGACATCCGGCGGCATGGTGGTGGGCGTGGCCCTGATCACCCGCGACCCGACCGTCTTCATCATGGGTGCCGTCGCGGTCATCAGCTACAGCTGGCTTCACCGGTTCGCCGCAGCCCGCGACCCGATCACCAGCAGCACCCAGTTTGTGACCGCGCCACCCGTCAGCCAGCACGCCGGCGACGGCATGGCGTCCGGCTACACACCCAGCATTCCGTAGTCCGACATGGCCAACCCCCTGGACGTGGCAGGCTGGAATCAGGCCGCCGGCTGGACGGGCGCAGACGTGGTCACCGCGACCGCAGTAGCGCTCCGCTCATCCGGTGGCGATCCTGCCGCCCCAGGCGGTCTGTACGGGCTTAGCACGACAGGGGACGGTGCAGCACAAGCAAAGGCCGCCAGGGAGCGTCAGCGGGCATCCGGATGGGATGTGTTCCCCGCCTACCGTGACCGCTCATACCTGCTCTTTGTGCCGCTGGCGACAGCCGCGGCCGGCGCCCAGGCTGTGACCGCGCCGGCCGCTGGCGCCATCACGGCCCCAGTGCAGGCGGCAGAGGCTGCCGGCCAGGTGGCTGGTTGGCTCACACACCCCGACGCATGGCAGCGCGTCGTTAAGGTGGTGGCGGGGGTTGTGCTGATCACCGTCGCGGCCGTTATGGTAGGCGTCAAGACCAGTCGCGCCGTGGTCATTGACCCGCTGCAAAAGCTCGCCCGTGGCGCCGGGCGCGTCGCCGCAGAAAGCGACGCGGTGCGAGCGTCTTCCCCGCTGAATGAGAGTCGATGATGGACGAGCGACCCCCGGTCCCGATTGAGGACCCGCCAAGCCCGCCGCTGTATGAACTGCAGCAGCGTGACATTCCGCTGCCGTCGATTCCGGTGCGCATCGACAATCCGGTGCAGGTGCGGCGGATGCCAAACAAGGGCGGCCCGGCATTCGTCACCACCCTGACCGCCGGCACGCCGGAGCACATCCTAGGGGCCGATCTCCGACGCGCCCGCGTGACCCTGATCGGCTACCCGACCGCCGACGAGTCGCAGGATGTCCTGTGGTACTACATGTCCGGCCGGACCGGCCAGCGCTGCCCGATCGCGTCATACACGCCGCTCGTGTTGGAACACTGCGACGAAATCTGGGCGCAGGGCCAGCTGAGCTCCAACGGCATGGACCTGGTTGCGATCGTCGAACTGTACGCGGACTAGTCGTGGCACAACAGCCGGTCACCGTGCAGGGCACCGTCCCGGCCTCTGGCACGCTACGGCTGCAGCTGCCCCGCCAAGACCGCCGGCTGACCTACACTGTGCAACAGGTGTCAACCAAGGCGCCCAACGTAGGTGACGCGGCAGAATCGGCGCTAGTGCTCGATGGTGACCAGATCACACCGATGACACCGCAGGCCGGCGCCGCGTCCGGCGAGCCGTACATCGATGTGCGGCCCGGCTCATCGATGTATGTGGAGTGGACGGGCGCCACCGCCGGCGCCCTGTGTATAGCGACGTTTATCTATGATGATGGGGTGAAGTAGTGAGCCAGCCAACGACCGTAGTCGCCACCACGCCGGCCCCGTCCGGCGACACGGGCACCGCATTTGCCGCCGGCGCGGCAACCGTAGTTGCGGCGACCGCAGCAGAGCAGGCGCAACAGGCCGAACTGACCGCAGAGAGCGCCCGCCGAACCGCCGATGGCGTGGCAGAGCGCATCGACGAATCAGCCGAGAATCTGCACCGGCGCATCAGTGACCTGCAAGCCACCGTTGAGGCGCTACAGGACACCGTGGCCGGTCTGGTAACCGTGGCCGTGGTGGACGCGGCAGAGGGTGCCGTGGTGGATGACCCGAACGTGCCCGACGTGGTTGTTGCCGGCGGAGACGTGGTTGTCGATGACGCCGGCGCCCAGGCGGACGCGCCCAAACCGGCCAAGGCCAAGCGGGAGCGCGGATTCGGGTCTGATCGCTGGTTTGGGTCGCGGTAACCGCAATGGTCGACATCACGGCCATTCTGCGAGCGCTGCTGCGCACCCTCACCATCCCTTTCGCCAGCCCTCCGGGCAGCCCGCAGATCTTCATAGGACCACCCCCCGGCTGTCTCGGCACCCGCTACTCTGCCGCGCTCATCTTCTGGCCAGACGGGTCACAGGTAGGCGGCATCGGCAGCCAACCCGGAATCTACTTCGGACAGATCACCGCCGGCATCCCGTTCGAAGACGGGCTCGAAATGGGCTATGTGGTGAGGGATGAAGCCGGCGGCATCTGTGGATTCATCGCCACCACCCGATGGGGAGCGTCCAACGACGGCACCGGCGTGCTATCCATATCGCAGGCCGAACTACTGGCAGCCACGGGCGGTGCCGGCGTAACGCTCGACAGTCGCACACTCACAGTCGACGGACCCGGCGGGTTCAACGGCGTGGCCGCCTACACCGACTGGAATCAGATCTTCGGCTTTGGTGCAACCCTCAACCTGCAGGACGCGTCATCATCAATACTCGTATCCGGGGGGCTGCTAGACCTGCAGGCAGCCGGCCAGCTGACGATACACGAGGATTCAACCCGGCTATTCTCGGCGCCGTCAATCTCGTCAACGCTTGTGCCCCGCACACTGGTCGACATGGCGATAGTTCGATGTTCGGCAGCGGTCACCCTGACCACTAGCTCGCAGCTTGTCACCGGCGCCACGGTCGACATGAATCTGCCAAATAACTCCGTGTGGGAGGCTCACGCGGTGGCCGACTTTCAATGGACGGTGGCCGGCAACACGACGGCACAGTGCCGACTACAGATCGATGGCGCCGTACAGACCGGCGAGGCACTACTGGACGACGCTGGCGACACAACACAGCGGGCCACCGTGGCGCAGCAGTGGGCAGGCTCACAGGACAGCGGCGACATTCGCACGTTTCGACTGGCCGCGCTCAAATCGGCCAACGTTGGCACCGTCCAAATTCGGGAAGATCACACGACGCTGCTAGTCAAGGTCTACGCCTAACCCCCTTGCGCTAGCGTCAGGCGCACGCTAGCGTAAGCGGCATGAATGGTTTTCTGACAGCCCTAATATGGGCAAGCGCAGCCTGTTTCGCGGTCGCATTCGTGCTGATCGCTGGTTACGGGCTCTACGTGCTGATCATGGAAATTCGGCTACGGCGGATGTACGACACCCGCGAAACACTCGACGCGGTCGCCAAACACATGCCGGGCATCTTCACTGCCGCCATGGGCACGCCGGGCAACCGTAGGCCACGGACGCGCCCGCGCCGGACCGACGCCCCCCCGTACGGCGGGCTCTGCGTCGCACGCCACTACGTGGCCCCGTACGCCGTACTCTGCTACCAGGGCCACAGCTACTCCCCAGCAATGACCCTAGGCGCCAGCCGGCCCGAACTAGTCGCCGCACGGGATTGGGCCATTCGTAAGCTGTGGGTGCCGGCCAGCGTCCCCGCCATCCCTCACTACGTGCCGCTTACCGGCGGCAGCGAGACGGACGCGCAGCGCGGGGCAGCGGGTGGCTGGTGAGTTGGTTCAAGCGGGGCACGACCGTGAAGCCGTCCAAGGCGCCCCTACTCAGCTGCACGCATCAGCTGCAGGTGTGGATAGAAGACCCGCCGAAACGGCCCGGCTACCCACCCAGCTACCGGCCCGCGTACCTGCACTGCACCACCACCCATGACCCGGCACACGCACTCATCGCCACACACCGCAACGGAAAGCGGGTTTGGCGATGAGTCAGACAGACTACGGGCTAGGGCTCTGCCTGCTCTGCGTCGGCTCGCTCGGTACGGAGGCTGCGCTAATCGAGATACGCCGATTCGACCTCATTCCACCGCTGCAATTCCCCGTTGACGCGACGGCACCCGAGCCGATGCGCGGCGCCGTTGATCGATGGGTGCGGACCGGGGCATCCCTGTTCATCAACAAGCAGGAATGCGGGTGGTTTGCCTGCACCATTACCGTTACCGGCGCCCGGCTGTGTGCGGAGCACGTACAGACGTTTGTGGAGATGCACAGAGGCCGGCTGTAACCCTGACATCCCGCCGGCGGTCGGCAGTCTGCCGTGGCCCATCGTCCCCGATGAGTCGCCATGAGAAACCAACTAGCGCACTTCCAGCGCTCCCGCCGCTGGGTGGTGCGGAGATTCCCGCCGGCGCCCACCCCGCCAGACTTTGACTGGCCTCAATTCTTTGAGGCTATGGCTGCCGTGGCCGTGGTGACCATCGCGGTACAGCCAGGCAACCGGACTGCCGAACCGTTGGGAGGATTGAACCTATGGCGACAGTGACAGGGTTCCGTACCGTGCCCCAGCTGGCCGCAGACGCGGGACTGACGCCAGCCGGCATCCGCTACCACTGCCGGCAGGGCTGGCTGTCCACAGTGGCCCAACACACCGGACGCGACTGGCTGATACCCGAAGAATCGGCCCGGCAATTCCTATCCAGACTAATCGATCATCGATCTAAGGTGGTGAGGTAATGAGCAGCTACGCCATAGCGCCCGGCGTGCTCACCGATGACGCAGACCCGCTCGCCACATTCCTGCACCGGGTCACGAGCCATGGCCATGCGACGGGTTCGGACATCACGGTTGTTGCGCCGGCCAGCTGGCGCGGCCCTGGCTATGGTGACGGGGCGTGGTGGATGGGTGAAACCAACGGGATACGTACCCGCGTGGCGTGGTCCGACCGCATCGATACCGACCCGCTGCTAGGCGGGTTCGCGTCGCTGGCACAGCAGACCGAACGGCTCGACATGTGGCGCCGCGTCGTGGGCACACCCTACTACGGGTCGCCGGGGGTGGCCGCCACCATGAATCTGCGCTCCCGCAAGGGAATGCAGGGCGTGCAGTGGAAGATTCGAGAGTCGGGCGTACTGTCCGGCTGGCTGCCCCCCGGCCAGATCAACGACCTAACCTGGAAGCTGCCGGCCAAGAAAACCGTCCGGCTCGCGTCGGCCTGCAGGTGGGATCTCCGTTCGGCATATCTGGCCGCACTGTCACTGTGCCCGCTGCCGGCCACAAAGCTAATGCCGACCGGCGCTAACCCGATCCTGCCCACCGATGGCGGCAGCGGCTACTACCGCGTACGGGTGGCGAAAACCGACCCGTGGCGAGCATGGCTCGGCCCGTCCGACCGGCACGGCTGCCACTGGCTAGGGGCATCCACCTATCAGGTTATGGGCTGCCCCCCGGTGCTCGACTCCTACACCGCGCCGGCGCGGCGCATCCTGCGAGGGTGGGCAGAACACTGGCGCGACCTCATGACCGCGTGCCACACGGAGCCCTACCGCTCCACCCTGAAAGATGGCTACACGCAGATGGTGGGATTGTTCGCGGTGCAGTCCGGCTCCATCTATCGCCCCGACTGGCGGCACATGATCATGGATTACACGCGGGCATCGATGCTGCGTCGTATCCGCAACGTGTCCAACCATTTCAAGGGACTGTTGCCGTCCTGTGTGGACACTGACAGCGTGTGGTATCACCACCCTGCCGGGCTTTACCACCACACCCTAGCTGTGTCACTGGGTGAGGGTCCGTTGATCGGACAGTTCCGATCGGAGGGCCAGCCGTGCCAGATAGCCTGATAGAGCAGATGGGATACGCACTGTGCAACGGCCCGCCGGCCAGCGCAGACGCCAGCATCGGGCGCAACCTGTCCCACATCATCAGCCGCGCCGGCTCGCAGCGTGCCGCAGCGCGGTCCCTGGGTGTGGCAGAGTCCACGCTCCGTGGCTGGCTGAAAGGCTCCACACCGCGCCGTACGCCGCAGTCCATCGCATCGGCGGCCAGGGCGTGGCAGTCGCTCGGCCGGTACCCAGAAGCCCGCGCCGGCGGTCTGGTCATCAAAGGGATTGTCCGCAAGTCGCGGGACGAGCGGGAGCGCACGATTCACGTCGGGCGCCACATTCCTAAGCCCGTGATGGGTCGCATCCTGACCCGCTGGCTACACGCCGAACCGGATAGCAAAGTCGAGGCCAGCATATGGAGGGCCATCGATAAGTATTACACCGCAGATCTTGACGTGGGCCAAATCGTCGCGGTCTGGTTTGAGAAATGACAGAGCGCGTGGTCATCGTTGGCGCGGCGGATGAGTGTCACCTACGGGTGAGATCTCCGCTCGTGTCCGCCAAGCATTGCAGCATCACGGAAGTGATGGGCACCGATGGCCCGCTGTACTACGTGGAAGACCTCGGCTCGACCAACGGAACCTATCTAGTGCGGGAAGACTCGCACGGCATCAACTGGGATGTCCGCACTGTCGGCCCTAGTCGCGTCCGCATCCGCCCCGGTTATCAAATCAGGGTGGCCCGGACCACCCTGCCCTGGAAAGGCTAGCGATGGAGATCAATATGTTGGATTTGCTGTTGCCCGGCTGGATCGGGCTATCCCTGCTCTGGCTGGCCGGGTACGAGTCCGGCCGCAGGGCTGGCCGCCGGCAGCTGCAGGTCGAACGTGACGCGGCAGTCAGCCGCGCCGCGTCCCTTGCCCCCCCATTCTGAGAGGCACACACATGTCAGGCTTTGACCCCACTAGGGCGACGCGGCAGCTATTCATCGATGCCGTAATCGCCGGACTCAACACCCGCGACGGGAGTAGCTACGGCTGGCATCTAGTCGAACTGATTGACGGAGATCTCGAATTTGAGACGCCGCAATCATTGCAGGGGTGGGACGGAGACAAGCCCGTAAGCGGCCCACACCGCGTACTGGTCACCGTCAAGACCCTGCCCCCATCCGGTCGGAGGGGTTGACGGTGGATGATGTCAGGATCGATACGGTCGGCCGATGGTACGGGGCGGACTACGCCGGCAACTGGCGCTGGCAGCGCTACGCTCACACATTCTGGGTGCGTCGCGGCATGTCACACGTTATGTATATACCGGCCCCGATGTTTACACTCAGCGCCAGCCACGAATGGCGGATGCAGCTTGAACTACCCCTGACGGGTGGTGGGGAGGAATTCCAGCTGCAGGCTGCCGGCTGGGTGGCCGTCGGTTGGCAGCCGTTCAGACTGTCCCGACTGTGGTCGCAAGTCACCTTCGATGCCCCAGACGGCTACGCGGCCAGAAACGCGGAGCGCGGCCCGTGGTGGTTCCGTTGGCGCACCAACGTCGGGACCGGCATCACTGATCTTGCACTACAGACAGCGAACGCCATCGATGCGGCGCCCGATCTCGACGCGGCGCGCCAGTTGGCCCAGGACTTGCGGCGTGAGATCGCGCTCTTTCACCTGGGCGCCCCTAGCCGCACGTAGGGGCAACGGTTGATCTCTGGGTGCCGCCCTGGTAGGGTCGGCACCCAGAGTCCGTTAGGGGGTCTCCCGTGGCGAAGCGTGGCGGGTTCCGTGCTTTCTTGGCGAGCGTGTTCGGCACCGACAAGCCGAAGCGCAAGGCGCCCGCGCGCCGGCACGCGCCGGTCACCCCCGGCGCCCGTACCGCCGGCAGGGGTCGCGGCTCGGCCAAGGTGCCGACCCGCAGCCAGCTGGCCGGGCGTACGGCCCGCAGCGACGCGGCCCGCCGCGCCGGCCCGCTCCGCAAGGGTGAGATAGCCCAGAGGCAACCCCCGGCAGTGTTCTGGCAGGGGCCACAACCCCGCCCAGGTGGCCGCAGAGCGACTGTGCCGACCAATACGGGGTATCAGGCACCCACCCGCGTCCAGATGGCCGCCAGGGGCAAGCCAAGCCCCGCCCGGCTGCAGGGTGAGCGCCGCGTTCACCTGCAGTCCGTGTACGGCCCTAAGCCGGCCACCGTGCGGGGCACGGCCAAGAGCCCACCCCGCAAACTCCGCGACCCGTACCGCGACCCGAAGGTGCCCGCAGTCGTGCCCTACGGTGGCATGATCGGGCGCCCGCCGATTCGTACCGGCCGGACGTACGCGGGTGGCCGATGACCACGTTGACCTTGGGCGGCTCGCGGGGTAGACTGACGCTCCCCTCAATGCAGGACTTGCGAGCGTCAATGAATCGGCCATCGGTCATCATCACCGGAATGCTCTGCATGACCGCTATCGTGCTGGCGTTCGTCGGAGCCCTGGTCTTTCTCGCACTGCACGACCGGAGCTCCGAAGCCCTGACAGTCGCAGTCGTCACCCCGCTAGTCGGTGCCCTGGTCGCCATTCTCGGGCGCCAGAAGGCGGCACAGCAACAGATGGCCGAGTTGACAGCCCGCGTTGAGCAGGGTACAAAGTAACGGCACCCCTTGAGTCCTAGGCATACGCAGGGAGACGGTGAAACCCCGTCACGGGCGATGAGTGTTCGGCTCGAATCATCGTCCACCAACGGCCAAGTCGAAAATCGGCGGAATGAGCACCCGGCGTGGTTGGGATTCGAGCATTCCCAACCGTGAGTCTTGGCCCGGACCGGGGTGGAGCAGTTGGTAGCTCGGCAGGCCCATAACCTGCAGGTCGTCGGTTCAAGTCCGACCCCCGGCACAGAGGCAGCAGATAGCCGCTACCCAACCGTCCGTAGCATCCGCCGATGTGGAAGGTTCGCGGCGGCGTTGATTGGCCTCTCCCGATGGAGCCCGGCGTTAGGCGACGCACCTTGCCGGGCTCCATCTCTATCTGCTAGACTCTCCTACATGAGAGCACAGTGGACAGTCCGAT
>Ga0208454_1000751_pt1 | contig 16200 bp, 12 predicted proteins | sample EasRivMeERMZT100_FD_187530 | JGI IMG/M metagenome (GOLD analysis project Ga0208454, IMG submission 187530) | Soil microbial communities from meander-bound floodplain in the East River, Colorado, USA - East River MetaG ERMZT100 (SPAdes) (version 2) | ecosystem: Environmental > Terrestrial > Soil...
CCGTCGCCGTACAAGGGCGCCGTCGGGCTGACTTGCGCCGGCTCCATTTCCAGCTTGAGGGTGGTGACGATGACGCGGGCCAATTCCAGCTCTTCCGCGGTCAGCGCGTCCGTCTGCGGAGCAATCTCTGTGGTGACGATGCTCATGTTTCGCTCCAATGGCCGTTGGGCTCTTTGATCGGATTATACGGGCGATTCAGCGGGCGATTCAGAGTGCGCCTACAATACCAAAGCCAAAGCAGATCATATGGTTAATCACCGCTGCGACGTGCTGGTGATCGGCGCGGGTCCTGCCGGTTCGACCGTGGCTGCGCTGCTCGCCGAACGCGGGCGCGAGGTCGTGATCCTGGAAAAAGAGCGCCACCCGCGCTTTCATATCGGCGAGTCGCTGCTGCCGCTCAACCTGCCGCTGTTCGAGCGGCTGGGGGTCGCAGCGGAGATCCAGCGCATCGGCATGCCGAAGCTCGGCGCGGAGTTCGTCTCTCCCTGGCACAAGCAGCCGGTGACCTTCGACTTTGCCCACGCGCTGGACAAGTCCTTTCCTTCCGCCTACCAGGTGCGCCGCTCCGAATTCGATGAGATCCTCTTCAAGAACGCGGTGCGCAAGGGGGCACGCGCGCTTGAGGCCTGCCGCGTGACGAGCGTGGAATTCACGCCGCAGGGCGCCGCGGTGACGGCGCGGCTCGAAGACGGAGCCGAGCAGCGCTGGGACACACGGTTCGTAGTGGACGCGTCCGGCCGCGACACTTTTCTCGCCAGCAAGATGGGGATCAAGCGGCGCAACCGCAAGCACAACAGCGCGGCCATCTACGGTCACTTCACCGGCGCGAAGCGGCTGCCGGGCAAGGCCGAAGGAAACCTCACCGTGTTCTGGTTCGAGCACGGCTGGCAGTGGTTCATTCCGCTTGCCGACGGCACGACCAGCGTCGGTGCGGTGTGCTGGCCGTACTACATGAAGACGCGCAGGACCGGCACCGACCAGTTCTTCCTCGACACGATTGCGCTGTGCCCCGCGCTCGCGGAGCGGCTGCGCGACGCGCAACTCACGGCGCCGGTCACCGCCACCGGCAACTACTCCTACGTTGCCGAACGCACCATGGGCCGAAACTACGTGATGCTGGGCGATGCCTATACCTTCATCGATCCGGTGTTCTCCACCGGCGTGCTGCTCGCGATGCAAAGCGCCTTCGCCGGCGCGGACACCATCGAAACCTGCCTCGACCATCCGGCGAGGGCGCAGGCGGCGCTCAAGCGCTTCGACGCGATGATGCGGCGCGGCCCGGGGGTCTTCTCCTGGCTCATCTACCGGGTCACGACGCCGGCATTGCGGGAGCTGTTCATGAAGCCGTCCAACCGGTTCCGCGTGCAGGAGTCGCTGATTTCCGTGCTGGCCGGCGATATCTACCGCGACACACCGGTGCGCGCGAGGATGCTTCTGTTCCGCGCCATCTACTACGCGAAGAGCCTCCGGCTGCTGCGGCAAAGCGTGTCGGCCTGGCTCAGGCGCCGGCGCGCGATTCAGTCCGCGTAACCCGGCGGGCCGCCCACGCAATCGAAGTGTACAATGACAACATACGCTCGGAACGATATGTAGGCAATGACAACATATCACCATGGGGATCTGCGGAAGGCAGTGCTGGCGGCCGCCGGCAAGCTGATCGAGAAAGAGGGGCTTGCCGGGCTGAGCGTCCGCGAAGCTGCGCGGCGGGCGGGGGTGTCGCATAACGCTCCTTACCGCCACTTCCCGGACCGCGACGCGCTCCTCGCGGCGCTCGCGGCGGACGGGTTCAGCCAGCTGGGGCAGGCGCTGGAAGGCCGCGCCGGACGCGAGCTCGGCGAAGCCTATGTGCGCTTCGCCCTGGGGCATCCGCAGCGGTTTCGGCTCATGTTCGGCGGGCAGCTCGCGCTCGACCGGTATCCGGAATTACGCACGCAGGCCGAGGCGACGCACGGGCGCCTGACGGCGGCGTTCGCCGGACTGGGCGCCGAAGCGAAGTTCGCTGCCGCGGCCGCATGGTCGCTGGTGCACGGCCTCGCCCAGCTGATTCTCGACGGGCACTTCGAGAACGATGAGGGCTTCGTGGCGAAGGTGATCGGCGCAATCCGCTTCGCCGTGGCACCTCAGCGCTCGGCGTAGGAGCGGAAGGCCTCAGCGCACGTCGCCAGCTCGGCATGGCAGCGCAGCAGGCGGAACGCCGGCCGCGCGGCGCGCGTGCCCGAGCCGTAGGTCTTCCAGAGCTCGAGCGCTTTCCCCTTGTCGCCGCTCGCGACGTAGCCGGTCAGCGCCACCAGCAAGAGGTATTCGCGCGCATCGGCGATCAGCGGCTGCTCGCCGGCGATGAGAGGTCCGGCGAGCTCGGCCATGCGCGTCGCGTTGCGAGCGCCCACCGCCTGGAACAACGCAATCCAGCGCCGCTGGAACTCCTGCAAGCTCGAATAGCACGCGCTTCCCATCATGCGCGCCCAAACCGGCGCGAGATCGCTCGGCGCCAGGTAGGGATTGAGGGCTTTGGCAACGCGCAGGGCGCTGTGCAACCAGATATCGAGCTCGCGCGGGTCACGGCACTCGATCAGGCGCAGCTTGACGAGCTCGAGGTCTTTCTGCAGCTCCCTCGGCACCGACTCGGGCACCGGCGGCCGCGGTCGCAGCAGGAAGTCGCGCGCGTACCAGGCGAGGCGCGTGTTCTCGACCCGCTCGAAGGCATACGCGCCCTTGAAGAGCGGGTTGATAGCGCGCCGGCTGCGATCGCGCTCGATCAGCTCGAGCAGCGGCAGCTCCGCGTTGAGGAGCGCCACGACGTCGGCGGCGCTCTTGTCCATGAAGCGATGGCGCGCCGCGTTGAGATCCAACACCGGCGCGTAGTCGGAGTTCGCCGGCATGCCGTAGCTCGCGAACAGCGGCTCGAGCGTGGCGCGGCTGCCGAGATAGCGCGCATCGAGGTCGCCCGCCGTCAGGACGTGAACCGTCCAGAGCTCCTTCGCCACGCCCGGGTGCTCGAACACGCTCGCCTGGGCCTCGAGCGGCACCGGCGCGTCGCCCGCCATGATCAGCAGGTCGTAGTCGCTCGCCGCGAACACCGCGTAGTGCGGAAACTCCGCGCCCAGCGCGCCGAGCACGGTGGCGACGAGCGAGGCGTCCATCTCGTAGAGCTGGATCCACTGCACCAGCAGCCCGCCGGGGTTGAGGTGCTTGCGGATGCGGCGGTAGAACTCGCGCGTGAACAGGCTCGACACGCCGCTCACCCAGGGGTTGGACGGCTCGGAGATGATCAGGTCGTAGCTGCGGTTGCGCGTCGAGAAGAAGCTCTTGGCGTCGTCGATCAGGATCGCGCCGCGCGGGTCGGCGAACGCGCCGCTGTTGCGCGGCATGAAGCCGCGCGAGGCCTCGGCCATCGCCGACTCGATCTCGACGGTCTCGACGCGCTCGATGTCCAGGCTCTGCAGCAGGGTGTGGGTGGTGAGCCCGGTGCCGATGCCGATCACCGCCGCGCTCTTCGTGCCCGGCTTGAGCGCGAGCGGCAGCGCGGCGGTGAGCACCATTGTGATCTCGTCGGTGCCGCGCTCGCCGGCCGGGTTCAGGTTGATCGAGCCGTCGGACTTGCCGTTGGTGCGCAGGCTCGTGGCGTCGGAGTACCTCACCAGGTGCACCGTGGCGGTCTTGCCGTCCTTGTTGAAGAGGATCGTGGCGTCCTGCGAGGTCTGGAGCTCGCCGTGGCGGAAGACTCCGGCGGTCATCTTGTGCACGTCGAGCTCCACTCCGATTCCTACCGCGAGGAACAGCACGCCGCAGACAACAGCAACTTGGATGTAGGTTCTTTTCACGAACTGAAGCAGAACCAGGCCCAGTGCCACATCGACGAGTGCCCCCGCGATCAGCGTCCCCTTCAAGCCGAGCAGCGGCAGCCCGGCGTGCACCGCCAGCACGACACCGGCGATCGCGCCGAGGGTGTTGGCGGCGTACACCTGGCCGATCGCCGCCTCGCCCGCGCCGCGGCGCAGGAGCGCGGCGGTGATGAGCGGCAGCGTCATGCCGGCGCAGAAAGTGGCCGGCAGCATGACCATCGCGGCGATCGCGGCGCCCGAAAGATTGAACAGCAGGTAGCCGGTCTCGCTGCGCGCCAGGCCCTTCAGCAGCACCTCCATAAGCGAGAACGTGAAGTCGTACACCGGCAGCGTAGCGAGCGCGGCGAGGCCCATGGCGACCTGCACCCCGGCGAGCAAGCGCACCGGGTCGGCGGCGGCATCGGCGCGCCGCCTCACGGCGAGGCCGCCGAGCGCGAGCCCGAAGATGAAGGTGGCGAGCATCAGCTCGAACGAATGCGTCGAGGCGCCGAGGACGAGCGAGAGCATGCGGATCCAGCCGATCTCGTAGACGAACGACGCCAGGCCGGTGAAGAAAGCGATCGCGAGGAGCAGGCCAAGATTGCTTTCTGAAACAGAAACTCTCTTGAGGGGTTCGTGGCGGGCAGGCCGCGCGAGAAGCCACACCACCCCGGCGATCACGAGATTGAGAACGCCCGCGGTCCGCAGCGTGCCGGGCAGCCCGGCCCAGGCGATCAGCACGAAGCCGCTCGCAAGCACGCCCGCGGCCGCGCCGAGGCTGTTGGTGAAGTAGAGCATCGCCACCGACTCGCCGGCCGCCGCGCGATGCGCGCGCACGAGCCCGGCGCTCATCAGCGGGAAGGTCATGCCGAGCAGCACCGACTGCGGCAGGATGAGGAGCGCCGACACGGCGAGCTTCGCGCCGAGGGCGAGCCACTCGTTACCCAGCCCGGGCAGCAGGCGGTCGTACGACCAATCGGTCACCGCGACGAACACCGGATGAAAAGCGAGAGCCGCGATGCCGACGGCCGCCTCCACGATCGCGTAGGCGGCGAGCGGGTTCGCGAGGCGGGCCGAGCGGCGGCCGCACCAGGCCGCGCCGGCGGCCATTCCGCCCATGAATACGGCGAGCACCAGCGACTGCGCGTACGCCGCGTGGCCAAGAAAGAGCTTCAGGTAATGCGTCCACACCGACTCGTAGATCAGGCCGGCGAAGCCCGAAGCCGTGAACAGAACGTAGAAGGCGCCGCGCGACATCGGGAGCGATGCTAGTTTAAGAAATGGGGTTTCGTCTTTCCGCGTTCTACTTTGCGTTCTTCGCGTATGCCGGCGTGTACGTGGCGTATTTCCCGCTTTACCTCGCCGGCCGCGGCCTGAGCGCGGTGGAGATCGCCTGGGTGCTCGCACTGCCGCCCCTCGTGCGGATCGTGGCGCCCGGTGCGTGGGGCTGGCTTGCCGACCGCACCGGCGCGCACCGCGCGATCGTCGCCTTCTCCAGCGCAGTGACCGCGCTTGCGTTCGCGCTCCTGCCCTTTACGGAGAACGTTGCCCTGCTGATCGCGCTGATGAGCGTGTTCTCCGCGGGGGCGCTGCCGATCGTCGAGGCGATCACGCTCGGCTCGCTCGCCGGGCAATCGGGCCGCTACGGGCCGATTCGGCTCTGGGGCTCGGTAGGCTTCATCGCCGTGGTGCTCGCCGGCGGGGTGTGGCTGGACGTCCAGCCGGTATCGACGCTGCCGGCGGTGCTCGTCCTGTTCGCCCTCTTTACGCTGGCCATGGCGCTCGCGCTGCCTTCGATCAAGCCGCTCGGGCCATCCCGAGCGGCCACTTTCCGGGTCAGCCCTGAAGTGCGCGCGCTCTTTGCCGCCGGCTTCTGCAACGCGGTTGCGCACGGCGCGTTGTATGCCTTCCTGAGCCTGCACCTCGAGGCGCTCGGCTACAGCGCGACGACCATCGGCATGCTCTGGACCGCCGGCGTGCTCGCCGAGATCGTGGTGTTTCTCTACCTGCCGGCGCTTTTCCGGCGATTCGCCCTTTCGAGCGTCCTGGTCGCGAGCCTGCTCCTGGGGGTCCTGCGCTTCGCCGCCATCGGCTGGGGCGCCGGGCAAGCGTGGATAGTCCTGTTGGCGCAGCTGCTGCATGCCGCAACGTTCGGCTCGTTCCACGCGGCCAGCGTCGCCGCGGTGCAGCGCGTGTTCCCCGAGGGCGCGCAAGCCCGCGGCCAGACACTCTTTTCCGGTTTCACCTACGGCGCCGGCGCCGCCGCTGGGCTGGTGCTTGCCGGTTGGGCATGGGCCGCAGGAGGGGCGCCGCTCGCCTTTTCGGTGAGCGCAATGGCGGCGGCTGCGGGCGCATTCTTTGCTGCAAGGCTGAAACGGGCGGGGCTGTGAGCTGTCAATACTAGCAGCCCCCCCAAACGTTTAAGGACCCTTATGGCTCGCCAGTCGATCCTCGCACTCTGCGTCTCCCTCGCCCTTCTGTCGGGCTGCCAATCCGTCGACACCACTCAGGGCGGAACCGTCGGCGTCGACCGCTCGCAGCAGATGATGGTCTCCTCGAAGGAGGTCGATGCCGGCGCGAAGGAGGCTTACGCGAAGATGATGGCCGAGGCGCAGAAGAAGGGCGTGCTCGACAAGGATCCGGCGACGCTGAAGCGCGTGCAGGACATCACGAAGCGGCTGATCCCGCACACCGCCGTGTTCCGCCCCGACGCCTTGAAGTGGGAATGGGAAGTGCACGTCCTCTCGATCGACGAGGTGAACGCCTGGTGCATGCCCGGCGGCAAGATGGCGATGTACACCGGCCTGATCCAGAAGCTGAACGCCACCGACGACGAGGTCGCCGCGGTGATGGGCCACGAAATCGCGCACGCGCTGCGCGAGCACGCGCGCGAGCGCATGTCGCGCCAGATGAGTACGCAGCTCGGCGTCGGCATCGTCGGCGCGCTGCTCGGCATCGGCGACATGGGGCAGAGCATCGCCGGCCAGGTGGCCGAGGTGACGCTCAATCTGCCGAACTCGCGGCTGCACGAGACCGAATCGGACCGCATCGGCGTCGAGCTCGCGGCGCGCGCCGGCTACGACCCGAAGGCGGCGGTCAGCCTGTGGGAAAAGATGGCGAAGGTGTCGGGCGGCGGCCAGCCGCCGAAGTGGCTCTCCACGCACCCGTCGCACGAGGACCGCATCAACGACCTGCGCCAGTACTCGGAGAAGGTGATGCCGCTCTACACTGCCGCCAAGAGCGGCGCAGCCGCCGGCAAATAATCTAAAATCCCATGCTTGGGAAAAACCCTCTACGACAAGCTTTGGGAAAGCCACGTCGTCCACGTCGAGAACGACGGCACGGCGCTGCTCTACATCGACCGCCACCTCGTCCATGAGGTGACGAGCGCGCAGGCCTACGACGGCCTGCGCGAGGCGGGAAGAAAGCCGTGGCGCTCTGAATCGGTGGTCGCGACCGCCGATCACAACACGCCGACCACCGACTGGCGCGAGGGCATCGCGGGCGTGCGCGATCCGATGGCCCGGCTGCAGATCGAAACCCTCGACGCCAACATGAAGGAATTCGGCGCCAAGGTGTATTTCCCCTACCTCGACAAGCGCCAGGGCATCGTCCACGTCATCGGGCCGGAGCAGGGCGCGACCCTGCCGGGGATGACGGTGGTCTGCGGCGACTCGCATACGAGCACGCACGGCGCTTTCGGCTGTCTCGCCCACGGCATCGGCACCTCCGAAGTCGAGCACGTGCTCGCCACCCAGTGCCTGGTCACGCGCAAGATGAAGAACATGCGCGTGAACGTCGAAGGTCCGCTCGCGCGCGGCGTGACGGCGAAGGACGTGGTGCTCGCCATCATCGGCCGCATTGGAATCGCCGGCGGCACCGGCCACGCCGTCGAGTTCGCCGGCAGCACCATCCGCGCGCTGTCGATGGAAGGCCGCATGACGGTGTGCAACATGGCGATCGAGGCCGGCGCGCGCGCCGGCATGGTCGCGGTCGACCAAACCACGCTCGAGTACATCAAGGGGCGCAAGTTCGCGCCGCAGGGCTCCGACTGGGAGCGCGCGGTCGGCTACTGGCGCACGCTGAAAAGCGATCCCGATGCGAAGTTCGACCGCGAAGTCGCGCTCGATGCGCGCGAGATCCGGCCGCACGTCACCTGGGGCACCTCGCCCGAGATGGTGGTGTCGGTCGAGGACCGCGTGCCCGATCCGGACAAGGAAAAGGACAGCCTGCGCCGCGAAGGCATGGAACGGGCGCTCGAGTACATGGGCCTCAAGCCGCGCACACCGATCACCGATATCCGGATCGACAAGGTGTTCATCGGCTCGTGCACCAACTCGCGCATCGAGGACTTGCGCGTCGCCGCTGCCGTCGTCAAGGGCAAACGAATCGCATCGAATATTCGTGCGGCACTGGTCGTTCCCGGCTCGGGCCTGGTGAAGCAGCAGGCCGAACGCGAGGGCCTCGACCGCATCTTCCGCGACGCGGGCTTCGAGTGGCGCGAGCCCGGCTGCTCGATGTGCCTGGGCATGAACCCCGATCGGCTCGATCCCGGCGAGCGCTGCGCTTCGACTTCGAACCGCAACTTCGAGGGGCGGCAGGGCACGGGAGGCCGTACACACCTCGTCAGCCCGGCCATGGCGGCCGCTGCCGCGATCGCCGGGCATTTCGTGGACATCAGAAAATGGTGAAGTTCACCGTGCTGAATGGCGTGGTGGTGCCGCTCGATCGCGCCAACGTCGACACCGACCAGATCATTCCGAAGCAATATCTGGCGTCGATCAAGCGCACGGGCTATGCCCAGGGACTGTTCGCGGCATGGCGCAAGGACCCGCAGTTCGTGCTCAACCAGCCGCTCTACAAGGGCGCGAGCATCCTCCTCGCGCGCAAGAATTTCGGCTGCGGCTCCTCGCGCGAGCACGCGCCGTGGGCGCTCATGGACTACGGCTTTCGCTGCGTGATCGCGCCCTCGTTCGCGGACATCTTCTTCACCAACTCGTTCAAGAACGGCTTTCTGCCGGTGATCCTCTCGGAGGCCGAGGTCGAGCGCCTGTTCCATGAATGCGCCGCGTTCCCGGGGTTCCGTCTGGTCGTCGACCTGGAGCAACAGTCGGTCTCCACTACGAACAATGAAAAATCGTTCCGTTTCGAGATCGATCCTTTCCGCAAGTACTGCCTGCTGAACGGCCTCGACGAGATCGGCCTCACGCTGCGCCACGCGGACAAGATCCGCGCTTTCGAGGCGCAGCGCAAAGCGCAGTATCCCTGGTATTTCTAGGATGAAAATCGCAGTTCTGCCCGGTGACGGCATCGGGCCGGAGATCATTGCGCAGGCGCGCAAGGTTCTTCAGAAACTGGATCTGTCGTTTGAATTCGCGGAGGCGCCGGTCGGCGGGGCGGGCTACGAGGCGGCCGGCGATCCGCTCCCGGCAGCCACCCTCCAGCTGGCAAGAGCCGCCGACGCGGTGCTGTTCGGCGCGGTCGGCGACCCGCGCTACGACAAGCTCGAGCGCGCCAAGCGCCCCGAGCAGGCGATCCTCGGGCTGCGCAAGGAGCTCGGGCTGTTCGCCAACCTGCGCCCGGCGCGCGTGCATCCCGAGCTCGCGGAAGCTTCCGCGCTGAAACCCGAGGTCGTGTCGGGCCTCGACATCCTGATCGTGCGCGAGCTGACCGGCGACATCTACTTCGGCAAGCCGCGCGGCATCCGGGAGGTTCAGGGAGAAAGAGAAGGCTTCGATACGATGCACTACAACGAGAGCGAGATCCGGCGCATCGCGCGCGTGGCATTCGAGGCCGCACGCAAGAGAAGCAAGCGCGTCTGCTCGGTCGACAAGGCCAACGTTCTCGAGACTTCGCAGTTGTGGCGCGAAGTCGTGCAACAGGAAGCGAAAAGCTACGGCGATGTCGAGCTGACTCACATGTACGTGGACAACTGCGCGATGCAGCTCGTGCGCAATCCCAAGCAGTTCGACGTCATCGTCACCGGCAACCTGTTCGGCGACATCCTGTCCGACGAGGCCTCGATGCTGACGGGCTCCATCGGCATGCTGCCCTCGGCATCGCTCGACGAGCGTGGCAAGGGCCTCTACGAGCCGATCCACGGCACCGCGCCCGATATCGCGGGCAAGGGCCTCGCCAATCCTCTGGCGACCATCCTGTCGGCGGCGATGATGCTGCGCTACTCGCTGCGCCAGCCGCAGGCTGCGCAGCGCGTCGAACACGCTGTGACAAAGGTCCTCAAGTCGGGACTAAGGACCGCCGACATCTACACGCCTGGAGCGCGCCGCGTCGGAACCCAAGAAATGGGCGACGCGGTCGTGGCCGCGCTTTAAACTATGAGCATGCTGAGAGTCGGAATCGTCGGCTGGCGCGGAATGGTGGGCTCGGTGCTCGTGCAGCGCATGCGCGAGGAGCGCGACTTCGACCATGTCGAGCCGGTGTTCTTCTCCACGTCGCAGGCGGGGGGCAAGGGGCCGGAGATCGGGAAAGCGACCGAGGCGGTAAAGAACGCGACCGACCTTGCGGAACTGAAGAAGCTGCCGGTGATCATCTCGTGCCAGGGCGGCGACTACACCAGCGAGATCTATCCGAAGCTGCGCCAGCAGGGCTGGAAAGGCTACTGGATCGACGCCGCGAGCGCGCTGCGCATGAACGACGACGCCGTGATCATCCTCGACCCGCTCAACATGGATCTCATCAAGAGCGCGATCAAGGCGGGGACGAAGGATTACATCGGCGGAAATTGCACCGTGAGCCTGATGCTCATGGGCATGGCGGGCCTGTTCCAGCGCGACGAGATCGAGTGGATGACGAGCATGACCTACCAGGCGGCCTCGGGTCAGGGCGCGGCGGCGATGCGCGACCTGGTGGCGCAGATGGCGACGATTGCCGATCGCTCGCAGCAACTGCTCGACGACCCGGCCTCGGCCATCCTGGAGATCGACCGCAACGTCACGCAGTCCATCCGCTCCCGCGATCTTCCGAGGGAAACCATCGGCTACCCGCTCGCCGGTAGCCTGCTGCCGTGGATCGACAAGGACCTCGGCAACGGGCAAAGCCGCGAGGAGTGGAAAGCCCAGGCGGAGGCGAACAAGATTCTCGGCCGTGGCAATGGGAAGAACGGAGCCAAGGCCATTCCCATGGACGGCGTCTGCGTGCGCGTCGGGGCGATGCGCTGCCATAGCCAGGCCATGACCATCAAGCTGCGCCGGCCGGTGCCGATGGACGAGGTGGAGGGGATGCTCGCCGACGCCCATGACTGGGTGAAAGTCGTCCCCAATCGGCGGGAGGAAACGCTGGCCGAGCTCACCCCGGCGGCCGTGACCGGCAAGCTGACGGTGCCGGTAGGCCGGCTGCGCAAGCTCCCCATGGGGGACGACTACCTGGCGGCTTTTACCGTGGGCGATCAGCTCCTTTGGGGGGCCGCCGAGCCCCTCCGGCGCATGGTCCGTATCCTTTTGGACGCCGGGGTTAAGCAGTAATAAATCAAGAAAGTTTCTCGATTTGCAGGCCTAAGACCATGATGTTAAGGTACTTGGTCCTTCTAAGAAGACTCAGGGGTGGGCAAGACAGTGGGCAGAGCGATCACCGCCGCGATCCTTGCAACCGCGCTAGCGCTCGCAGCGCCGTTCGCCGCGCATGCAGCGGGCCTGGGCAGGCTCAATGTTCTTTCTCCGCTCGGACAACCCCTTAACGCCGAAATCGAAATCGTCGCGCTGCGGCCCGGCGAAGAAGAAGGCCTGACCGCGCGCGTCGCTGGGCAGGAGGCGTTTGCCGCCGCGGGTATAGAGCCGGGCGCCGTGTTGAATTCCATGCGTTTCGCGATCGAGCGCCGCGGCGGACAGCGCATCCTTCGCGTGACCACGCTCCAGCCGGTCAACGAGCCGTTCGTCGAGTTGCTCGTCGAGCTGCAATGGGCGACCGGGCGCCTGGTGCGCGAATACACTTTTCTGCTCGACCCGCCCGAGTACAAGGCGCGCGACGCGCTCGCCGCCGCGCCGAAGCCCGCTCCTGCGGAGGTCAAGCCGGCCCCGGCCGATGCCAAGCCCGCGCCTGCCGAGCCGCCGAAGCCGGTTCCGCCCCTGGTCGAAGCCAAGCCGATCGAGCCGGCCCCGCAGCCGCCGGTCATTGCGGCCGCGCCGGCCCCCGCTGCCGAGCCGGAAAAGCCGGCGCCTGCCGCTGAGCCGGCGAGGGATGAGGGTGTCAAGCCCGAAGCGGCAAAGGAAGAACCAGCCAAGCCGGAGGCGGCGAAGGAAGAGGCCGCGAAGGAAGAGGGCGCCAAGCCGGAGGCGGCCAAGGAAGAACTGGTCAAGGAGCCCGAAGGGGCCGCGAAGACGCACGAGGTCGCGAAGGGCGACACGCTGGGCAAGATCGCGCGCGACAACCTGCCGCCCGGCATCAGCCTCAACCAGATGCTGATCGCGATCTATCGCGCGAATCAGGACGCCTTCATTCGCGAAAACCTGAACCTGGTGCGCGCCGGGCGCATCCTCAACATCCCGTCGGCCGATTCGATCGGCAGCGTGGATGCGGACGAGGCGAACCGCCTCGTGCGCGCGCACATGGCCGAGTTCCGCGAATACCGCAGCCGGCTCGCCGCGGTTCCGGCGACGGCGGAAGCCTCGCCCGGCCCGCGCGAAACTGCGGGCACGATCGAGCCCAAGCCGGCAGCACCAGCACCGGCCGCTCCGCAAGACCAGGTACGGCTCTCGAAGGCCGATCCGCAAAAGCCCTCTGCGCCGGGCGCGACCGCGGCGCGCGGGGACGATCTGGTGGCGCGCGAGCGTGCCCTGAAGGAGGCGCAGTCGCGCATCGGCGACCTCGAGAAGAACGTCGCCGACCTGCAGAAGCTGCTCGAGCTCAAGAACCAGCAGCTCGCCGAGCTGGAAAAGAAGGCCGCCGCGAAGCCCGCTCCCGTGGCGCCTGCGCCGGCTCCCGCGCCGGCTGCAAAGGCGCCTGAAAAACCCGCACCCGAAGCGCCGAAGCCGGTCGTCGAAGCGCCCAAGCCCGCCCCCACGCCTGCGCCGGCACCGGCTGCGCCCGCGCCCGCGGCGAAGCCGACTCCCAAGCCGGCGCCGCCGCCGGCGCCCGAGCCGAGCCTCCTCGACGAGTTCCTCGACAACCCGGTGGCGCTCGCCGGGCTGGGCGGCGTGGTGCTGCTGCTGCTCCTTTACGCGGTCTTTGCATGGAGAAAAAAAAAGACCGCACAAGCCAAATTCCAGGATAGCGTGATCGGCGCCGCCGCGGCTGGCGCGGCGACGGGAGCGGGCATGACCGAGCCGACGCTCGGTGCGGCAACGACGGCATCGACCCAGCCTGTAGTCAGCACCCAGCCTGCCGCGGCGGCCGAAGAGGTCGACCCGATCGCCGAGGCGGATGTCTACATGGCCTACGGCCGCGATGCGCAGGCCGAGGAAATCCTGAAAGAGGCGCTGCAGAAGGACGCGAGCCGGATCCCCGTGCACGCGAAGCTCCTCGAGATCTACGCCAAGCGCCAGGACACCAAAGCGTTCGAGCAGACCGCGCTCAAACTCAAGAACCTGACCAACGGCGCCGGCCCGGAATGGGACAAGGCGGCGGTGCTCGGCAAGTCCCTCGATCCGAACAACGGCCTGTACGCCGGTGCTACGTTCGCTGCCGCAGCCTTTCCGGCCGCCGCCGCAGCGCCTGCCGCGCCCGCTCCGACCCTCGATTTCGACATCGGCGGCGCGACGCAGGGCGTGTCGGCCTCGGCGCCCGATCTCACGCTCGAGTTGGCACCGAAGTTCGCCGACGGGGGCCTGGACTTCGATGTCAGCGGATCGACCGAGAAGAAGGACACGTCGGCCGAGGAAACCGTGGTGGCGCCGCGCCCGCAGGCCAAGGACGCGGGCCTCGATTTCGATCTCGACCTCGGGTCCGCAGCCCCCGAGCCGAAGCCCGCGTCGGCCACGCCTGCCCCGGCCGCGGATCCCGGGCTGACCTTCGATCTCAACCTCGATCTCGGTACCGAGAAGAAAACCGAGCCGGTCTCCGGGGCCGGGCCCGACCTCTCCACCATCAGCCTCGATCTCGACGCCGCGGACTCGGGCGCCGCCGCCCCTGCCGGCACCGACCCGAAGTGGCAGGAAATCGCGACCAAGCTCGACCTGGCCAAGGCCTACGAAGAAATGGGCGACAAGGACGGCGCGCGCGAGCTGCTGAACGAGGTGATGAAAGACGGCGACGGCGCGCAGAAAGGCCAGGCGCAGCAGCTTCTTGCCAAGCTGGGCTAGGTTCTTTCCATCGGCAGGATCGCTCTAGGGCTCGAATACGACGGCAGCCGCTTTCTCGGCTGGCAGACCCAGCCCGGCGGCAGCACCGTCCAGGATGCTCTCGAGGCGGCCCTCGCCTCGATCGCCGGCACACAAGTCTCCACCACCGCCGCGGGCCGCACCGATCGCGGGGTCCATGCACGCATGCAGGTGGCGCACTTCGATACCGATGTGAAGCGTCCGGATTCGGCCTGGGTGCGTGGCGTGAATGCGCTCCTCCCGGACGCAGTCGCGGTGCTCTGGTCACGTGAAGTCCCGGACGATTTCCATGCGCGCTACGGCGCGCTTTCGCGCACCTACCGATACGAGCTGCTCAACCGGCCGGTGCGCGCGGCGCTCTCGGCGCATTACGCCGGCTGGTTTCACCTGCCGCTTGACGTGGAAAAGATGCGCGAGGCCGCGGCGCTGCTCCTTGGCGAGCACGATTTTTCGGCTTTCCGCTCTTCCGAATGCCAGGCAAAGACGCCGGTACGGAACATCCACGCGTTCACGATCGATCAGGAGGGTGAAAAAATAGTCTTCGTCGTGCGCGCCAACGCGTTCCTCCACCACATGGTGCGCAACCTCGTGGGCACGCTGGTGTACGTCGGCAAGGGCAAGCACCCGCCGCAGTGGGTCAAGGAGGTCCTGCGCTCGGGGGATCGCGCCAAAGCGGCGCCCACGTTCGGTCCGGAAGGGCTATACCTTGAGAGAATCGAGTACGAGCCCAAATGGGGACTACCAATCTGAGAACCCGGGTGAAGATCTGCGGCATTACGCGCACCGCGGATGCAGCCGCCGCCGCGCGCGCCGGCGCGGATGCGATCGGGCTGGTGTTCTATCCGCCGAGCCCGCGCTTTCTCTCGATCGAGCGCGCGCGAGAGATCCGCGACGCGCTGCCGCCGTTCGTTCAGACCGTGGCGCTCTTCGTCAACGCCGACGCCGCCCAGGTCTCCCAGGTGATCGGCCGCGTGCATCCGGCTCTGCTGCAGTTCCACGGCGACGAGGCGCCCGATTTCTGCGCACAGTTCGGGCTGCCGTTCGTCAAAGCTTGCAGAGTGAAAGAAGGGGTGTCTGCGCTAGAATACCTGCGCCCTTTTTCAAGCGCGGCGGCGTGGTTGTTCGACAGCCATGTTCCGGAGTACGGCGGCGTCGGCGAGAGCTTCGACTGGTCCATGGTTCCCATCACCGACAAACCCGTAATCCTGTCCGGCGGGCTCTCCCAGACCAATGTGGCGGCGGCGATCCGGCGCGTCAAACCCTGGGGCGTGGACGTGTCGAGCGGCGTCGAGTCGGCGAAAGGCATCAAGGACGCGGCGAAGATCGCCGCCTTCATGGCAGAGGTACGCAATGCGGATGTATGACCTGCCCGACGCGCGCGGGCATTTCGGTCCCTACGGTGGCGTGTTCGTCGCCGAGACGCTCACGGCGGCGCTCGACGAGCTGCGCCTCGCCTACGAGAGCGCGCGCAAGGATCCCGCATTCGAGGCCGAGTTCCGCTACGAGCTCAAGCACTACGTCGGGCGCCCCAGTCCAGTCTATTTTGCAAAAAGGCTGACTGAGAAATGCGGCGGCGCCCGCATCTACATCAAGCGCGAGGACCTGAACCACACCGGCGCGCACAAGATCAATAACACCATCGGGCAGGCGCTGCTCGCGCGCAACATGAAGAAGCCGCGAGTGATCGCGGAGACCGGCGCCGGCATGCACGGCGTCGCCACCGCGACGGTGGCCGCGCGCTACGGCATGGAGTGCGTGGTGTACATGGGCTCGGAGGACATCAAGCGCCAGGCCGCCAACGTTCACCGCATGGACGTGCTGGGCGCGAAAGTGGTGCCGGTCGAGTCGGGCTCCAAGACCCTGAAGGACGCGCTCAACGAGGCGATGCGCGACTGGGTCACCAACGTGGAGAGCACCTTCTACATCATCGGCACCGTCGCCGGCCCGCACCCCTATCCGATGATGGTGCGCGACTTCCAGTCCGTCATCGGCGAAGAGAGCATCGCGCAGATGCAGGAGCTCGCGGGGCGGCAGCCCGACGCGGTGATCGCCTGCGTCGGCGGCGGCTCCAATGCCATGGGGATCTTTTACCCGTACCTCAAGCACGA
>Ga0208454_1000753_pt1 | contig 16150 bp, 15 predicted proteins | sample EasRivMeERMZT100_FD_187530 | JGI IMG/M metagenome (GOLD analysis project Ga0208454, IMG submission 187530) | Soil microbial communities from meander-bound floodplain in the East River, Colorado, USA - East River MetaG ERMZT100 (SPAdes) (version 2) | ecosystem: Environmental > Terrestrial > Soil...
ACGTGGAATTCCACTTCCAGGCCGGCGACGAATTCGTAGCCCGCACTTTCGAGCCGCTCCAGGCACCGGCGCAACTGGCCGCGAGTGCTGAACGGCACCTCGCGGCCGTCGAGGAACTGCAGGTCGCACAGGAACCAGCCGGTGTCCGGGGCCCAGGGCAGGACCCTGAAGGTGGATGGGTCGGGAACCATCAGGATGTCGGCCGCGCCCTGCATCTCGAGCAGGCCGACGCCGCCGCCCGGCGTGAAAGCCGGAAACACCGTCCTGTGCGAGGTGTCCTTGAGGAGCAGCGTGCTCGTGACGGTGACGCCGCGCTCCATCGCCGCCTCGGCCGCGGACGCGGCGAGCGTCTTGCCGCGCAGCACGCCGTGCTGGTCGGCGAACGAGAAGCGGACCGCCTTGATGCCCTTCGGAAGGTTCATGCCGCCCAGGCGGAGCGCTTGCGCCGGGTTTCGTCGGACTCCTTCCAGTACTGGTCGATGCTGGCGGTCGGGCCGATGCCGTCGATCGCCGGCGGGCCTACCGCTTTGTCAGCATCAAAAACCATCATGGGCTGTTCCCCGGTTTCATTTTTCCGGATTGCATCCAGGAGCAGCCGGCGATAGAGAACGATGCCCTTGTCCGTGCTGCCGAGGTTCTCGCGCGTGCGGTCCTGGATGCGTCCCTGCGACTCGCACGCCCACTGGTCGTGGATGTTGATGTCGAACCCCATGCCGGTGAAGGTGCGGTGCTTCTGCTCCTGCGCGTCGAAGCCCCAGCCGTTGTGGCGGCCGAAAATCGGCTTGTAGTGCGGCGCCGGGTAGGTTTTCAGGCGCTGGTTGCGCATCGTGTCCTTGTCCACCGGGGTCGTAAAGCTGGTGAAGATCGAGTACCAGTAGCAGCCGGTGTCGTCGACCGGCACGTGCCACTGCGAGATCGTCATCTCGGCATTCATCGGGATCACGAAGGCCTGCGGAAAGAGGATGTTCGTCACCCGGATGTGGGTGTGCGCATCGCTGATCCTGCGCAGCGTGTGCAGCCGCATGCCGTAGCCGGTGCGCTCGACGCGGATCTCCGGCCGGTCGTACTCGCGCAGCACTTTCGAGATCGGCAGCGCCGAATCCGACGGCACTCCGCGGAACTGCTTGCCGTAGCTCGCCGCGGGGTCCTCGTCCTCGAAGAACTTGTGCAGCCACGAGGCGTGCGCCGGGTCGATGCCGACCTCGAGCGCCTGCAGCCAGTTGCAGTCCCAGTAGCCCTTGAACGCGAACGTGTACTCGGGCGGCGCGACGAAGCAGTCGAAGTGCGGAAACGCGGGCGGCTCGCCAGCGCCGAGGTAGGCGAAGAGCACGCCGCTCCTTTCCACCACCGGGCCGGCGCGCAGCCGAATGTGCTCGCACAGGCGGCTGCCCTCCGGCTCGGCCGGCGTCTCGATGCATTTTCCGCTCGCGTCGTAGAGCCAGCCGTGGAACGAGCAGCGCAGCCCGCCGTCTTCGAGCCGGCCGTAGGCGAGGTCCGCGCCGCGATGCGCGCAGTGGCGGTCGATCAACCCGAACTGCTTTCCATTTCTGAATAAAACAAAATCTTCGCCGAGGATGCGAACTGCTTTCACCGGACGCTCGCCCTGCATTTCGTCCACCAGGGCGACCGGCTGCCAGTAGCGCCGCAGCAGCTTCCCGGCGGGGGTGCCGGGACCGATGCGCGTCATCCGCTCGTTCTGCTCCTGGCTAATCACCGGATTCGCGGTAGAGCGAAAGGGCGCGCATGGCGGGAAAATCGTTGAAAGAGAAAAGCACCGCCTCGCCATGCGCGCCGTGGCGGTAGCGCGTCCACGAGGGCACGCAGAAGATGTCCTTCTCCTCCCACTCGAAGCGCTGGTCGCCGACCTCGGACCAGCCGCGCCCAGTGGCGACCTGATAGATCACGCTTCCAGTATGACGAATGAAACTAGAAGAGTCTTTGATGAGCTGAAGGCGCGCGCCCATCGTCGGCATGACCGGTCCGCCGGTGAGCGGATTGCGATAGTCGTAGACCGCGCCGTCCTTCTTGAGCGCCTGGTAGCTTTCGTCCCACTTGTAGTGAAAGACCGGCGAATAAGGCTTGCTCCAGTTCTGGCGCGGCAAGCCCGAAGGCGTCTGCACGACCTTCGGGTGAACCTCGTAGAAGTTCGCGTCGAGCGAATTCATGAGCGGAATGTCGAGGCCGTCCTGCCAGACGCACTGCGAGCCTTCGGCCTCGACACCGTGGTCATGCCAGGTGCCGTTCGGCGTCAGCACGAAGTCGCGCGCGCCGAGCGTCATGCGCTCTCCGTCCACGACCGTGTATGCGCCGCGGCCTTCCATGACGAAGCGCAGCGCGCTCGCCTGGTGGCGGTGCGCCGAGGTGAACTCGCCGGGATTCATCACCTGGACGCCGGTGTAGAGGAGGCCGGCGGCGGCGCTCCATTCCTTGCGTCCGGGATTGACCAGCATCACCACGCGCCGCGCCGCCTTCTCCGCGGAGACCAGCTCGGCGGCACGGCGCACGAAAGGCTCGACCTTGCTCCACTTCCAGAGCGTGGGCACCGATTTTGGCTGCGGATAATAAGGCTCGATCTCGTTCGCCACGTTCCACAGCGCGCCAAGCGATTCGCCTTCCAGGCTGCGGTAGTACGCCTCGAGCTCCGGCGTATCCTCGACGTTGGCGCGGCCGACGACGTTCTCGCGCTTCATGAAAAAAGTATACCTCCCGCGCGAGCTTGCTTTGCTGGAATTCGGGGCGTAGCGTGCCTCTCGCAAGAGGAGCCACGGCCCAGCTCGATAACCAGGGCCGCAAACAAGGGGGGCAGCATGCATTCGATCCGGCGTAGGTTGATCCTTGCACTTGTTCTTGTAAGCGCCACCTCGTTCATGGCCACGGCGTCGGCGCAACCCGACCCGCGTATCTATGGCACCTGGAAGCTCAACGTCGCGAAGTCAAAATTCAGCCCGGGCCCGGCGCCCAAGAGCCTGACGGTGAAGTGGGAGCCTGCCGGCAAAGGGGTGAAGCTGAACTCGGAGGGCATCGCTGCCGACGGCAAGCCGATGAGCGGCGGCTACACGGCCAACTACGACGGCAAGGACTACCCTTTGGTGGGCTCTCCCGCCGCTGATACGGTCTCGCTTCGTCGCGTAGATGCGAACACGGTCGAGCGCACCGACAAAAAGGCCGGCAAAGCCGTGCAGGTTCTGACGCGCGTGATGGCAAAGGACGGCAAGAGTTTCACCGTCACGACCAAAGGAAAGACTGCCAAGGGCGAGCCTATCCACAACGTCTTGGTTTTCGAGAAGCAGTAAGTCAGACCCCGAGGTAGCGGTGCTGCGTGCTTCTGTCCGCCGCTAGCTCGGGGGACGTTCCGCTCCACACGACCCGCCGTTTTAGATCTCGGCGCGGATGAGCGGCTTCATGCCGGTGGTTTAGACGTCCTGCCACGCTCCCGCGACGGTTACTATGTCCGATGTCGTCCATTCCGGGGTTCAGCGATCCGGTCAGCTCGCTGAGCCACCTCGCAGGAGCAGCGGTCTTCGCCATCCTGAGCGCGTTCCTGATCGCCCGCGGCCGCGCCGCTCGACAGGTGATTTCGCTCGCGGTGTTCGCCTTTTCCTGCGTGCTGCTGCTGTCGCTGAGCGGGGTCTACCACCTGCTGTCGCCGGGCACGACGGCACGCAGCGTGCTGCTGCGCCTCGACCACGCCGCGATTTTCGTGCTGATCGCCGGCAGCTTCACGCCGGTTCACGTCATCCTGCTGCGCGATCTGTGGCATTGGCACCTGCTGGCGTGGATCTGGATTGCCGCGATCGCCGGGCTGGTGCTCAAGACCGTCTACTTCGACGCTACCCCGCAGTGGCTAGGGCTGCTGATGTACCTGGGGCTGGGCTGGCTCGGGCTGATTTCCACCGTCGAGCTCGCGCGCCGCTTCGGCGTGCGCTTCGTCCTGCTGCTGGTGTGGGGAGCGCTTGCTTATACGATCGGGGCCCTGGTGGATCATCTGCGCTGGCCGGTGCCGGTTCCCGGCGTGATCGGACCGCACGAGGTATTTCACCTGGCCGTGCTGGCCGGCATCTCATTCCATTGGGCGTTCATTCGCCGAATTGCCGGCTGGAAGGACCTGCGCTTCACGGATAGTCCGTCGTTACATCCGGGAGGGACAGCACTACCGGGAAGCGGCTTTGAGGTATTCCGCCCGAGCGATCGATGAAGCGAACCGCTCCGTTCTGGGCTACCAGCCACACTTCATGGGCGCCGGCAGCAAGGTAGGCCTGCGTCTTCTCGGTGATCTCGGCTTCCACGTTTGACGGCGAGAAGACTTCGACGCAAATTTCCGGCGCCCGCGGCAGCGGCGACGAGCCTTTGTGTCGCTTGCGGAATTCACTTGAGGCCCAGACAACGTCCGGGACCCTTACACCGATCGCGGTGAGAACCGGGCATTCGACGAGGACGACGCCATCTCGCAGCTGATCCCTGAGCTGTGTCGCTACCTCGGTCTGCTGCCGCGCATGGCCGACGCCGGCAGGAGGGCCCATCTCCACCTTGCCCCAGGAGTTCAGCTCGATCTTGTAGGGCAGGTGTTCCAGGGACGGGTCGCGGCAAAGCTCGTTCCAGCGCGCGATGAGGAATTCAGGAGTCGCGAGGTTTCCCATGTCAAAAAAGTCTACACCCCAAGGTAACGGTGCTGCACGTTCGTATCGGCCGCAAGCTCCGCGGAGCTGCCGCTCCACACCACGCGCCCCTTCTCCAGCACGTAGTGGCGGTCGGCCACCTTGGTTAACGCCTTGACGTCCTTGTCGATGACAAGGATCGAAAGCCCCTCGGCCTTGAGCTGCTGGATCGAGCGGTAGATCTCGAGCCGGATGAGCGGCGCGAGGCCCTCGGTGGCCTCGTCCAGGATCAGCAGCCGCGGATTGGTCATCAATGCCCGGGCAATGGCGAGCATCTGCTGCTCGCCGCCTGAGAGCTGGTTGCCGTAGTTGGTTCGCCTTTCTCTCAAATGTCCAAACAGGTCGAACACGCGCTCGAGGGTCCACGGCCCCTTCCTCGCGGTCGCCACTAGGTTCTCGCGCACCGTGAGGTTCGGAAACACCTGTCGCCCTTCCGGCACCAGGCCGAGGCCGACCTGGGCGACTCGATACGAGGGGAGGTGTTGAATTGGGGCGCCTTGAAATGAAATGGTCCCGGCGCGGGCGGGCGTAATGCCCATGATGGAGCGCACGGTCGTGGTCTTGCCCATGCCGTTGCGACCCAGCAGGGAGACGACCTCGGCCTGTCCGATCTTCAGGTCAACGCCGAACAGGACCTGACTGCGGCCGTAGGCGGTCTCGAGGTTGCGGACCTCGAGCATCACAGGTCCTCTCCCAGATAAGCCTTCCGGACCTCTTCGTTCAACTTGATCCGTTCGGGCACATCGGTAGCGATCACGCGCCCGTAGACCAGCACCGAAATGCGGTCCGCCAGCCGGAACACCGCGTCCATGTCGTGCTCGACCAGGATGATGGTCTTGGTCCGCTTGAGGCGCGCGAGCAGGTCGATCATGCGCTGCGATTCCTCGATCCCCATGCCCGCCATCGGCTCGTCGAGCAGGAGCAGCCGCGGCTCGGTCGCGAGCGCCATCGCCACCTCGAGCTGGCGTTGCTCGCCGTGGGCGAGGTTCGCCGCCAGGACGTGGCTTCTTTCGCCCAGTCCCACCTCGTGCAGGACTTTTCTTGCAGGTTGAACCAATGCCGGATCGCCGCGCGCGGTGCGCCAGAAGCCAGTGCGGCCTGAATGCGCCTGCACTGCCAGAGCGACGTTGTCGAGAACGCTGAACTCCGGGTACACGCTGGTGATCTGGAACGAGCGCGCGAGGCCGAGGCGCGCGCGCCTCGGAGCGGGCAGCGAGGTGATGTCGATGCCGGCGAAGCGGACCGTGCCCGCATCGGGACGCAGGTTGCCCGCGAGCTGGCTGATGAAGGTGGTCTTGCCCGCGCCGTTCGGCCCGATGACGGCGTGGGTCTCGCCCTCCCTGACGTCGAAGTCGATGCCGTCGCAGGCGCGCAGCGCGCCGAAGCTCTTGGAAAGTCCTCTGACTTCAAGCATCGGATTTGGTGAAGATGCCGGCGAGGCCGCGCCGGAAGAAGATCACCGACAGAATGAGCAGCGGCCCGAGGACCACCTGCCAGTGCTGCGTCCAGGCCGACAGCAGGTCCTCCAGGAGGAGCAGCACGAACGCGCCGAGCACCGGTCCGGAGGTGGTGGCCATGCCGCCGAGAATCACCATGAACATGATATCGCCCGACTGCTGCCAGCTCATCAGGCCCGGCGTGATGTAGTTGGTGTGGTTGGCGTAGAGCGCGCCGGCGAGGCCGCACATCGCGCCGGCGATCACGAAGGCGGCGAGGCGGTAGGGGTAGGGCGAAAAGCCGATCGCGCGAGTGCGCGCCTCGTTGGACTTGGCGGCGCGGAGAGCCATTCCGAACCTGGAATTGACAATTCGATGAACCAAAAACACCGATACCAGCATTAGTCCCAGGGCGAGGTAGTAGAACGCCACCGGGTCGCGCAGGTCGATCAAGCCCGGAAACAGGCTCTTGCTCTTCAGGCGCATGCCGTCGTCGCCGCCGAACTCGGCGATCGAGATGCCGAGGTAGTAGAGCATCTGCGTGAAGGCGAGCGTGATCATGATGAAGTAGATGCCGCTGGTGCGGATCGACACCGCGCCGATGGCGAGGGCGACGAGCGCCGAGGCGACGATCGCCGCCGGCCACTGCAGCCAGCCGCTGGTGATGCCGTAGAAGCCCATGATGCCCACGGTATAGGCGCCGATGCCGAGATACGCTGCGTGGCCGAACGACACCAGCCCGCCATAGCCGAGGATGAGATTCAGGCTGATGGCGGCGATCGCGAGGATCATGATGCGCCGGGTGAGGTCGAGGTAGAACGGCTGGCCGATCGCCAGCACCACCGGCGGCAATGCGACCAGCAGCAGCACGGCAAGACTCCAGAGGATGATTCGGGTCTTCATCCTTTGGCGGGGAACAGGCCCTGGGGCTTGAAGCTCAGCACCACGGCCATGAGGAGATAGATGAGCATGGAGGCGAGCGCCGGGCCGGCGGATTCCGCCGCCGGCGGCGAGATCAGCGTGCCGAGGAGCGGCTTGAGGAAGGCGCGCCCGAGCGTGTCGACCACGCCGACGATGATCGCGCCCAGCAGCGCACCGCGGATCGAGCCGATGCCGCCGATCACGATCACGACGAACACCTGGATCAGGATCAGCTCGCCCATCCCGGGCTGCACGTTGTAGATCGGCCCGGAAAGCAGCCCCGCCAGGCCGGCGAGCGCGGCGCCGAAGCCGAACACCACGGTGTAGAGCAGGCGGATGTTGACGCCGAGCGCCGCCACCATGGTGCGGTTCGTCGCCCCGGCACGGATCAGCATGCCCAGGCGCGTACGGGTCACCACGTACCACAGCAGCACTGCCACCACCAATCCCACGCCAATGATCACGGCACGGTAGAGCGGATAGCTCGAGCCCGTGAAGAGCTCGATATGCCCCGAGAGGAACGGCGGCACCGAGGCAAAGAGCGCCGCGCGCCCCCAGATCATCGCCACCAGCTCGTTGAAGAACAGGATCAGCCCGAACGTGGCGAGCACCTGGTCGAGATGATCGCGGTCGTAGAGCGTGCGCAGCGCCACGATCTCCACGACCATGCCTACGATCAGCGTGCCGGCGAGGCCGAGCACGACGCCCACCAGGTATGAGCCGGTCCAGTTGGCCGCGGTAAGCGCGAGGTACGCGCCCACCATGAAGAGCGAGCCGTGCGCCAGGTTGATGAAGTTCATGATGCCGAACACCAGCGTCAGCCCGGCGGCCATGAGGAACAGCGTGACGCCGAACTGCAGCCCGTTCAGCAGCTGCTCGAAGAGGAGGGCGAAGCTCATCGGGAAAAGAAAAAGGGCGCTGCCGCGCCCTTTTTTACCGGTCGAGGTCCATCACCACTTCATCTTGCAGTCTTGGTAGTACGAGTCCTTGTGCTTCTCGAAGATCGTCTTCTGGATGCGCATCTCGATCTCGTTGCCGACCTTCTCGGCGCGCAGCAGATAGAAGTTCTGGATCGGGTGGTGGTTCACGTTGTAGGTAAACGGCCCGCGCAGCGAGTCGAAGTTCGCCTTGCGCATCGCGGCGACCAGCGCCTTGTTGTCCTTCAGGTTGCCCTTGGTGGCCTTCACCGCCGAGTCGATCAGCAGGATGCTGTCGTAGGCCTGGGCGCCGTAGAACACCGGCAGCTTGCCGTACTTCTTCTTGTAGTCGGTGACGAACTTCTGGTTAGCGGGATTCTTCAGGTCCGGGCTCCAGTAGCGCGTCTCGTAGATTCCGACCGCTGCGTCCTTGACCGCCGGGATCGAGATCTCGTCTACCGTGTACACCGAGTACAGCGGCAGCTTGCCGCGCAGCCCGGCCTGATCGTACTGGCGCAGGAACTGGATGCCCATGCCGCCCGGGTAGAAGGCGAACACCGCCTTCGGGTTCTTCGAGCGCAGCTGCGTGATCTCGGCCTGGTAATCCTGCTGGCCGAGCTTGGTGTAGATCTCCTCGACGATGCGGCCCTTGTAGTAGCGCTTCAGGCCCGCGACCATGTCCTTTCCCGCCTGGTAGTTCGGCGCCAGGACGTAAATGTCGTTCACCCCCTGGTCCTGCAGGTACTTGCCCATCGCCTCGGGCGTCTGGTCGTTGTTCCACGAGGTGGTGAAGTAGAGCTCGTTGCACTGGCTGCCCGCGAGCGGGCTCGCGCCGGCGTTCGAGCCGACCATGATCTTGTTCGCGCCGGTGACCACCGGCACCACCGCCATCATTACGTTCGACCAGATGATCCCCGACATGAAATCCACCTGGTGCTTCTTCAGCATCTCCTCGGCCACCTGCACGCCGACGTCCGGCTTCACCTGGTCGTCGCCGTAGAACATCTCGACCTCGAGGCCGCCGACCTTGCGGCCGAGGTGATCGAGCGCGAGCTCGACCGAGTCCTTCATGTACTGGCCCATCACGCCCTGCGGGCCGGAGAAGGTGCTGATGAAGCCGATCTTGATTTTTTGCTGCGCCACCGCCGGAGTCGCGAATGCAACGCCTGCCGCGAGCGCGCCAGCGAAGAAGATTCTGATCATGCTTTCCTCCTCAGGAAATATAACTCTGTCAAAACCGGGACTTACGCAGTCTAGTGATGCCGCGCCAGTTACGCAAGTAGAGAGGCCGGATGCACCGCACATCCTGGCGGCACTCCGGCCTCTGTGGAACTGCGCGACCCTTACAGGATGTGATCGTCAATCGTCACGGTCGTGGTGTCCCCGGTGGTTCTTGCGCCGATCGCCGTCGTCGTCATCATCGTCGTCGTCGCCGTGTCCGCCGGCTTTCCCGAGCCTGTCGGCGCGGAGCAGTCGCCGGTCATCGACCGCACGTGCCTCGCAACGGAAGTTGGTGTGATCGTCCGTGCTTCCGCTGCCGTTGTAGACCAGGATGTCGGGGTACTTGCAGATCTTGCGCGTGCGGGTGGCGCCACCGCCTAGGTTCTGGGTCGCGACGAAATACTCGGGCGCCACGCCGTTCTCAACCCAGTTGACGAGCGCGTTGAACTGATCGGTCCCGTTGGGTTGCGGCCCCGTTCCGCCAGCGCAGTGGCCGACGTTCGGATAGGGGAAGTAGCGATAGAACTCCTGGAGCTTCGCCATGGCAGCCGTTGACGAGGAGCGCTTCCCTTTCTTCCGCATTTCGTCGGCGGCGCGGTTGTAGTAGTCATAGCTGCCGCGCGGGAAGATCAACGTGTCGAACAGCCCGTGATACATGATCATCTTGCCGCCGCCCCTGCGGAAGTCGTTGAGGTCCGGGTCGTCCGTGCCGATGGCCCTGTTGAAGAGCTTTTGCGAAGTCGCGAAGTCGTCGACGAAGGACGCCTCCGTCACGGTGCGCCAGTCGAACGTCGGATCCTGCTTGATCCAGTACCGGAAGTGGTCGGTCGCGATCGAGAACGGATTGGTCCCGGCCAGGCCGCCCAGGGGCGTGCCGGGCTCGAGCCCGAACCAGATCTTCTCGCCTTTCGCGTTCACTGGCCCATTCCAGATCTTGTTGACCGCCGCCGCTTCCGCCGCCGTGAGGCAGTTCGCGGGATCGCTCGCACCGCCGGTGCAAATAAACGACCTGGCGTCGTAGTCGCAGCGGCGGGGCTCCTGGACGATGCCATCCGTGACGCCGTCGAGGGCGTCGCAAGCGGCAATCGCGGCATTGCTGACGGCGGTCAGCTTAGCCGAGGCGATCGGTCCACCGACCTCTTGCCGCATCACGATCTGCGGCCAGAGCTCGGAGGGGATGAAGCGGTCCCAGTTGAACGCCGGAGCGCCCGCCAGGATGCCGTCGTAGTCCTTCGGGAACGACTGCGCGTGCTGGTGGCCCTGACGCCCGCCGGTCGAGCAGCCGGTCCAATAGCGGTGCGTCGGCGACTTGCCATAGTAGATCTTGGCGATCTTGGTTCCCCACACGAGCTGCGCGTGGATGCCGTCCTTCGCGAAGTCCTTGATCAGGCCCCAGTTCAAGGTGCCGTCGGGATTGAGCGCGAACGAGCCGCCGGGTGTGACCGTTCCATCATGGCCGGTGTCCGTCGATGTCCCGACATAGCTGATATTGGTCGAGCCTGTGACACCGCCGACGCCTCCGGCATAGCCGCCGCCGCCCAAGTCTCGCTGCTTGCCGTTCCAGGCGCCCTGAACGCCGCCGGTTCCACCGTCGCTTGCACTTAGTGGAAGCCCCACACGGACGCGGATCTGCTCCGATTGCCCGGTCATGTATCCAGCCCTCGGTCCGGACTCGCTCGAGACCGTAATGTTGACTTGGCAGTAGGCCGCACTCGTCCCGGCCGCAGGGACGAGGGTGCTCGAAATCGCGCTCAGGTCGCGGTGGTTTACCAACCCGAAAGCCGGATGCGTGCCGAGTTCGGCGCAGCTTGGCAGCCGGCCTCCGGCCATGCCGGGCGTTGCGGTGAGCGCGGCCAACAACGCCGCCGAGAAAGCAACTAAAGGTGTTCTTCGAATGATGAACATGATCTCCTCTCCTGTGGTCCTCTACTTCATTCCTTGAGCGGCACCCTGCTTTGGCCGACCGCGCCGCTCAGCGCAGCCGGCCGTGGTCGTCAATCAGTGGGACGCGAACGCGGTCGTCGTGGTCCGCCCTTTCGCGGTCTGTTCTGACTCGTAGGCTCGTCTTCGAACCGCCTGTCGAGCTCATCCGCCTCGAGCAAGTCCTTGTCGTCCTTCTTCCGGGCCTGTCAGATGAAATTGTTGTGGTCTCCGTGCTGCCGCGTCCGACATTGCGGACGGCGCAGTTGGCGTGGAACAAACCTGGGACTGGCTTCGAAATCAGGAAACCGGCAGAGGGAGTGCACTATAGTACACACGGGCGCAGGCTGAAGCCGGCCGCCGAGAACTGCATTCATTCTTGCTCCTCCTCGGTCGAGCAAGTTTGTTTTGCCCGACCTCCCCATTCGCAACGTGACGCTAGAAGGAAAGCAATTTCTTCTAGCCTTCCTCCTCTGGAAGCACGCCCAAGCTAGCACGCGCAGAAGGTCAAGACAACGAACTATATTTCATGTTCTGGCTAGGAATGAGATCGCCCCAAGCTTTGGGACGCGGTCTCCCCGTTCCGCAAGACGCGAGGTCAAGAACGCGGCGGCGTGTCGTCCCCCAGCAGGTGTTCCATCGGCACGCCCAAAGCACGCGCTAACTTGCGCAAGAGTAGGATCGACACGTTCGCCTTGCCAAATTCGAGTTGCGTAACATAGCGGTCCGAGATACCCGCGGCCTCGGCTAGCTCGCGCCGTGACATGCCTTTCGCTTGTCGCTGATCGCGTATGCGCTCGGCGACATGTCTGAGATATGCTGCCTCGCGCGCGCCTTTCATTCGTGCCGGCTTCGACGAGCGCATGCTTACCGTGCATGTGTTAGTTAGTTCTGCACTAGAGTGAGAACCAAATGACGAGGCATGACGATTCGACCACAATGGGTGCACGGCCGCTTGGCTGAGAGTGCAGATCTGTTTGGTGACGGGCGCAGGGCCGACCCGCGCGTGCCGCAATATGACATCCGCCCGGACAAGTAGGCACTGGTCCACCCGCACGGTTGCTCCGTGCGAGCGATTTTCGTTCTGGCGGGAGGTGGTCTGCGAGGCAGTGATGAATGTCGGGACCGAACATCCTGGCGACGGCTTCAACGGAGATCTCACCTGTTCCCAGTACGGCGACCTGCGTTTCTCCGCCTTCACGGTGTCGCCGCATGAGGTGGTGCGCCTCAAATCGCATATTGGGCGTTCGAGCAACGCTCATTACCTGGTGAGCCGACAGCGCAGCGGGGTAACCCGCATGTCCCAGAACGACGATGTCTGCGAATTGCAGCCGGGCGACGTCGGTCTCGTGGACGGCACTCGGCAATTCCGGCTGGAATATCTGCAACCTGTCGATCGCGTCGTTGCCGTCATTCCGCATTCACAGTTGCATAGCCGCGCCCCGTGGCTAGACCGCCGGCCGCTAAACCGCATGGCGGCGAGCTCTCCACTCATCGAGTTGCTTAGGTTCTACCTCGAACGGCTCGCTGGCCCTGACTGCACCTCACCGTGGGAAGCTGCCGCGCTGACGGACAACGTTTGCAACATCGTGCGCGAGCGCTCCTCCGTGCGCCAATTCGCGGTCCTGCCGACCCTAGACCAGATGCTGATCATGCTGCGACGTCATCTCGCCGACCCCGATCTATCACCCGGAATGGTGGCCGCACGATTGGGCGTATCAGTACGTACACTCCACAAGCGATTTCAAGACGCCGACACCACCTTCGGCAAATGGATCCTGGAGAATCGTCTGCTAGCGTGCCAGCGTGCCTTCGAGGATCCGCGCCATGCCCCCTTCACGATCTCGCAGATCGCTTACGGTTGGGGGTTCAACGACCTCTCGAATTTCTCGAAGGCGTTCAAGGCGCGGTTTGGTGTCTCGCCCACGGAATACCGGCGAGCACTGCAGAACGCCAGTCGCGAGGCTTAACGCTGGCGCTGCGGGGCGCGCGCCTGACGCGCCATGTGACCCAGCCGCCAGGACTTTGAGCGTGTCGCTAGCTGTGTAAAGCCCATAGGTGTTCATGGACAGACCGAGTCGGCTGATGGGCCTCCGCCGAGAACCCTATCTGCTCGACCCTCCCAAGGGTCTGGCGCCCACCGCACACCCACGGAAACAGGATCACAACAAGGACGATACTGCAGGTTAGAAGTTAGCCAGCCAAATCCTTTCCGCGCTGGCGCTTGATGAAGGGCAGATTCATTACTCTGGCGCGGATGTGCGCGATCGGCTCATCAAAGAAGCCGGCCCAGACCAAGTGTACTTGCGCGCCGGGCTCGATGGCGCGGTCGAGCCGCGCGAGAGAAATCATGCGGCGCAGCGTCGGGCTGTAGGCATAACCCGAGGCCCAGCCGCCCTCGAGGACTTTCAGGAAGAAGACGCGGAACTGGCCGGTCGGGAGGTCGGGCGGCGGCGCCGAGGGCGCATCCCCGTACTGCGCGGCATGAAGCTCGGCCATGTCCTCGCTCGACCATTCGAGGCCGACCAGGCGCCGCGCGGGGCCGCCATGGTCTTTTTCGCGGAGGAGGGCATCGCGGCCATGAAAGTCTGACTTGTCGAGACTGATGGTGTAACCCCAACCCAGCTCTGCCGGCGAGCAGAAGTGCTCCTCGATCGGATAGTCCATGCATTCGAGCTCTTCGACCGACATCCAATGGCGCATCATGCGGCGCAGCTGCTCGGGCGTGCCGCGCGCCGGCAGGAAGTCGCGGATCACGGTGGCGATGCCGGTCTCGGTGTGTCCGATCATCTGCGCCTTGAAGCCGAGCTCGCGCAGGCCGAACTCGCGTCCCACCTCGCGCAACCTGCGCCATAGTTCATGCGCGCGCCCCGAGTCGGTGCGCATCAGGAACTCGTAGCCGATTTCTCCCGTGACGCCCTGGCGTGCAACCAGGGTTTCCGTCTCAAAGAGCCTCGTCCTGCGAAAACGCGAAAACCTCAAATCTCTCCACGCCTCCCCGGTGACGGCCTCGAGAACCTCGGTCGAGCGCGGGCCCTGCAGCGCATAGCAGGTGTAGTCCGGCGTCACGTCCTCGAGCGAAACCTTCATGCCGGTCTTGTCGCGCAGGAACTCGAGCCACTTGAGCCCGGCCGACTGGGTGAACAGATATTCGTCCTCGGCGAGCTTGAGGGTCAAGCCTTCGATCGCGACTTTTCCTGCCGCGTTCACCATCGGCGTGTACACGACCTGGCCGATCTGCTGCTTCGAGAGCTCCTTGACCGTGGCGTAGTTCATCAGCCGCGCAGCGTCGCGCCCCCGGACCAGGGTCTTGTTAAGCCAGCTCCAGTCGCCGATGACCGCGGCGTTGCGCAGGGCGAGCGATTCCTTCCACCAGCGCGTGTACTCGTACGCGATCAGGTACCCGGCGTTGATGTGGCCCCAGATCTGGCTCGCGTTGGTCTCGGCCTGCGCCGGCGCCGCGGGCGAGCCGAAGTAGGGACGCTCGAGGAAGGCCGGCTTGCCAAGCTGCTGCGCTTTCTCGTACTGTTCTCGCAGGGTTTTCCCCATGAAACGCAGCATAGTCGATTACATCGCGGAGCACGCGCAGCGAAGCCCGGGTCGGGTTGCAGTCCATTTTCGAAACCAGAAAATTACCTACGGCGAGCTCGACCAGGCGGCAGCGCGCTGCCGCGGGGCGCTCGCCGCGCGCGGGATCAAGTCAGGCGATCGCGTAGCGCTGGTGATGAGCGACTCGCCCGAGATGGTGATCGCGTTCCTCGGCATCATGGGCATGGGTGCCATCGCGGTGCCGTGCAGCACGCTTCTCCCGCCCGACGGCCTTGCCTACGTGTTCAAGGACAGCGAAGCGAAGCTGACCCTGGTTTCTCCGGAGCATCTTGCCAATGCGAAGGCCGCAGGAGCACCCAATCCGGTGGTTGCGGAAGAGCTGCTGAAAAACGCCAAACCTGCGCCACTGGGGGAGTTCGAGCGCGACACGCCGTGCCTGGTCCTCTACACCTCGGGCAGCACCGGGCAGCCGAAGGGCGCGGTGCACCGCCATGGTCACATGCCCTGGACCGTGGAGAGCGTGGCGCGCAAGGTGTACGACCTGCAGCCCGACGATCGCCTGTTCTCAGTGCCGCGCCTCTTCTTCGCCTACGGCCTGGGCAACAGCCTTTCGATTCCGCTCGGCACCGGCGCTTCGACGATTCTCGTAAGCGAAAGGCCGACGCCCGCCTTGATCGCCGAGGTGTTCGCCAAGCACCGGCCCACCGTGTTCTTCGCCGTGCCGACCGTGTTCCGCATGATCCTGGAGCACGTGCGCCAGGGGAACCGGATCGATACAGGCTCGCTCAAGTTCTCGGTCTCCGCGGGCGAGGTGCTCCCGGTCGCGACCTGGAACGAGTGGAAAGCGCTCACCGGCACCGAGATCATCGAGACCATCGGCACGACCGAGCTGCTGCACGCCTTCATCCACAACTACCGCGACCGCAATCGTCCGGGAAGCTCGGGCGTGGCGCTCGAGGGCTACGAGGTCAAGCTCACCGACGAGAGCGGCGCGGTGGTGCATGGCGCCGGGCGGGGGCATCTCCATGCCCGTGGCGGCAGCGCGATTCCGTATTACCTGAACCAGCCGGCTAAAACATCCGAGACGATCCGCGACGGCTGGGTGCGAACCGGCGACGTCTACCGGCGCGACGAGGAAGGCTTCTACTGGTTCGAAGGCCGTAGCGACGATCTCTTCAAGTGCTCCGGTCTTTGGGTTTCGCCCGGCGAGGTCGAGGACGCGGTGTGCCGGCACCCGGCGGTGCTCGAGGCGGCGGTGATCGCTGCGACCGATGCGCACGGCGGCACCATCCCCGCGGCCTACGTGATGCTGCGGCCTGGCCATTCGCCGGGGGACGCGCTCGAAAACGCGATCAAGGATGAAGCCGCGAAAACCCTGCCGCGCTACAAGCGGCCGCAGCGCATTCACTTCATGGAGCAGCTGCCGCGCACCCCCACGGGGAAGGTGCAGCGCTTCAAGCTTCGGCAGATGGCGGCGGCGAAGTAGCTCCAGCCTACTGGACGACTTCGTCCGCGCGCACCAGCAGCGCGC
>Ga0208454_1000756_pt1 | contig 16137 bp, 24 predicted proteins | sample EasRivMeERMZT100_FD_187530 | JGI IMG/M metagenome (GOLD analysis project Ga0208454, IMG submission 187530) | Soil microbial communities from meander-bound floodplain in the East River, Colorado, USA - East River MetaG ERMZT100 (SPAdes) (version 2) | ecosystem: Environmental > Terrestrial > Soil...
CGCATCTACAACTTCCAATTCAAAAAAACGCCGGCACTTCTGCATTGTAACTGATTTACATTTCAATTTCAATTTGCTCTTTCACATTCAGGTTGTGCTTATTGAAGCAATCAATACAGACTAACACTAGGCCGGGGTCTGGGTAGTTTTCACATTCACATATGCATAGACAGAATGGGATAGGTACTGTGTAACCCGTACCCTCGCATGATGTGCATGTGCGCTTAGTACCCTTACGTATACCGGTACCCTTGCACCATCTGCATCTAGACGTATAACCAAATTGAATTACATTACCCATTACCCGAACCTGCTTACCCTAGGTATAGGCTTTAGTAATGAAGCACGCTTATCCTCATTGCACCTTAGGTGCGCTGCTTTCAAATTGGTTGGGTCATCTGATCCGCCCTTAGCATGCGGTATCACATGATCAACGCTATTCGCACCATGTAGGCCGCATATATGGCAGATGCCGTTATCTCTTGCAATTACAAGTAGTCGCGTCTTTCTCCATCCTTTAGGCATCATCCTTCCAGATGGACGCCTGCGCAATTCGCTGCGAATGCGATTGCCTCTCAACGCGATATACCTCAATCATTGTAGACAGGTCCCAAATTTTACTTGCATCCAATTTCACTACTTGCGAGTCATCCACATAGCACACTTTCGTTAGCGCATCCAATACACCGCGCACAAGTTTATCTAGGTCAGGCGCCTTTGGGTATCCATGTCGCTTGTCTAGCGGTGCCTTGATACCAAATGACATATGCATGCCAATTGGACCCGTCCATAATTCTGCGCCTGCCTCGCGCGCTGCTTCCCTTACCAGCGTGCGCCACATCATTAGTGCTGGCGCATTGTTATGCCTGACACGCGATACGCCTAAACGCCTGTTATAGACGCCTGTCATGCTTCCCTGTGGTCTAGGTTCCGCATCCACAATGAACCGTACCCGCGCAAGAGGGGTCATGGTGCCTCGCAAATAGAAAAGCGGGGTGCATGGGCACCCCGCTTGTTATATCGCCTTAGCGTTGATCCTAGGACGCTTCCGCCTTCTTTGGCTTGGCAGTGGGATAGGGCAAGACGCTTTCAATCCTGCTATAGCCAGCCTCATTGATAATGATTACCAATTGAACCGGCATACCAGCCAATCCGCCGAAATCAATATCTGTGCCGACTTCAATTGCAACGCCCATGCCAGCAAGCCACTTGCTAGCCTTTGTGCGAGGCGTAATGCGAGGCGATGATGTGGCGGTAATCTCCACATCTTCATCGCCATTGCGGGCGATGAACCGCCAAAGCCAATACGTCCCCTGATCGTTATTCGCTGACTCGATACCCTCGAAGGTTGCAGGGTAGATGCCAGCAGGAATAATGGGGACGATATCTTCAACCGTCGCACCGTAAACCGGGTTGTTGTTTGCCACAGTCTCTAGGCCTTCCTGACTCGCGCGGTTGTAACCGCAGTCTTTTCAATGTAGTCCGGTCGAATACCGGGCATAACGTGTGAGTACCAAAATTCATCTACTGCAATAAGCATCCGCCTTTCTTTTTGTAAGTCTCTTACAACCGGAATGTGATAGAACGTACTGCCTACCAGAGCGCAGACAATGCATACGTTCCTGTTGGTGCACGCCATCTGCGCGCGTGCCTGCCATTCATAGTGCGGGTGCAAGGCATCTTCTGTCCATCCATACATGATGCTTGACACCTTGATTTCTACTAGCATTGGTTGACCCAATACGTAGTAGTCAGGCGTTGCGCACAGGTTGACGTTTACTCGCGTGCCATCATCCTTTAGCAGTAGTTGCTTATATTCGATACTGCGCGTCGCTGCTCGCAATCGCAAACCCAACTTGCGTGCAGCGTATCGCGCAACATGCGGTTCCAGAAATACGCCAATCGCCATTGCTTCACTTTGCCTGTGTGTGTCCATGGCAGGCGTTGCTAGGCGATCGTATATCTTTGTCGGGTTTGTGTAGGGATGATGGTCTAACAGTGCGCCTACCTCAGATGCAGTTACATTGCGACTGCGTACTAGATCATTGGCGTCTGTTAGTGCAGGCACTTCGTGCTAGCCTTCAAAATCAAGATAGACTAAGTAGTTGTTGTCAATCAACCACCTTGCTACCGATGCGGATGCATTTTCATTGTGTCCGTACTCGCGTGTCACTCTGCATACCTGTTTACCTGTAGCCATATCCTTGATAGTGACTGTTTCGCCACCATCGAAGATTTGCAGTGTGGCAGACATATTGCGCAGTAGACATGCGTTGCGCAGAGCATGAAACGGTACGTACATACGATGTGCCTGATTTGTTATCACGCGCGCGGACCGTATGCCTGCCAGTAGACAGTAACAGACGTGGCGCTAAGCACTGCACCATCGCGCCTGAAAATACCAATCCCTACACTATTGGCAGTTGCCAATCCGATACCGCTTGCAATGTGCACTGCGCCTGCTAGTGCCATAGCGGTTACAAATGGCTCGCCTGCAAATGGTCTAGGAAATGTAACGGTAGTGTCAAAGCGCGTACCGCTAGACGGCAGGCTTGCGGTAAACTTCCCTGCTTGGAAATCCATAGCAACTACTGCATCGTGGACAACATCACCCCATGCTTCTGCGATGGGCTCACCCGCTGCGGGTGCAACCGGTACTGTCATAATGTAAACCCCTTACATATTGAAAGAGAGAGTAGGCAAGTGCCTACTCTCTCATTTTACCTTACGATGCAACCTGCTCTGTAAGCGCGGTCTGCTCGTCTGTAGCCTCGTTTCCGTCGCTGTCCGCAGCGATGCGCGCCACAAGGTCATTCAGATCAAGAATAGCGCTACTGATAGCGTCGTGCGTGTCATTGTAGATACGCACAACCTCGTTACGGTCTGGGTCGCCCTCATCAATGTTAGTGACGCGGGTTTCAAAGGCGTCTAGCACCTTCCGCAGTTGCTCCGCAGTAACCTTAGCAGCACGCTCCGCAGTGACTTCCGGTGCGGTGCGCTTGCGAGGCTCCGCAGCGCTTGCAGGCAATTCGCCCGACTCGATCATTTCAGCGCGAGTCGCCTTGATAATCTGTAGCGCGCGGACCCGCGACAATTCCCATCCAAATTCGCCAAACAGGTAGGCGTCAAAGGCAGAATACTTGCGCTTGCCCTTGGTATCCTTGTGCAACTTCCACAAGCCGTGTGTGTGGATGATCGTAAGCGCCTTGTAAACGTTGCCTGCCTTCTCTGTGGCAGACTTCCAATTGCGCTTGACAACCGTTTCATTCTCTTTCAGCATCGCCTGCTTGACAGCCAGCGATCCCTCATCGGTATTGATAACCTCGCCCGTAATGGCGGTTTCCGTATTCTCCGTCACAGTCTCTATCCTTTCGAGAATTGGAGACAGTGTGCGGGTCCTAAGTGGCTCGCTTGGCACTGTCTCTATATCTCTTATGTAAGTACCTTACACCCGTCGTGTGTGCTTGTCAAGTATGTTGCGATACCTTATCCTCTCTCTGTCTCCAATACTTGGCAGGCGAATAGCCATTCGCGCGCCTCTGCAATGCGCATATCGCGCACTGTGCCATCTGTGAAGGTAACGCGAATTCGCGTGCTGCGGGTTGACGTGGGCGGAAGGGTTCGCACCTTGGCAACTGCCGCAAGTGCGAGCATTTCGCCCATCATGTGCACCGTGCTCAGACGCGGTGCATATCCTCTGCTCATTTCCAATCCGTAACCTTGATCATGGCACTGTCTCCGTTTCCCTGTTGTTGTTTCCCTGACTTCCCTATTGTCGTCGATTGCGCACTAGGTGTCAACCCCTTGATTGACACCTAGTGTGCGTTAGTCTAGTTACCGCACCATCCGTCAGTGTGCGCCTTGCGATCACTGCCATATAGACCCTTGATATCGTAGCCACAATTGCGACACTTCGTCGGGCGATAGGTGCTCTTGCGAACATTCATCGGAAACCCGTAAGCATCCTTGAAGGAAGCCTCATCGTAACCGTTCACCTTCTTGTCAGTCATGGCACTGTCTCTCTTTCGTCTGTGTCCTTGGGTTGTTTCCCTGACTCCCTAAATGTAAGGCATTTACGCTGTGCTGTCAACTGCTATTTTCCGGCAGTCTTTCGCGGCTCGCATTGCGCACATTGCCCATTGCTCTATTGTTGCTGCGCAGCGTATTCTAGGCATGGTGGAGAAGGCGCAATTGGCGGTGTGCCGGGCAAATGTAAGGGGATTACATTTCTGCCTCACTTAGCGTCAACTGACTACCCGTAAGCGCAGTAAAAGTTGCACCCGTACTACCACCCTTGACGGGGTGCCGCTGCCATTCCTGCAACAATCCCAATTCTTCCAATGCCCATCGCTTGACGCGACGCGCGAGCGCTACGCGTACGCGTGCGCGCATGCTCATTGTCCATCTCTTGAAAGGTTCGACATTTTGGCGCGTAAGAATATAGGTACCGCCATTCCTACCGGGAATAGCGGCAAGGTCGATAAACCGCCATAGATCGAGTCTACGCAGGAAACGTGAGACTGTCGCACGCGAGCATCCCACAACACTAGCGATGCGTGCCAGCGTATCGCGCTTTCCCCTGCGCCAATACTTCTGCACTTCATGCCAAATATGCTGCTGCTTGCTTGTCATCCATACAGTACGCCCGCGATACGTAACAGTGTAAATCGCTGCGTCAGGATGAAACGCTTGGTATGCGCGCAGTGTCCCAATGGGGCCGCCACCAAAGGCACGCGGGCGGTTATCTTCATCATTCCTGTATGACTCTAGAACGCGCGCCTTCACTTGTGGCCATGCCTGCAAACTGTTTCACGCTTGAACACATAGCAAGCACGACATTTGCCACGATCCAAGTATAGGCTTAGCAACCAGCGTTCATGTTGCTCTATGGTTACGCCAAAACGCGAACCGGAAAAGCGCTTCTTGTCTGGCACATCTTCCCTACACTGGCATGTCTCTAAATGTAAGTGAATTACCTGCGGGCGGAGACTGTGCCAGAGCGACACCCGCAGGCTTCTAACATGATACCAAAAAGTAACATGTTAGTCAAGTTACGCCCATACACTACCTGTCGACCATGTAGCCTCATCCCACAATGCAGCATTACTTGCAAGATGCCATGTAGTCTGACTCCATTTACCAACGTCCCAACCTTCATTCAAATGACCCACTGCTGCCAGTGTGTCCCCTACGGGAAATGGCGGTGCCTGCTCTGGATGCTGAAACCAGTAATACATTTCGCGCAGCAATTCACTTTGATACGCATTTACCGCTGCCGCTTCAATTGGCTTGATATCAATTGGCACTTCTACAATCTCCGGCGGTACTGGTTCGGGTGGCACAACAGGCTTAGGCGGTGCCTTGGAGACAGCAAACGCAATACTGCTATGAAAGCGCTGTGCCCATTCTTGAATGACACTTGGCGCAATCCATTGCCAGCCTGTCGCTAAGGGATCACCAAACAACCATTTACCATCTGCGTTAGTTTCAGTGCCAATTGCGCACGCATGGGCACCGTCGTATGACTCTGTACCCGGCACATTTCCGGTACCCTGAATGATGATGCCTCGCCCGTCGCTATGGCACTTTTTGACTTCTCCCCAACCCTGACCCGTCTTTATAACTAGGTCCTGATTTCCGTAATTACGCCATGCGGTTTCAGCATCATATAAGTCTGTTCCACCAGAGAGGTCCCCTTGATTATGGCGCATATCGCCACCTTGGGGACCCGTCTTATCCTGCACATGATACGCATAAACTAGCGCTGCGCTTACCATTGTGCAATTAGACCATCCATGATCATTTCCGGTACCGCTGCTTTCATTACCGGAAGGTTCGCGCGGATCGCGGGATGGGTCCTGCATGCGCCAGTCTGGACGAAATACACCGCCCGTGTCTATCGGTTCAACTTCAACTGTGCGAAAAGGAATGTTATCTGGAAGGGGTGCAATTTTACGCAACCCAATAGCAATTGCTAATTCTCTTGGCATGTCTCTAATGTCAGTCACTTACAAAACCATTGCTAGAGCCAGACAAATAATCGCCAGTGCCAGCAACGTAGGACCCATCGCAACAAACGATGCTACTGCAAGTATAAGCGCTGCTACTGCAAGTAGCCGCTTGATAACGTCAATTGTCATGGTGCCTTTACCGTTAGCGTAAGCCTCAATGATGGACGATTAGCAGCGGTGCCATGATGGCGCGAGTAAATGCTACCTGTGTATTTGGAAGCATCCTCGCCCGCTGACTTTATCATTAGACCATGCTGCGCAGAGCCACTTTTCCACGCCTGCACAATTGCAGTAATCGGTAATGCTTTGTCAACGCCTGTAGATGTAGGCATTGCGTAAGAGACTGCACCCGATGAAGTAATTGCAGGACCGGGATACTTCACGGCATTACCCGATGAAAACCCGCAATTCACATCGTAACTACCTTCGGTAAATCCAGCAGTCAAACGCGAAATAGTAACCTTAGGTGCACTACCAAATGCACCGCAAGCATTTGCACCACTTGTGCAAATCAATTCCGCCTTATCAACGGAAACAACATCACCCCAAGGGATACTAGCAAAAGCCAAAACTACGCGATTGCGATATGGCGAGATATAACCAAATGGCAAGTTTACGTCTTGTCCATTGCCTGCATCTAGTGAAGATGAATGCACCAACCTTGCATCCTTAGTGCAAGCATATGTGCGTACCACTCCACTAATTGTGTCAGGGGGAATTGGCGGTATTGGCGGTTCGGGTTGCTCTGCTTCTTCCCATTCGGTAGCAGGCACATATGTAGACAATTCTGCTGTCCATCCTGTGCCGGTATCGCCAATAATCGCACCACCCAAAACCCTAGCAGAAACGTCAATTGCTGGCGTTGCACTTTCAACAATCAAATGCGCAATATCAATCATTCCCAAATCAAGGATACTTTCTAGCGCATCCTCTGTTTGAGGGTAAAGCGTACCGGGTGCATATTGCAGCGATGATCCCGAACGATCAGCAAGAACAGATGCAACCCATACTGCCGCATCAGGTACGGGCGAGTCGCGCTTTAGTGGAAGGTCGCCATATAAATTAGCCTTCTCTTGATCTATTGCTGTGACTGCAACCGTAGGCGCGCCATCATCAAATGCAGTAATGCGCGTATATACACCCTGCAATGACCCCTGCGTTTTCATTGTGCTAATCGGGATGCCATCTGCACCGCCCGCTTGAAACCCCGTATCCCTTGGGTTTCCAAATGACCTAAAACGCAGCGTACCGGTACGATCCATCCAGACAGCATACAAAGCATCCAGAGCGGCAGTAAGTATATGCTGCCACGTAGACGCCTCACTTGCGCTAATGGGTCCAACGGGCGGGTCTGTTTCATCTACAGGCGTTGCTTCAACTGGTACCAACGTACTTAGTCCAGCCTTGTTTATCAAATGCACTGCGCGCGCACGCAATGTATTTGGTACGCCAGTCTGACCCGCTGCCAACGTTGCTGCAACTAACAGTTGCACCATATCAGTACCGCGCAACGTACCACGCAACGTTGTTAGGTCAAAATCAACTTCATCTATCAACCCTTGGCGCACGATTTGCCTACCAAGCGTAGAGTGAATATAGGAAATGCGAATTGGCTTACCGGGTCTAATTGAAGTTGCAAATTCACTTGTACCGTTTGACGGATCAAGCAATCGCTTTGGATCATACGTATTGATTACCCATGATCCAGCAGCGGGAATTGTCAAAACGCCAACGGCATCGTCTGCACCCCAAGTAGCGCGAACCGCTACACTTTCGGGCGTAACGTCGCGCCAATCGAAAAAGGACCATCGCCCGCTATCCCATAGCGCCTCATCCCATCTAGCACTACCGGGCGAAGGTCCCCAAACATCAATTTTTGCAGAGCCAATTGCACGCAAAGGCGGAAGCACTAGAAACTTCCCAATGCAGTTAGGCTACCCTTACCGTTACGCCTCGCATAATCGCGCAGTGCTTTTGTAACTTTCGCTTCAATTACCGATGGGTCCCCATAGATATTGATTTGAACGCCACCCGCACTACTGCCACCCACTGCGCGCGTGTCTGCCGATGGCGCACTTTGACTTTGACCAGATGGTCCGCCAATACCAAATGGCAACTTCACATCTTTTAGCGGATTTACACTACTAAGGAAATCACCAATCATAGCGATACCCTTAGTTACCCAATCAATAAACTTGATAAGCCAACCAACAACCGTTGAAAGAATGTTCGCAACAATTGTAAGTGCCTTACCCACCGCATTTAGAATTGGGATAAGCAAAGGCAAAACCGCTTTCACCAATTGTCCAAACAGTTTTATCATTTGGATCACAATTGGAAGCACGGCATCCAACACAGGCAAGAACACTTCACCAATAGTTTCCGTCAATTCTCCGAAAGCATCGCCCGCTTTCGCTTCCATTCCTTCTGCGGATTTTGCATAAAGGTCCGCCTGACCCGCTGCCATTTTAGATGCTGCTGCAAGCGTATCACTTGCAGTTGCACCTTTCTCCAGACCCGGCACAAGTTTACGCAATGCGCCATCTTGACCCGCATGCGCCTTTGCTACTGCGTCAGATGCAGTTGCAAGGTCAACGCCAGCAAATCGCGCTAGGTCCTGCGCCTGCGCCAGCAATTCAGTTGCAACGCCAACATCTTTAGTAGCAGTAACTAGAGACTGCAAACCCTCTCTAGTCTCACTGTCGCTAAAGGCTTTCTCTTGACCCGCTGCAATTGCTGCTTCAACTTGCGCAGTGCTTTCCGCTGTCGCCGCGCCCGCTGCCGTAATTGCCGCTTCAAGTTTCTGTTGCTCTGCGCGATCACTAGCAGCGGCCTTCGCCATACCGTAAATTGCTGCACCCGCTGCGAGCGCTGCGCCTGCAACAACTGAAACTTTAGCGGCAGTACCAAGCGCACTGCTACCAAAGTCTTTTACTTCTCCGCCCGCAGAACCAAGGCTTTTTTCCAAGCCTTTAGTATCGCCAACAATGGCGACAACTAGCGCAACGCCTTTACCTAGCATGCGCTCGCCTCGCTGCTCTATTTTGCTTTGCGCGCCTGTCTGCGTATGCACCCAATTCAGCAACCGTCAACTTTGCTGCCTCATTGGGTGGTAAGCCACTTACATTTGCTGCGCCCACAATACGCGCTGCTCGCTTCTGACTAGTGGCGGTGCGCTCTGCAATTGCCTCTGCGGAAACTTCCCCAACGATTTCAAGTTTCCAACTACATACTTCCGCAAAACGCAAAAGAGGATCAGCACGCCTCGCAATGCACCATGCCATTGCATATAGCATTGTCATTCGCTTTTTAGTCTGACCCTTCGCAGACAAAAGCGTACCAAGCAATTCAGGTTCAACGCCTGTAACCTCTGACATGTCCAACACTTCAAGCAACGTCAATTGTGTTGCATCAAAAGTGTTCAAATCCAGCACTGCCACCTTTTCATTTACCGGGTGGTCTGCTGCAATTTGGGACAGATCAATTTTACTTTGTGTCGAACCCTGCTGCTTTTCCAATCCGTTCGATTGCGTCACTATACACCTTCTCTGTACGCTCTGTGTTGGACGCAAATGCTTGGCTTATTGCATTAGTTGGTTCGATGTTGTGCTCTGACCATCCGTACTCTTGAACGCCTGCATACACAACATCATTACTGAATTTTGCTTCTGTGGCGATACCGTCTGTTTGCCAGCCCGACGCAAGTGCGCCTGATTTCTTGCGGGTTGCGGATAGCACATCAGGCAAAAGCATTTCTGCCTCTGCCTTATGCGCCTCTGACAAGTCTTTTACTGCATCTTCAACTTTGTTGAAAGCACGCACCGCTTCCGGTACGCCTTCCACTTTCATCTTAGCGACCATTTACGGTGCGATATCAAGCACAGGCTTTGCAAGGAATGGCAAAGTAACTTCAAATTCTGCGAACGTACCGACCTCGCCACCATAGGCAACCGGAATAAGTTTTACTTGTCCGGTAACCGCAGGCGTACTAGGACCCGGCACCGCAGTTGCGCCATGTGCATTTAGCACAACATCTGCTGTCGCGCCTGCATGATCCCAAAGAAATCGTGCAAGTCCTGTTGCGCTATAATCTTGACCCGCACGCATCACAAGCGCGTAACTTTCAGGCTCAGTATTAGATGCAACGTTGCCATCCAATGTAGGATATTCGACAACATCGCCTGCACTAACTTCTACATGAACGTCTGCCGCGTCGCCCTGAAATGGCGATGCCGTACCGGGTGGCGTCACATTCAAGGTAAATAGCGCAGTTTTCATAAAGAGGATAGTCGCCACAATCAAACCTCTTGTGTAGTTTCAACTACGCCACGACATGAAAAGTAACGCGTGCCGCCCATTTCCGCAATTGCGGGTCTGCGCCACGCAGGATACGACCACCCTTGTAAACCACTTACAGCAACGTCAATTGCCCTAACTAATGCTTCCACTTCATCAAAATTAGCCAATGCATCTGTCTTGCCTGCGACAGCCCAAATTTCCCAACGTTGCGTACGCCTGCCATTAGCCAATCCTGATACATCTACCCATGGCTCAGCGGGATAAATACGCGCACATGGCGCAGTAAATCTACCCATGCCATAGAACGTATTTATACCCGCCGCTTCAAGCGTAGTTAGCAATAGTTGCCTAGTGGTTTGAAGTGTCATCCTATGCCTGGACCCGCAGAGTACCTATCAATTTGCGGTTTCACGCTATCAAGATAATCGCGCGCAACGCGAATTGCTGCACCTTCCAAGTCCGCATAACCCGTCAAACCAAATGTTGCCTCGCGTCTTTTATAACCCTCTGCGCCAGCAAGACGCAAAGCAACATTCAATTCATCTTCTGCGATTGACCCATCAGCAATCACTGCACCATTCAAACGGACTGTTAGCCCACTTGTAAGCGCTTTCGCAATTGCATCTGCCCATTCAGTATCTTCTGTTGCTGGCGTCTTATTACCAACAAAAGTTAGAATTTGGGCACCCGTAATACCAAGCATTACGTTTCGTCTGTATCCTCTGTGGGTTCGGTATAATCCACCTTGGTAAGAGTCTGCTCGCCAACATCATTAGATGTAGGCGCGTCGATCCCTTCGCCATCCTCAGGAATGCTAGTTGCATCCTCAGTATCAGCGGGCGGAATATCCTGCTCCGCATCATCCTTCTTTGTAGGCATTTTGTCTCCTATGTAAGTAACTTACAAAACCTAGACGTTAGTGTAAACGTACCGACGAACGCCCTTCGGTTCCAGCACCGCAAACCCGAAATACTGCCAAATGGCAAACACGACGGACTGCGGTCCTTCACGCTCCATCAGGCGAATATCAAGCACCGCAGACTTCCACTGCCTCGCATCATTTCGACGCGCCACAATTTCATTCTTCGGGTCAAGGATCGCCCATGCCGGTTCAACCGGAACGCCACCAATAACGCCACGCTGAAAACCGGGTGCCGTCTGTTGCCCAAGCGCATTTGTCGGGTTGATATACGCCATAAGCGAACGCCCTGCGGTATCCTCGCCCGCTGCGAGGTTTCCCCAATCCGTACTGTTGACAAAGACGCCTTCTGCGGGAAGCATTCTCGCACCGGCACCACCCGCAGCGGCACCCGCGTAGAATTCACCCAAAGCCTTTGCGATGCCCTTATGCAGATCGCGTCCACTGGCAGCAGGCGTTGTACCCGCAGTATCCGCAATTGCACCCGACGAAGTAAGCGCTTCAAGCACAAGCGCAATTTCTCGTTCGGTATCACGCATCAGCAATTCGCGCAATTGATTTGCGATGATAACGTCTGTACCGGGCGAGGCACCATCGACAGACTGACGCGAAACAATCGTTTCTCCGCCAATCGTCTTAGGCGTAAGCGTCTTGGGCGCAGTGGTAACGTCAACGTTAGCAACCGCTGCATTTTCTGCGGACTGCACGCCAGTATCGCCCGTAACAGACGCGAACGACGGAACGATAATCGGATTAGGCGCACTGATAGGCGTAACCGCAAAGAACCCTGCAAGGGGTCCTGTATACGCAATATCAGGCACGTACAGATCAGGGTAATAGTTTGTCGGGTATGCGCCTGCAAGGTCGCTACTATCAACCGCGCGGTTCATCTGGTCTGCAAGGTCAAGAACAAGCGTCTTGTGCCTACCAAGGCGTTCATACGCTGCGGCATCCCGATTTGCTGTCATAAGGTCAGCAAAGTAAGAATGCTGCGTATGCGGACCGTAGACGCTCTCAGAGCGTGTCACAATGGCAGAGTGGCTACCAGCACCACCCGCAGCACGCGCAGGCAAGGCGCGCCTTTCTGCATCTCTACGCTGCTCGTCTGCTCGCGCATCCGTAAGCAGTGCGTCCACATTGGTAAGGCGTGCGCTCAGCGAAGTAACCTCTGCGGTTTCACTATCTTCTAGCGCGCGATCCTCTGTCTCTGCGATTGCACGCACCGCTGCAATCTGCGAAGTGATAGCGTCGCGCCGCTCAGTGAGCGCAGCGACAGTGAGATTAGGCACCTTGCCATTCCTTCCTGTGGCGCCTGCCACGCTCCTAAGTGCAATCCGCGCTTGCCTATATGCAGGCGCATAACTGCCAGCAATCGCAGCAAGCCTTACGCCTGCATGATGCTCTGTGATATCGCCTCTGCGTCTACTTCCGCCCTTAGTGGGCACAAATTCAACGCTAACGCCATTGATACCCGCTAGTACCTGACTGCGCGCCTGTGGCGTTTCTGGAACGTCTAGGTACTCGCCCGAAAACCATAGTCCGTCTGACCGTTCCTGCAACCCGCTAACAACGCCAACAGGCACACCGCCATCTGCGCCATGCCTATTCAGATAGGCGAGCCTCTCGCCCGCTGCAACGCTACGCGCCTGCTCCGCAAACGCACCTTGCACAAAGCGCTCTCTACCGTATGACACGTCGATAGTTACGCCATAGGGTAGCGCCATACCCTCGAACCTACCCGGCTCGCCTTCAACGTCGCGTACTTCGATCCTGCCTAGTGAGGTTGTCTGATTAGGCATTGTAAGTACCTTACACTTCTACGGTTTCAGGTTCGACAGGTTCGGCAGCGGGTGCACCAAAGTTACTAGTAGCAGACTCTGCGCCCGCAACCTGTGCTTCCTGCAAAGTGTCGATGACTTCATTAGGTGCCAAGCCTTCTTCAATGCGCACTTCACTTGCAGTCATCCAAGGCTTATTACCTGTTGCAATCGCCCATGCCCTAAAGCGCGACTCTTGCGCAGCGCGAGTAAGGCGGGTCATGTCAATTAGCATGAACCGTTCATCTGGCAACAGATCAGAAATCACATCTTGAATAGGATCATAAAACCCTGACAATGTGAAACGATCCAAAGACAATGCTTCATCTTGAACATTGCTATATGTCATAGATGAACCGGGCGGATTGACATTGACATAATGCGTTGAAACGCCAAAGAGGTTTGCAACCTCTGCGGCAATATCGCGTCTTGCCTCAACTGCCAATTGCCCTGAAACATCTGCACCCCAAGGGTCCGCATGCGCGCCTTTGCCAAGGACAGCAGGATAATCGGGACCCTTGCTGCGCCTATCGCGCCACCTTCCCGCAATCACTTCCGCTTGCGAATTGTCCAATTCTTGTTCAGTAGTAATCTGCGTTACTGGCGTACCGCCCGCCTGCCAGTACCTAGACACATATGCATCTGACGCCCAAGCAGACATAAGCGAATTGCGCGCCATCTGCAAAATGCCCACTAGATGGGGTGGCACACCGGGCCAGAATGCAGAGCGTACAGGTATGATCGCCTCACCACTAACGGTACCGCCAATACCACTAATGCTGTATTGCGTGGGCGGAAAGACTCCCCAAGGGTCAACTAGACCAGCAGGCGAGCATGCTTCCTTTGGCAATGGAAGTAGGCTACCCGGCACGCCTTCATCATCTACGCCACCGACCATGTAGATATATGAAATATCATTCAGTGCCATAGACGCAACAACGCGCCAAACCCATTCACGCCTTGTCATTGCTGCGGCAGGTCGCCTAACAATACGTGAAACTACAGGAAGCCTACTTGCAGGCTCGCCTTCCCATTCCGTCCAACGTTGACCCGCAATCGCATTTGCAATCAAGGTTACGCATCGCCTTACCGCTGAAATACCCGCTGCTTCAATTACCGTTAGCGGATACGCCATGGAAGGTAGCGCTAGGCTAGATACAGTTGCACCCGTCAACACACTTACATTGTTGACGGGTACAACTGTATGTCGGGATTGCTTTGTAAGTGAAGTGTTGCGATGCTTCTTACTCACTTCATAAGTATATATGAAAGTGAGAATGTAAGCAACTTACAAGAATACCTGCACTGGTGCCACAGATTTAGCAGCAATGGCAACAGATAGCGTCATGCCAATTACACCTGTAATTGGAGTACCGCTAATTGTCCATCGCCAAGCACCTTCCTTACCAATGAAACGCCTTTGCGCACTGGCTACCTGTGAGTCTAAAAAGGGGTCATCATGTGCAATACGCTTTGCCGTAACCGCCTCTGCGAAATCTGCGCATGCCATGATATTTCTACTTGCACCGATGGACAAATACGGTAAACCTGTTTCAGTTGCATGCCTCTCAAATGCAGGCGCAAGCGCAGAGGATGCGCTATATACGATGGCGTCAACTTTGAATTTCGCTGCAATTGCTGCAACCTCTCGTGTGAAATCAGGCGCAGTTAGTGGACGTTCAGTGCGTGCAAGTAGATGCCTATGCACTTCTACGCCCACCCTGCCATCCTTCCTAAGCGCTGCAACAATGATGCTACCTTCACCCCATGTCGAAAGCACATCACATGCAATCACATAACCACCCGCTACTTGCGATCCATCTAGCGCATTAGGTAGCCTACATGAACCCCATGCAGCAATACTAAATGGTGCATCTACCCTTTCGTCGTGCCATCTATTCAAGCGCTCGCGTACCCAACTACCACGCGGCAGGATCAAGTATTCACTAGTTATCATTTGCTTTGAAAGCCTACCGCCATCCAATGACGGGTTAGCCTTCTGCAATTGTTCCCAATCTAGCCCGATATCATCATCATCTGCGCGCCACCATAGACCCAAAAACGTAGGGTCATGCTGCTCTGCGCCCGTATGTTGACGGTACAGGCGATCATGCATCGCCCGCAATACAACGCTATCTGCATACCCTGCGGTACTTGTCATCAGCATTTGCGAATTGGGAATTGCAACCTGTGCAGGCGACAGCACTTCATACGTATTGAATGTGGTTTGCGTTAGTACCTCATCAAAGCAAATCAAACCCGGTGAGATACCGCGCGCACTTCCCGCTTGCGAGGTAGCAACATCAACGCGCACCCCATTTACTTCCAAGCCTGTGTATTGCGTTGCTCTTGCTCGCGCTGTCCCCTGTCGCCTTGCAGTGTGTCCCCATGTATTGATATCAGCATAGGACAGCAGATCGCGCCTAATATAATCGTAGGGAATACGCGCCTGCTTTGCGTCATGCGCAGCAAGTAGAATGAAATCCCATTTACGAAAGGTATCCCATTTATACCCTTCATCCATTAGCCATCCAACAAAGGCGCGAACGATTACACTCTTTCCGTTCTGCCTTGCAACTGATAACAAGATGGTACGCGCAAGCAACTGCATATCTGCGTCATGCTCTAGCGCACGCCACAATGCATATTGCTGCCACGCATCCATGGTGATACCAAGTCTGCGCTTAGCCCACTTCACCACCTTTGGACCGAAGGACCCGGTAACTAGTGGCGACACAGGCGACTCTAGCGCGGGTGGCACATGGTCAGTGGGCACCGTGTCCGCAACCTTCATGCTATGCACGCGTCAAGGCACGACGCCTGCGGGCGTCTGTAAACGCCTTGACTGCGTGCGCCTGTGAGGTTGTCGGACCCGGTTCCGGCTGACCCGGCCCACAGAGCAGAATGTAAGTCACTTACCAACACCCAATTCTCTTAGCAACCAACCAAACATGGACCCTGCTAGGAACATTGCCAGCAGTACCCAATAGACAACACCCGCAGGCACGCTTGGCTTATCATCCACGACCCACACCCACTAAACTTACATCGCCTAAAATCGCCTGTACGGTCCTGAAATCCTAGGGTGGCA
>Ga0208454_1000757_pt1 | contig 16094 bp, 14 predicted proteins | sample EasRivMeERMZT100_FD_187530 | JGI IMG/M metagenome (GOLD analysis project Ga0208454, IMG submission 187530) | Soil microbial communities from meander-bound floodplain in the East River, Colorado, USA - East River MetaG ERMZT100 (SPAdes) (version 2) | ecosystem: Environmental > Terrestrial > Soil...
GGCCGAGCAGTTCGGGTTGGCGATGATGCCCTTGTGGGTCGCGATCGCCTCCGCGTTGATCTCCGGAACCACGAGCGGCACACCCGCATCCATGCGAAACGCGGACGAGTTGTCCACGATCACGGTGCCGGCCCTCACGGCGATCTCCGCAAAGCGCTTCGTCGTGCTGCTGCCGGCCGAGAATAGGCCGATATCAACGCCGGCGAAGCTCGCCTCCGTGAGCTCCTGCACGACGAGCGGCTGGCCGCGAAACTCCATGGTCTTGCCCGCCGAGCGTGCCGAGGCGAACAGTTTGAGCGCCTTCAACGGAAACTTGCGCTGCTCGAGGCACTGCAGCAGCTCGACACCGACGGCGCCGGTGGCACCGACGATCGCGACCACTGGGTTGACGATCTTTTTCGCGGACATCAGTTGGTTCTCCGGAAATAAAAAAGCCCCGTCGGAGTCCGGCGGGGCTTGGGATTTATGCGTTGCGTTTAACCGATCAGCGCGCGCACGACTCCGCAGCCCTACCGCAGGGTTTCGTGAGCGTGCGTTTGCCGGTCGATAAATTCACGGGCCGAGACCTTAGCCTACTCGCACCGGAAGGTAAAGCCCGGCGGTGCCGTTCGCATCCAAAGCTCGACGCAGGGAACGAAAGCGCTTGCGGTACTGGGCGGGTGTGAGCCCTACGCGGCGGCGAAACAACCGGCCGAAAAAGCTCGAGTCCTCATACCCCACTTGGCTCGCGACGGCTTCGATCGGGGCATCGGTGGTTTCAAGGGCATGCTTCGACTCCTCGAGCCGCAGCGTCAGCACGTACTCGAGCGGCGACACGCCCGTGGCCTTGGCGAACCGTCGCTTGAACGAGCGCTCGGCGAGACCGCTCAGCGTGGCCATGGCTGCGACCGGCGAGCTCTGCCGATAATGCTCCGCAATCCACTCTTGGCATCTGGCGATCAGTGCATCGCTCACCTGCCGACTGCGTGTAAGCGCCGCGAACGGCTGTTGGCCCACGTGGTGCCAGTCGAGCAGATGCAGCCGCGCCACGCGTATCGCCTCCTCCGTGCCTGCGAGCCGTGCAATGAGGAACAGCGCCAGATCGTGCCAAGCGGTGCCGCCCCCTGCCATGACGAAGCGTTGACCCTCGCCGGAGATGACCAAGGCCCGATTGCGCTGCACGCGCAACCGCGGGTAACGCTTGGCCATAGCGTCGCAGTAGCCCCAATGCGTGGTGACGTCTAGGCCATCGAGGAGGCCGGCCTCCGCAAGCACCAAGGCGCCCGTGCAGGCCGTGGCGAACATGGCTCCGCGCGCGTTCTGCTCGCGCAGCCAGTCGATCTCGCGAACGAAACGACCCGCGAGATCCTCATCCGGCAGCACACCGAGGTCGGGAATCGCGATGACGTCGGGCGATCTGCATTCTGCCAACGAGCCCGTCGGCTCCACCCACAGACCGTTACCCGCGCGGAACCCCTTGCCGTCGGCCGAGACGATCATCGGCTTGAGCACGGATTCCGCCGGCATACCATCGATCAGCAGGCCCCAGTCGCGACCAGCCGACTCGAGCACCTCGTACATTCCGTAGAGGGTCGAGGGCGTCGACTCGCGCAAGGCGAGCACGGCGACGAGCACTTTGCTATCGACGTCTGACATGGCAGATTCGAACGAAAATGGTCCGAAAAGACTTTAGCGGAAGCCGCGCGGCCCGCCTAGGCTGCACACCCATCGATCACCCCACAGGAGTCAGTCATGTCGCACATTGCACCCCTTTCCCCTCCCCGAGAGCTCGATCCGCGCCGCGCGACGGAATTCGCCGGCAGGCTCGTGAAGACGCTCAACGAAGGCGCCCTATGCCTCATGATCTCGATCGGCCACCGTACGGGGCTGTTCGACACGCTCCGCGAGCTACGACCCGCCACGAGCGCAGAGATCGCAACGGCGGCCGGTCTGAACGAGCGCTACGTCCGGGAGTGGCTCGGCGCCATGGTCACTTCGGGCGTTATCGAAATCGACCCGGCGACGCAACGCTACTGGCTGCCGGCAGAGCACGCCCCGTCGCTCACGCGCGCTGCCGCCGCCGACAACATGGCCGTGTTCGCGCAGTACATCGGCGAGCTCGGTAGCGTCGAAAGCCAAATCGTGGACTGCTTCCGCCGAGGCGGCGGCGTGCCATACGAGCGGTTCGCTCGTTTCCACGAGGTAATGGCGGAAGACAGCGGCCAGTCCGTGATGTCGTCCCTCGAAACGCACATCCTTCCGCTCGTGCCGGGGCTCGACGAACGGCTAACGCGCGGCATTCGCGTGCTCGACGTCGGCTGCGGTCGGGGCCGCATCGTGACGCGGCTCGCCACACTCTATCCGCAGAGCACGTTCGTCGGCATCGACCTCTCGGCGGAAGCAATCGCCTACGCCACGGAGCATGCCCGTGGCTTGCCGAATCTCACCTTCGTGGCGCAAGACCTGAGCGACTTCGATCGTGCGGCCGAACCGGAATCGTTCGACTTTATCAGCACGTTCGACGCCATCCACGACCAGGGGCGCCCGCAGAACGTGCTGCGGGGGATCTACCGCGCCTTGCGAACCGACGGTGTCTACTTGATGCAGGACATCAGCGGTAGCGGCCATGTGCACCAAGACATCGACCACCCGCTCGGGACCCTGCTCTACACCGTGTCGTGCATGCACTGCATGACCGTGTCCCTGGCCCAGGGCGGCGAGGGGCTCGGCGCCATGTGGGGCGAGGAGAAAACGATCGACTACCTCAAGCGCGCGGGATTCGGCTCGATCGTCAAAAAGAACCTGGCCCACGACGTGCAGAACAACTACTACGTCGTGCGTCGATAGCCCGAACGTGACCGAATCGCGAAGGCGGAGCGGAGTTTGCGTAGGAATGTGAGCCGGTGCAGGATTTGCCGTAGAAATCTCGGCAAAATCGGCCCCGACACATGGACACGCATACCCCCGACTCCGTCTTCGCCGGCTTGGCCCTGCTAGCATCCGTCGCCGGCTGTACCGACGGCGCGCCGCCGACGGTCGACCGCGGCTCCGCCGCTACGACCGCGCCTGCCGCCCCGCGCACGCCGTGGGGCGACCCCGACTTGCAGGGCATGTGGCCGATCGACCGATTGAACGGCACGCCCGTGCAACGGCCGGAGACGTTCGGCGAGCGCCGTTTCCTTACCGACGAGGAGTTCGCGGAACGGGTCGAGCGCTTGCGCGGCTTGAACGCGCGCTATGACGAGGAAATCGCGAGCAACAAGATGGGCATCGGCCACTGGGCCGAGATGGGCGAACCGAATCGCCTCACGTCGCTCATCGTCGAGCCCGCCAATGGCCGAGTGCCGCCCCTCACCGCGGAAGGCGAGCGCAAGTCCGCCACCATGACGAGCAGCTGGTCGAGCATTCCGTTCGACCAGGTAGCGGACTTCAATCCGCTCGACCGCTGCATCACGCGCGGTTTACCGGCTTCGATGTTTCCGTTCATGTACAACAGCGGCATCGAGATCACGCAGGCCCCGGGCTATGTGGTGATCAGGCTCGAGCTGATCCACGAGTCGCGCATCATCCCCGTGGACGGCAGACCCGCATTGGACCCAGAGATCCGCCAGTGGCTCGGTGAGTCGCGCGGCCGCTGGGAGGGCGACACCCTCGTCGTCGAGACCACGAATTTCAACGGCGAGTCGCCGATGTTGATTGTCGGCCCGAGAGCCAAACCCCTACCGACGAGCCAGCAGCTGCGCATCGTCGAACGGCTCACGCGTATCGACGCCGACACGATCGACTACGAGATCGCAGTCGAGGATCCAGTCATGCTGACACAGCCTTGGAAGGCCGCGTTTCCGCTCGAGCGCGACGACGACTACCGGTTCTTCGAATACGCCTGCCACGAGGACAACTCGGCGATTCGCAATTTCATCGAGACGTCGCGCTTCGAGCGCGCACAAGCCCAAGCCGCGGCGGAACGACGATGACGCGCCCACCAAAAGACACCAGCAAGCCCGGTCACGCGTCGCAGCCAAAAATCGGCGACGACAAGATCGCGCGGCTAGAGCAAGCCCTCGCCGAAGCGCGCGCGCGCAACAGCGAAGTGGAGGCACGGCTGGCCGACCATAAGGCTCGTTTGAAAACGCTGGGCAACGGCCGCGAAGAAAGCATGCGGCAACTCGCCGAGGCCCGCGAGCAGCTGCGCCGGATGACGATCGAGCGTGACGAGTTGCGCCAGCAGTTCGCACGCGTCGACGGTATGCAGACCGCCACCGCCGCGTTGCCAGATGAGCCCGCGACAGACGGGCCGCAAAACCCCGACACGCTGCCCTCGATCGAAGAGCTCATGTTGAGTTTGCAGGAGATGCCCGGTGCGAGACCGAGCGGGCACCGCGACCATGCCGACGCCCGCAAGGACCCTTCCCAGGAGATGCTGTCGCCTGAGATCGTCTTCCCCGAACGCTACGCCCCGACGGCGAGGTCGACGGGGACGACGGGGTCGACGGACGCGCAGATCAAGTGCGTGCTCGTCCTGCTCGACGCCGAGCAGCCCATGAAATTTCCGCTCCACAAGGCCCAGATGGTGATCGGCCGCGCCGACTCAGCCGATATTCAGATCGATAGCCACTTCTTGAGCCGCCAACACGCGCGAGTCACACTGACAGACGCCGGCGTAGTCATCGAGGACGTCGAAAGTAAGAACGGCATCAAGATCAACTCGAAGCTCACTAGCCGGCAAATTCTGCGCCACGGGGACCTGCTCAGCCTCGGCGGGCTGTGTCTCCGCTTCCTCGACACCGCTGCCGACGACTCCGGCTAGATTCGCTGCAAGCGGCGCTGCGCACGCCGCGCCACTCGCACTAGACCCATCACTTCGGTCGCCCCTTGTAGCCTTGCGCCAGCATTGGCAGGCGATAGATCGTCATAGCCGTGTTGCGAATCCCCTCGGGCGTAGTCCATGCCTTGCCGTCCGGTCCGACGGCGCCCATCTGCGGCGCATAGAGCGTGGTCTTGTCGGGACCGGAGAACGCCACCGTGATCGACCGTCGCGGCGTGGGAATCATGCCGAGATGCTCGCCGCGCGACGACAGCACGTGCACGCCGAGATTGCCCGTGACGTAAAGGCGCCCTTCGCCGTCGACGGCCATGCCGTCACCACCGTCGTCGCCATTCAGAGTGCCGAAATCGCGACGATTGGCGGTGCTGCCATCGGCACGCACGTCGAAGGCAACCACCAGGGTGTTGTTGGTGACGTAGAGCGTCCGGCCATCGGGGCTCAGCATGATGCCGTTCGAGCGGATGTCCTGATCGGCGACCGTGCTGACGACGCCGGCGGGGCTCACATAGAAAGCGCCACCCGACGTGAAGTACGCGCCACCCTTGCCGTCGGCGATGAGGTCGTTGACGCGGCCGAGCGGCGCACCGTTGGCAAAGCTGTTCGCCAGCACGCGGTGCTCGGGCAAATACTGCGTGACCATCGTCAGCTCGTTGCAGCCCGGCAGGAACGTGTTGAGCGGCTCGGTGCACGTGCGCTCGACGGCAAAGAGGCGCCCCTGCGCGTCGAGCGATACGGCGCCCGCGCCGCGCGCTTGCGGGATCACGGTGTACTCTTTGCCGTCGACGGCCAGCCTGCGGACCGTATCGGTCTGCTCCTGCGCAAACAGGATGCCGCCGTCGGCTGTGCCGACGATGCCGTCGGCCGTCTCGAAGTCCGCCCAGACGATCTCCCATTTCGCCCCCGCAGCTACCACACCCGGGATGGCGGTCACGGTGACCTCGCGCTCGCCGGGCAGTAGCCCCTGTGCCACCGCGGAGCCGATCGACAGCGTGCCAAACGCCACCAAGAGTATCTTCTTCATAATTCTTTTCCCCCGGACGCTACGGTTGCGACTCGTGCTCGAATCTCGCGCAGTCTAGTAGCAGCAAGAGCCTGGGACCACTGGCGACAGTGAGCCCGGCCGGCCCTTACGGCGCTCGTTCGCCGCGGGCTATGGTAGAGTTTCTAACCGTACTCCGCGTGTTCGGCTGGACATTCACCCGGTCCGCGGAATCGGCCAATCGAAGGGGGAACGATGACCGTATTCAGAGCGCTGACGCTCGCCGCCTTGGCAATCGCCTTGGGTCATGTCGCGGTGGCGCAAACTGCCGCCGAACGCCGCGAAAAGCTGAAAAACATGATACCGAGGCACGAGGGTTACCTTGGCGCACTCGCGCCGGAGAACCTGAAGAAGGAGCGCCCTGCTCCGCCCTTCGACTTGACGGGTACCTGGTTCGTCGACTTGAGCGACGGGTTCGCCAATTTCCGCTTCGGCCCGCCGTACCCCGAGTTCATCGGCCAAGCCAAGGCAGACTTCGAGGAAGGCCAGCGCATGAGCGCGCAACGCCTACCGTATCGAGACGCCATCGGCCAGTGCTTTCCGGCCGGCATCCCGATGATCATGACGCGCGTCTGGCCGATCGCGATGGTGCAGTTGCCGACGGTCATCATGATGGTATCGAACTTCAACAATAGCTTCCGGCAGATCTTCATCGACGGCCGCGACTACTCGAACCCCGATACGATCATCTACACGTACAACGGCGAGTCGGTCGGCCGCTGGGAAAAGGACACGCTCGTCGTCGACACGCGCTACATCGAAACGTACAACCACTACATCGACACCGGCATCCCGATCTCCGAGGAGTTCCGCATGCAGGAGCGCCTGCGCTTGCTCGAGAACGGCGAGGTCCTCGAGATCGAGCACATCATGACGGACCCCATCAATTGGGTCGGCGAGTGGCGCAACACCAAACGCTGGCTGCGTGTCGACCACACCGACATCGGTGAGGTCGAGTGCCTGCCGGATCTCAACGACAACCTGCCGAGCACGCAGGCCGGTCAGGTGGGTCTCGAAAGGTAAGAGGAAGGAGCGGACGATGCGGAATCACAGAATGCTCGCGGTGCTGGCTGGAGTAGCCGCCGCGGCGGGGCTCGGAACGATGCCGGCAGGAGCCCATCATTCCACGGCGGCGTTCGACACGGCGCGCGTGGTCAAGATCGAAGGCACGATCACCCAATTTCGTTGGATCAACCCCCACGCCTCGATCAAGATCGACGGCGTGAGCGAAGGCGACACGCCGGACGGTCTTTGGACCGTCGAGATGACGGCGCCGAACGTGCTCATCAATCAAGGCTGGACGCGCACGGCCCTCAAGGTGGGCGACAAGGTGACGATGTACGTCAACCCATTGCGCAACGCGATCGAGCTCAACGATGGCAGCCAGGGCGGACTGTATGTCGGCGTGGTGCTCGCCGACGGCAACAAGCTCGGGCAGACGGACGGCAAAGGCGCGGGCTCGAGCAACTGAGCCCCAATCAGTCGGCCGCGGCCAACGCGGCAAAGCGCTGCTGCATACCCATCACGCGACCGACGTAGCTATTCGCGTCGTGCGCACCGCAGCGCTGACCGGCAACGAACCTGAGCCCGCCGCGCGCAAATTGCGCAGCGGCTCCGGCCCCGCACAAATGCATCATCGCGGCCAACGTCTGCTGTTGCCGCAGCGTGACGTCTTTGACGGGATGGCGTTCGAGGATCTGTGCCACGCCGCGGTCGAGATAGGCCGCCGTGAGCTCCGCCGCGTGCGACGGGACCGTGCGCGTATAGAGCTCATTGAACCAGCATGAGCGAAAGTCGTACCAGGGCCCCTCTTCCACGACTCGGTGGTTGTGGACGCAGTACCGGCGTGCCAGCGCGAACGTCCCATCGGTGATCTGGTACATGCCGACCGCGCTCGAAGCCGGCCGGAATATCTCGAACGGCGCGAGCGTCGCCGTCCACTGCCAATAGGTACGCACGACGGGGTTGCCGGAGCCCTCCACTTGGGCGAGCGCGGCTAGGAGCTCCGGCGTCATGACACGCGTCGAATGCCGCGCGAACAACGAGCCATAGGCTCGCCAAGTTTCGGCCGGTTGCTTGTAGAACGACTCGCTGACGGGGAACAGCAGCTCGGAAGGCTTGCGGAACGCTTGGTAACCCCAATTGGCCGCGAGCCATAGGACAACAGCGACCGTAACGCCGGCGATGACCTGCACGACGCCCGGCACGTCGCGAAGTGCCGTGAGCAACCGCCGCCGTGCTCGGGGTCCGGGAAGGAAGCGCCGCAGGCGGAGATTGCGCGATCGTTTCTTCTTGGTTTTTCTCCTGCGCTTCACGGGCCGGCCAGACATCGCAACTACACGCAGGGCGCGCTATGAGTCGCGCCGCAACCTGGAATCGCAGTCGCTCCGACGCGCGTCATGCGACGATACCGCGATGCTCTGACTTCCGCCAAAAAACGTAAGGCACCGCCATCAAACCCAAGAACACGACGGGATAGACGAGCTCGGCCGTATCGCCAACGGCGGCGCGAGACCAAAGAGCACCGGCGCAATTGAACACGAAACCGGCGAACGCCCACTCCTTGATCGTGCGAAATCTCGTTTGCAATATCGCAACCGCCGCCAAGAGCTTGGCGACGCCGAAAAACGGCAGCAGGTACAGCGGATAGCCTAAGTGACGCAACGAATCCTGACCTGCTTCGACTCGCATCACCCCACCAAGCCCATCCAAAACGAGCAGCAGCGCGAACAACACCGTTGCGCTCCAATACGCGACCCGCAGCGACTTCGGTGACATGCGATTTCTCCTCTGCATGCGGTCATGGCGGTTCGCGGCAAAGCCTAGCATGCCGCAGAGCCCGTTCGCTTCTCCGTGGGGCTCGTTGCTAAGGCAATGGCGTTGCTGCCAAACTTTGCACCATGGGCAGAATCTTCGAAGTTCGAAAGCACACGATGTTTGCGCGCTGGGACCGCATGGCCAAGCAGTTCTCGCGCATCGCCAAGGAAATCATCGTGGCTGTCAAGGCCGGCGGCGCCGACCCGAGCTCCAATCCCGCGCTGCGCCGCGCCGTGCAGAACGCGCGCCAGATCAATATGCCGAAGGACAAAGTCGAATCGGCGATCAAACGGGCCGTCGGCAAAGACGCCACCAATTACGAGCAGATCATCTATGAAGGCTACGCGCCGCACGGCGTAGCGGTAATTGTCGAAGCAGCCACGGACAACCCGACGCGCACCGTGGCCTCGATGCGCACGATCTTCTCCAAGAGCGGCGGCAATCTCGGCAGCACCGGCAGCGTGGCGTTTCAGTTCCGCAAGATGGGTGTATTCCGCCTCAACCCCGCGGGCATCGATCACGACGACCTCGAGCTCTATCTCATCGACCACGGTCTCGACGAAATGGGCGACAGCACCGGCGAGAAGGGTGAGCCACAGATCGTGGCGCGTTGCCTGTTCGCCGACTTCGGCCGCATGCAGGAAGCGCTCGAGAAGCGCGGCATCACACCCGTCTTGGCCGCGCACGAGTACGTTTGCACCACCCCGATCGAGCTTCCGGAAGCCGCGGCCAATGAAGCCCTGGCGATGATCGACAAGGTCGAGCAGGACGAAGACGTGCAGAACGTCTATCACTCGCTCATCTAGAAAGCACGGTCGGCAGGAGGGCCGCCGGTGGCGGCCCTCCTGTTTTGACGATACCTAGATCGCGAGGCGGCCGTCGCTGGCGCCGATCGATTCAACCTCGGCGCCCGCGAGGTCGGCCAGCGCCAACAGCAGGTTCGCCGTCGGCTCCTTGGGCTTCGCCACCACATGCCGATTGCCTTCGAGACGGCCGTTGGCGCCGCCGACGAGCACTGCCGGCGGACTGTTGCGGTCGTGGGCATTACCGTTGCTCATACCGCTGCCCCAGTAGATCACGGCCGAGTCGAGCAGCGTGCCATCGCCGTCCGTCGTGGCCTCGAGCTTGGCTACGAACTCGGCGAGCTTGACGATCTGGTAAGTCGTGAGCTTGGCGTAGCGCTCGATCCCCTCCGGCTTGTCCCCATGGTGCGAAACCGGGTGGTGCGGCTCAGAAATGCCGATGTTCGCGTAGCTGCGACTGCTGCCCTCGTGGCCGAGCATGAACGTGAACACGCGCGAGATATCGCCCTGGAACGCCAAGTGCATGAGGTCGTAGGTCACGGTGAGGTGCTCGTCGAACGCATCGGGAATGCCGATCGGCGACGCCGGCGCGGCCTCGAGCGTATCGGCACGCGCCGCCATCTTCTGCAGCTGCAGCTCCACGCGGCGCACGTTCGTGAGGTACTCATCGAGCAGCGTGTTGTCCGCGGAGCCGAGCTTGCGCTGCAGTCGGGCCGTTTCCTCAGCCACCGAGTCGAGCATGCTCTGCTTCTGCTGCAGTCGCAGCAGGCGCTGTTCGGACGTGCCGGGATCGCCGAACATGCGCTCGAACGTCACCTGCGGGTTGACGGCCACGGGCAACGGGCTCGTGTCGTCGCGCCAGGAAATCGTGTTGAAGAATACGCAGGGGAACCCGTCGCACGCCCCGGCTGCCGTGCCCATGTCCTCGGTGCCCACCTCGAGCGAGCGCAGCGGCGTGTCTTCGGCGACCGCGTCGGCGATGTACTGATCGAGTGTCTTCTTCGATTCGATCTTGCCGAAGTTGCCGGCAGTATTCACCGGCCCGACACCGTTCAACCACGCCGCGCTGGCCCCGAGATGCACCGAACCGTCGGGCGCCTTCATCCGGCTCACCGTGACCACGTGCTCGCGGAACGGCTCGAGTGGCTTCATGATGGGTTGGAACGCGAAGTTCCGCCCCTCGGCCGTTGGATGCCAGAGCTGCGGGTACACACCGTTCGGCATGTAGATGGCGCCGAAACGAAACGGCGTGCGGGCGCTAGACTGCGCGAAAGCCGGCACCATGGCGCTCAAGAACGGCAGCGCCACCGTCGTGCCCAACGCACCGCGTAGGAACGTCCGACGATGCAGATGCTTTTTCGTCACGAACATGGGCTACTCCTTGGTTTGCGCGATGCTCTGCAGCGCAGTGGGTTCCGCAGGCTTAGTGCGCATCTGGAATGGCAGACTATCCACGATGCCTAGAATGATCGCTGTGAGCCGGTAATCATCTTTGGCCGCGTTGCGCAGGATGGTGCGAACGACGGGCATGTCGGCCGGTTCCAGGCCGCGGCCGAGCGCGTAAATCAGCAGCTTCTCGGTCACGGTGCCGGCGAAGATCTCGGGCTTTGCAACCAGTGCATGACGCAGCTCGATTGGCCCGTCGACTGGCGTGCCATCACCGAGAACGCCAGCCGCATCGATCGGCAGCCCGGCCACGGTCCGATCCTGCCACGCCCCCACGGCGTCGAAGTTCTCGAGCGCGAAGCCAAGGGGGTCGAGCGTGCGATGGCACACGGCGCAATTCGGATTGGCGCGGTGCCGCTCGAGCTGCTCGCGCACCGTCGACGGGCGATCCTTCGGCGCGCTGTCTTCGAGCGCCGGCACGACGGCCGGCGGCAACGGTGGCGGATTGTTCAAGAAGTTCGACATCAAGTACTTGCCGCGGATGATCGGCGACGTGCGCGTGGCGGCGGAGGTCAGCGACAGGATGCTGCCGTGGCCGAGCAGGCCGTGGCGATTCGCGTCGGTGTGCTGCACACGGCGGAACCGTGCGCCACGAACGCCGGGAATACCGTAGTGACGCGCCAGGCGCTCGTTGACGAACGTATAGTCGGCGGTCAGGAGCTCGACGACGCTGCGACCCTCACGCAGCGCATTGGCGAATAGCAACTCCGTCTCACGACGAAACGCCTTACGCAGATTGTCGTCGAAATCCGGGAACAGCAGGAGATCCGGGACCACGCGCTGCTCGAGGTTGCGCAGCTGCAGCCACTGGCCCGTGAAATTCTCCACGAGCGCATCGGCACGCGTGTCGGCGATCATGCGGCGCACTTGGCCTTCGAGCACGCTCGCCTTGCTGAGACGCCCTTCGATAGCGAGATCGAGCAACTCGTCGTCGGGGATGCTGGACCACAGGAAGAACGACAAGCGCGATGCGAGCTCGATATCGCTCACGCGGTGCGCCGAGCCGGCCGCAAGATCGGCTGGATCGCTCTCGGTGCGGAACAGGAACGACGGGCTCACGAGGATGCGAGCGAGGCCCGCACGGACACCACCGTCGAAGTCGCCCCCCTCCTCGCGCGCCTGCGCGAAGAATCGCAGTGGCGGCCCAAGGTCCTCCGCGTCGACGGGCCGGCGATACGCGCGCTTCGCCAAGCTGGCAAAGATCCGCTCGGCGCACGCCGGCTCTTCCGCGGCGGAGTCCGGGCGGCAGACGAGGATTCGCTCGCGACTCGGCGTGTCGCTGACGCCCGAGACGTCGTACGGGCCTTCGATGACCGCCGTCTCGAGGCGCGGCAGACCCGATGGGTTGTGCGCCTCCTGCGTAGCACGCAACGGCGGTTGCCAGACGTTCTGCTCGACGGCCGGCCGCTCGACCCACGTGAACGCCACCTCGTGCGGCCCGGCCGTGATCGGCAACCGCGGCGAGGTCATGCGCTGGTCTATTGCGACGCGCGACTCGAGGATGTCCGCGCCGCTCTGTTGGTGATCTTCCGGACCGCCGATGGCCGCCGTATACACCTGCTCGCCGTCGACCGTGATGACGAACTGGTGCGACTCGTCATGCCCCTCTACGCCGACGTAACCTTCAGCCACGGTCCTTAACAAACGGCCGGCGAGCACGTACTCGGCATCCGCCGGGAAGTTATGGGTTACGACCGTGCCGCCGCGCGTGCCGAGCGGCAGACCTTCCATGTATTGGTCTTGCGTGACCTCGACGCCGATTTTGTAGATCGACGCCGTAGGCACGGCTTCCGGGTTGCCTATCGCGAGGTCACCGACACGCAGCGCGGCCGTCAGATAGCGCTCGAGCAACAGCGGCGAAGTCGTGAGCACGGCCGCGATGTTATCGAAGCCGAAGTCCCCGCCATCGCTCGGCAGCAGCTCGGCGACGTCCAACTGGACGCCGAGCAGATCGCGAATCGAATTGGCGTACTCGGTACGGTTCAAGCGATGCACGGCTTGCGGCCCGGCATACGGCTGCGCCGCCGCGGCGGCGTCCAACGTGGACTCGAGCGCGGCCACGAACTCGCGACGCACGTCGGGATCGGGTTGGGACTCCTCGCGCGGCGGCATCATGCCGAGACGCAGTTTGCGAATCACCGCTTCCCAGATCTTGGCGTCGGCGTGCACGTTTTCCGGGCGCAAGCCCTGGAACGAAAGGTTGGCCGTGAGTTCGGCGTCGTTATGGCAGTCGGTGCAATACCGATCGAGCATGGCCCATTGGTCTTTGAGCACGACCTCGGCGGAACGCTGCGTCCAGACGTAAGCGACAATCGCCGCGACTACCGCAGCGCAACCGACGCCCAAATAAATCGACCTCTTCATCGGCTAACGCGCGCCTCCGGCCGGCTTCTGTGCCGTTTCGCGCAACAACGCCACAACCTGCTCCGGCGTTGCGCCGCTCTTCCGCTGTGGACCGAAGGGATTCGCGTTCGGGTCGAGCGGCTTCAAAGCCTCGGCGAGCTGCAGCGCGGTCAAACCGTCGGCATTGCGAGTCTCGAGCGAGGCGCCCGCTTCGGTCAGCGCCCGCAGCGTCTCGAGATCGCGCGTGTCGACCGCCTGGTGCAGAACGGTCGCGCCGTTCGGCGCGACGGCGTTGGCGTTCGCGCCGGCTTCCAGCAGCAGACGTACGGCAGCCGCTGGCTCACGGTTCGACGGCTCGCGAAACGGCGGGTCGCCCTGGCGTGAGAATCCAGGTCCGGCCGACAGCGGCACGCCGCGCCCGCCCTTCATGGCCATCATGAGCGGCGTGCGGCCGACGTTGTCGTTGACGCCGCGCGTGCCACCGTCGATGTTGCCCGGGCTCCACTCCACGTTTGCGCCATGAGCCAGCATTAGCTTCAGCGCCTCGACGTCGGCGGCAATCGCCGCCCGGAAAAACGGCGAGGCGTTCGCGGACGTGTCGCAGCACATCGTGCTCGAGTGCATCTGGCCGACGAACACCTTGTTGGGATCGGCGCCCTTGTCGAGCAGCAAAGCGGTCAAATCGAGCGCCGTGCGCTGGTTCCGATGATTGGCGCGCAGCTTCGAGCCGTCACGCGCGTACCAATCGGTGGTGGCGTCACGCATCTCGACTGCGTGGAACAGCGAGCCGTCGTTGGCATCGGCGCCGAGCTCGAGGAGCGTGGCCGCCATATCGAAGCGGTCGTTGACGATCGCGATCATCGTCGCCGTGGCGCCATCGCCATTGGTCAGGTTCAGATCGGCGCCGCCGGCCGCCAACCGGCGCACGGCATCCTCGTAACCATTCCGCGCCGCCCACATCAAGGCCGTGAAACCGCCGGTCGGGTGGTCGGCGTTCTTACGCTCTGTGAGCGCGGTGACACGAGCCTTCAAGTTCGGGTTGCCGCCCGCCGTGAGCAGCGTATCGATGACGGCGGTATGGCCCTCCACCGCCGCGCGCATGAGCGCCGTTTGCAACTGAAACAGGTCCTGCACGTTAGGATCGGCGCCATGCTCGAGCAGGAGCTGCACGGCCTCGAGGCGACCGACGCGCGCGGCCGCCATCAGCGGCGTTTCGCCGTCGGGATGCGCAAGCTCGACATTGGCGCCACCCTTGAGCAGCACTTTCATTACGGCGGCATCGCCCGTGCGGCTCGCTTGGAGCAACGGCGTGACACCATAGCGATTGGCCGCGTCCGCTTCTGCACCGGCGTCGAGCAACGCCTCCGCCATAGCGGCATCGCCGTGGTAAGCCGCCCAGAGCAGCGCGGTGGAGCCATCGGCGGCAGGTAGATTCACGTCCGCATGCCGACCGATCAGGGTGCGCACGGCGTCGAAGTCGGCGGAGCTCGCCGCCTTGGCAACAGGGCTATCCGCGGCCCCGGCAAGGTTGCCGGACGACGCGATGGCCACCGCCACCAGAAAAACGCTAGCCCATAGGGCGCGCGGGCCGAGGACTATCGGCGTACGCATTCGAGCTCTCCCCCTCGAAACGAACGTTGCTGACTGAGCTGTCGGGCCCTTGCAGACAGATAGACGGGTAATCCGGCCGCTAGCCTCTTTAGACTGAGAATAGCCCCAACCGCGCGGCCGGGCTAGACCGCCTGGTTCGGTCGCAACCTGGGCTATCCTCGCAAGTGAATCTTGTGGAGCCGCCCGCGAGCCGTGCCGTTATGAAAAACCTCGATCCGCAGCCATGAGTTACCTGAGCAGTCCCGGCAATTGGCTCGCCGTCGCGGTCACCCTCTTCATCGTGGCGCTGTGCGTCGTTGCACACTACGAGGTGCTGAGCGCCTGTAACCGCTACCTGCCGCTCTTGACCACCCACCGGCGCCGACGCGTGCTGATCTTGATCTTCATCGTCCTCGTGACCCATGTCGCGGAGATCTGGCTATTCGGCATCGGGTACTTCTTGTTGTCCCGTCAATACGCGCTTGGCGACCTCGTCGGCCTGCCCACCACGGAGCTCCCGGACTTCGTCTATTTTTCGGCAGTCACCTACAGTACGCTCGGTTTTGGCGACGCAGTGCCGGTCGGCGCGATCCGCTTCCTAGCGGGTACCGAGGCGCTCACGGGCTTCGTGATGATCACCTGGTCCGCGTCGTACGCGTTCCTCGAGATGCAACGCGACTGGCGGCGGGAGTGAACGCTCGCGACGCCGGTCATAGTCCTTGTTGGCATTAGCACCACAACTCCCGGGTTGTGACGCGATCCTCATTGCTCGGCGCGGGGCTAGCGCATAGGATGCCCCCGCTCACACATTCGGAGACAGACGATGAAACGCCTGATTTTGCTTGGCTCGATACTCTGCTCGTTCGCCCCGACCACGTTGCTGGCGCAGATGAGCTACAACGCGCTCGACGTCAGCTTCGTCGACATCGAGCTCGACGGTGACCGCGCCAACGTCAATGGCGACGGCTTCGAAATCGGCGGTTCCTTCGAGTTGAACGACAAGTTCTTCCTGTTCGGCACGTGGCAAGAGCAAAACCTCGACTTCGACATCGACGGCCGCGAGCTGGAGCTCGGCGCCGGCCTGCATCATCCGCTTGGCGAAACCGTGGACTTCGTCGCCACACTCTCGTACATCGACGCCGAGGTCGACGCCGGCGCCTTCAACGCCAGCGATGACGGTCTCGCGGTCGCCGGCGGCATTCGCGCGCGTCTGGCCGAATCGTTCGAGGTCGATGCCAGCCTAAAGCTCGTC
>Ga0208454_1000759_pt1 | contig 16025 bp, 17 predicted proteins | sample EasRivMeERMZT100_FD_187530 | JGI IMG/M metagenome (GOLD analysis project Ga0208454, IMG submission 187530) | Soil microbial communities from meander-bound floodplain in the East River, Colorado, USA - East River MetaG ERMZT100 (SPAdes) (version 2) | ecosystem: Environmental > Terrestrial > Soil...
CGATGTGGACGACATTTACAAGATCCCGATGCTGCTCAACCAGCAGGGCCTCGACGGCTACGTCGTCGACAAGCTCAAGCTCCATGCAGGCCCGGCGGATCTGGCCGAATGGCAGGCCGTCGTCGATGCCAAAGCTAATCCCGAGGCCGAGGTCACGATCGCCATGGTCGGAAAGTACGTCGACCTCAAAGACTCCTATATGTCGTTGACCGAAGCGCTGCGCCATGCCGGCATCCGCACGCGCACGCGCGTCAACATTCAGTATCTCGAGTCCGAAGACCTTCAGACCGAGGGCACGTCTTGTCTCAGTGAGGTCGACGCGATTCTCGTTCCCGGCGGCTTCGGCGAGCGCGGCATCGAGGGCAAGATCGCGGCCGTGAAGTTCGCGCGCGAGAAGCAGGTGCCTTATCTCGGTATTTGCCTGGGGCTACAGGTGGCGGTTATCGAGTACGCCCGCAATGTCGTAGGGCTCGCGGGCGCGCATTCCACCGAGCTCAATCGGCAAACCCCGCATCCCGTGATTGCGCTCATCACCGAGTGGCACGACCGGGACGGCTCGCTGCAGGCGCGCAGCGCGGCATCCGAGCTCGGCGGCACCATGCGCCTCGGCGCGCAGACCTGCTTCGTCAAGGAGGGAACGCTCGCCAAGAGCATCTACGGAGCGGAGCAGATCTCGGAACGTCATCGCCACCGTTACGAGTTCAACAACACCTATTTCGATCAGCTCGCGGCCGCCGGGCTCGGGTTCTCGGGCTTCTCGAACGATGGTTTGGTCGAGCTCATCGAGCTGCCGACCCAAACGCACCCGTGGTTTTTCGCTACCCAGTTCCACCCGGAGTTCACGTCCAATCCGCGCGACGGCCATCCGCTGTTCACGAGCTTCATCACGGCTGCGCGTTCCTGTCAGGGTCTGAAGTTGCCTCGGGTCGAGAGCGCATGAGGCTGGCCGGATTCGAGGTCGGCCCGCAAACACCGCTGTTCCTGATCGCCGGCCCTCGTGTCATCGAGAGCAAGCAATTGGCGCCGTCGACTGCGGAGCGACGCCCTCGGCAGCGCGCCCGTTTCCCGAAACCGAATTCCATCACGTGCATTAGTCGTTAGGAGCGTCAATGAGTGCGATCAAGGACGTAGCGGGGCTCGAGATCATCGATTCACGCGGTAACCCGACAGTCGAAGCCGAAGTGGTGTTGGCGAGCGGTGCGCGCGGTCGGGCCGCCGTGCCTTCGGGCGCGTCTACGGGATCGCGGGAGGCGCACGAGCTGCGCGACGGCGACAAGCAGCGCTACCTCGGCAAAGGCGTGACGAAGGCGGTCGCCAACGTCAACGGCGAGATCCGCAAGGCCGTCTTAGGTCTCGATGGCGCCGAGCAACAGAAGCTCGATCGACGTCTCATCGAGCTCGACGGCACGAACAGCAAGGCTCGGCTCGGTGCCAACGCGTTGCTGGCCGTGTCGCTCGCCACGGCCAAGGCGCATGCCGCGGAGCGCGGCGTGGCGTTGTACGAGGTGCTAGGCAGCGGTAAGCGCGAGTACACGCTGCCGTTGCCGATGATGAACATCATCAACGGTGGTGCACACGCCGACAACAGCGTCGACATTCAGGAGTTCATGATTCTACCCGTCGGCGCGCCGACGTTCGCCGAGTGCTTGCGTTACGGTGTCGAGGTGTTCCATGCGCTCAAGGCCGTGCTCAAAGCCAAGGGTCTCAACACGGCTGTCGGCGATGAGGGTGGCTTCGCGCCCGATCTCGGCTCGAACGAGGAGGCGCTGCAGACCATCGGCGAAGCCGTCGAGAAAGCCGGTTACACGCTAGGCCGGGATATCTATCTTGGGCTCGACGTCGCGAGCTCCGAGTTTTATGCTGCAGGCGCCTACGCGCTCGAGTCGGAGAACCGCAAGTTCTCCTCGGCGGAGTTCGCCGACTTCCTCGAGGATCTCGTCGCGCGTTACCCGATCGTGTCGGTCGAAGACGGCATGGCGGAGAACGACTGGGATGGCTGGCGGCTCTTGAGCCGCCGTCTGCGCGACCGCATCCAGCTCGTCGGCGACGACCTGTTCGTGACCAATACCGCGATTCTTGCCGAGGGCATCGAACAGAAGATCGCCAACAGCATCCTCATCAAGCCGAATCAGATCGGCACGTTGACGGAAACACTGGAGGCCATCGAGATGGCCACGGCGGCGGGTTACTCGGCCGTCGTCTCACACCGTTCCGGCGAAACCGAGGATGCCACGATCGCGGACATTGCGGTGGCGACGGGTGCCACGCAGATCAAGACGGGCTCGTTGTGTCGGTCGGACCGCTTGGCCAAGTATAATCAGCTGCTGCGCATCGAACGCGAGCTCGGCAGTCGGGCGAAGTTCGATGGAGCGGCGGCCTTTCCCATTACGCTCTAGGAGTGGGCGAGCATGCCTATGTCCCGGGGGACTAAATGCGCTTCGTGATGGTCGTGCTGGTAGTGGTGCTCGCACTGCTCCAAGCGCGTTTGTGGGTGTCGAACGGCGGGTTGCGCGAGGTGTGGCGCCTCGAAGCCGAGGTTGCCCGACGCACCGAGGACAACGGCCGCCTCGCGGCGCGTAATTCTGCGCTCGAAGCCGAGGTGCTCGATTTGCGGCAGGGGCTCGCTGCGGCCGAGGAGCGCGCGCGGACCGAGCTCGGCATGATCCACTCCGGTGAAACCTTCTATCAAATTGCGCCGGCAGCTCCGCCCGCGGCGCGGTGATCGACCGGGCGGTCGCCGCGGTCGTGACAACCCAGGGAACGGCAGTTGCGAATTCTCCTTGCCAATGACGACGGATATCAGGCGCGCGGGTTGCGCACGCTGGCGGAGCATCTATCGCGCGTCGCGGAAGTGACGATCGTGGCGCCGGATCGCAACCGCAGCGGGGCGAGCAACTCGTTGACGCTCGAAACGCCGCTGCGCGTGGAGCGCGTGGACAACAACCTCTACTACATCAATGGCACGCCGACCGATTGCGTGCACATCGCGATCACGGGCTTGCTCGAGCACACGCCCGACATGCTGATCTCGGGCATCAACCACGGGGCCAATCTCGGCGACGACGTGCTGTACTCGGGCACCGTGGCGGCGGCGATGGAAGGCCGGTTTCTCGGCATTCCGTCGATTGCGGTGTCGCTCGTGTTGGCCGAGGGTGAGCATTATGCGACCGCCGCCGAGCTCATGGTGCGGCTCGTGCAGCGCAACGTCACCGATCCGCTGCCGACCGATGCGATCCTCAACGTCAACGTGCCGGACGTGCCCGCCGCCGCTCTGAAGGGCATTCGTACGACGCGGCTCGGCTTCCGCCACAAGTCCGAGCCGGCCGTCAAAGCGCTCGATCCGCACAGCCGGCCGATCTATTGGATCGGTCCGGCCGGCGCGGGCCAGGACGCGGGCCCGGGAACGGATTTTCACGCCGTCGCCGCGGGCTACGTCTCGGTCTCGCCGATCAAGGTCGATCTCACCGCTCACGCCGCACTCGACAAGGTGGCAACCTGGTTCGATCGGCTCCGATGAACGAGCAACGACACCACGGGATCGGCATGACGTCTGCGCGCACGCGCGAGAGGCTCATCGATCGACTGAAATCCGAAGGCGTGACGAATCTGGCCGTGCTCGATCGCCTGCGCGCCGTGCCGCGTCACCTGTTCGTCGATGAGGCGTTGGCGAGCCGCGCCTATGAAGACACCGCCTTGCCGATCGGCTTCAGCCAGACGATCTCACAGCCGTACATCGTCGCCGTCATGACCGCGGCGTTGCTCGCAGGTGCTGCCGGCCGGAAGCTCACGCGCGTGCTCGAGGTCGGTACCGGTTGCGGCTATCAAACTGCCGTATTGGCGCCGTTCGTGCAGCACGTCTACAGCGTGGAGCGCATTCAACCGCTGTTGCAGCGTGCGCGCGGCAAGCTTGCCGAGCTTAAGATCAGCAACGTCAGCCTGCGGCACGCCGACGGTTGGCACGGCTGGCGCAGTCAGGCGCCGTTTCAAGGAATCTTGGTTGCTGCCGCTCCGGAGCATATGCCGCCGGAGCTTTGCGAGCAGCTCGACGAAGGCGGCTGCATGGTGATCCCAGTCGGTGTGCGCGGCCGCCAGATGCTTCTACGCGTGACGCGTCAGGGCAACGAGTTCCATCGCGAAGAGCTTCTGCCCGTGAGCTTCGTGCCGTTCGTGGAGGGCACGGAAACGTGAGCGCGCGCCGCGCGAGCGGCTGTCTCTGCACTGCGCTCTCGGCGGCGGCAAAGATCTGCTTGTTGTCTCTGCTCGTGAGCGGCGTGGCCTGCACGAGCACGAGCTCCGTACATCGCGGGTCGCGCGCGTCGCAGGCGGGCCAGACGCCCGTGCACGTCGTCAAGCGTGGCGAAACGCTATACAAAATCGCTTGGCAGCATGGCATCGACCAGCGCGATCTCGCGCGTTGGAATGGATTACGCGACCCGGACGTCATCAGCGTCGGGCAACGGTTGCGCCTGACCCCGCCGCCTGGCGCCACCGCGGCGTCGCCGCCCGCGCAGCAACCCTCCGCGGCCCGTAAACCACCCGTGGCGCAACGTGCTCCGACGACGGGATCTTCCGCGCCGGTGCCCAAGCCGCCGAGCGCACCGCCGCCACTCTGGCTCTGGCCCACCGATGGGCAGGTCGTGACGCGCTTCGGTGCGAGCACGGGCATCGCGACGGGTATCGGCATTCGCGGCCGGGAAGGGCAGCCGGTGCGCGCGGCCGCCGGCGGGCGGGTGGTTTACGCCGGCAGCGGCCTCATCGGCTACGGGCAGCTCGTGATCATCAAGCACAACGACACCTACCTCAGCGCTTATGGGCACAACAGCCGTTTGCTCGTGAGCCAAGGGCAGGACGTGGCGCGCGGCGCAACGATCGCGTTCATGGGGCAGGGGCCGGAGCGGCAGCCGCGCTTGCACTTCGAGATCCGCCGCGACGGGGTGCCCGTGGACCCGTTGCTGCTTCTTCAGGCTGCGCGCTGAAGTGGCGCGCCCTGTGTGGCGAGGTCGTGTGTGGATCAAGCGTTGAAGAGCGCGGCGACTACGCGCCGTTGCTCTTGCAGCAGCACGTTGAATGTGCGGCACGCGGCCGGCGTGCTCATGATCTCGAGTCCCACCGAGCGCTCGGCCAGTGCCGCCATGAGCTCGACGTCGGGCAGCAAGCGCTGCGTACCCGTGCCGACCAGGACGATCGTCGGCTCGAGTGCGAGCGCCGGGGCGAGATCCTCGAGCGTGAGTGAGGCTGCGGTTGTTACGGCCCAGTCTTCCATGATGCGTTCTGCGCCGACGATGACGTTGCCTGTGAGCCAGCGCTCTGCGATTCGAATGCGTCCCGGCTCCCAGGCGCGGATGAGGTTAGCGGCGGCGCTGTCGCGGTGAAGTTGCATGGCTTTGTGCCGTGGGTTTGCCGTTCAGTATAGTGGTAGTATCTGCGCCGCCAAACCGACGACCGCGCCGATGGAACCGAATCAGATTGCCCCCGCCATCCTCGAGCTCAAGGAGCGCGCTGCCGCTCTGCGGAGGTATCTTTGACTATGATGCGAAGCGCGAGCGGCTCGAGGAAGTCAACCGCGAGCTCGAGAACCCCAATGCGTGGTCCGATCCCGAGCGTGCGCAAGCGCTAGGCCGCGAGCGAGCCGAGCTCGAAGGCGTCGTCGCCACGCTGAACCGCGTCGACAAGTCGCTCGACGAAGCCGCGGAGCTCCATGAGCTCGCCCGCGAAGAGCAGGACGCGGGCACGCTCACGGACGTGATCGGCCAAGTCGAGGGCATGACGCAGGAGCTCGAGCGTCTGGAGTTCCGCCGCATGTTCGCGGGCAAGATGGACGCGCACAATGCGTTTCTCGACATCCAGGCCGGATCGGGTGGCACCGAAGCCCAGGACTGGGCCGCGATGCTGCTGCGTATGTATCTGCGTTGGACCGAGCGGCACGGCTTCGCGGTCGATGTCCTCGAGGAGTCCGCGGGTGAGGTCGCCGGCATCAAGAGCGCCACGATTCACGTCCGCGGCGAGTATGCCTTCGGCTGGTTGCGCACGGAAACCGGCGTGCACCGCCTAGTGCGCAAGTCGCCGTTCGACTCCGGGCATCGCCGCCACACGTCGTTCGCGGCCGTATTCCTGTCGCCGGAGATCGACGATGACATCGAGATCGAGCTCAATCCGGCCGATCTGCGCGTCGACGTGTTTCGCGCGAGCGGCGCGGGCGGCCAGCACGTCAACAAGACCGAGTCGGCGATCCGCATAACGCACATTCCCACGGGTATCGTGGTGCAATGCCAGAACGAGCGGTCGCAGCACAAGAATCGCGCTACGGCCATGAGCCAGATGCGCGCTAAGCTTTACGAGCTCGAAGAGCAGAAAAGACGCGAGCAAGCGCAGATCGTGGAGGACAACAAGGCCGACATCGGCTGGGGCAATCAGATCCGTTCCTACGTGCTCGATCAGTCGCGCGTAAAGGATCTGCGCACCAACCTCGAAAGCGGCCAACCGCAAGCCGTGCTCGACGGCGACCTCGACGACTTTTTGCAGGAAAGCTTGAAGCAAGGATTATGAGAGAAAGCCGATGAGCGATATCGATGGACAAGAGAACCGGCTGATCGCCGAGCGTCGCGCGAAGCTCGCGCGGCTCCGCGAGGCGGGCAGCGCGTATCCGAACGACTTTCGGCGCGACTCGCTCGCTGGCGACCTCCTGGCTGCGTATCAGTCGCACAGCCTCGAATCGTTGGCGGCGACGCCGATCGAGGCGCGAGTCGCGGGGCGGCTCATGGTGAAGCGCGTCATGGGCGGTAGCAGCTTCGTCAAGCTGCAGGACCGCACGGGGCAGATCCAGCTCATGATCAAGCGCGACCGGATCGGCGAGTCGCTGTATGCCGACTTCAAGAAGTGGGATCTCGGCGACATCATCGCGGCACGCGGCCAGCTCATCAAGACCAAGACGGGCGAGCTGTCCGTCGACGTGGCCGAGATCAGGCTGCTCGTGAAATCGTTGCGGCCCTTGCCCGAGAAGTGGCACGGCATCACGGATGTCGAGATGAAACTGCGGCAGCGCTACGTGGATCTCATCATGAGCGAGCAGACGCGCGAGGTGTTTCGCCAACGCAGCGCGTTGATCCGTTTCATTCGCGGCTTTCTCGATGCGCTCGATTTCGCCGAGGTCGAGACGCCGATGATGCAGCCTATTCCGGGCGGAGCCTCGGCGCGTCCATTCGTCACCCATCACAACGCGCTCGACGCCACGTTGTACCTGCGCATTGCGCCAGAGCTGTATCTCAAGCGCCTGCTCGTTGGTGGCTTCGAGCGTGTCTACGAGTTGAATCGGGTGTTTCGTAACGAAGGCTTATCCACGCGCCACAACCCCGAGTTCACGATGCTCGAGCTCTACCAAGCGTACGCCGGCTACCGCGACGTGATGGCGCTCACCGAGAAGTTGTTGCGCAGCGCTGCGCTGGCGCTCACGGGCAGCACGAGCGTCGAGTACCAGGGCGAACGGATCGATCTCGCGCCACCGTTCGCGGAGATCACCGTCGAGGCCGCCCTCGAGCAGGCCAACCCGGAGCTCACGGGCGCGAACATACGCGACCGGGCTGCAGTGGCTGCCGTCTGCAGGACGCGCGGCATCGACGTCGCGCCGGAGTCCGGCGTCGGTAGGCTGCAATACGAGCTGTTCGAGAAGACCGTCGAAGCGACGTTGCGCGGGCCCGTATTCGTCACGCAGTATCCGGCCGAAGTGTCGCCGCTCGCCCGCTGCAACGATCAGGATCCGTTCGTCACGGATCGCTTCGAGCTGTTCATCGGCGGTCGCGAGCTGGCCAATGGCTTTGCCGAGCTCAACGATCCCGAGGAGCAGGCGGCGCGGTTTCAAGCGCAAGCGGCAGCGAAAGCGGCCGGTGACGAAGAGGCCATGTTCTTCGACGCCGATTACATCCGCGCGCTCGAGTACGGTATGCCGCCGGCCGGCGGGCTCGGTATCGGCGTCGATCGGTTGACGATGCTGCTCACGAACTCGCCGTCGATACGCGACGTGCTGCTATTCCCGCAGCTAAAGCGCGAGAGTTGAGCGGAATTCGACCTACGCGTGGGCGCAGCGCGATGTTGCGATGGGCAAGCTCATTCGTGGTGGTTGCGCGGTATCTTGAACGGTAGCGGCAGCGGAGCTAGCGGCGAGCCGCCGCTCGTCAGCGGCCGATCGGCGGCCATGTGCTCGACGACTGCCAGCACTTCCGCGCGTGCCCCGGACGTAGCGTTGCGCACCACTTCACCGACCGCGGCACCTCGATCATCGAGGACCGCGGTGTCCACGGGTGGCGCGGGGGCGTCTGCCGCGTAACGACGCAGCCGTCGTTTCACGTCGCCGAGATTATGCACGCGCGCGATGACCTCCTGCCCCGGATAGCAGCCCTTGTCGAAGGCGAGTGCGCCGAGCGCGTCGAGGTTGAGCATCTGGGCGATGTAGCGATCGGCAAGCCCGGCCGTGACTAAAGGCAAGCCCAGGCCGATCTCCGCGAGCGCCGCTGCCTCCGTGGGCGCTGCCGGCAGTGACTCGGCGAGCGAGTCGAGGCCGGCACGCAAGCCGAGCACGTGCCAGTAGCCCTGGCCCACGCAGATCCAGTGCAGATTCGCCCGCGCGATGCGCGTGCCTGCTGTAGCGTCCCCCGGCAGTCCGCGCGCTGTGAGCCATGGCGGCTCTGCACCAAGCACCGCCGCCACTTCGACGTCCGCCGCGACCTCGAGCTTCACGGCGGAGCGCAGGATGAACATCGTCAGGCGCTGCAAGAGCTGCGGCGCGCCGTCGCGCGCTGTAACCAGCAGCCAGCGTTCCGGGAGGTGCAGCACGCGCAGCAGTCCCCGGACGCGTCCACGCGCATCGTGCCAACCGGCGAGCGGAGCCCGCCCCGGGGCACCTGAATCGACGGCTTGGCTCAGCTGGGCGTGCAGGAAGGCGCCCGCGTCGGCGCCGCGCGCTTCGAGGCAGAGGTACTCGGTCAGGGCGCTGTACTGCGGTGGCATGGCTCGCTGATCGCGCGTGGCCCGCTTAGGCCGCGGTGGAATACCGCGGCATCGCAGGCCGTTGTAGTGCGGAGTCTAGGGGTTTCTGGCAAACTTTGCCGATGCCTGGTGAGCAAGGACAAGAGCGGGAGGCCCCCGAAACGGGACCGGCCCCAAGGCCCAGTGCGGCCGACCCGCCGCTCGACGATTCCAACAGCCTACCGCCGCAACGCCGCGAGATCGGCGGCCCGAAGGGGCTCGAGCCGACACGCTTTGGTGATTGGGAGCGAGCTGGGCGCTGCATCGACTTTTAACAGGGAGTATTCAGAATGCACGCGGTTCAGCGGCCTTTGTCGCCGTACTGGATTTATCGCTGGCAGATCACGATGTGGCTGTCGAGCCTGCATCGCATTACCGGACTGCTGCTGTCGCTCGGCGCCGTGGCGCTCGGCATTTGGCTCATTGCTCTCGCCAACGGCCCGGCCGCGTATGCCGAAATAGGGGCGATCGCCGGCAGCAGTTGGTTCAAGGTACCGCTCATCGCCTGGACGTTCTGTTTCTTTTTCCACCTGACGAATGGCGTGCGACATCTATTTTGGGACGCGGGCCTCGGTTTCGACAAGGCGCGGATTCAGGCCAGCGGCTGGGCCGTGGTGGTCGTGACGCTCATCGCGACGACGGCGTTCGCTTTGGTCGTAATCGTTTGAGGAGCATGCGATGAGCTTGGTTACTCCATTGAGTCGCGTCCTCGGGCTCGGAACCGCCAAAGGCGCGGCGGAGCATTGGTGGATGCAGCGACTCACGGCTGTGGCGCTCCTGCCGCTCGGCCTGTGGTTTGCGTTGAGCCTGCTCGGCCTGGCTGATTTCGGTTACGCCACGGTCCTCGCGTGGATGCAGCGGCCATTCACGAGCATCCTGATGCTGTTGTTCGTCGTCGCGATCGGCTACCACTCGTTCCTCGGTGTGCAAGTCGTTATCGAGGACTACGTCACTGGGAAAGCGCTGAAGATCGTCGCGATCATGGGCTCGACGCTCGCGCACGCGGGCCTAGCCATCGCAGCCGTGTTTGCAGTTTTGAAAGTCGCCTTCGGATCCTAGGGCATGACGAAAGAATACGAATTCATCGATCACCACTACGACGTTGTGGTTGTCGGCGCCGGTGGCGCCGGTTTGCGCGCGACGCTCGGTCTGGCCGAGCAGGGCCTATCGACGGCCTGCTTGAGCAAAGTGTTCCCGACCCGCAGCCACACGGTGGCCGCGCAAGGCGGCATCAGCGCCGCGCTCGGCAACATGGGCGAGGACGACTGGCGCTGGCACATGTATGACACCGTCAAGGGCTCGGACTGGCTCGGTGACCAGGACGCGATCGAGTACATGTGCAAGGAGGCGCCGGCGTCGGTGATCGAGCTCGAGCACTATGGCGTGCCGTTCTCACGCACCGAAGACGGCCGCATCTACCAGCGGCCCTTCGGCGGCATGACCACGCGTTTCGGTCAGGGCACCGCCCAGCGTACCTGCGCCGCGGCCGACCGCACCGGCCACGCCATGCTCCACACGCTGTATCAGCAGTCGCTGCGGCACTCGGCCGAGTTCTTCATCGAGTACTTCGCGATCGACCTGATCATGGAGGGCGGTGCGTGCCGCGGCGTCGTGGCACTCGATCTCGCGACAGGGCGCTTGCACCGCTACCGCGCGCAGATGGTGATTCTCGCGACGGGTGGCTATGGTCGCGCTTACTTCTCTTGCACGTCGGCGCATATCTGCACGGGTGACGGTAACGCCATGGCGCTGCGCGCCGGGTTGCCGCTCGAGGACCTCGAGTTCGTGCAGTTCCACCCCACGGGTATCTACGGCGCGGGCTGCCTGATTACCGAGGGTTCGCGCGGCGAGGGCGGCTACCTCACCAATTCCGAAGGCGAGCGATTCATGGAGCGCTACGCGCCGAACGCTAAGGATCTAGCCTCGCGCGATGTCGTGAGCCGCTCGATCACGATCGAGATTCGCGAAGGCCGCGGTGTCGGCAAGGACAAGGATCACGTCCACCTGCATCTGGAGCATCTCGGTCGCGACGTCGTCGACGAACGCCTGCCCGGTATCGCGGAGACCGCCAAGATCTTCGCCGGTGTCGATGTCACGAAGGCGCCGATTCCCGTGCTGCCCACGGTGCACTACAACATGGGTGGCGTGCCTACGAACTACCACGGCGAGGTCCTTACCAAGGACGCCAAGGGCAACGAGCACATTGTGCCCGGGCTCATGGCCGTCGGCGAGGCGGCTTGCGTATCGGTGCACGGCGCCAACCGCCTCGGCTCGAACTCACTCATCGACCTCGTCGTGTTCGGCCGCGCTGCCGCTCAGCGTTGCGGTCAGGTCATCGAGCGCGGCACGCGGCCGCGGTCGTTCGCGTCCGGCGCCGGCGACCAAGCCGTCGCGCGACTCGATAAGCTGCGCAACGCCAACGGTAGGACGCCGACCGCGAAGATCCGGCTCGACATGCAGCGCGTCATGCAGAATCACGCGGCCGTGTTCCGCACCGGTGAATCGCTGGAGGAGGGTATCGAGAAGCTCGAGCAGGTCTTCGCCTCATTCAGCGACGTCGGTGTCAGCGACCGCACGTTGATTTGGAACACCGATCTCATCGAGACGCTCGAGCTCGAGAACCTGCTGTCGCAGGCCATGGGCACGATCAAGTCGGCGGCGAACCGCAAGGAGAGCCGCGGCGCCCAGGCGCGCGAGGACTATCCCGATCGCGACGACGTCAATTGGATGAAGCACACGCTGTGCTGGGTGGACGAGCGGGGTGGCGTGCGCTTCGACTATCGCCCGGTGACGATGACTACGCTCACCGACGAGGTGAAGCCCATCCCGCCGAAGGCACGAACGTATTGAACAACCGGTTCCGGGACGGCCGGAACCGCACCTAACTGAGGAAGCACGATGGCGCAGTTCACTCTACCGGCCAACTCCAAGGTCAAGCCCGGCAAGAAGCACGGCGGGGCGGCGGGGGCCAAGAACGTCAAAGAGTTCTCGATCTATCGTTACGACCCCACGTCGGGCGAGAACCCGCGCGTCGACACCTACGAGGTCGACATGGACAACTGCGCACCGATGGTTCTCGATGCGCTCATCAAGATCAAGAACGAGATCGACGCTACGCTCACGTTCCGCCGCTCGTGCCGCGAAGGCATCTGCGGGTCGTGCGCGATGAACATCGACGGCATGAACACGCTCGCCTGCTTGAAACCGATCGAGGACTGCAAGGGCACCGTCAAGATCTACCCGCTGCCACACATGCCGGTCGTCAAAGATCTGGTCCCCGATCTCACCACGTTCTACGCGCAGTACGCCGCGGTCAAACCGTGGCTCGAGTCGCACACGCCGCCGCCGCCGGATCGCGAGCGCCTCCAGTCGAAGGAAGATCAGGAGAAGATCAACGAGCCATCGGCCTGCATCCTCTGCGCCTGCTGCTCGACCTCGTGCCCGAACTATTGGTGGAACGGCGATCGCTTTCTCGGCCCAGCGGCGCTGCTGCAAGCCTATCGCTGGATCGTCGACAGCCGCGACGAGACCACGGGCGAGCGCCTCGATCAGCTAGAGGACGCCTTCCGGCTCTATCGCTGCCACACGATCCTGAATTGCACGCAGGCGTGCCCGAAAGACCTGAACCCGGGCAAGGCCATCGCCGAAATCAAGAAGATGATCGTCGAGCGCCGTTTCTAGTATTGTTGCTTGTGCCAAGCGCACCGGCTGCGTGTGCGGACCCTTTCGAAAGCGCCGCAAGTACGTCCCTGTAGGCTCACGCGGCGCCATCCGACCGCCATGGATGGCGGAAGTGCAGCAATTGCAGGAGCAAATTGCTGCCCTGGCGCCGAGTGTTTCGAAAGGGTCCGCACACGCAGCCGGTGCTCCTGGCGGCAACGGGGCCAGGCGCTCAGCGGGACTCTTTGAGATATGGCCGACGCCAAGACGAAGATTGCGAGACTGCGCTGGCGTTGTCGCCGCGGTCTGCGCGAGCTCGACGCCCTCCTCAAGCCTTTCCTCGATGAACCCGGAGCCGATCTTGGCGACGCCGAAATCGCCTGCTTCGAGGCCATTCTCGACCTCCCCGATCCCACGCTGTACGCCTACCTTATAGGTATCAGTGAGCACCCCGATCGGCCCACCGCTACCCTCATCGAACGCATCCGCACCAGTCATCGCGTTCAGCATTAAGCCTTCACGGCTGCGTTGGGCGTGGTGGCTCGGCCTGCACGGGTTGTTGCTCGCCGCAGTGGCGTTCGTCGGTCTGCCGTGGCTCACCAAGGTGTTGGCGGTACTGGCGACGCTCGGGCATGGCGTCGTCCGGCGCCCGCCGCCTGTCGCCGCCGCGATCGTCGTGGCGGCCGACGGCTCGTGCTGCGTGCCCGCGTTCGGCCAGGGCTGGTTCGTGCTCGGTCCACGGACGCGGCTCACGACTTCTTGGATTCGTCTCGACTTGCGAGCGCCGTTGGGGCGACTCGACATAGTGCTCCTCAAGGACCAGCTCGGGCCGGAAGACTGGTCGCGCCTGTCGGCGCGCCTGCGACGGGCCGTCGTGCAGTAGCCCGGAGCCGCACGCGGGGGCTCGCAGGCCGATCGGCGCGATCTGCGCTAGAATCCGTGCCGGCCGTCACATCGGCAACCAGGCTGGCGCGAACGGCCCGCGAACTTTTTGGTGCAGCATGAGGTCTACCGAGCAGCGTTTGACAGAGCAAGCCGACAGACACCCGCCCGGCAGCGGGGCCGCGGACCTCGCCCTGATTAGACGCGTGCAGCAGGGTGACAGGTCGGCGTTCGACCTGTTGGTAGTCAAATACCAGCACAAGATAGTGAAGCTGATCATGCGCTACATTCGCGATCACTCGGAGGCCCTGGACGTCGCGCAGGAGGCGTTCCTCAAGGCCTATCGTGCGGCTCCGTCGTTTCGTGGCGACAGCGCGTTCTACACCTGGCTCTACCGCATCGCGATCAACACGGCAAAAAATCACATCGTCGCCGCCGGGCGCAAGCCCCTGCAGTACGATCTCGACACGCAGGATCCGGAGCAGTCCGCAGTTCTGAACGAGCTGCGTGATCTCGATACGCCCGAAGGATTGGCGCAGTCCGAGGAGATTCGCGAAACCATCAATCGAGCCATTAGCGACCTACCCGAGGAGTTGCGAACCGCCATCTTGCTGCGTGAGATCGAAGGCATGAGCTACGAGGAGATCGCGCAGACCATGGAATGCCCAGTCGGGACCGTGCGCTCGCGCATCTTCCGCGCTCGTGAAGCCATCGACAAAGCCATCGCCCCGCTGTTGTAGCCCTACACCTTCCCACGAATCAGTCGCGCTGCCTATGACAGAACAGATCAACGATCAGATATCGGCGTTCATCGACGATGAGCTTTCTGCGGACGAGAGTGCAATGCTGGTGAGGCGTTTCGAACGCGATCCCGAAGCGCGTGGCCAGGCACTGCGCTACACGCTGATCGGCACGGCACTGCGTGGGGAGTTGCTCGAGCCGCATCCGGCCGTGCTGCGGCACCGAATCGCGGCCGCGCTCGCGGGCGCCGTGCCCGTTACGCCGCGGCTTCCGGTGCGGTGGTCGGTGGTGCGCATTGCGCGCCCGCTGCTCGGCTTCGGCATAGCGGCTACTGTCGCCGTCGTCGCCATCGGTGTGTTGCGCGCCGTGAACAACTCGGACCCGGTATCGAGCCGTATAGTAGCGGCAACGGTGGCGGCGCCGCTGCCTCTCCAGGCGCGCGATGCTGTGGAGGCGCCGAGCTACGTCGTGCCTCCGGAAGTGGCCGAAGGCCGTGTCGTAACGCCTCCCATTCGACTGACCAACTACCTCATGCATCACAGCGAATACGCGTCTCGGTTGAGCCGTACCTCGGTGCACTCCAACGTCGTCAGCGCAGCGCCGGAGCGACCGCGCGCCGCAACGCCGGAGGCGCGGCAGTGATACGAATCTCGCGCTCGGTTCTGGCACCGACGCTCTTTTCGCTGACGTTCGTCGGTGGGCAAGCCGTCGCGCAAGAAGCGCGTACCTGGCTCGATCGCATGAATCGGGCGGTGGAGGAGTTGAACTATCAGGGGACGTTCGTTCACGTGCTCGGCGGCACCGCCGAGACGCTGCGGATCGTGCACCGCAATGCCGCTGGCCGCAGCGCCGAGCGTATTTTGTCGCTCGACGGCGTGGGTCGCGAGATCATTCGCCAGGACGACGAAGTGCAGTTCATTCTGCCGGATCAGCGCGTGGTGTTGCTCGAGACGCGCAAAGACGTGAGCCCGCTGGTTACGGCGTTGCCGAGCTATTCGGCCGAGATCGAACCGCACTACGAGCTGACGCTGCACAATACCGCACGCGTCGCCGGCCGGTCCGCGCAGGTCCTCGAGATCAAGCCGCGCGACGAGTTTCGCTACGGTTACATGTTGTGGCTCGACCAAGAAACCGCCATGCCTTTGAAGTCGGAGCTCATCGACGAGAAGGGTGCGATCGTCGAGCAGATACTATTCACCGAGATCGACTTGCTACCCGACATTCCGGCCGAAGCGCTCGAAGCGACTCTCGACACCACAGGCTTCACGGTGCTCAGTGCGCCCGATTCGCCGCTGCTCGCCGAGCAGGCCATTCCCTGGCGCGCGTCGGCGGTGCCCGGCGGTTTCAAGTTGTCGGTTGCCACGCAAAGTCCGATGCCGGGTTCCGAATACCCCGTCGAGCATCTGGTCTACTCCGACGGCCTCGCTACGGTGTCCGTGTTCATCGAGGATCCGAAAACCAACGCCGAGGTCGGCGACGGTTTCTCCAACCTCGGCAGCACGAACGCGTTTTCCCTCACGCTGCGCGGTCGCAAAGTGACCGCGGTCGGGGAAGTGCCGCGCCAGACAGTGCGGACCATCGCATCGTCGCTCGTGGCCGAGTAGCTGCGCAGGAGCCCGGCGATTTCCTCCAGCGGCTGCACGGCGACCGGTATTGTCACTGCGGTGCGGGCGGGTCGGATCGATGTCGAGTTCGCAGCGCCGCCCCGCTGCAAGGGGTGTGAC
>Ga0208454_1000763_pt1 | contig 16007 bp, 17 predicted proteins | sample EasRivMeERMZT100_FD_187530 | JGI IMG/M metagenome (GOLD analysis project Ga0208454, IMG submission 187530) | Soil microbial communities from meander-bound floodplain in the East River, Colorado, USA - East River MetaG ERMZT100 (SPAdes) (version 2) | ecosystem: Environmental > Terrestrial > Soil...
TTCTGTTATACACTGTGTTTCCATAAGGCCGCTCTTCTCCCTTGGCGTAACTGTTTGGTGACACAGCTTTTATGCCATAAAGAGCGGCCTTATGCTTTTCTTATCGTGAGAAATCCGGGCTAGCGGCCCGGCGCGATGGCATGAGCGACTTTCAGATAACGGAACAAGATCCACAGGGGCAGCCGGTTCGGGCTGCGCGACGCGCCAAGTATATCCCAGTCTATTATTTAGAGTCTTCCAGAGGGATTGGCAGAGCTTTAGGTTTTGACACGGCGTCCGATCGCACCAGACTTGCAGCGCTAAATCGGGCGCGAGATACAGGCAAACCCACAGTCACCGACCCGCTCGCACTGATATCGGAAACTGAACTCGAGCCGGGTTTTGTCGTGTTCATACCCATCTACAAACCCGGACGCCCGCTGACTAGCCTGCAAGAACGCCGCCTCAATCTCGAAGGTTACGTGAGTGGGGCGTTCCGGATTGGCGAGATGCTAAAAACCTCACTGAAAAGCGCGGACACGAAGGACCTTGACATCCGCCTCTACGACGCGGCCGACGAAGAAAAAAACCGTCTCCTATACGACAATCGTTCGCCGATAACGAAGGCCGAAGGCGAACTGGTCAAACGCGAACAGGTGAACCGCACAGCGCTAAAGCGGACCATTCCCTTAAAGGTCGCTGAGCGCCGCTGGCTGATCGAGTTCGCTCCAACCAAAGAGTATCTAATGGCTCAACAAGGCTGGCAGGCGTGGGGCGTGCTTGCAGGAGGGCTCCTTTTTACGGGCCTATTGGGCGCCTTTCTGCTCACGCTAACCGGCCACACGGCCAAACTCCAGGCCGTTAACACAGATTTGGCAAAGGAAATTACCGAACGCAAGCTGGCGCAGGATTCGCTAACTCAATTAGCCGCTATCGTAGAGTCCTCAGATGATTCGATCATTGGCACGACACCGGATGGAATCATCACCAGTTGGAACAGGGGCGCGGAAATCATCTATGGTTATTCCGCCGAAGAGGTCAAGGGTCTTTCCATCTCGATTCTGTATCCGCCCGACCGTTCCGATGAGCTGCTGCGTTTGCTTGAGAAGCTCAAACGGGGAGAACCCGTCGCTCAGTACGAAACCGTTCGGATAAGGAAAGGCGGAACTCAAGTTGATGTTTCTCTAACCTTGTCGCCCATGAAGAATGCATCGGGCAAGATTACCGGCGGTGCATCGATTACGCGCGACATCAGCGCGCGTAATCGAGCGGAAGCTGAACTGCAGCGGCTTCAACAAGTGGCGGTCATGCGTGAACGCACACGCCTCGCCCGCGACCTGCACGATGGCGTGCTCCAGTCTCTTGCCGTCGCCGGCCTAAGGCTCGAGGCCGCAGTCCAAGTCCTAAAAGCGAGTCCTGATGTGGCTGCGAAGCAACTGCGGGGGGTTCAGGACCTTATCGTGCAGGAACAGCAGGATCTGCGCTCCTTCACTAACGAGTTAAAGCTCGCCACACTGATTCCCAGCGAAATGGACTTCAAACTCGGATATCCCCTCGAACAGATGGTCAAGACGGTTGAGCAGCAATGGGGCCTGCGTGTGCAGCTAAAGATCGATGGTCTGGAGGCGCCAGTACCCGCCACATTGGCGCGCGAAATCTACCACATCGTTCGCGAGGGGCTGATCAACGCTGCGCGCCATTCTCACGCCTCGGTAGCCAAGGTGGACCTCAAGGCCGACAATCACAACGTGTGCATCGCCGTTTCCGACAACGGCTGCGGCTTTCCATTCCGCGGTCACTACGATGATACCGCACTCACCTCTGCGGGGCTCGGTCCTGCCGTAATCAAAAGCCGGGTCGCTTCTCTGGGAGGGGTTCTAAACGTCCGCTCGTCGGAATCTGGAGCGCGGCTTGAAATAACACTACCGCTTTCATCGCCCAGAGGTTGAGATGCCGATCACCCTGGTTATCGCCGACGATCATCCATTAATCCTTGACGCGATGGAAAATCTTTTCCGCCTACAACAGGATTTCAAGGTCGTGTCCCGGTGCGGCACTGGCGACGAGGCTATCGAGGCCGTGCGCAAGCACCACCCGGACATCTCGCTCCTCGATATCTGCATGCCCGGAAAAGACGGTTTTGAGGTCATCCGGGAAATCCAAAAGGACAAACTTCCGACCCGCATAGTGCTGTTAACGGCGGTTATTAACGACGATCAAATGTTAGAGGCTATGCGTTTAGGCGTCCGCGGAGTGGTGCTGAAGGAGATAGCGCCGAAGCTGTTGGTCCAATGTGTCAGGCAAGTCCATGCGGGCAAAAAGTGGTTTGCAGAAGACGCCTCACGCAGCGCGCTGGAAAAAATGGTGCGGCGCGAAAGCGCGGCGCGCGAGGTTTCTCAAGTCCTAAGCCCGCGGCAGATGGAAATGCTTCGTATGGTTGCCGGTGGCCTGAGCAACAAAGAGATCGGCAAAAAGCTTTTTATCGCCGAAGGCACGGTCAAGGTTCACCTCCACAATGTTTACGACAAGCTAAACCTGCACGGCCGTCACGCCCTAGCCGCCTACGTGCGCGGCAAAGGGCTCGCCTGAGCGACGGCGCCAAGCCCGGGACGATCCGGGGATTATCGCGCGCTAAGCTAGCAAAGGCCTCGCCCGAGCCCCGTTTACTATCAAATTATGTCCTGGCGCCCTTTTGCGTGCTTTGCGCGAGAAAAATTCTTGATCGGTCAGGCCGGCAAATGACTCGTCACATTTCGCTTCGCCAACCAGACCGACGGGACTGCGATTGTTTGAGAAGGGGTAAGCGGGTAAAAATCTCAATCACGCATGCTTGGCCCCAATGCTCCCTGCTGCTTGCGGGGGGGCTCGTTCATTAAGACAGCGCTTGGTGAATGAAGTCTTTTAACAGAGTCTGGTAGGGTTTCCCCAGCTTTTTGGCTCGCGCTTTGGCTTTGGCAAGATCACCTTCACTCAAACGCAAGGTTACCGCGTTAGTCTCGGGTTCGAGAATGCTCCATGTCCCCTTGACGGCGTTTTCCTGGTCGCGCCCTTCTATCTCGTTAGCTAAGCACGACAGACAAAACCATTTCAGATCCTCCGCTTGATACAGTTCTGAACGGCACTTCTTACATTTTCTTTTCATTGAATTCCTCCAACGGTTCTCAAATAAACCTCAACATGCGCTCGTTTCGCGGGATAGGTCGTGACAATGAATAGTAGTCCTTATCTTTGCCCCATTTGAATATGACCACGAGGAATCTACGCGAACGAGTGTGGCCTATTCCTTTTAAGGCACCGCCATAAGTTGGCTGTACCGCCATTCTGAAGCGAAACACTTCCTTGACTTCCCGCACCGCCACGTCTGGATGGCGTTTTCTAAAATGAACTTTTCCATCCTTCTCGCGAGCAAACACAAACTTCACGTTTGGATCCTAATGTGGGCATGGTGATGTGTCAATAAACGAAGCCGCTTCGCGGCCAGGGTTGCGATAAAATCAAACAAGCCGTCCGTTTTGCTTTGGATCCATAACTCAGGTTCGCAGTTCGTGAAATGCGGTGCGCGAAAAGTGCGGCATCGTTGTCGGGTGACGCTTCGCTAACCCGACCTGCTGGCTACCGCGGGTGTTATTTGCCCGAACTTCATGGGTTGGTAGAGTTAGGCGGGCGTGGAACTGAGGTGTTCAATGCGCGTTATAAATGCCGATGAAGCGCAGCGCGACTTATCGCGTTTCCTGAAACAGGTTGCTCAAGGTGAAGAAGTGGTTATTGCTAGCGGCGGGAATCCGGTGGCGAAATTGGTGCCGTATCAGGAGGCGACGGCGACGCGGGTGCCCGGGTATGGGAAGGGAAAGGTTCGTGTCGCCGCGGATTTTGACGTGTTGCCACCGGGTCTCGCGGCGGCCTTTCTAGGCGAAGCCCCGTGAATCTGCTGCTGGACACCCACGCGCTGCTCTGGTGGTTGGCGGATGATGCGTCCCTTAAGATTGACGCCCGGGCGGCTATCGGCGATGGGGCGAACGTAATCTATGTTAGCGCGGCGTGGTGCAAATGCTCTGCGACGGCGTGAAAAAAGGCAAGCGCGTAAAAAAGTCAATTAGGCACGCCTGATACCACAACAGGGGAATCGCAAGCCCCTTTATCTCGAACCCTGCCCCCGCTTCCATTCAAAATGGTGCCTGGTTTCAAATCGCCGGCTGTAAACTCAGTTATCGGTCGCGCAATCAGTCTTGACGCGTTTTCCTGTTTTTCGGAATCGGCCAAGTCGTAAGTATCGAATTTCTCACGACTGTCACATTTGGCCACTTGCGGCATTCTATTTGCCTCGTTTTCACATCCACATGTCAGGTGGGGGATTGACCACCACAGGGCGTTTGCACTGGAGGCGGCTTTGGAAAGCAACGAGGCAGCTTATGACGATCCGCATTGTAGTGGCTGATGACCATCCGATCTTCCTTGAGGCGCTGGCGAGAGTTCTACGCGAGCAAAAGGACTTCAAGATTTTAGCTCTCTGCGGCAACGGCGACGAAGCCTTGTTGGCCGTGCACGAGCACCGACCGAATGTCTTGCTGCTCGATTACAGCATGCCGGGAATGAACGGCCTCGACGTGCTGCGCGACCTCAGCAAAGAACAACTTCCGGTGCGCGTGGTATTGCTGACGGCACTGGTGGAGGTTGGTCAAGCGTTGGAAGCGATTAAGTTGGGTGTCGCCGGCGTGTTCTTAAAAGGGACGGCGTCAAAATCGCTGATTCAATGCATCAGAACGGTGCACGCCGGCGGGCACTGGCTGGAGCGCGATGCGACCGGCAGAGCGCTGGAGAATTTGGTTCAACAGCAAGCAAGCCCGCACGAACTTGCCGGCGTTCTAACCAGGCGCGAAGTCGAGATCGCTCGGCTCATCGCCCAAGGATTGCGCAACCGCGAGATCGCCAGAAAGCTTTTCATCGATGAAGGCACCGTCAAGGTTCACCTCCACAATGTCTCCGACAAGCTACACCTGCACGGCCGTCACGCTCTAGCGTTATACGCGCGTGACAAAGGGCTCGCCTGAGCGACGGCGCCTAACCCAAACTAAGACGGGAAATGTTTCCCGCCAAGCACGCCAAGACCTCGCCCGAGCCCCGTTTACTATCAAATTATCTCTTGGCGCCCTTTGCGCGCTCTGCGCGAGAAAAATTCTTGATCGATCTCGCCCGATTAGCAATTTCACTCAAACGGGGAATATCGCCCGCCAAGCATGTCCTGTGTCCTTCGGTGACACTCGGGATAAACCGCGTCGAAGACACACCAAGTTCGCAAACCGAGACCAACCGTCATTTGGATTCCCTTGGCTGGCTTAGGGCAAACTCGGGCTAAACGCCAGGTATATTCGTATCCACTCCGATCCCCGGCTCTCACGAGGCGCAGTCAAAACGGGTCGATGATCTCTAGTCCGTCGATTTGACGAAAAGATCCCAAATCTTCGGAGTAAAGAGTGGCTATACCAGCTTCAAGACAGGCGGCAATAATCATGGCATCCCAGTACGAGGTCTGGTGCCGATTCATGACCACTTGCGCTCGTTCCAGCACATTCCAACCTGGTAAAATCACGGACCAAAGACGGCGTAGATCTTGAATGTCGCGCCATGCCTCAAGACGGTTATATCCAAACGGTTCGAGTTTGCGGCTGGCGGCCAAGTATTCACATGCAACTTGCCATAAGAGAACCGGGTCGGCGAGAGACCTTAGAGTCGAAACGGCGGCGGATTGTTTGCGCGGGTCACGAGGGTCGTGAACGTAGAGCAGAATATTGGTATCAACCGCGTTCATGGAGCATCTCGCGGGTTAAGCGAGGCGCAGCGCTGGGTATCGGATTGTCTCGCATACGCTCGATCACCGCGTTGAGAACTTGCGCACTTTCTTCGGCGCTCATCGCCGAAGGCGAAAGGACAGGCGGACCCTGGATCGTGAGTTCGACTTCCGCACCTTCGGGCAATTCGCAAGGAATCTTTGGCACAAACGCGCCGGTGTGGTAGACGGCCGCTAATTTTTTTCCGGCGTAACTGGTCATGTACAGCTCCTTTCAGATACCCCATTATACGCTGGCGAGGTGGAGCCGCAACCGAAGATATTCGGACTAATAAGATATAGCCCCACAGCACGCAAAGGAAAGAAAGTAATTTTCCGAACCTGGCGTTCCTGGCGTCGCTTCGACGGTATTTAACCTGAGCCTAGCGGAAGGGCTCAGGGTCCACTTTGCGCTAGACTAAAACAGTTTGCTCGTATGACTCCACAAGACAAAATGAATCGTTGGGTTACGCTACACTAAGGCGACCTAGGGTTGGCCGATCAGCGGGTGAAGGTCGTGAAGCTGCACGGCGGGTGCAAAGGCTCTGCAACGGCTTGATAAAAGGCAGGCGCAAAAATTCCATTCGGCACGCTTGCCCCCCACTGTTGACGCCGAATCCCAATTGAAGTTGCTTGGAGTTTTGCGGTTTTTTGAAGATTCGAATTTGTTTCGATCCGCGGGGGCCGCTTTCGAGCTTCGTGCTTCGGATTTGATCCTGCTACGCCTTCCCAAACGCCGGCATCTTGCGCCCGGCTGACCCGACCTAAGGGTCTGGCGCGTCGGGGGACCGGCGAGTGATTCAAATCTAGACTTGATCCTATACCCACCTCTTAACTGACGGCCGGGGAAAATCCCTCGGGTTGGCACTGCCCGCCGTCACGTAAACAAACATCCGCCCGCGGGAGACGATGGCGGTTGGTAATATCTCTGCGTCCTTCGCGCGCTTGGCGCGAGAAATATTCTCGACCTCCCGGCCCGACTCACCGCACTATCGGCTTACGCAGGGCCAACCGAATCTGCGTTTTTTCTATTAACGACTGAAACGATTGGAACCACTGGAACTATTGGAACGGCTGGAACAGCTGGAACGTCTGGAACGTCTGGAACAGATATTCCCCCCTGAAGCGCTTTGAACGTTTTGAACGGCTTGAACGTTTTGAACGCGTGGAACCATTGGAACGGCTGGAACAGTTGGAACGGATACCTTCCCCTAAACCCCTGGAACCTGAGTTCTCCCCCGGACCCCCCCGAATTCCCCAAAATATATCCAAAGATATAGGGAAATATATCCCACCTTCACTTGAGAAGCTGCGGCGTTTCTCGATAAAGGGTACTCATGAGCAAAGGTTTACTCAGGTGTCATCTGGATTGCGTTCGAGGGAGTGAAAGTTTGTTGGCGAAAAAATAGCGACGCGATGAAAATTTTCACACGCATACACTCGGAGCAGACCATCACGGCGATCCGCGCGAGGATTTTTCAACGCGGCAAAATTAATTCGACGATGCAGAGCGGCATGCGCAAAGCGGACAAATTTTCTTGGCTCACTGCGTCCGCAGAGGCGTCGTCCGGGTGGCGTGCGAACGAAGGTAAACTCGCCGTCGCCATGGAACCAACCCGCGACCTTTTGTTTAGGAAATGAAAAGAAAATGTCAACAATTATAAACGGGCAAAAGTTGGTTTGGCTGCCTTTGCGCCTAGCTGGCGCGCCGAAAAAAGAGGAGAAAAGATTATGAAAACATTTTGTCGAAACCACTCGTCAATCTTCTTTGCTCTTATTTGGACTTTGCTAGCTTTCGGGAGCTGGGGCACGGCAGTTACAGAGGCGGCGCTTCAGTGCGTGAATGACGTGCAGGGGGCCAACGACGAGCCCCAGCAGAAGGACCTCACGCGGTGGTGTGTGGATTTTGGAACTGCCCCATACGAGCTCGTAGCAAAATGGAACTGGGACGAGATCGGTATGCCCGGTTCGAATACGGCGGACGGATGCGCTCTCTTCGACACCGACACCGACGGCAATGTAAACATCGCGGTTTGTGTGACCTGGGATAGAACTCAGCTGCAGGTCGTTGGCAGTCCAAGGCTTTTCACGTGCGACAATGATAAACCTTTCACGTGCACACAGAGCGTGCAGCTGTTTGGGACGTTCAACACCACATGCTCCGTGGCCAACGAAGGCGACGATCCCTTCCCGTCCGGCGAGGGTTACCCCAACGACACAGCAACGCTTTGCCACATTGATCTCGGCGATTTCGGTTCAGTCGGCGCGAGCGCGGCGTTGATCGATGTATGCTCCTACCCTTCCGTGCAGCCCAATTCCGATTTTTCCGACTGCGTCGTCACGAGGGCATGTAGAACTAACGCCGATTGCAACGACGATAATGCGTGTACGACCGACGTCTGCACGGATTTTGGCAATGCCTCCATCTGCACGCATGCCATCACCACGGGAGCGTCCTGCGACTTGGACAGCGATTTGTGTACTCAAGACATATGCAACAGCCTTGGATTCTGCGAACAGGGGAACCCGGTAGTATGCCCCTTGGCGAATGGCGAATGTTTGGCTGCTGCAGCCTGTAACCCTAGTAACGGTCTATGTTCAGACCCTGCGCCCTTACCTAATGGTACGGCATGCGGGAGTTCATCAACGAGTTCCTGTGATGGTGCCGACATCTGTGTTGCCGGGGTATGTAGCCCCAACTATGTTGCCGCTGACATACCGTGCGATTCAGACACCAATGAGTGCACAAACGAATTCTGTAACGGCGCCGGAGCTTGCATTCCTACTTCTTTAACGGGTACGGCATGCGGGAGTTCATCAACGAGTTCCTGTGATGGTGCCGACATCTGTGTTGCCGGGGTATGTAGCCCCAACTATGTTACCGCTGACACACCGTGCACCTCAGATAGTAAAGAGTGTACGAACGACATCTGTAACGGTGCCGGAGTTTGCACTCATCCCGCTGTAGCGGAGTACACGCCCTGCGGCGACCAGTCGAACGCCGTGTGTGATGCGCCGAACACGTGTGACGATTCAGGTAATTGTGTAGACAGAGTCAAAGAGGTGGATACGACATGCCGCGAATCGGCCAGCATCTGCGACGTAGTCGACAAATGTGACGGGACTAGTAAGGACTGTCCCGATGTCCACGAGGCTTGCGCCGCTGTGACCAGTTCGTCGCTCTGCACGTTCGATACCTCGGACCAGTGCGACGGTAGAACGTTCAACGCGCTCTTCACGCCTGATGTGCAGTCCTGGCCTGCCTATAAGCAGAATGCGACTAACCCCGGCCAGTTCTTCTACAACCTGATTGTCGACGATACGGACAGTAGCCCATGTCTTGCGCCTTTCGAAGGATTGAATTGTAAAACCATAGATATCACGGTTCCGTGGCCGTTCATCACCGTCGGAGCTATGCCGGTGCATGTATACGACGCTGAGCAGGTCGCAATCCAGGATAATGGTGATGGCGCAACGTGCTTCGTGCCTAAAGATGCGATCGCGGCGTACGACGCTAAGATTACGCTGGCAGATTGGAAGAATGGAACGAGCAATTCGGTGCTGGATTGCGATCAAGTAGTTGGCCCGGTTAATACCTCCACGCCGGGTGCAGGCTTCTGCACTCTCTCACTCCTTGTGACCATTCCGGCTAGCGGGCAGGCCTACGTCAATGTCCATCTTGACTATGGCTTCAAGGGTCCGTTTACAGATGTCAACCCGGTGAACACCTATGCCGACCGCTATGATAAGGGTTCGCCAGATGGCATTAGCTATGATGCGTTAGTCAATAACAGCACCAACGACGGGCCTCTAGCCATCGACAGCTGTACGCCCTATATGTTCTCCCACGATGTAGAAGGATGTACTACTGAAACATGTGCTGACACTGTTTACAACGTAAACTTGTTCAAGAAGATCGCTGGGTGCTTTGGCCTGGCGACCAACTCGTCCAATGGCGAGGTAGTCGCTGGTCTCAGCGCGAAACTCTACGACAGCGCGAATAAACTCGTGAAGAGCTCAGTGACGGACAAGGACGGTTTCTATGCCCTCGAGTACGCTCACAAGGGCAAACCGGCGCTCTACAAGGTCTGCCTGAGTGGTGGTTCCTTCAATAAGTGTCAGGTGGTTGAACTTAGAGCGAACGGATGGTCCGAGGTGACTTTTGATGTATATACTGGGACAGCGCTCGTCTCGGTGAAGTAGAGGTGAAAATCTAGACTGAACCAATCCCCATGGGTACGCGATCGAAGTCAGTGTACCCATGGGACAACAAAAGGGACGCACTGAACTGCGCCCGGGATCGGTACTGATAGCGAAGGGGGACTGTAAAAGGTCCCCCTTCGCTTGTCTGCAACTGTCGACTGGACGCTCGCAATATTTGTTCGTAGTGATCTCTGTGATACCAGAGCGCTAGTTTTGATTTGGAGCGAAGGAGAAACACGTAAATGAAAAGTATCTTGATTTTGTTCGTCATGATTGGATCGAGTTTCTCTTACAATGGGACGGGTTTTTCTCAAACCCCCAGAGAGTTGAGTGATCTCAAACGAGAGGTCGAGGCACTCAAGAATGGTCAGACGGCGATCCAGAGAGATCTTGCCGAGATTAAAAACATGCTGTTGCAGCGCGAGGCGCAAAATCTCAGGGACACTCAAGGCCGGCCTGCGGCTCCAAGCGCTCCGGCACAAGCTCAGGCACCCGCTCCCCAAGCCGTTACAGTTGTGAGCATCGACGGTGGCGCGGTTAAGGGAGAGCAGAACGCCAAGCTCACGCTGGTTGAGTTTACCGATTATCAGTGTCCGTTTTGCAGCCGCCACTACCGGGAGACTATGCCGAAAATCGTCGACGAATATGTCAAGACCGGCAAGGTGAGATATGTGCTCCGCGAGTTTCCATTGGAATCGATCCATCGACAGGCGGTAAAAGCCGCCGAGGCTGCCAACTGCTCAGGCGAGCAAGGCAAATACTGGGAAATGCACAACCTGCTTTTTAGTAATCAAAAAGCTATGACAATCAAAGACTTTGTCGACCATGCGCAGGGTCTGGGCTTGGACAACGCGAAGTTTCTCAAGTGCGTCGACAGCGGCAAGTACACGGCTAAAGTGCGCAAGGATATCGGCGACGCGCAAAAGTATGGAGCAACAGGCACGCCGACGTTCTTCCTGGGTCACACCGATCCGAAGAGTACGGATGTAAAAACGGTTAAGAAGTTGGTTGGCGCCCAACCCTACGGGGCGTTTAAGGACGCCATCGATAGTCTTTTGCGGTAAGAGACGAGCTAGGGATAGGGGACGTTTAAGAATTTGTCTCACGCCAAGGCGCAAAGACGCAAAGTTTGCGGAATAGACGAGAACATAGTGACCCAGTTTTCGAACCTTCGCGCCTTTGCGCCTTGGCGAGATAAGTTCTTCAACTCTAGGATACGCTTCGCGGTAGTCTTTATCATGCGACGATTTTTCTTGTGCGTCCTTTTTCTGTTTCTCGGGACTTCACTGGGAAGTGCGGCGGAGCAGGAACGAAGGGGAAAGCCTTCCATTTGGGTCGATGGCGAAAGCGGTTACATCGATCCTGTGCTCGATCAATTGGGGCGGGCCTTGACGCAGCTTGCGGATAAGGCGCAGCCGTCGGTCGTCGATATTCGTGTCAGGCTCGAACCCGCACCGCCCGCCACCAAAGGTGATGCGCCGGCGCCGCCGGCCAAGGGTGAACCGCCAGCGCCGCGCAGTAAGCGGGGATCGGGTTTTATCATCAGCGCTGACGGCTATATCTTGACCGCGAATCATGTGGTTTCGGGCGGGGTGGATCTCGAAGTTAGGCTGCCAAACCGGCAGCGCATCGGGGCGAAAGTGATCGCAACCGATTCGGTGGTCGATCTGGCGATCATCAAGGTCGACAAACCTCAATCTCTCACTGTACTTCCGTTGGGCGATTCCGACAGTCTTAGAGTGGGAGAGCCGGTCATGGCGATTGGCTATCCCAATCCGGCCGCGTCGGACGGCACGTCGAGTCTCGGCGTCATCGGCTGGAGCACGAAGTCGGAGCGCAATTCGCTGGGATTTGACCTGATTCAGACGGATGCTGGGGCGAGTCCCGGCGTGAGCGGCGGTCCGTTGATCAACATGCGCGGCCATGTGGTGGGCATGATCACCCGGGCCTCACCACGGGGCCACATAGGATTCGCCGTGCCCATCAACATCATAAAAACGGTCATGCCGCGACTGCTCGACGGCGAGAAGATCGCCTGGGGCTGGTTGGGTGTGCGCACCGCTGACGTGACCGGTGAGGTGGCGGAGTCGAGCGGACTTTCACCGTTGAGGGGAGTGCTGATCAGTTCCGTGCTGCCCGGTCACGCTGCCGAAAGTGCCGGAGTCCTTTCCAACGATATTATCCTTGCTGTTAACGGCATCGAAGTGGATAGCCCGAGAGAGTTTAGCCGGATGATCGGTGGCTCGGAGGCCGGACAAGAATTAACCCTGAAGATCTTTCGCAAGGGTGAAACGCTGCAACTCAAAGCGCGCCTTGGTACTCGTCCGAGAACAGAAAAACCGGAGGGATAAATTTTTCTCTCCCGTAAAGGATGTTGTGAGACGAAGCGAAGGGACGCAAAGACGCGCAGGGTAACACCCGAGCGGAGCGGCTCTTCACTCAATTGCGCCCATGTGATATGAGATCGAGTGCTCGGAACGAAGGAGATATACAGCAATGAACAGAGTCGTAGTAGCGCTGATTTTGGCTGGATTGAGTCTGGCGCAAAGCAACTTAGCTTTTTCTCAAAGCAGCAAAGAGCTAGCCGATCTGCGCCGAGAGATTGAGGGGCTCAGAGCCGGCCAGACCGCCATTCAAAGAGATCTTTTGGAAATCAAAAATATGCTGCTGCAAAGAGAGCTTCAGGCGCTGAGAGCTGGTGGGCAGTCAGCGCCGGGTGCTCCTGCGCAAGCACAGCCGCCGGCGCCGACTCAGATTGCGATGATTAATGTGGCTGACGCGCGCTTCAAAGGGGAGAAGAACGCCAAGCTGACGCTGGTAGACTTCACCGACTATCAGTGACCCTTCTGCGCTAGACACGTCCGTGAGACGTGGCCGCAGATCGAAAAGGAATACGTCAAGACCGGGAAACTAAAATATGTGGTGCGTGACTTCCCGCTGGAATCGATTCACCCGCAGGCGTTTAAGGCGGCCGAGGCTTCGTACTGCGCTGACGAGCAGGGCAAATACTGGGAGATGCATAATCGGCTGTTTGCCAATCAGAAAGAATTAGGGGTTAAAGATTTGCCGAAGCATGCCGAAGCGCTGGGGATGGATGTGACGAAGTTCCAACAATGCCTCGAGAGCAGCAAGTATGCAGCGCGTATCCGCAAGGATCTGACCGAAGGCCAGAAGCTTGGGATCACCGGCACACCCGGCTTCTTCCTGGGTGTCGCCGACCCGAACGGTACAGAGGTCAAAGTATTGCGGCAAATCAAAGGAGCCCAGCCCTGGGCTGCTTTTCAAGGCGCCATCGACAGCCTGTTGGCGGAACAAAAATAAACGCGTACACCGCTGGCAGATTGGCACTGTGCGATCGCATTGGGCGCGGCAGCACTGCTATCGCACAGCATAGTATGGACCAGCTTCGGTTTAAGGCGTGTTTGGTCGCGGTCTTGCTGACCCTTGTGGTCGCTGGCGCAGATCTCGTCCTGGGCGCGACGTGGTCACCGACGACCGCCGCAGGCGAAGCCGCGGATAAGGCGTCCCGGCTGCAGGTTGTCCTGCTCAATGGCGGCGGCCAGCCGGCCATCAACTACCAATCGCATCTCCTGCATATCAAGCAGCTCAGTGGCGTCTTGCGGCGCGCGGGTATTCCCTCGACGGATATCGTGATCTTCAGTGCCGACGGGACAGATCCGGCGGCCGACCTAGCCAGTCGTGAGCGGCAACCGGAAATGGAGTTCTGGCTCCTTCAAGGGACGCATCTCGATGGTCCCTTGCGTACGCAAACCCGCTACGAGAATTCACAGGTCGATGGGTTCAGCCTCCAGCCGGCGACATCCGCAGCCCTGCACGGCTGGTTTGCACAGGCGGCCCGGCGCCTCCAGCCAGGCGATACCCTGCTGTTCTACGTCACCGATCATGGCACCAAGAACGCCGAGGATCTTTCCAACAATCGCATCACCCTGTGGGGCAAGAACGAGTCCTTGTCCGTATCGGAGCTACGCCGGCTCCTCGCCCTCCTCGATCCGGGGGTCCGCGTCGTCACCCTCATGTCGCAATGTTACTCGGGCGCCTTTGCCAACCTCATGCACACCGCGGAGGGCCAGCCGGCCGGCAATATCTGCGGGTTCTTTTCCTCGACTGCCGACCGCCAGGCATATGGCTGTTACCCGGAGAATCGGGACAAGGACAACGTCGGGCACGCCTTTCGCTTCATCGAGAGCCTGGCGGCCGGACACTCTTTTCCAGACGCCCACAACCTTGTCCTGGTCAGCGACAGCACGCCCGACGTGCCCCTGAAGACCTCGGATGTTTACCTGACGGAACGCCTGGAGGCAGAGGCGCACAGTCGCGGCCAGACGCTTGAGGCTTTGGTCGACGAGCTCCTGGCCCTGGCCTGGAAAAACCCGGCGGCCTGGGAGGCCGAGATCCGCTTGCTCGACCGCATTGGTCAGGCTTATGGCTATTTCAGCCCACGCTCCATGGCGGAACTCCGGGAACAGGCGCAGTTCCTGCCCGACGTCAGTGAGCGCTTTCGCTCCTATGGCGAATCATGGAAGGCGGCGCTGCACGCCCTAGCGGCGGAAAACCTCAAGCGCTTTCTAGCGCGTCAGCCGGACTGGCAGAAGCGAGTCAGTAAGCAAGCTCTGACGACCCTTGACGCGGCTGAGCGGCGTGCCCTAACGCAGGCGCTGCTAAAAGAGCTGGCGGCCTTTACCCAGGCGAACCTAGTGATCAGCGAGCGGCTGCGTTTCTTGAAGGACAGGGCAGAGAGAGCCGCCGAGGCGCACTATCGCATGCAAGTGCGCCTCGGGGTGGTGTTGCGCCTGCGCGCCGTTCTCACCCGCATTGCCGGACGGGTGTATCTGGCTCAAGACGGCACGAGCGGCCAACGGCAAGCTTACGCGGGACTCGAGAGCTGCGAAGCGCTGGCGCTGCCCCCGCCCACCGCACCCGTAAGCCCGCCCGCGGTGGCCGAGCCGTTTCCCTCCTATGACGAGGAGCTCAAGCTTGCCGAGCAGGTGCTACCAGCTTGGCTGGGGATACGGTTCAAGCAGGCCGATTCGAAGCTGCGGGCCCAATCCGGTCTGCAAGATGGCGCCGTTGAGGTGCTGACTGTCTTCCCCGATTCGCCGGCGCAGCAGGCGGGGTTTGAGGTGGGGGATATTGTGCTGGGGCCACCCGATGCGCCGTTTACCGAAGCGTACCAGGTCCGCGAGTGGACCATGACCGCGCCGATTGGCACGGCTGTACCCCTGCAGGTCCTGAGAAACGACCAGGTGTTGCGCCTCGGACTCACGGCACAGCGCTACCCGCTCAAGTGGCCGTCCCTGCCGGGGCCGCGCAAGATAAGTGTGGCTGACACGCTGTTCAAAGGAGAGAAGAGCGCCAAGCTGACGCATCGACTTCACCGATTACCAGTGACCGTACTGCGCTAGACACGTCCGTGAGACGTGGCCGCAGATCGAAAAGGATTACGTCAAGACCGGTAAACTCAAATACGTGATCCGTGACTTCCCGCTCGAATCGATTCACCCGCAGGCGTTCAAGGCTGCCGAGGCAAGTCACTGCGCTAACGAGCAGGACAAATACTGGGAGATGCATGATCGGCTGTTTGCCAATCAGAAGACATTAGGAGTTAAAGACCTGCCGCAGCATACCGAAGCCCTGGGGATGGATGTGACGAAGTTCCAGCAATGCCTCGAGAGCGGCAAGTACGCGGCTAGAATCCGCAAAGACTTGGCGGAAGGTCAGAGGGCCAGGGTCATTGGTACACCCGGTTTTTTCCTGGGTGTAACAGATCCGACCGGGACAGACATCATAGCGCCGCGGCTGATCTCAGGAGCCCAGCCCTATGCGGCTTTTCAGGCTGCCATAGACAGCCTGTTGGCGGAACAAAAATAAACGGTGGACGCCGCGGAAGATTAGAAGAGGATTAGGGGTCACCCATTAGTATTACTGTGTTATAAATAAAATGATTTTTTGTTATGGTAGTTTATGGGGGGAGAACGACCAT
>Ga0208454_1000766_pt1 | contig 15957 bp, 14 predicted proteins | sample EasRivMeERMZT100_FD_187530 | JGI IMG/M metagenome (GOLD analysis project Ga0208454, IMG submission 187530) | Soil microbial communities from meander-bound floodplain in the East River, Colorado, USA - East River MetaG ERMZT100 (SPAdes) (version 2) | ecosystem: Environmental > Terrestrial > Soil...
GAGGGGGAGAGCGGGGAGGGGCGGCGCGGCCCGGCAAACGCGCGGCGGCGCTCAGGATAGGGATGTTAGTAGACGGGCCGCCGCTTGGCAAAAATGAGCCTCCGGTGGGGAGCAAGTAGGGCGAGAAGGGGGGGGTGCCGGCGTTGCGAAAAATGTGCATGCGGCGGGCTCCCTATAGGTAATCGCACGGAATAAACAAGTAAGAGGTGTTATCTCCTATTGTACTATCTGTGAGTCTTAGCGGTCCGCCGCAGCCCCAAATGAGGCCAGCCGCTACTAGTTTATCGCATTCATTTTTCGTCGCGTGTGCCGGGATTGGCTGTCCATCGGCTCTATAGGTCGCGTGCCGAAAGATCTTGCAGGCGATGTCGGCAGACGCAACAACTATGTTTCCGCCACAATGCGCACAGGTGCCGTATATGTCCCGTTCGGTCATGGCTATTCTAGCGGATTATGATATAGTGATGCTAGACGTTGCCCTAGATGACTTTCTCAGGGGTATTGACAGTCATGTCGATATGCTTCTGGACGAGAGCCAGCCATATCGTTCAGCTCGAGCTGAAACTCCGACTGAACCTTCTCTCTCGCATGCGTCTCCGTTCCTCCGAGTAGTCTTCAACGACGGCGCCACCGCTCTCGAGCTAGAACCATATGCTGGGGTTAGGATTTCGCCTTCTGGCAACCCTCTATCAATCAAATGTTTCGGAGAGGCTAAGGAAACATGCATTCAGCTTCACGTCGGCCCCACAGATAATACTTTGACTCGCATGTGCTCTGCCCTTCCGATAGGCGATGGCCTGTTTCTTTACCATAGTTCCGATCATAGGGGAGCAGCGGCTCCGCGTGTCCACAAAATAAGCCGCAACAACAGCGAGATCCACATAGAGCTTTCGGTGACAAATAGAAGCATCCGCCATTTGTTTCCTTTCACGCTAATCTTCCCTGGTTGCTAGGCCCTCCAGGGATATTTTTTCTTCATAGACAATGGGAGGATTCATAACAACCGATAGAATGACTACGAATCCATTCTTTGTGGTCAACCTAATGGAACCGGGCAACTGTCACTACGTGATCCCAAGTGACAAAGTGGCGATCAGGAAGAAGGAGTGGCTTTCTATCGTTGTGGCTGGTCCAGGCGAGGAAAATGCGCGGAGGACAGCATGCATCAATATCCACCTCGGGCCGAAAGATGATATTCTTCGGCACTTGTGCCAGGCCAGCGAGGTGAGAGCCGGGGAGTGTTTGTATCACAGCTCACACATGAACACCGAAGGGGTCCCCTACGTGTACAAAGGGCAGCTCGTCGACAATGAGCTATTTATTTGGCTGCTTTCGGCCACCAAGGAACACAAACACTGGTTCCATTTCAGCGTCCTTCTGCCGGCCGCAAAAGACACCTAAGCGCCCCTACGGGCCCGCTCGCGATAGCATGTACTCTGTCATGGTCATCGGGCCGATGAACTTTTTTGCCGATGTCGCTCCCGGCTTTGAGGCAGTAAACGGGGTAGTGCTAGGGAGAAGCCCAGAGTAATAATCAAGAAGCGAGGAGGTCTTCGGGGCGCCCGAGAACGACCTCGGAGTTGGCAGCGCCCCTGGTGGGCCCATGCCCGCGCGAGCCAGAGACGCGATGCCTCCAGGGGTTGGCCCAGGCGGAGGCCCAGGAGGGCCGGGTGGTGGTCCAGGGGGAACAGGCGGAGCGCGAGTAGCTGAGGGCAGGACGGTGCCTTTGAGGTACTTAGCCGCTGTTCTTTTGCCAGTCTCTGTGGAGAACGGGAGGTTATACACAAATTTGTCCGGGGAGTCAAACTCGTAGACAACTAGCTGGACCGGTTTATTGGTCTCGTGCGACCACACGGACGTTGTATAATAGCGTACGTATGGGGATTCTGGAGGCGGCCGCTGCCGGATTCGAATGCTCCCGGCGGCCGCAGTGTCTATCCCATAGTCGGTGTGGAAGCCGTGTTTTTTCGCCCAACGCTCAGCCCCGCTCGCTGACCAATATCGGCGGTTAAATACAAGAGATTGGATCGGCATAGAGGCCTATACAATGGCGGAAAAAGGCCGAGTCTCGAGCGACTCTAGTCGCTCTTCGGCGGGATGCCATCCTGCTCTGGGGCGCCGGCTATCTCAGCGAAGAACGCGCCGCTGGCGCTTATCGCCGACGCGAAGCTGTCGCTGTGGCGGGCCGCGGCCGCCAACGCAGCTATGTGGTCTTCCAAGAGAGATTTGACTTTTTCCCTGGTTGATGCCCTCTTTGCGGCATCTTTCACTCCAGGGTCATGCAGCGTGTCGCATAGTTTGTAGCACACCGACTCGAGGGTGTCGATTCTCTCAATAACAGTGTCCATGCTTTTGCGCTCGTGCGTATATAACCAGGAATGTCTCGCGGCAACGTTAAAACTACATGGACTTTCGCCAACGGCACCACCGTGCAGACAGGCGGCGAAACTGAGAAGTCGAAGTTATTCGAGAAGATGGTCTCAGCCCTCGACGAAAAGGATCTGGCCGTCATGCGCTATCACATCCAGCAGAGAGAGCGCCAACTGGCGGCTCTACCCATTTCGCCGTGGAAACCGCCCGTGGGGGATGATATCCGCTTATAGGCCGCGAACAATCTCGTAGGCGTATTTTCCGAATCCGTTGGACTCGCACACTAGGGCCATGCTGAATATCTGGATGATCGAGACGACTACGTTAGTGGGCCCATTGCCGGTGAACGTAACGTTGATGTCCGCGTTGGTCACCATTTTGTCTGGCGGGCGGACGATCGGAACAGCGAAGATGGGCCCGGGGCACCTTCCCAGGTAGCCCCAGAGGGCCGTCTGGTTGGCGAATGTCGCTGTGGGCACGGGAATCACGGGAAGGCTAGTTGAGGCAGGGATCGTGACTGACGATGACAGCCAGAGCTGTTGGTCGTTGTTGGGGTCGCCGAATTGCGTGACTGTTCCAGCGCCAGGAAATATGATCGCAGCGCCAGGCCCAGGATCGAGGGAGCCTATGGGAACGCTTCCTTCATACCCGCCTGAACTCCCGCGACAAGTGTGGATGAAATCCGCGTAGGCCTGTTCCCAGCCGGCTTTGCTGGCTCCTAAGTTATACGTTGGGTTGGGCCACTGCATCCCCAGTTCAGGCAGCGATACGTATAGGGTGGAGATTGTGCTGGCTAGGTCTGTCGCGCCGTTGCTGAAGCTAGCCGCGAAGCTGGTGATCGGCTTCAAGCCGTTTTGCCCGTGCGCAAAGTTGTTCGTCGTATTCCCATCCTGAAAGACGATGAGCATGCGATTAACCGTTCCAACCAGTTGCACGTTGAATCTGGCAGTTGTTCCACCCGACTGCGTGTAGGCGGTCGTCTGTATGGGATTCAGTTCGATCAGACCGCGCATTGGCATCTCTATGCTAGGGTCGGGGCACATGGTCGCGCAGTAGAACGTCATGACGTCGACAGTGAAGTAGTAGTTGGATCCGGCGGTCGACGGCCTGAAGATCGATTCAATCATCGCCTGCTCCCCATTAGGCGCCCAACTGAAATCAAATTCCCATAAGGCTCCTGGCGGGAGCCCCGTGGGGACGTCGAACAGAGATAAGGCTGGTCTCCAGGCGGCGATCACCTCATTGTTCGAAGTGCCAGCTATCGGTGGGTCTACCAACGCCCCCGCTTGAGAAGAGTTCAACAACCGAGTAGACAGCGACTCGCCGACTCCCGAGGCCGTCCCGAACGATTTGAGCCAGGTTCTATCGCAAGCCGAATAGAGCGCAGCAGTATCGCTTTGTGCTGGGAACTGCAGCAGTTCTATCGTTTTTCCGTTCACCATGCACTGGATTTGCGAGAACAGGGCGGAGGGCCAGTTATCAGCGTAGGCTACCCCGTGCCCCTGGGCCGCGACCGACGCGGTGGTGACTGCTCCCCTGGGCAGAGGTATGGTCCCAGCGGCGTCCTGAGAGAAGTGCCCCCGGATGTCGAAGTACGAGAGGCTCGGCACCCACCACCGGTTGTCCTGGGAGAAGAAGAACTGCGTGATGCCCTGCGCCGACCCGGTACGCCCTGGGCGACCGGTGACGTTGGTAGTTTTCGGATAGATCTGCTGGACGGTGTACTCGACCGCGCCCCCGTTCAAGGAGCGGGGCATATCTGCAAGCTGAAACGCTGACATTGCGCACTATAACTAGCAAAAGAAAACCCCGCGGGTCTTACGAGTTAATCATCCCCAAGAGCCCATCGCCCTTTCTCACGATTTTGAACCGGGGGCGCGGGGGGTTCACCATTGCCCAGCCTTCTTCGATGTCCTCTTGAGGCCTAGGGAGGAGAAGTCCGGCGACGGAGCTGAACATTTTCGGGATGGTACTCGCGCCTATCACCCCAGGCAATAGCTTCGCGGCGAGCGCCGTGGCCCCAGCGGCCGCGATAAACGGCAGCAGCTTCTTCAGTGGGGATGGGACTTTTCCCCACACCGTCGACAGAGCAGATTTGACATCGTCGAATGGGCCGCTGCCGCGCTTTCCCCCCCGTTTGTGGGCACGAGCCCTGTTACGATAAGTAAACCCGTACATCAGTCGCGCAAGTCGCGGTATATGATACGAGGAAAACGATTCCCCCGAGGGCAATGATTTACGTCCTTCTACGCCGGACGTCTGGGAGGCCACGGTTGCGGGGCGGCCGGTGTCCCGACCCCTTTGCCTTGCTGGCCGGCGCCGGCAGCCTCTCCCCTAGGGTTGGCAGCCGAGTGTAGTCCGGCCGTGCTATGAGCTTCTCGGCCGCTGTTGGCTGAGGAACGAGGCGAGCCTGGATAAGCGCCAGATTGTACTCCAGGTCCCCCATAACCTTTTGCACGTGCATCGTATCGGTCGGGTCCGGAGGGGCGAGCAGGGCGCTCAGCAGCTGCCCCTCGATTATCCCTTCGTAGTCCGGGTGCGCCGTAAACACCGCTGGATATCTGATCTTCATCACTCGGACAAACTCGACAGCCTGGGACCGGGCTTGGTATGGGGTAGTTGAGAGACCTGATGGGGTTAGCCCGGTTTTTAGCGTTTCGAGGTGCTCCCTGGCGGCTTTCAAATCCGCCTCCCTCTCCTTCCTGGAGAGCTCGTAGCTCTTCTCCGCTAAGGTAATAGCCCTCTTCTGCGCCTCGTCCGCTTTCTTCTCCTCCAGCTCGTATTCCGCCCTCAAACGGGATTCTTCCGGCCCGTACGACACGATCCCTGCTATGTAGTTCACGAACCGGGAGAGCTGCTGCGCGATTGGCGGGCCGAAGATGCTCGCCGCGATCGCCCCTAGGGAGTATTTTCCGACCTCTGCCCACGAGATTCCTCCCCGCCGCGACCTGGCGCGGGGGCCCTTCACTATCCTGGCCATATTGCGCGTCTGGAACATCGTACTGCGACTCGTAATCGCTATATGAAGCCTCGCAAAGAGAAGACGCCGCCGAATCCGTGTCGAAGCTCCTTCTCTCGTCCAAGACGTGATCGTCGTCCGGGCACCCGTCGTCCTGCGAATCGGAGTACTCCTCTTCGACTGGAGGCGGGGCTCGCCGTGGCGCTCTCGATAGAGCCGCTCCACGGGCTCCTCTGGGTGGCTCGACCCCCTCCGACAGCTCGCTGACTTCGGAATGCTCTGGGAGCTGCTGGTGGCTTTGTTGCTCCGCCGTGGACATGTCGTGGATCTTCCTAGCCAAGGCTTCTATCAAGTCGTCGGAGTTGTTCCCTGATGCGATCGATGCCCGCCCGATGGGGCCGCCGTCTGGGCCGTACGGGGTCAGAGGGGACACGACGGGGGCCCTAGCCACTGGAGAAATCTCAATGGGAATCTCCGCCCGGAGAGACGCGACTGCCTCAGGAGGCGGCTTGTAGACCTTGACTGGGCTCGCGCGGACAGTCGCCGCCTTTTGCGCTGCGACGAACCCAGCCGGGTTCTCTGCGATAAATTTGCCCGCCCGGCGGGCCTGTGCGGCAGTGACGCCCCCCACGCTCGGCGCCCCACCAGTGGGCAGAGGCTTCTTGACGCCAGTTGCCGCATCCGAGAGACGGGTGCCACCGTAATACTCGCGCCATATGTCTTGGATGCGGCGTGTCGACACCCCGTACTCTTTGGCCAGCACTGAGACTGCGCCCTTCTCTTGACGCCGTGTCACGATTGCTGATACCTCGGTGTCCCCGAGGACCGTACCTTTGCGAACGAAAGGAGATGACATTTCGATGGACGACTTCCGCACCTGATATATAATACCCGCGGAATGGAAACCGAAGAGAAAAACGGCTCACAGGAAGAGTCGTGTTCGTCTGCGGCGGGCACGCTACTAATATATCCTAACCCAGACAAAGGAGGAGCAAGGCCTTCCGGCGCTGGCCCCTGGATGCCGAAATGGCCGTTCCGGTTACTCCTTAGCGGGCCTCCTGGCAGCGGGAAGCGCAACATGTTGCTCAACCTTGTGTTCAGGCTGTCACCGCCACCAAGCGCCGTGCATGTATGCCACTACGACCCATCGACGAAGGAGTACGAGGAGCTCGAAACCATGGGCGTCCCGGTTTATATGTACTCCCCCGACGACATAGTCACGGTATCCAATCTTGTCAACCCAGACGAGCCCCCCATAGGGGACAGTGCCTCAGACCCTCTAGAGCTCGAGCCGCCTCCGGAGGCGCCCCGAGGCATAGCCCAACGGTCGCGGCTTCCCGCTGGCGACAACATTCTATGGAGCGCTGGCGGCCCTTTATTGCCCTTCGGCGCGGGGATCCCTGCCCAGCCAGCCGAGGAGGCTCCGCCGCCACCGGAGAACCCTGCTTCGACGTTAGGAGCGTGCCCCTTGGTGATCATAGATGAACTGACCTCCGATGTCCTGCCGATGACCCAGCAGATGCGGCTCGAACGCCTCCTAAACTACGGCTCCACCCACAAAAATACGTCGGTCATCGCGAGCATCCAGAACATCACCAGCATACCCCCTAAGGCGAGGCGAGGGTTCAACCAGTTCTGCCTATGGAGATCGCCAGATGAAAACGCCACCGCCCTGGCGGCCACTAGGGCCGGCGTTCCGACCGGCATGCTGAAGGAGCTGTTCGGCTTGTGCACCGACCCACACGACTCTATCTGGGTAGACACCGACCAGCCGCACGACAGCCAGTGGAGGTACCGGCTGAACTTCCTTACGCCTATTCGGGCCGTGGAGGCGGTCTCGTTCTCCGATTATTCGTAAGAGACCGACGGTTTGGGCTCTGCCTCGCGCCAGAGTTTTCTCCCTGTTAATAGCAGAGGCGCGCGAACATGGCGATGATACCTTTAGCACTAGCCGGAGTCCCGGCGCTACTCGGCTCCATAGGGGCCATCATGGACATAGTCAAGAAAGCCAAGGGCGGAGCTGCGAAGAGTCGTGCCATGGGGGCAGCCTTGTCCGTAATCTCGAAATATCCCCTCCTGGAACGCCGCTCCCGGTACAGGAAAGGTGGGACCCTCCGCCCTCCAAAGAAGCGCGGAAAAGGCCCCATAGCTGATATCTTGAGCTCGATCCCCCTCTTAGGCATGATCGCCGGCCCCATAGCCAGAAGTTTCGGCGCGGGCGGAAGATACGCTACCCGCCCCGCCCCGCGTAGAGGGATGGGGGGCGTCTACGTTGCCCCCCACATCTCGCACACTAAGTACGGCGTTCCTGTGCACGTGAAGGGCTATCATCGGGCCCCAACCCATAGAGGCCTCGGCGGCACGTATGTGCGCCCTCACGTCTCGCACACTAAGTACGGCGTTCCTGTGCACGTGAAGGGATACCACCGACCGAGCCGAGGAGGGCTATTGTACCCAGCCGGAGCTCCGAGGGGCAGAGGACTCCTGTCGCCAGCCGGAGGCTTCCTGCCTTATACTACGATATAATGGGCCCGCGGAGTCGTGGGCCTCGCCCGAGGAGTGGCGGGACTTGGACTGTTCTCGCCCGAAGAGTGGTGGGGAACGCGGCCGGCCTGGAAGCTCTCGTTTTTGCCGTTCATATATAGAACGATGTCAGCCACGAGGCGCCAGCAAAAGCCCACGGGCAGGGCGCTCCCTCGTACAAAGGCGCTTGCGCGAGCGCCGAGAAGGATGGGAGGAGGTCGGCCTGCTAGAACAGCCACACGCAAAGCCCCGTTCCCCCCCCTCGACAGGGACACTTCAGACACTGAGTTATCGGAATGGGGAGAAGCCAACATCCCTGGGTTCCTGGGTGTGTTCTCGCGCGACCAGTATTCAGAGATTTATCCGCCCGGCTCGCCGATGCCACCGGGTTCCTCGGCGATCCTTAATCTGGATTACGGCTACCAGCGGGGGGGGACCCACTGGGTTGCTGCCAGGGTGTCGAACGAAGCCCCCCTGGTCCTATATGTAGATTCCTACGGAATGCCCCCTGCTAGGGAGGTAACTCTCCGTTCGCGAGCAGAAGGGCGGGGAATTCTGTATCCGGACGTGCAGCGGCAGGGATTCTCGGAGGTCACGTGTGGCCCCAGGGCCCTGGCTACCCTGAGCTATCTGGCCGATGCGGCGAAAAAAGGGAGGGAGCTAGAAGCCTTCGGCCGCATCGGCCAAGTCGGTTCGGCTGGTCCTTAGAACGCGGACAGGGACGTCCTTTTCCACGTGTTGGCTGCGACGCAGACGTAGATGTAGTGCGTGGTGATCCCGAGGACCGTCTGGGAGCCCCAGCGAATCTCGCCAACATTCCCAGCGGCGCTGCCGTCAGGCTCCGCCCAGGGCGTCACGATCTGGACTGTATCGCCCCACACGGTAATATATCTATAGTCCGAGCTCGTGCTGGTGTACGTGGTGCTGTCGTTGCCGACAAACACGCTAGCGTTGAGCACTCTTGTGGCCATGGTCCCTATAATCCCCTGCAGAAGTTAAGCTGGGCTGATTACCGATCGGACCGTGGCGCTGAAGCGGATGGCATAGGCGGCCGCGTTAGCAACGTTGATGCGCAGGGTCGTGCCTGTGTTAGTGTAGGTGATGGTCAAGCTCCCAGGGAATCCGCTGCCTCCAGTTTCCAGGACATCGTTATACATGGCCCCTAAGTTCGTAACGGCGGACGAAACTTGCCTATAGGCATTGCTGACGTAGTACATGCCGCTGCCGGGGGCAGTGCTGCTGAAGGAGGTGCCCTCCAAGGTTATGGAGATCGCGTAGTCTGGCGCGAGAGAGTAAGTCCACACGTCCGTGTTGCTCGTCGCGTTGATGGTCGCCCGGACGACGTACTCATAATTCAGAGGGAACGACGAGAAATCGAACACTTGGTGAATCGCGGGGCTCGACGAGAAGTCGGAGTAAACGTAGTTGTCCAGCTGGAGAGCGACGAATCTGGGGCTCGCGGTCGACCGGATGTCCTGGTTGATAAGGGCGTTAACGTTGGCGGCGGCCAAGGGCGCGTTGGTAATGGTGAGAGTGTTCGAGGCGCTGTCGATCGTCTTGTTCGTGAGAACTTGGGCGGTCGATGTGTCGGCCACGTTGTTTTTCGTCACGAGGGTGGTCCCCTGCAGGGCTAGGATGTTCGTGGCGGTGTTGTCGGTGGCAATGCCGGCCGCGGCGATCCGAAGGCGTTCCGTATTGTTGGTCCCGATCTTGAAGGGCTGGTTGGCGAACGCCCACGCGTAGACCTCATTAGTTGCCTGATTGGCGCCGAAGCCCGCGATGTTGACGCCTGTGTTCTGGAACAGAATGTCGTTACCAGAAGTCGCGGAGGTATTGTTCACGGTGATTGGGTGAAAGGTCGGACTATTCATCAGGAGCGGGTTCGTGGTTGTCGTAAGGGCATTCGCTACGACGACCTGCGCGGTCGCGGATCCGACCCCGATTCTTACGGAGTTGGCCGTGTTGCCATGCCGGAGGGCTAAATCGCCGACCGCAGAGCCAGAGAAGTACGCCCCTGCGGACTGCGCCCGCGCGAGGACGATGTCGCTGCTGGTCCCATCTCCAATCTCGAATCTCGGGAGGGACACGGTCGTGGGGATGAACGTGATGCCCTGCGGCGTGCTGTTGAGGACGTTCGCGCCCGCGAACAGCTTGACGTTCCCGGTATTGCAGGCCACGTAGGCCTCATTCGTTGAAGCGTTGTACCCGTACTCCGCCCCGTAAGTCCCATTTTGCGTGCACCGGTAGCCGTTGGCTGTGCCTCCTCCATCGGTCCGGTTAATGATGATGCCAGCGTTTGATGTGTGGTTGACGGTGATCGAGCCTTCGGTCGCGCCGCCCGCCACAGTGACGAGGCCAGTCCCGTTGGGATTCAGGTTGATGTTGCCATTCGAGCTAGAGGCGATGGTTATTGATCCCGGCGTCGAAGGAGAAAGCGTATTCGCGGACACGGCCACGAAGCTGGGGCTGCTTGCCGTCGTCAGGTTCTGGTTGTACGAATGCTGCGCGAGACTGACTTCCTCCGTCACCGTATCTTTCACCAGAGGGGTGGTCGTGGCGTTCGTGGAAGCGGGAAGAGTCCCGGTAAGGGTGACTATCCCGCTGATCGTGGCATTGATGACGTTGATGGAGGACAGGAGGAGATTGGCGATTGACGCCACCCCCGTGACGACGAGGGACCCAACCGTTATGGATGAGAACGTCGCGTCTCCGCCGTTCGTGAATGGTGGGTTCGGGTTGCGTGGCAAGAGGCCGCTCATCTGCGTGACCTTTATCTCCGCTGCGTATATTCTCTTAAGAGAGCCCCTATGAGCTTCGCCCCGTACCATTCGGCCCCAGAGAAGTTACAGTCCCCGGTTCCGTTCGCTTTGGCAATACCCGCTGGGTTTGCGGCGGGCATGACGGACGGGCAGGTGACAACCGTGGACGGGTTTACCGCTCGAGTCCAGCTAAGCCCGCCGCTCTTCTTGTCGGAAAACAGCTCCGCGTACCTCATACAGGCGTCCATCGCGTACAGCCAACCTAATGTTGGGCCGGCCGCTTCCGTGATCCCCGGGTTCATCAGTGGGAACAATCGGATCTCCATTGACTTTAACGCCGGCGGCCGGACGGACTACTTCTTCCCGCAGGGGTTGTACTCGGTCGAGGACATCGAGACCCAGCTGAATCTCATCGCGAGCAATGCCGGGTGGCTCGTGAATCCGATGGCGCAGCTCTTCGCAGTCACAGGGATTCCGTCCACGCAGACCGTGATTCTGACAGTAAACCCCGCAGCCCTGACTGGCGGCGTATTCCCAGCCGGCGGTATCGTGATCGACTTCTTGAATCCCTCTGTCGCCGCCATAAACAACTCGATCGGCCCCATCCTCGGATGGCCCACGCTCGGGGCCGGCGCTGTCCTGACGATACCAGGCGGTGGCGCGACGGCAGTGGCGTTCTCGGCGCCCAATACCGCAAACTTTGCGCTCACCAGCGCCTACGCCCTGTTCGCCTCGTTCGTCACGGACAGCTACCAAAATGGGCTGACCGGGAAGCTGCTCTCGGTCTTCCCCCTGGGGAGCTTCCAGCCCAACTCCGTCATGACGTTCATGCCCTCCCTGAAATATCCGGTGCCGACGGCCAGCTCCGTGTACTCCGCCATCGACTTCTACTTCACCGACCAGAGCGGAAACAGGCTGCTGCTGACCAACTTCCAGGCTCCGACCCAGTTCTCCATCCTGATCGCTCGTACGTCGCCAACTGGCTCGTGAGGGTCGAAAAAGCCCCCCTTTTTGATGCCGCTAGGGCTCTTTCCCGGCTCACTCAAGCTCGGCCAGGTCCATGACTTCGTACTGGCCGAACTCAGCCTCTTGATCCGCTAGTTCTTCGGGCGACAGCGGAGGGTTTACCACTACGCCGAGCTGTGCCATCTGCTCTACTCGCGTGGCTCCAACGTAGACCGCATTCGCGAAGAACTCGGTTACTCGGTTGTCGACTAGCCATACCTTTGGCAGGCGCTTGTTCTCGTCAGCTGACGCCGTCTCTCCCTGGCACGAAGAGTAAGTCGATACATACTCTATATAGGCCGTGGCTGGCACAGGCGACCCCAGCGGGATGTATTCCTCTTCCCCGCAGCGCGACTTGTTCGCCTCTCCGTAGCGGATGCGTACGAGGGCGTTGGCATACTTTTCCCTGTGGACGCGGCAGAGGTCCTCCGTGATCCTCGTCCTGGTCGTCAGCCTGGCGCAGTAGACGTAATCTCTGGGATGCCATTCTTCGAGAAAGCCCTCGTAGTAGGTCTCGCCGATAGCGGCCGTAATTGCGTTAAAGACGGCCCGGTTGGCGCGGAGCTCCCTCAGTTTCATCTTGAACGCGGCCAACTCGGGCGTCTTGCTTCTGTGATCTGTGCCAAACCATGGGACGAACGTGGCCACCGTATCCAGCCATCTCCATGGAGATTCGCCCTCTGCCGGCGCCATCTGCCTCCTGTCCCCGTCCGCAATTATGGTACAGCCGTGATGCTCGATGAGCCACGGGATGATCTCCTTGGCGATCGTCGCGTCCCATGTTCCGATTTCAGGGAAGTACAGGATGCTGCCCCTCGGGATCTTCACGAGGAACGGGTCGAACTTCTTGCCGGGCTTGAGTGCCCAGTGCCACGTGAAGGCGTGGCGTCCCGGCGCCGGACTATCTCGCAAGATCGCGCGGCGCATCTTCCTCGTAGGCGTCAGAACGACATGATCGACCCCTTCTAGTCGGGTGAGGCAATGGTAGGTTTTACCATACCCCGGCGGGCCTTCGAAGACGGTCGGCGCGTCGTTCAGCAGCGGCTCCCAATAGTCCACGGCCTTGAACAGGGCTAGGTCTGGAAGCTCAGGTCTGGGCTTGAACTGGTCGTATTCGATCTTTTTGTGCTTAGCGTCCTTCCACTCCCCTACACCAGTTCCGATCCTCACCGAGGAAGAGAACTCGCGCCCTTCAGCCAGCGTGATGCAGTCTGTGGCAACTCTGGCTATGCTTTCCCATGGATGACGAAAGATCTCTCTGTCGACCACTATGGCCGTATAATCGAGAAAGTAGGCATGGACGTGGTAGCACGAGTTCTTGGCGCCGTCCTCCCGTATTCCTATCTTGTGGTACCCTTCGAACTCATCGAAATGATGCTCAGGGGCCTCCGGCTGTTCGCCCGTGCCACAGAGATCCTCAAGAACAGAGATGATCTCAGCTTCGACCTCTTCCTGGCTCTTGGCGGGTGCCGGTGGGAGAGCCTTACGCACGTATTCGTAGGACCCCAAGCGCCCTTCGCTTATCAGCCCGTGCACCATCGATCCCGCCTCTGCCTGGGACGTCGAATAGACATAACTAAAGCTGGAGCCGTTTTCTGGATTCGGGATCAGCCGGCCTATCGCCTGGCGCCCCCAGTGGCGCAACTGGTCTTTCTTTTTAGCTTTCTCATCCTCGCCGTCCCCCTCCTTGGGGGACAGATCTTTGCCGAAGAGAAGCCCTTTCTTGACGTTCGGCGGCGTCCACCTGGCCCCCTCTGGCCTCGCGCAGGTGGGCCGGTGCTTCTTCGCGATGACTGCGAGCTCGAGAGCCACGATGGCCACAGCCCCCGCATCTTTCCAAGCCTTTAGCCTCATGGTCGTGAACGCGCCCCTGGGGACCCCTCTGGCCAAATACTGGACCCATGGGTGGCATTTGTCGAGGTCTAAGGTCGCGACTACCATTCCGGTTCGTTCTAAGACTTCTTCCGGAGGGCTCCTCACCGCGATCATTCCTTCACTGGATGGAAACCCGTACTGCTCGAGTAGATCCGCGGCGGCACCTTCAGCCACGGCGCAGGATTCATAGGCCGAATTTAGGTCGACCGTCTTGCCAATCTTGACCTTAAGATTGGAGTAGGGTATTGGGTAGAAGTTCGCGGCCTGCCAGAGCTCTTTGTACGCTACGGTTGGCTCGAAGCCGTTCTGGCGCGTCCATGCCTTTACCTCCACCCCGAACGGGCTGCCGATGAGTTTGTACTCGTCCACGCCCAGCTCTTCGGCTCTTGCCTTGACGGCTTCGTACCTTGCTTTCGATCGGATCAGCAGTGGAGTATCCATCCACCTCTCGACTACTGCTGCTTCCCCCCCGAGCGGCCACAGCTTAGCCAGAGGTCCGAAGTATCCCTTCACTGCCCAGTAATCTTCTGTGCTGTACTCTACCGGCACGACGTCCAGCTTCTTCACGTCCGGGCGCGCTGGCATCTCTGCCACCGCGTGCTGGTCGTAGCTGTATAGGACGATCGGTGGGACTGTCTTCCCTTTAGTCTTGCCTTGATATAAGGGAGTCCCGTCGTCTCTCTTCGTGAGATATATCGTATGACCCAACTGATTGCGCAATTCCACGTTTCGCTTTACAATTTTGGCCGCCTCCATTGCCTGTTTGTAGCGAAATCCCCCATCCGCTTCCAGGCGCATCTTTTTGAGCTCCCAGGACTTACTCTTGTAGAGCCCGCTGAGGACTGCGATGGCGCAATTCTCTTCTCCGTGGTAGTTTGATATATCGGCGATCTCTTCTGGGATCTTGCAGAAGCGCATCTGAACCTCGAGGCCGTCGTACCAGTGCGACGTCTCCATTGCGCGCCACCAGGTGTAGAATCTCTTATAACTCTCGTTGCCGAAGATATATATGGTAGGATCCGCTCCTGCCCATGTCTGCCATACAGTCCTCATCTTCTCCCCCTGCGTACGAAACTGGAAGAGCATCGTCTCTCCGAAATCGTCGTGAGCGAAATATCGAGTAATCTCTTCCCGTGTCGGCGCCCGCGCCTTCTTAACCTCAGTTTCGCCAAGCTCGTTCTCTACCTCCACGTACAGGTCATACCAATCGGTCTCGATACAGTCCCGCTCCGCCTCGACAACCGCCTCTTCTACTAAAGGCCTAGGCGGGGCGGTTGTCGGCTCATCCATCCCCTCCAAGACATCCGCCATCCGCCCTAGCTCCTGCAGGCGCAGCGGCACTCTACGCCCACTGCGTGCGTACGTTTCGGGCATAGGCAACCCACGCCGCTCCCACTCAGGCTTGATCCTTGATCGCCACATGGAAGGATCCTCGTATGACCTCCTCTGCCACCCCGATGGCCTCGCCGCGATAAGTGGGGCGATCGCTACCGGCGGCGCCGCTTCCTCCCGCGGCTGAATGACCGGAACTACCTGAACTGGCTGGGGCTGCGCAGGCGGCTCTAGCCCCAATGTAGCCAGTAAGTCTCCCATCTCTGTGAGATCGGCAATTCGTAACGCCACCTGCCTGCCCCTCGTGTGAACTGTGGGCAAAGGGACGCCCAACAATTCTGTCCACCCTGTTGACACCCGTCGTCTCCATGTATCCAGCGGCTCGTATTGACCTCGCTGCCACGACATGCTATTCTATCCTTGTATATTCTTCACCAGACAAACATAATTCCTATGACGCACCCTCTAACTGGGCGTCATGCGAATATAATTCCAGTACCGCATGTTAGAAACTCCCTACATAGCGTTATACGGAAGATGTATGCCTGCCCATTCGTCCACAGAAATGGTACAATCTGCAATCGTCCTAGCAAACGAGAAACTGGATGCGGGCTCCACTGGAAAAGCCCGCCGAAAAAGCCATGTGAAAAATGCAGGGCTATAACGGCAATAACAATATGCGGCCGATATCAATGCTCAAAGTGCAACAGTGCCCACTACTCGGCAAAATATCGCCAACGAAAGAGAGAACGTGAAACCGCAAACGCATCCACTCGCCCACAAACTTCAAACATTGGCATCGAAGTATAACTTCCGCGCTCGCGCCGCCCGGCGGCCCGTCTACTAACATCCCTATCCTGAGCGCCGCCGCGCGTTTGCCGGGCCGCGCCGCCCCTCCCCGCTCTCCCCCTCGGGCGGCCCGCCGCCCTTTTTTGCCTCTTCTCCCGCCCTGTTTTATCTTACCGGGGATCGCTCGCTTTCGGCCCTCTCGCGCCTCTACGCCCGCCTGTTTTTGATGGGCGTCGGGGGCTCTACGTCTCAAACTATAGGCTATCCGCATGACATAGGCCGCTGACGAGCATGATAGCCGAAAACGCCGCGTCGCTGCGCGAATCGGCGTTTTACCTCCAGAGG
>Ga0208454_1000767_pt1 | contig 15854 bp, 15 predicted proteins | sample EasRivMeERMZT100_FD_187530 | JGI IMG/M metagenome (GOLD analysis project Ga0208454, IMG submission 187530) | Soil microbial communities from meander-bound floodplain in the East River, Colorado, USA - East River MetaG ERMZT100 (SPAdes) (version 2) | ecosystem: Environmental > Terrestrial > Soil...
TCAGATCCGCTTCTAGCGACGGCTGGCTTGCGCCACTGCAGGCCATGAGCCCCGCGACCGCCCCCATCAAGACCATGGTCCTCATACGCTACCCCTTAGGCTGTCGTTTCGCGATTACCACGGCGCCGTTGCGCCGTCGTATTGAATGAATCGACCGGTATCCGCGAGCGTAGCCTTCTCGATCTGCTCGATCATGCCCGTCACGCTCGGCTCCATTTCCACCATTCCCGGAAAATCGAGATCCGCTTGCCGCTCCGTGAGCACTGCACCGGGATGCAGCAGCAAGACCGTGACGCCCTCGCCCTTCAGGTGCACGGCGACGAGTTGCATCGCTCTATTCAGCGCCGCCTTGCTCGCTCGGTACGAGATCGCCCCAGAGCCGCCGAGCGGCTGACTGACCGAGCCGTTCGTCGAGCTGATCGTGACGATCTTCTTCTGTTTCCCGGCGCGCACGTTATCGATGAAGCTCTCGGCAACGACGAGCGGCCCCCGCACGTTCACGGCCATGATCGTGTCGAGCAGCTCGTAGTCCATGTTGCCGAAGCTCTGAGTGCTACCCTCGCCGCGGCACGCCTCGTTGCCCTGACAGACGGAACGATCGGCGTAGACACCGGCGTTGTTGATGAGCACGTCGATCGGCACACCCTGCAGCTTGCCGGCGAGCGCCGCAACGTCGGCGAGGTCGGCGACGTCCATGCGCTCCACGCGCACGTTCGGGTAGTCGGCGATCACCGCGGCGAGCGACTCGGGTACGTCGGAGCGCCGATGCGTAGCGATGACCGTCCACCCTTTGGCGGCATACTGCTTCGTGAACTCGAGCCCGAGGCCCGAGTTCGCGCCGGTGATGAGCACGGTATCGGCCGCTGCGGCCGAGAGCACGGCGACGGATCCGCACAGAACGGCCGCAACGAACGTTAACATCCCCTGTCGATTCATCTTTTGCTCTCCCCAATTAAAGAAAACGCCCGCAGCCGTAGAGCAGCGCGGCGTCGAAGGTGACCGTCACGCTCGCCTCGAACGCTTCGCCGCTCATGCTGTCGGCGCACGCGACACGATCGATGACTACGAGGAGATCGTGGTCACCCCCGGTCGTGCGATAAGTCGTCTTCTGGCCAACCACTTCCGGTGACGAATAGGCCAGCTCGGTTCGCCGTTGCCCAAGATCGGTGATGAGCGTGAGGTTCTGTGCGTCGATCTCTAGATTCCACGCGGGCTCTTGGCCAAGCGCCCGGAACGTGGCACCGCGGCGTGCCGCGTCGACCCAAGGCACCTTGCTCGGATTCGACCGGCAGTCAACGAACGTTCGACCGGCGTACTCGAACGTCGCGAGCTGGCCTTTGCTCCAGTACACGGCGTCCCCGTCTTGATAGCGCGCGCCCGAAGCAGACACCGTCATGCCGAGCACGTGGTAGCCGCCGCCGAGCGATCGCGGCGCCCAGACGGCGACTTCCCCGGGGCCGCCGCGAACGGTAAAGCTCACGTCATCCGCGCAGTCGAACACGAACGTCCGCCCGACCTCGGGAGCGGCGGCAGCCGTTGGCGCACTGCGCCCAAAGATCAATACACCGTCCGCGCCGTACGACAACCGCAGCTGCCCGCCGCGCATCTCGTAACGCGTGACGGCGCCCACCGCCCGCAAGAACTCGTCCGCAATCGACGGCGGCGGGCACGCCGCGAGCGTCGCCGCCATCGCGGGCATTATCGAGAGACGTCCGGACTCGGGTTGCTCGTAGCCACCCGTGTAGCGATTGCAGTGCGCCCGGCCGGAGAATCGACCATCCACGAAGAACTCGATCGTGTACGCGGGATCCGCCGCAATCGCCTCCTCCGCCGCACCCGGGCGCTCGATCGCAATGAGGTGCCAGGGTCCCGTCGGCAGTGGTTGCGCGACGGACTGGCCGGTGCCGCCACCGGTGCGCTGCACGAGAATCGCAATGTTCTCGGTCGGCGCCCCGACCTCGAGGGCCGCGTGATGAGTGGTCGTCGCAAACATCAGCTCCCCGCTCGCGGTGCGGATCGCAGCGCGCCACGCATAGCGGCGATTCGGCTCGACGCGGGCCGGCGAGTACGTGACCTCGAATGGAATCGGCACCTGACGACCGTTGGCTGCGATCGTTTGCTCCGCGAGCACGTCGGCCGGCGCATCGGCGACCGACACATCCTCTAGACGGACCTCGATGATGGCGTCGGGCGGCAAGGCCATCCGCTCGCGATAGAGCACCGTTCCACTCAGGCGAGCCTCGTCCACGCCGGCCGGCGGGCTCGACGGGGCGCAACCGCTAAACGATGCCGCTACCACCGTGATCGCCAGCGCGGTCGTGGGCGCAACTGCACGCAAGGGCATGGCGAACTCCGAGGCCGAGATCATTCACTTACATAGCGCGAGCGCCACTCCAAGTGCAAGTAGGTTCGTCGACGCCCACGATGGGCACTTGTATCATCGCGTCGTGTTCACGTTCCGCTGGAGTAGCTCCGCATGAAGTGGCTGCGCGGTCTGCTAGTGGGTCTCGTCCTGCACGCTCCGTTCGCGGCTGCGGATCGCGCGGTGGCGATCACGATCGACGACTTGCCGCGCGGTGGCGACAGCGCGGAGCGCGGTCTGCCCGCGGTTCTCGCGATGACCGAGCGGTTGCTGCGCCCCTTTCGCGAGCAGCGCATTCTCGTCACGGGTTTCGTCAACGAAGGCCGGGCCGTCGACTTTGGGCCCGAAGGCCTCCGTGAGGTGCTCGAGCTCTGGCTCGACGCCGGCGCCGACCTTGGCAACCATTCCTACTCGCACCTCAACATCAACAACGTGCCGCTCGAAGCGTTCACGGCCGACATCACCCGCGGCGAGCCGATCATCAAGGCGGCGCTCGCCGCGCGCGGGCAGATGCTGCGGTACTTCCGCCACCCGTTCCTCTTCACGGGGTCAACGCCGGAGATCAAGGCCGGCATGCAAGCCTTCCTCGACGAGCAAGGTTACCGCGTGGCACCCGTCACCTTCGACAACGCCGATTACCAGTACGCGATGCTCTACGCACGACCCGAGCACCACGAGCGAATCCAACAGGAATACGTGCCGTATATGGAATCGGTGGTGGCGTTCTTCGAGACGCGATCAGTCGAGGTGGTGGGGCGCGAGTTTCCGCAGATTCTCTTGTTGCACGCCAACGAGCTCAACGCCGACTTGATGCCCGAGCTGCTCACCATGTTTCGCCGGCGCGGCTACGCGTTCGTGTCGTTGGAAGAGGCCTTGGCCGACGAGACCTATACGCTTCCGGAAGACTACGTTGGGCGCGGCGGCTTCTCGTGGATTCACCGCTGGTCCAGGACCAAGGGTATGCCGGCCAAAGGCGAACCGGACCCACCAGCGTGGGTGCGAGCGGCGATGACAACGCCATAGGCAATAACTGACATGAAAGCGCTACCGCGGTTTTTCGCCAACGTCCTCGCAACGACATCGCTCACTGCAACGACCGCGGCCGCGCCGCTCGTGGCCGACGCACCCATCGACTGCGGGCAATGCGCGACCTGGAACCAACCGCAGGAGCCGTTTCTCGTGTTCGGCGATACCTATTACGTCGGTACGACGGAGCTGGCTGCGATTCTGATAACGACGGCGGAAGGTCTCATTCTCCTCGACGCCGCGCTGCCGCAGTCGGCCGCATTGATCGACGCCAACATCCGCGCTCTCGGCCGGCGGACGGAGGAGCTTCGGCTCATCGTGAGCTCACACGCACATTTCGACCATGTCGGCGGTATCGCAGCCCTGCAACGCGCGAGCGGTGCCACGGTGGTCGCAAGCCCCAGCAGTGCCGCTGCGCTGGGTAACGGCAGGCCCACACCGGACGACCCGCAGTACGCGATCCCGAACAATGCCTTCCCCGCTGTGACCGACGTGCGCGTCATCGCGAACGGCGAGACACTCACTGTCGGCCACGTGAAGATCACCGCGCACTTCACGCCCGGTCATACGCCGGGGGGCACGACCTGGACCTGGCAGTCTTGCGAAGACAAGCGCTGCCTCGACCTCGTCTATGCAGACAGTCTCAACGCCGTATCGGCCGACACGTTTCGGTTCACAGGAAGCGGTCAGGGCTCGGCCCTCGTCGACGCTTTCAGGGACAGCATTCGCACGGTCGCGGAGCTGCCGTGCGACATCCTGCTGTCGCCCCACCCGGGCTTCATCGCAATGGAGGACAAGCTGCGTCGCCGCAGCGAGGGTGAGGCCGACGCGTTCATCGATATGACAGCGTGTGCGGCCTACGCGGCGGCTGCGGCCTCACGGCTCGAGCAACGAGTCGCCGCGGAAAACGAGACCCGTTAACGCCTCTCCCAGTGGTTGGCGGCCGGTGAGCTAGGGGCCTCGTCGAGCCTAGGCTTCGACCACGTCGACGGTCACGCTCTGCATCACATCGCCCTGTCGAATCGCATCGACCACGTCTTGGCCGCTCGTGACCTTGCCGAAGACCGTGTGCTTGCCGTTCAAATGCGGTGTCGCGACGTGCGTAATGAAGAATTGACTGCCGTTCGTGTTCGGCCCGGCATTGGCCATCGAGATGACGCAGCGCTCGTGTTTGAGCGGATTACCTTTGCACTCATCGGCGAAGCGATAGCCGGGACCGCCGCGGCCCGTGCCCGTCGGGTCACCGGTCTGAATCATGAAATCCGCGATCACGCGGTGAAACTTGACGCCGTCGTAGAAGCCCCGAGCCGCCAGGAACACGAAATTGTTCACGGTCTGCGGAGCGTGCTGCGGATACAGCTCGAGCACGATCGTGCCGCGATTCGTCTCGATCGAGACCGAGTAATTCTTTGCCACGTCGATCTGCAGGGTGGGCGCGGCATCCCATTGCTGCTCAGCCATTTGGCGTCTCCTTATTAATTGGGCGGCCAACGATAGCGGAACTTGACCGCCAGAACCATGGGCGCGCCGGCTGCGGCGGCGACCGTGGCATAGTAGCGCGAGGCATGAGCATCACGAAACCGCTATGAAACGGCCAGATATCAGCACCGCCCCGGGCGGCGAAGCGCGCATCGACGAGCTCGAGGCGCGTCTCGCGCAGCAAGACCAGTCGCTCCTCGAGCTCAGCGACGAGTTGTATCGACAACAGCAGCAGATCGCGAAGCTCGAGCTCGAGCTACGCCATCTCGCCGAACGCCTGAAGATGATCGCGGTCCCTGAGCCGGCCAACGAGCCCCAGGATGAGACCCCACCCCACTATTGATCCGGCGAATCGCGGTCGGCCGCGGCACGAAGCTCGGCACGCAACAGCGTGAAGATTTGCCGGTACACGCGTCCTTGGCGCTGCGCCTCACCAGGCTTTGCGTCCCGAGTGTCTTTGCGCGCCTGACGGATCAGGGCGCGCAACTGCTGTGCATCGGTTGCGGGAAACTCCGTAAGCCACTGCTCGAGATTCTCGTCGGCGGCGATCAGCGACTCCCGCCACTGCTCGGCGCGATGGAGAATCCGCGTTTCCTTGGCGGATTGCCCGTGCTCCAGAGCGACGGCCGCGCGCACTGCTTCGAGCTCCTCGGGTGGAAGCTTGCGCATCAGCTTGCCGATGAACTGGACTTGGCGGCGCCTGGCACCGAAATTCGTGAGGCGTTTGGCCTCGAGGATCGCTTCGCGAAGCTTCTCGGGCAATGACAGCCCGGCGAACAGATCCGGGCGCAGCGTCACCAGTTCGTCGCCGAGATCACGCACCTCCGCGCTCGCGTTCTTGCGCTCGGTACGACTGGGGGCATCAGGGTCTCTCTGCTCGCTACGAAGCTGCCGATCGAGATCGCTGCCCTCGGCAACGAACGTGCCGTCGACGTAATAGCCCTTGCGAGATCTGCGCCCCATGGGTGCGCACTATATACGCTAGCTCATCAACGGGTCTTGGGCGCACCGTAATTGAAGCTGACCAGCAACCGCAGCTGGCTTTCAGTGGCTTCGTGCGGCGCGGAGTAGAACAGTGGCCAAAGATCGCGCCGCGACTCGATCTCAACCCACTCGACTCCGCCCGTGAGACGGGCGGAATGCGAATAGCGATAAGCGACGGTCCACGCGTGACCGACATCTGCTTGCAGCGCCGGCGCCGCTTCATCACGCACGATCTCAAAGTCGTCATAGCGCAACGACAGCCGGTGCGCTCCGCGCACCAGACGTGTCAACAGCAGAAATTTCGACTCGAACCGGTCCTCGACCAACCGAGCCGTCGACGAGCGCGTCCCATTGGGTCGAGTGCCTAGGATCCAATACGTGTCGCCGCTCATCCATTGCGCGACGAGCCCGATCTCGCCGGGCAACTCGAACTGCGCGGCAAGCTGCGTGAACGCCGTGTCCCATCCCCACTGGCCGTCGGCAAACGCAGAGGGATCCGCGCGATTGTCGTAGTAAGCCAGTTGCACCAGGGCCCGCCGCGCGTAGCGCCACTCAAGGCCCGCGTAGACGCCCGGCTCGTGGTCGATCTCCTCGAACGGCTCGAGAGTATGCGGCCGCGTACCGGTCTGAACGCCGGCCGTGTAGACCGGCATCGGCGGAATGCTGAGTTTGTCGTTGAGGCGCGACTGCCGATCGTGCAACGACCAACCGCGCCAGAACAGTAGTGTTCCGGCCGGATCATTGCCGAAGAACCCGGACGCAAACGCCCGCAGCTGCTGCGGTGAGCCCACGGCGCCGAGACGCCTGCGCATCGACCACTCGGCGCCGATCGGCCGAATCTCCTCCCCAATCCAGGTGTTGATGGCCGAGTACGAATAGGTGAAGGGGCTTTGCCACCCCGCCTCGCCATTCTCGAGCGACAACGGTGGATAGAACGCACCGATTCGCACTTGTTGTTGCATGGGTGACTTCGGTATCGGTCGCCAATCGAGAAACGCCTCGGTCAAATCCAGGCCCGCCGAGCCGTCCTCGACGTAATCAGCGACCACCGTCATCGACAGCGTCGGTGTGATCCGGCCCTTGTATTGCGCGAACACGCGCATCGCGTTCAGGTGCTCGTCGGTCTCGTCGTAGCGCAATTTGCCGAGACCCCCGCTCGGCCACGATCCGAGCGGCGAATCCGCGCCGACGTAGCCGGCGTCGATTTCGATTCGCCACTGGTGGCGATCGCTCGGCTCCTGCGCCGCAACTGCGCCGGCGCATGCCACGGCCAGCAACGCGGACCCGGCGCGAGCTAGTAACGTTCCCATGACACGGGACTGGGGTGATCGTGGTCCCGCATGAGCTTGCCGCGAACCTCGAGCTTGACCTCGGCGGCCGACGCCGCCAAGACGTCCACGAGCACGGTAGCGGGTAACTGGTTCGGGCGCGCCCGCGGCGTCCAAACGTTTACAGCGTACTCACCTTCCGGCAGCGCCTCGATCGTCACGGCGCCGCGCTCGTCGGTCATGCCAAAGTACGGCGAATCGACGACCAGAATGTACCCGAGCATGCCATCGTGAATGTTGCAGCCGAGCACGACGAGCCCGGATTGCTCGAACAACACGGGCGCGTGCGGGTTGCCTTTGTAGAGACCGAGCTCGAAGGTCCTGGCGGGAGAGAACGAGTAGACGTGGTGACTGACCGTGTCGTGATTCGGAAAAACGACTTCCGTTCCTTTCTGCACGACCAGGATGTGCGGCACGAACGCGTTGGCTCGCTGATCCATCGCTGCCGGCTTCGGTGCGACACTCGTCGGCGGCGCCGGAGCGGTCGGCAACAAGTAGACGACGACTCGCTCGAGGGCATGCCCCTCTCCGTCGACGATGCCGACATTCACGGTCCCCGCGGCGGCCGGACCGCACACGCTCACTGCGAGCCATCCCAGGCGCCGCAGCAGTCGGGTCGCGATAATGCGGCTCGTGCACATCGAAATCCAATGAAAGACGATTCCGGCCAACATGTTAGAGGCACTTAACACTTCACATCCGTGACGGACAGCACACTCCCGGCGAAGCCCGTTCCGTAGGATCGTGATGCGGCATTCGGCGCCGCGCCCGCGCGGCGTAACCGCGCACCGAGTCAGATGAAGCAGTTCGGCTTTCGGCGCAAGGTGCTGATTCTCGCTGTCGCCCTGGTGATGGCGATGCAACTCGTCACGTTGTTCCCAGTGCTCAACGCTATCAAGCGTGACGCGGACGCCCAAGCGCAGCAGACGATCGGGCTTGGCGGCGTGCTCCTCGACGAGTACATGCGCAAACGCGACGAGCAACTGCTGACGACGGTCAACGTGCTCGTTTCGGATTACGGGTTCAAGCAAGCGGCAGCCGGCGGCGATCACGCCACGATCCGCTCGGCACTCGTCAATCACGCCGCGCGCGTGGGGGCCACGGTTGCAGCGTTGCTCGACGTCGACGGCACGGTGCTCGTGAGCTCCGCGGCGGATGGGAGCGCGGCACACGCTGCGGGACTCACTCCGTCGCCGCTGGGCGAGTCGCTCGAGAGCGCAGCCCAGCGCGTGGTATTTCTCGACGGCGTGCCCTATCAAATCGTCACCGTGCCACTGCGAGCACCCGTGACTATCGGTTGGGTGATGCTCGGCTTTCCAATCGACGACGCCTTGGCCGCCAACCTGCGAAGCCTCGCCGGGCTCGAGGTGTCGTTCGTCGACAGCGGCAACAAGATCATTGCCTCGACACTACCGCTCGACCGGCGTACGAGCGCCCTGGTCGGGCTCGACGCAACTCGCCGGGACGCCCAACAGGCCGGCGCCGGCGATCGGATCTATCTGTCGCTGCTACGACCGTTCTTGGACGACGCGAGTCAGATTGGGGTTGCGCTACAGCTGCCGATGCGGGAGGCGACGCAGTCCTATCGGAACATTCGCAACATCTTGCTGCTCATCACCAGCATCGCGCTGCTGCTTGCGATCAGCGGCTCGTTCTGGCTGGCCAACACCGTGACGCGGCCCGTGCACAACCTCGTGGCCGCCGCGCGGCGCATGCGCGAGGGCGTGTACACCGAACCCATCGACGTGAGCTCTAAGGATGAGCTCGGTGAGTTAGCCGGCAGCTTCAACGCCATGCAGCACGCTATTGCTGATCGCGAACGACACATTTTCCACCAGGCCCATCACGACAGCCTCTCCGCACTGCCGAATCGCGAGCTCACGATCAGTCAGCTACGCGACGCGCTCGAGGGGACGCAAACACTGAGCGTCGTGAGCCTCGCGCTCGACCGCTTGAGCGGTATCGTTTCTTCACTCGGCCATCGAGCGGGCGACGATGTCATCAAGCTCGCCGCTGGGCTGCTTCGCGAACGGATCGCCGAGGGTCATATCCTCGGCCACTTCAGCGGTGATGAGTTCGTGATTGGCCTCCGCGGCTTCAGTGCCGAGCAGGCCACCGAATGGGTCGCCTATCAGGCGGACCTGCTGCGCACGGGTGTGCGCCTCGGGGGCGCCAATATCTCGCTGCACGCCACGGCCGGCATCGCCTGTTATCCCGAGCACAGCCGCGACGCCGCCGAGCTTTGCCGCCGCGCTTCGAGCGCCCGTGCCGACGCCTTGCTGCGGCACGAGCTCGTGTCCGTCTACCGGCTCGGTCAGGAAGACCGTTGGCTGCAGCAAATCAAAATCGTCGGCGATTTCCCGCAAGCGCTGAAGAACGACGAGCTGTGCCTGGCCTTTCAACCCAAGATCGATTGCCGCACACGCGAGGTGTATGGCGCCGAGGCTCTCGCGCGCTGGCAACACCCGACTCTCGGTTTGCTGTATCCGGACTCCTTCATCGGCTCTATCGAGCAGGCCGGGGGGATCGCGCATCTCACGCGCTGGGCGTTGCGCGACGCGACGGCACGCTGCGCCGCGTGGCGCACGCAGGGTGTCCTGCTGACGATCGCCGTGAACATCTCGGTGGAGGACTTGAGCGACGAATATCTACCCTACTATTTACTCGATCTCGTCAAGCAACATCGACTCGAGCCCAAGGACGTCACGCTCGAGGTCACGGAGAGCGCCATCATGCACAACGTGCACAAGTCGCTCGCCGTGGTGGCCTGCGTGCACGAGCTCGGATTCCGCATCGCGATCGACGATTTTGGCACCGGTCAATCGGCACTCGCCCAATTGAAGCGGTTGCCGGTGGACGAGCTGAAGATCGATAAGTCCTTCGTGATGAGCATTGCGGACCGCCGCGACGAAGCGATCATTCGCGCGACGATCGACCTAGCCCATCAACTGGGCCTCAACGTCGTAGCCGAAGGTGTCGAGAACGAAGAAACACTGGACCGACTGACGGCACTCGGCTGCGAATACGCGCAGGGCTACCACATCGCCCAACCTCTCGCACAGCAGGACCTATTCACCTGGCTCGCGCAATGGCGCGCCGGCAAAGCGGGCGATGTCGTGCCGTTCACACCCCGCAGCGAGCTCCGCGGTTCGAGCACCAAGAAGGCGCCTTAGCAGGCACCACTTGCCCACGGTTGGTCGTTTCGACGATCCTGCGACTTTTACGCGAACCGCTACGCGGTGCCAACGGGATTCTGTCGATGTTGCAGGTTCACCGCCATACCGACGCTCGCGCCTTCCTCGAGCGCGCCGAATCATGGTTGCTTCGTGCGGAAATAGCGCACGCCGTTCTAATCGGTAGCGCGCGGCATGCGCGCACCGACGATTCCCACTACGAACGACCGATTTACTGGGCCACGATCGAAGACGACGGCGAGCTCATCGGTTGTGCGTACCGAACGCCGCCCTACAAGGTCGGAGTCACAGCGCTGCCGCCCACGGCCATCGCACCGCTCGTTGCGAGCTTGGAGGAGACCTACGCAACGGTGTCCGGATTCAGCGGCCCGGAACCCACGGCGAGTGCAGTCGCGGCGGCGTGGGTGGAGCGCCACGGCGGCTCGTGGTCGATTCAAGCCCGCCAGCGGCTTCTGTCGCTCCCCTCGGCACCGCGCGGTAGCCTGACCGCGGGAACGTTGCGTCTCGCGAGCAGCGACGACGCCGCCCTGACCCAGACCTGGGGAGCCGCGGCGTCACTCGATAGCGGCATTGCACCCCTCGACGGCCAGTTTTGCCTGCGGTTGCTCGGCGCGAAGCGGCTGTACCTTTGGGTGGACGACAAGCCGCGCTGCATGCTCGGCTTGATACGCGAGACGCCACATTCGGCCGCGCTCGCCATCGTCTATACGCCGGCGGCCTATCGTGGCCAAGGCCACGCCACGGCCGCAATCACAGCGCTCGGGGAACTGCTCCGCGAGCGCGGCGTCGAAGCCACCTATCTCTACCTCGACCCGGCGAGCGACGCGGCTCGCGCCCTAGCGCAGAAACTCGGCGCCACCCTGATCCACGACGAGGTCGACATCGACACTCGCTGAACGGCGCGGTGTTCAGGCCGGCGCGAAGCTCTGCGAGTGGGCGCGCGGCCAATAGAGCGTGTAGACAGTGTGCGGCCAATCGCTACGACCGGCGTTCGCCTCCAGCAGCTGTCCAGGCCGCACGTGGGGCAGGACACTCGCCAGCAATCGCACGTCGCCCGTCGACCCGCGACGCACGAGGTGTGTCGCACGAAATTCGTTCGGGTGATGGACCCCCGCGGCTTGGGCGAGCTCGCGCAGTGCGTGCAACGTGTGTTGGTGGAAGCGGAACACGCGTTCTACTTTGTCCGACACGACGAGCGCCTTCTGCCGCCACGGGTTCTGCGTCGTGACGCCGGTGGGGCAGTTGCCCGTATGGCAGGTCTGCGCCTGCAGGCAGCCGAGCGCGAACATGAAGCCGCGAGCCGAGTTACACCAATCGGCGCCGAGCGCCATGGCGCGCACGATGTCGAACGCGCTGATCACCTTACCGCTGCAACCGATCTTAATGCGCGCGCGCAGGTTCAACCCGGTGAGCGTGCCGTGCACGAGCAGTAGCCCTTCCTGCAGCGGCGTGCCGACATGATCGATGAACTCGAGCGGCGCGGCACCCGTGCCGCCTTCCGCACCGTCGACGACGATGAAGTCCGGAGCGATACCCGTCTCGAGCATCGCTTTGCAAATCGCAAACCACTCCCAAGGATGGCCGATGCATAGCTTGAGGCCCGTGGGCTTGCCACCGGACAGTCGACGCAGCCGCTCGACGAACTCGAGCAACCCGACCGGAGTGGAGAACTCGCTATGGCGCGCGGGACTGATACAGTCCACGCCCGCCTGCACGCCACGCGTAGCCGCGATCTCGGCAGTTACCTTCGCCCCTGGCAACACGCCGCCATGACCTGGCTTGGCGCCTTGGCTCAGCTTGACCTCGATCATCTTGACGATCGGATCGGTGGCGTTCTGCACGAAACGTTGCTCGCTGAAACGCCCTTGCTCGTCGCGACAGCCGAAGTACGCCGAGCCGATCTCCCAAATCAGGTCGCCGCCGTGCACGCGGTGATAAGGGCTGATCGATCCTTCGCCCGTGTCGTGGGCAAAGCCGCCCTTCTTGGCGCCGCCGTTGAGCGCCAAGATCGCGTTGGCCGACAGCGCGCCGAAGCTCAGCGCCGAAATGTTGAACACGCTGGCGTTATATGGCTGCGTGCAGCTGCGGGCCGAGCCGATCGTGAGCCGAAAGTCGGCCGACGGAATCTCGCTCGGCACGAGCGAGTGGTTGATCCACTCGTGGCCTGTGGCGTGCATATCGAGCTGGCTGCCGAATGGCCGTTGGTCGGACTCGCCTTTGGCTCGCTGATAGACGAGCGAGCGCTGCTGGCGCGAGAACGGCGCCTGCTCGTGGTCGCTCTCGAGGAAGTACTGCCGAATCTCCGGTCGAATGAACTCGAGCAGAAAGCGAAGGTGGCCGATGACCGGGTAGTTGCGCAGCACCGAGTGCCGCCGCTGCAACGTATCGAGCGCACCGACGATCACGAGCGCTGCAAAAGCCAAGGTTGCGAGCCCACCCCAGCCCGTTCGCAGCCACAACAACCCAAAACCGACGGCCAAAAGTGCAGAGAGCAGCCACGCGCTGTAGCGGATCGGGAAGTAACGGTCGATCGTCCTCAGCAATGCGTGCATGCGCCCCCCTGTCGCTAGTCGCGCAGCGCAAACACGAACAAACCGTTGCCCGAGGAGGCCGCCACGTACTGCACGTCATCGACGGCATAAGCCATCGGGCCGTTGGCGCCCTGCCCACCCAAGCTCGTGCGCCACAGTAGGCGGCCCGTGCGCGCGTCGAGCGCATAGAAATAGCCGTCGCGGCTGGCCGTGAACAGTAAATCGGTTGCCGTGGTGAGGATCCCGCTGCTCGACACGTCGGTGGTCGGGAAGCGCCAACGTTGCTCCCCGGTGCGCGGATCGAGGGCGATGACGGCGCCGTTGCCGAGCGCCTCGGTCCAGTTGTTGATGGGACCGCGACGAATGCCGGGAATATTGCCGGTGCCGGCGAGCGGACTCGCCGGAATGCCGCCGACGAACGTGCGCCCCGGCAAATATTCCGCTTCCGCGGGCCGAAACACCGAGCCGTAGTTCTCCCAAGCCGATAGGTAGAAAAGCCCCGTGCTCGGACTATAAGACGGCGAGTACCAATTCGTGCCGCCTTGCACTCCCGGGAACGTCACCGATCCCAGTGGTTGCGGCGTCTCGAGTGGCCGGCCGCGCTCGTCAAGCCCACTCGCCCAGTTCACTTTGACGAACGGCAACCCACGGATGAACTCGCCCGTCACGCGATCGAGCACATAGAAGAAGCCATTGCGATTGCCCCAGAGCATGAGCTTGCCGCTCGATAGGCTCGTCGTCGGCAAATCGACGAGCACGGGGACTTGCACCGCGTCGTAGTCGTAGTCGTCGTTCGGCGTGAACTGAAAGTGCCACTTGAGCTCGCCGGTGTCGGGGTCGAGCGCCACGACGCTATCGGAGTACAGATTGTCACCCGGCCGCTGTGCGGGGTTCCAATCGGGGCCAGGATTGCCGATGCCCCAATAGGTGAGATCGAGTGCGGGATCGTACGACCCCGTGAGCCATACGGATGCGCCGCCGTATCGCCAGGCGTCACCACCATCCGCCCAGGTCTCGAAGCCGGGCTCGCCCGGTGCGGGTATGGTGTAGAACCGCCAGCGCTCTTCGCCGCTCACGGCATCGTACGCAGCGATGAACCCGCGGATGCCGTATTCGCCGCCCGCGACGCCGATAATGACCTTGTCCTTCACGACCAGCGGCGCCAACGTCATGGCGTAGCCGGCGCCGGGATCTGCGATCGATTTCTGCCAGAGCGGCTGTCCGGTAACGGCATCGATCGCGATGAGCTTCGCGTCGATCGTGGCCATGAATAGGGTCTGACCGAGGATCGCGAGCCCGCGATTCACGCGTCCGCAACAAGGCCGCGCATCGGCCGTCGGATTGTGTTGGTAGCGCCAGAACAGCCGACCCGTCGCGGCGTCGAGGGCCACGGCCGTGTTCGGCGCCTCGGTGAGATACATGACGCCGTCGACGACGAGCGGCGTGGTCTCGAAGCTCTCGAGTGACTGCGCCTGAAACGCCCACTTCAGCTCGAGCTCACCGACGTTACTCGGCCGAATTTGTCGCAACGCCGTGTGCCGTTGACTCGCGTAGCTGCCGGAATACGTGAGCCAGTTGTGCGGCTCGGCTGCGGCATTCAACAAGCGCTCGAACGTCACTTCCGCCTGCGCACCCTGCAGCAACAGGATCGAGGCAGCCAGGGCCGTGTTAACAAGAGTGCATCGCCGCATCAGTTTGGCCCCTTCAAAGACAGAAGATAAGCAACAACATCGGCGCGCTCGGCCTCGGTGAAGATAGCGGCATACGACGGCATCACGGCTGCGCGGCTCACGGTGTACTCGCGCAGCTGCGCCCGATCGAGCGACACCAGGCGCTCGTTGGAATCGATGAGCTGAACGGTGAACGTGTCCTCGTTGAGGCGGCGGCCCGTGATGACCGTGCCGTCGTTGAGCTCGGCCCGGACTTGCGCGTTGATCGGCAGCAGCGCAGCGTTCGGGTCGACCAACACACGCTGCAACGTGGCGGCCGTCCGTGTGGCACCGACGCTGGTGAGATCCGGGGCGAAGCGTGGTCCCGCCCCGCCGACGCGATGGCAGCTGCCGCAGTTGCCTTTACCCTGAAATAGCGCCCGGCCACGCACGGCATCGCCCTGCGCAGCCACGCTCAAGTCGACGCTACCCATGTTGCGCAGATAGGCGACGATGGCGCTGAGCTCCGAATCGGTATAGGCGCTCGGCGCCATGGCCGTGCCCGCGATGCCATTGCGAATGACATTCGAGAGATCGCGATCGGTTTCGGCGTGGCGAAACTTGCCGCTAGCCAAGTTCGCTCCGGGCATCGTGTCGCCCCGCTCGCCGTGACACGTCACGCAATGGCCGGAGTACAGCCGTGCACCTTGCTCGATGTCCGCCTGTTCGTATTGCCCGGCGTGGGTTGGCATCTGTGCTTCGATGCCGGCAGTAGCCAACACCGCTGCGAGCCAAACACCGCACCGGCCAGACCGCCGCCAGCCCGCCGCAGCGCGCAAGAATTGCTCCACCACGTTCCCCCCGGACGCATGATCGACGCGAGGAATGCTACCAGATCGTGCCTGTGAGAGACTCCTGCTCTTTTCTACGCTGCGAAGGTCGAGCTCGAGGTGATCGAGACGTTCACGCCCAACGCGAACGGTGACGGACTCGTGGTTGAAACCACGTTCTACGATCCCGAGGCGTTCACGCAGCCGCGGCATATGGTGACGCGTTGGAATCGCACACCGGGTAGCGACGACGCGGAGCACCGCTACACGTTCATCGAGTGCCGCGTGCAGAGCACGATCGTCAACGGCACGGATGGCCGACCCACGCAGCTGACGCCGATCGATGAGGGCTACATCGACTACTTCGGCCGACCTTGGGCGCAGAACTGGGAGCAGCGCCTCGAACAAGGGTGGGAGGACGATCCCCGATAAACACCATGGCGGTTGGACGCGCGCGAACGAGCTACAGGG
>Ga0208454_1000768_pt1 | contig 15832 bp, 10 predicted proteins | sample EasRivMeERMZT100_FD_187530 | JGI IMG/M metagenome (GOLD analysis project Ga0208454, IMG submission 187530) | Soil microbial communities from meander-bound floodplain in the East River, Colorado, USA - East River MetaG ERMZT100 (SPAdes) (version 2) | ecosystem: Environmental > Terrestrial > Soil...
AGCCCCATGAACCAATCCTGGATCGCGCGGCCATCGAAGGTCCAGTCGTCCGTGAAACTGAAGACAACCGCCCCCGCCAGCCCGCCGCGAAAGGCCGCTTCAATCTGCCAGGAAAGAATTTCGCATTTTCGCTCTTCCCCTTCGCGTTGCGAGTCGATGCCGAATTCGCCCAGCACCAGAGGCTTGGCGTCCGCCTGCATCTGCAGACGGGCCAGGTAATTTTCAAAAGGCCGCTGCTGATGGAGGTAAACATTGAAGCAGACAAAATCGACATTGTGCGGATGCAGAAATTCCGTCGGCGGATAATTGGCAAAGGTGCAAAGGCACTCGGGGTCCGCTGATTTGGCCACGTCCACCAGTTCTTCGATGAACTCAGAAATCCGGCGCGGTCCGCTCCAGCGCACGACATCGGGCGGGATCTCATTGACCACGCTGTAGGCGAAGACAGCAGGATGCGCCAGGGTCGCATGGACGGCCTGGCGAACGGCGGCGCGGGCCTCGTCACGCGCCTGTCTTGAATCGAGGAAGCAACGATTCTTGTGCCACGGAATGTCAACCAGCAACTTCAGTTCGTGTTCGGCCGCCAAATCGATCAACCAGCGCGGCGGCACATGATAGACACGCGCCAGGTTCGCCCCCAGCTCGCGGATTTGGGCGAAATCCCGTTCCGTCTGTTCGGGCGTGGCAAAAGAGCCATGCTGGCCATCGGGCGCAAAGGGACCGTAAGAAACGCCTTTGAGATAAAACTTCTCCCCGCCCAGACGAAAGAACTTGCCGTCCACGCGTGCTCGCAACTGAGATGGGCTGGCCGAAGCCATAGGACTTAGACTTGCACAGGAGCGTAGGAATTCGCAAGAGGAGCCCGGACATCGTGACGGCGCCAGCCAGGACTTGTCCACAAGCGCGGAAACCATTCGGGCGGCACCCAGCCATCCAACCCGCTCTGGCCAGGATGGCCGCACTTCACCGAATCGGGGGCCATCACTTAATCACGACGCGATTCTTCTGAAGCGTGGTGCCCTCCCGGTAGTAAAGATCGGAAAGGGCCTTGTTGTAGTCGGCAAGGGCTGCGATCTCGTCCGAGCGGGCCTGAGTGAGGTCCCGCTGAAGCCGCAAGACATTGAAACTGGTGCTGCGGCCATTCTCGTATTTTTTTTCCTCCGCCCCCAGGGCCGCCTCGGCGTATTCACGGGCGGCCCGTGTGGCGCCCACGCGTTCGAAGGCGGATCTGGCCACGCCGATGGCATTGTCGATTTCGACGATGACGGTTTGGTGGACCGATCGCAACGTGTCTTCCAGTTGTGTCATTCGCTCCTTGGCGGCGCGCAGGCTGTAACGGGCGCCCCGGTTGCCGAGCGGCAAGCTGAACTGCAAGCCGTAAGAATACCGCGGCAGGTTGTCATCGCGAACATCACGCCAAGCGCCGTTAAACTCGCGGTCGATCCCTGCTCGACCATAACTGCCCACCAAATCGAGGGTGGGATAGACGGCGTTCTTGGCCAGGCGAACCTCGAGGCCCTGCCGTTCCACTTCTTCCCTGGCGCGATTGAAGTCGGGGCGAAGGGTCAACCCTTCCAACCAGCTTGCTTGCAGGTTGAAATCCTCGCGTATCGCCATCAGGCGTTCGGTCGGCTGCAATCTGAGTGAAAACCATTGCTCGTAACGATCGGTAATCAGGTTCTTCAATACGAGCTCGGCGGTGCCGAGAGTGGAAAGGGCCTCGATCAAATCAGCGCGCGTCGTGGCGGCTTGGGATTCGGCCTGCTTCTCTTCCAAGGGCGCCATCGTGCCGACTTCGACTCGCTTTTTGTTTTCAGACAGCAGCCGTACCGCCAGTTCGACAGCTTTTTCCTGTACTTTCACCCCGTCTTGTGCCGCGATCAGATTGAAGTAAGCCTGCTCCACATCGTGAATGGTCCCCATGATCTGCAAGGCCAGGGTGTAGTCGGAGATCTTCACTTGCTTTTTGTTGATCTGAATTTGGGTGCGACCTGGATCGGTCCAGAAACCCTTGAGCAAGGGCTGAGTGATGATAAAACCCACATCCACGTCATAGCTGCGGTTATAAGGGGGATCTCTGGTTAGAAAAGCGACGTCGGCGCCAACATCATAACGCATGCCCCAGGGCGTGGCCCCTTGAATGGCGGTACTCGCCGAATCACTCGTGTTTTCTCCCGGAAAAACGATGTTACCGGTCTGGAACTGCTGAGTCAGTTCCGTCGTGTTGTAGGTGTATGCGGCATCTGCGGCCAGAACGGGATCGTAGTAACTGTAAGAACCTTCCAGGGTGAACCGGACGATGCGTGCATCATGCCGCGCGATCCGGATGGTGAGATTGTGCTCCAAAGCCAGTCGAACGCTCTCCTCAAGTGACAATGGACGTATTGTCGCCTTTGTCGTGTTCGTCGTCTGAGCGTGGAGCGCGAGGCTAAGACAGGGTAAAGCAACCAAGGTCAGAGTGATAAGTCGCATTTGGTCGCGCAGATTGCAGGATTTTCAAAAAGGAGTCAAATGTTACCCATTTCGCGTGGAAAGCGTCTGACGGGGCCTGCGACACGAGCGAAATCGATTCGGGTTCGGGCCCGGACGCGCCGATCATTCAGCGGTTGCTCGCCGAAGACGATCGGCGATGGCGCGCCACGCGGGTGTTTCCGGCAGCGTTTCAATCACGATCCATCGCGCCCCTTGCTCGTCGCAGCGATGCAGTTCGGCGTAGAGGGCGCGAGCGAACGCGTCAGGATCCCGTGGTATCACGCTCACGCGACCGAAGGTGCCCGGGGCAGGGATGTTGGTGTGGGCGATGATGTGAGTCTGTTCGTTCAACAGTCCACGCGCCGCAGTACGCGTGATAAGTTCCGTGTCGTCTTTCCATGGACAGAGGATCACTTTGGCCTTGGGAGCATAATGCTTTGGCAGCAAACCCGGACTCTGGAGCACCTCACCTGTCTCTCTCTGTGCCATGACCAACTGGCCTGTCACAGCCAGAAGCGATTCTGCGTGGATCATTCCAGGACGCAACAAACGGGGCGGTTCGACTGACAGATCCACGACCGTCGATTCAATGCCCACCTGCGATTGGCCCCCATCGACAATCAAGCTGATTTTGTCGCCCAGCATTTTGCGGACGTGCGCTGCATTCGTAGGAGACACGTGGCCGGAGGGATTGGCGCTCGGCGCGGCCAGCGGAAATCCACCCTCGCGAATGACCGCCTGAATGAACGGGTGACTCGGCCAGCGCAGCCCCACTGTCGGCCCATGCGCGGTGACGGCATCGGGAATTTCCGCGGACCTGGGCAACACCATGGTCAACGGCCCCGGCCAGAAGGCAGTCGCAACTTTGTCGGCCAGGGCCGGCCATTTGCTGGCGCAACGGCGCGCCATATCGAGGCTTGCCACGTGAACGATAATTGGATTGTGCGCCGGACGACCTTTGATCTCGAAAATGCGTGCCACCGCTCGAGGGTCCAGAGCATTCCCGGCCAGTCCATAGACCGTTTCCGTCGGCAGAGCGACCACTTCTCCAGCGCGCAACGAGGCCACCGCGCGTTGCACGGCACTCTGAAACAGTTCAACCGTATGAGTCGCTAATATTTGATCGGTCACATCCACCCGCGCCTTTCTTAATCCCTATCTTAATCCAGGATTCTTAATCTTAATCTTAATCATGCTAATCCTACTCCTACTCTGGAAGTGGTTGGAAGTTTTTAAGCAGTGGATGAATGCAGCCTCAGGCTTATAGCCATTTCATTTAAACTGTAGCCGAGCGTTTGTTCGGTAGGGCGGCGCTGCGGCGTCGCTGCGGCGGCGCCTGGCCGCGCCGCAGCGCCGCCCTAGTGTGCCCGGCAGGTGTCTGGTCTATCGGGATGAAAGGTTCCCGACGGGGCTGGTGAGGCCAACCGTAGCCGAACCGCCAGGTCGTCTCCGCAAGGAGGCGGCGCGAAAGGGCGGAAGGCAAACGCTCGACCGAAGGAATACAAATGGGCAGTGAGGCAGGATGTCGGGGACGAGTATGCCAGGAAATGCGAAGTCCAAGAGTCACTGACGACATTCTGTAGAGCCCAGAGGCGCGAGCGGAAAGAACAGGCACTGACCCGGGGAGGTCCTCGCGTTGAGAGACGCGGGGAAGTCAGCAGAGGCCGTAGTAGCGTTTGAGGAGCGCACGAAGAGAAAGGCGCTCCGAGCGAAGGGCCGAAGAATGAAAGAGCAGAACTCAATGAGAACCTGGAAGATACTTCGAGAGCCGTCCGAAACGGCGGGGCGCGACAACTACGGTCACCACCCCGGTCCGGCCAACCAAGGCCCAAGCGGAGAAGCCGCTGCAAGCCGAGGGAGTGGACGACGAGAAGCGGTCGGACGCGGAACTCACCACAGAAAGCAATGCACGAAGAGCTGATGGACAGAGTCGTCACGCGGGAGAATGCCACGGCAGCCTGGCTGGCGGTCAAACGTAACGCAGGGGCCCCTGGCATCGATGGCATGACGACGACACAGCTACGCGACCACGTGCGCAAGCACTGGGAAATCATCTGCGCCAAGCTCCTGGCCGGGACCTACGTGCCCAGCCCGGTGCGGCGGGTGGAAATTCCCAAACCCAACGGAGGCGTGAGGCTGCTGGGCATCCCGACGGTGCTCGACCGATGGATCCAGCAAATGCTGTTGCAGGTGCTGCAAGCCATCTTCGAGCCCACCTTCAGTGCCCGTAGCTTCGGGTTCCGACCGGGCAAAAGTGCCCACGACGCGGTGCGCGCAGCGCAGAGTTACGTCCAAGCGGGCAAGGACTGGGTGGTGGACATGGACATCACCAAGTTCTTTGACCGTGTGCGCAAACTGCGAGCCTTGGGACTGAGCGGACGCTTGCTGAAAGTGGCGCACAGCGCCCGAGGAGCGTGGCGTGTTGCAGCCAGCCCGAGCTTGCAGACAGCGTTAAGCAACGCGGTGTTGCGACGCCATGGGTTCTGGATGCCATCAGACCTTGCGGCCACCGTGTGAAGGGCCGCTGCGTTCAACCGCCGGATGCGGAAAACCGCACGTCCGGTGGTGTGGGAGGGTGCCGGGGCGCAATCCCCGACACCCGACCCGATCCCTTCCGCACCCGTCCGTCATGACAGCGGCGGCAATGAATGCGAAAGGATCGAAGCGCTTCTGCAAGCGGATGGTATAGACCGGCATCACAAACGCGGCGCGGATCTTCATCTCTACCGTCTGGCGGCCGCAGCAGCGAGCTGTTCTTTTCAGCAGTGCGCAGTTGACTATGGGGATTCACGGCATGATAGCATTCATGTCATGCCGCACCTGGTAAATTCCGGACACAAGTTGCCTCGCCAGATCGCCCAGAAAGCGTGCGAGGGTATTTGGACGGTTCGCTGGCAATTTGTGAAGAGATTTCTGCTTTGGAATCTGCTCCTGGCAATCGCCGCGTGCAGTGGTTGTCGAAAAAAAACTCCCGCAGCCGGCGGGCCTGGCGCCATGGTCATCCAAGTGGTGGCCGTGGAAGCCCGTCGTCAGCCCCTTTCCGAAACGCTGTCGTTGCCTGGCACCGTGACGGCCAACGAAATGGTCGAAATCAAATGTGAAACGGACGGCGTCGTGCAGGAAATCAATTTTGTTGAGGGAGGGCGAGTGGACAAAGGACGGATGCTTTTCAAGCTCGATGAAACGAAGTTCACGGCCGCCTTGGCCGAGGCTGAAGCCAGTCTCAAGTTAAGCCAGGCCAATCATGACCGGGCGAAACAACTCGTCACTGACAAACTCATCTCGCAGCAAGAGTTCGAACAGGTCGCCTCGACGTTTGCCGTCAATCAAGCGACCGCAGATCTCAGGCGCCGCCAAGTGAAAGACGCGCGGATGTATGCGCCCTTTGCCGGAGTGGTCGGCGCGCGACAGGTCAGTCCCGGCCAGGTGATTACGCGCAACACCACGCTCACCTGGCTGGTCGATCTCGACACGGTCAAGGTTGAGGTCAAGGTGCCGGAGAGATATTTGCGACAGCTTCAGATCGGTCAACCGCTGGAGTTCACGGTGGCGGCCTTTCCCGGCGAGAAATTTCGCGGTGAGGTCTATTTCATCTCTCCGCAGATCGACGAGAACACGCGCACCGCGCTGGTGAAGGCCCGCATTGCCAATCAGGCGGGCAAACTCCGGGGCGGCATGTTCGCCAGCCTCGACCTGACGCTCCAATTGCGCGAGGCAGCCATTGTCATCCCGGAGCCGGCGCTCATGAGCAACGGCGATAGCTTCACCGTTTTCGTGGTGGATGAAAAAGGCATGGCCCAGGTTCGGCTGATCGAAGTCGGCCTGCGTCTCGCGGGCAAAGCGGAGATCGTCAAGGGCCTGAAGGCTGGCGAGAAGGTCGTTGTGGAAGGCACGCAGAAGTTACGCCCTGGCGCGCCAGTGAAGCTGGCCCCTCCTGAGGCGGCCGCGCCGTATGCGTCGGGACCGGAAGTGAGGCAGCGAGGAAGCGAGGCGGTGGCAGAGCAGGTTCGGAACGCTTTGGAAACGGGGGACTGATGGTCCAATATCATTGGGAACTGGATGTTTATAAAATGTCTGCGGACTTAGCCATGCAAATCCTTTCGGAGAAGAAGCGTCCAGCTCACTTCCTCACTTCCTCCTCTCATTTCTCATGATCCTATCCCGCGTCAGCATCCGACGTCCGATCCTTGCCACGATGATGAATCTGGTGCTGGTGCTCTTCGGCATCATCGGCCTGTCACGCCTGCCGGTGCGAGAGCTGCCGGATATCGATCCGCCCATTGTGTCCGTCATGACCATCTACCCGGGCGCCAATGCGCAAGTGGTCGAGACCGAAGTGACGGAACGCCTGGAAGAGGTCATCAACAACATCGAGGGGATCAAGACACTTCGCAGTGAAAGCCGTGAAGGCGTGAGCACCATTACCATTGAGTTTGATCTTTCCCGTGAGATCGACATCGCCGCCCAGGACGTTCGCGACCGCGTCTCGCGTGTGCGCGGCAATCTTCCGGAGGATATCCGCGAGCCGATTATTGCCAAGCAGGATGCCGATGCTCAGCCCATTATTTGGAACGCGCTGAACAGCGACCGCTATTCGACGCTGGAACTGACCACCATTGCCGAACACCAGATCAAACCGCGGCTTCAGGGTGTGCCTGGCGTCTCCTCGGTCATGATCGGCGGCGAAAAGCGCTTCGCCATGCGGCTGTGGCTGGATTCGGAAAAGATGGCCGCCCGCCAGGTGACCGTGCTCGACGTGCAGCGCGCCTTGCGCGAGCAGAACATCGAGTTGCCCAGCGGTCGCGTCGAAAATCTGGATCGTGAGATGACCATCCAGACGCGTGGCGAGATGAAGACCGCCGAGGAGTTCAACAACCTGGTGGTCCGCACCGAAGGCACCACGCTCGTGCGTTTGCGCGACATTGGCCGGGCAGAGGAAGGGGCCGAAGATTATCGGACCATCGCAAGGGCGCGCGGCAAACCGTGCGTCTTTCTCGGTGTGGTCAAACAGGCCAAGGCCAACACCGTCGAAGTGGCCCGCGGCATCCGATCGGAAATGGCCGCTATGAAGCCGACATTGCCGCAGGGCACCGACCTCTGGGTGGCCTACGACGCCAGTGTCTATGTCGAAAAGGCCATCGGCGAGGTGTGGCAGACACTCGGCCTGGCATTCCTGCTGGTGGTATTGATCATCTTTGTCTTCCTGCGCAACTTTCGCTCAACGATCATACCTGCAGTCGCCATTCCCGTTTCCATCGTCGGCACGTTCGCGATCCTCTACGCCTTCGGTTACTCGGTGAACATCCTTACGATGCTGGCGCTGGTGCTGGTGATCGGGATCGTGGTGGACGACGCCATCGTCGTGCTCGAAGCCATTTATCGCCACGTCGAAGAAGGCATGCCGCCGATGAAGGCGGCGTTCAAAGCGATGGAAGAAATCAGCTTTGCCGTTATCGCCATTACGATCTCGCTCGTGGCGGTCTTTGCGCCGCTGGCTTTCCAAAAGAGCACAACCGGACGCTTGTTCATCGAATTTGCCGTGGCTGTCGCCGGCTCGGTCATGATCTCGGCCTTCGTGGCGTTGACGCTTTCGCCCGCCATGTCCGCGCGCATCCTCAAGCCGCTCGAGGGGGTAAAGCACGGCCCCGTGTTCAACTTCTTTGAGCGCGGTTTCGACTGGCTGGCGAACACCTACGGACACGGGCTGCGCTGGTCGCTTCGGCATCGTGTGCTCGTGTTAATGCTCGTCCTCGGCTCGTTGGTAGTGATGGCGCTGGCCTATCTGGGTTTGGAACAGGATTTCCTCCCGCTGGAAGACAAGAGCCGCATGTTCTGCATGGTGATCGCGCCCAACGGCTCGACCAGCGAGTTCACCGACCGGCAGATGCAGAAAGCGGAACGGGTAATCGCTTCGATTCCTGAGGTAGAGACCTACGGGGCGATGGTGGCGCCCGCGTTCGCCGGGCCGGGCCAGGCCAACTTCGGCGTGATCTTCGTGCGATTCCAGGACCACAGCCAGCGCAAACGATCCACACAGGAAATTGTCTACGGCCCGGGCGGCGTGGCGCAGCGTTTCTTCAACGAGGTCGAAGGGGCGATTGCCATCCCCAACTTGCCAAAGGCCATTGAGGTGAGTTTCCGCGAGTCGCCCTTTGAACTGATTCTGCAAAATCAGGACCTGGATATGCTGAACAAGGTCTCGCAAGACATCGCCAACAAGATTCGTGGCATGGACAATCTTCGCAACGTGCGGGTGGGCTTCGAGGTGGACAAACCGGAATTGCGTGTGAGCATCGATCGCAGCCGCGCCGCGACGCTGGGTGTGACCATCGAAGACATCTCGCGCACCATGCAGATTCTTTTCGGCGGGCTCGATTTGAGCCGCATCAAGGTCGCAGGCAAGGAATACTACGTCATGGCCCAGCTCGAACGGCAGTCCCGCCTGACTCCACAGGAGCTGGACAAAATCTTCGTGCGCAACGCCAAGGGCGAACTGATCCAGCTCAGCAGCGTCGTGACTCGCACGCAAGGCGCGGCGCCAAATGCGATCAACCATTATGGCCGGCTCCGCAGTTCCAGCATCACGGCCTCCACGGGCACCGTGCCCATTGGGACGGTCGTAAACCAGGTCAAGTCGATGCTGGCGCGTGAGTTGCCTTCGGGATTCCTCTATGCCTGGGGAGGGGATGCGAAAAGTCTTCAGGATGCCAGCACCGAAGTCTGGTGGGTTATCGGGCTGGCCATGATTATCGTCTATATGACATTGGCGGCGCAGTTCGAGAGTTTGGTGCATCCGTTGACCGTCATGCTGGCGTTGCCCCTGGCTGCCATCGGCGCATTCGGGCTGCTTTGGGCGCTTGATTTCGGCGGCAAGCTTGGCTTCTATCCGCCGATCCCTGCGATGAACATTAATCTCTTCAGCCAAATTGGCCTGGTGCTGTTGGTCGGTCTGGTCACGAAAAATTCGATCCTGCTGGTCGAATACGCGAACCAGCAACGGGCCAAAGGTGTGGAATCTCACGAAGCAATGATACAGGCCGGCTTGGTGCGCCTTCGTCCCATTCTCATGACGGCCTTTTCCACCATCGCGGGTATTTTGCCTATCGCCATCGGATTTGGCGCCGGGGCTGAAAGCCGGCGTCCCATGGGCATCGCGGTATTGGGAGGCATGCTGACCAGCACATTCCTGACGTTGTTTGTAATTCCCGTGGTCTATACCGCGTTCAGTGATCTGGCTGCCAGGTCGCACCGCATGCGGCCAACCGTGGTTGGCGAGGCGGTGCCGGTTCCGAAGTGATTTCAACCAGGGGTCCTGAGACAGAACGATTCCGTTGAAATGGGGAGCGCCCGCGCCCGCGTAACACACCAGCACGTTCGCTATAGCGTTTTCAGAAATTCTGTAGCCGATGCGGAAGGGTAGGGCCGCGCTGCTGCGCGGCCAGGCGGCACAGCAGCGCCACAGCAGCGCCGCCCTACCGAACAAACGCTTGGCTTGGCTACAGTTTTATTTAAAATGCTCTAGCCACACCATTGGATGGTTCTTAAAGGACGATTGCTGCTCATCGGTTTAGCTCAGTTCAAGAAACTGAGATTAGCCCGACGACGGGGCAAACACCCCACTCTTATTCTGGAAGGGAGGTCATTATCTTAGGATGTCGTGTTAACCAATAAGTGCAGATGAAAGGAAAAATTATGAGAATGATTACGATAGCCGCCGCGGCTTTGTTGTCCGGCGTGCTCTGTGTCCAGGCAGACAAGGTCCGTTTCGACGACCTTCCCGATCCAGTCAAGGAAACAATCAAAGCCCAACGAGGCACCGCTCCCGTCAAGGATATCGAGCGGGTCCAGAAGGATGGCCGGACTTTGTACGAGGTAGAGTTCAGCCAGCCAGGCACGAACCCCAAACTCTGCATCGCCGCGGATGGAACGGTGGTGCCCGAGCCAGGCCTGGGAGAACGTGCCGACCGAGCAGGCGAAGACCTTAAACGCACGGCGTCAGTGAAGCTCACGGACGTGCCGGAACCAGTCCGCAAGACGATCCAGATGGAGGCCAAGGGACGCGAAGTAGCAGACATCGATCGGGAGACGTGGAATGGTCGGACCGTTTACGAGGTTGAGTTTGCGCAGACGGGTCGAAACGCTCAGATCCATGTGGCCGAAGATGGCACCATTGTGAAAGACGAACGGGCAGGCAAGGGGTTGAAAGGGTTGTTCATGGGGACGCAGGTGGAGGATACGCCACCGCCGGTGCAGGCGACGATTAAGCGTGAGGCCGGGACGAGGGAGATTGCGGACATCGACAGGGAGACCCGAACGGGGCGCACCCTTTATGAAGTGGAAATTAAGCAGCCGGGCCGCAACTTCGAGTTGCACGTCGCCGAAGATGGAAGCATCGTTCGCGACAGCCGCAACGTAGGCACCGCTCCCGGTGAAGTTGAAAAGGACACGGGTCGGGCCCGAGTCGATAAGCAACTCACATTGAACGATGTGCCTCCGGCCGTGCAACAAGCGATCAAGGCCGCGGGCGATCCAGCCACGCTCAAGCCGATCCAAAGAAAGATTAAAGATGGCAAGACCGTTTACGAAGTGGAGTTTCAGAAAGAAGGGTTGAATACCCGGATGGAAATCGCTGAGGACGGCACCGTGCTCAAGAGATAGTTGCCGGTACAGGCATCGGTATCGCTGCTGGCTGGCATCGACAGTCGCAGAAAGTTGAGCTCTTGCAGCGGGAAGTTTAGTCGAAAGAAGCGCCGGGCATCGTGGTTATCATGAGCCCGGCGTTGCTTCTTTGACCTGTTGTTGACGGTCAAGTCGCTGCTCACAAGAATCGGGATCGATGGCGCGCCGCGTTCGCCTGTCCGCCGCTGCGTTTGCGCGATGGACATGACCGCTAAAAAGCGTTAGACAGAACAGTTATGACCGCAAGAGAAGTCCTTCAAACGATCAAACCACTGGGCTTGGAGAGCTACAAAAAGATGCTCTTTAACAACTACGGCGTGAAGGAGCCCTGTTTCGGCGTGAAAATTGGGGACCTGAAGAAGATCCAGAAACGCGTCAAGAAGGATTATCAACTGGCGCTCGATCTCTACGACACCGGCAACTATGACGCGATGTATCTGGCCGGATTGATCGCCGATGATGCCCGCATGACCAGGAAGGACCTGCAACGCTGGGTTGAGAAGGCCTATGCCGGCTCGCTCCCTGGCGCTACCGTGCCTTGGGTCGCAGCCGGCAGCCCGCACGGGCACGAACTGGCGTTGGAATGGATCAAATCATCCAAGCCGCTGATCGCCTCTGCGGGTTGGACGACGCTGAGCTGTCTGGTGGCCCACAAGGAGGACGCTCAGCTCGATCTCCCCGAATTGAAGGGGTTGTTGCAGCGCGTGCAAAAGAGCATTCACAAAGCGCCGGATGCGGTGCGTTATGGGATGAACTCGTTTATCATCGCGGTGGGCAGCTACGTGAAAGCGTTGACGGAGCTGGCCATCCGGACCGGCGAGACGATTGGTCCAGTGACAGCGGACCTGGGCGACAACAGTTGCCAGATTCCCTTTGCGCCGGATTACATCCGCAAAGTGCAAAAGCGCGGCGCCATAGGCAAGAAGCGCAAGACGCTCAAATGCTAGTCCGTGTGGAGCGCGTCAAAAGAGCAGCCACCTCACTCCTGGATGGAAGCGTGATAAAAGCGCTGCTCGTTGAAGGAGGCATTGGGATCGAGGACATCGACAAATCCATTGACGGGTGTGACCGCATCAATGAAATCCCAGATAAAGAAATCACTGGTCGCCTCGATCGTGTATTCCAAACCGTCCGTTCCCAGGAGGCGAAACTGAAAGCCGCTCATGGTTCGGGCAGGCATCACCAGTTGCGGGGGCGCACCGGCCAGCCCGTAAGCGACAAAACCTCCTTGAAATTCGCCACCGACGTAAATCTTATCGCTGCCCACGGTGATCGCCCGCACGTAAGTTGACCCGAAGGGGCCGCCCGGACGTTCGGGGCCGGGATCCCATGAAGTTCTGTTTCCGGTGGCGAGTTCCAGTTCGGCGAGGCGGCTCCCTGAAAAACCACCGATATCCTCGAACGGGGCGCCACCGACCAGCAACGACTCTGTGCCGCGCAAGGCCAGAGCAAAGGCGCCTCCGCCGTTGAAGGAATAATTCGGATTTGGAAAATCGACCAGATCGCCGGTAGCGGTGCTCACCGCCGCGAAATTAGTTCGGTTCTGACCGCCGATGCGCCGGAAAGTCCCGGCGGCATAGAGGTTGGTCCCGTTTACGGCGAGCGCCCACACCGGCAGGTTGCAACGAGCGTTCCATGCCGTGGCGGCGCCGGTCGTCGGATCCAGCGCGGCGACGTTCGTCATCTGCGCGCCACCGATCCGGCTGAAGAGCCCGCCCGCGTAGATGACACCATTCCCTTGAGCAAGCGAGTAGATGAATGAATTGGGGGAGGGATTCCATGAAGTCGCGAGAGCCGTCGCGGTGTTCAGGGCTACGGCGTTGGTCCGAAGCGCACCGCCCATTGGTCCGTGCCCCCCTCCAACGTAGAGGGTGTTGCCCGCGCGAAGCAGAGCGAAGATATTATTGATCGAATTTGGAGCGACCGTCGGGTTCGGGTTCCAGGGCGTGGCAGCGCCAGTGGTTGTATTCAGTGCCGCAATGCTTTGCCGGACTTGTCCGCCAATATTGGTGAAGGCTCCGCCAACGAATAAGACCGTATTCGAGGGGACGATCGAATAAACCTTTCCGTAATACTCGGTGCTGGCGTCCCAGGTGGTGACGGCGCCAGTCATGGCATCGAGGGCAGCGATGTTGTTGCGCTTTGCGCCCCCGATGCTTCCAAAGTCGCCTGAAGCGAGAATACGGCCGCCAACGGGAATGACGCGTCTGACCACTCCGTTGGCGCCAGGGTTGAACCCTGGGAGCGCGTTGCCCGTCGAAGTGTCGACAGCGGCGATGCGCAAGCGCGGTTGGCCTCCGCACAAGGTGAAAGTGCCCCCGGCGAAAACCGAACTTCCAGAGGCAGCCACCGTGAAGACGTTACCCACAGTCGGGTTGCCGACCTGTCCGCTGCCCGGATTCCAGCTGGTGGCGTTTCCGCTGATGATATCAAGCGCGCCCAGACCGGAACGACTGGCTGCGCCGAGAGTCGTAAAAAATCCACCCAGGTAAAGGGTATTTCCAGAGAGCGAGAGCGAGAGCACCTGGTTATTCGGCCGGTCATTTGGCCAGGAGAGCGCATTGCCAGTCGTGGCGTCGAGCGCGGCGAGATTGGTGCGGTTTTGCCCGCCGATTCTGACAAAAACGCCAGCAGTGTAAACGGTGTTTCCAGAGGCCGCCAGGGTCACAGGCGGAGCGCTCGGATTGGGATTAAAGGCCAGCACATTGCCACCACTCGCATCCAGCGCGGCGAGATTCGTGCGATTCTGGCCGCCGATACTGGTGAAGCTACCCGCGGCGTAAAGGGTGTTTCCGATCGAAGCCAGGGCGTTGATCTGGACCAGGGAGAGACTCGATGGATTTGGATTCCACGGCGCAAGAGCGCCCGTGGAGGCATTGACTGCAGCGAGACTACTCCGGGCTGCTATGCCGACGGAGAAGAAACCGCCGCCGAGATAAAGTGTGTCGCCGATAAGCGTCAGTGCCAAAACATTCGGCGGGAAGACGGATGGGTCCCAAGACGGATCCACTGTTTTGTCGGGAAGGATATGCGCGAGCCCGTAGCGCGTAAGGCCGCCGATCTCGGTAAAGTAACCGCCCACGAAGAGGCCGCCGGCGCCATCGGAAGCCGCGGCATTAATGGCCCCGTTGGCCTGAGGATAGGAATCATCCCGAGCCCCGGTCGCCGGATCGAGAAAGGCATAGGGGCCGGTTTCAGGCCCGGCGTAATGAAAATCCCCGCCGATGTAAACGACGCCGTTGGCTTCGGCAATGGCGTAGATATAGCCGTCGGGGTACCAAAAGTTGGTCAAGACATTGTTCAGAATTGTGCCGCCCTGGCAGACCCGTGCCGGGCAAAGCAGGAGAAGGAGAACGGGAAGAAAGCAAACAAGACTTTCACGTCGGATTTTCATGGGAACGCGCGCAAGGCTACAGAGACGCACCGCAATTTCAAGCATTTTCGTGAGACGGAGACAGGCAGGCAGTTACTCTGTTTCGTCCCGAGTCCTTGCGATCTCACGGAGTACGGTCGTGACTGTTTTTTGGCAGTTGCCCTAACCGACCTTCAAGGTTTGCTCAGGCTTTTCCATCAACACATCTTCCGGAGGCGGCAATCGGTCGCGTGGCGGGACTTCGATCTTGGCCATCTCCACTTTTATGTAGTGCAAGACCACCGGCGCCAGAATCATTCCAGGAATGCCCATGAGCCGTTCTCCAAGAATAAGGCCGAGCAAAGTCAGCCAAACCGGGTTCTTGATGCGGTCCCCGATGATCTTGCTGTTGAGAAAATATTCCAGTTTGTGAATGACGATCAGAAATACCAGCGCCAGCAACGCCATTTTGGGAGACACCGTAAAAGCGATGCCCACGATGATGGTGTTGCTGATGATATTTCCGAGGATGGGCAGCAGCCCGCAAAGGAACGTCACCACCACCACCACCGCCGCATGTGGCAAGGCAGCCAACAGGACGAAAAGACTGGTCAGGATCGTATTGATGGCCGAGATGATCAGTTGCGCGCCCATGACCGTTTCGAAGCTCCTGTAAAAAGATTTGAAGCGCTCCATGATCTCGTCCGAAGCCAGCGAATAGAGATTGTTCTTGAGGGCGTACTTGTCGCGTCCAAGATCAAGGCGGGAGTTCACAAAAAGGCTGACTGCCACCACCAGGCCGATAACGACAAACAAAAACTGCTTCGAAGCGATCTTGGCAAAGTTGCCCACAGATCGGAGTTCGTCCTTGACGGTTTCAATAGCCAGGGCTTGCAGGCTACCGCGATCGGTAAAGGGCAGCTCGATGCCACGCTGCTGGGCAAAATCGATGATGGAGGGAATAGCCGTGTCCGCAATCTTGGGGAAGGCTTCCAGGGCATTCGCGGTAAAGAGGACGAAGCCGTAAAAAATTGCCAGGACCAGAAAGAGAAACAGGCTGACCGCGAACCATCTGCTCCTTCCGAGGTCGAGCTTGCACAATGCAAAGTAGGCAAAGAGCACCGTGATAAATGGAGTAGCCAGGCGCAGCCATCCCACAAGCAGAAGCGTCACGAGCATGAACGCATAGGAGATTCGTCTCAGCCGATTTGCGACCATAGCCAAAGCTAGCCACGGGCAGTCATGGCAACAAGGATAGAATGTTTTCCTGAGATCACGATCAGGATTAGGCCGTAACCATTCAACAGGGAACAGGAGGAAACAGGACAG